>Ga0163217_1089369_pt1 | contig 11806 bp, 13 predicted proteins | sample SynspAceP_FD_185933 | JGI IMG/M metagenome (GOLD analysis project Ga0163217, IMG submission 185933) | Saline lake microbial communities from Ace Lake in Antarctica - Synechococcus sp. Ace-P (PacBio error correction) | ecosystem: Environmental > Aquatic > Non-marine Saline and Alkaline > Saline ... | reverse complement strand
ATCTGCAAATGCTGCCAGCTTGAGGTTGCCTGCGAATTCACCCGCTCTCTGCCGCTGCGTTCTTCGGCAAAGACGTCAGCATCAGGTCAGGCGGCCAGAGTATGCCAGGTTTGCTTTCAAACTGCTGAGTATCGGCAAAGTCCACCACTGTGCGGTTCTCGCCAGGAAACTGGTTGATCTGAATCAATGATCGCATCGGTCAATTTGATGCGTTATGCAGCATCTGCCGTCGGCATCCCAGGCTTTGCAGCAGGCGGGAGATATTCAGTACCGCTGATCCGCAGAGTCTTTGCGTCAGCGACCAGGCTGGTGGCGTCATGACGCTGTTCACCACGCCCTCACCCAGTTTCAGGTCACCCAGATGAAGCTGACGACGTCACCCTCACGATACTCGGAAGGTGCCGGACGCGTCGGTTTCACCCTGCAGCACCTGCCGCATACCGCAGCCCTGCGACCGGCTGTCAACAAAAGTGCCCTGCTGAACTGCAGCTGAGCCATCGAAACCCGAACTGAGCCGAGCCAGAGAAACAACCGGCATTGATTGCCACGCCAGGCCAGCAAGGAGGCTGCCATGCGCAGGCACCGGCGGGTATTAGGGGCGTTGGAGAGCATAATTTGCCTCGTTACTTGGATTATTAATCAGACTACAAAACCGCAGTTACGGCTTGCATGAGAGACAGATACGGAAATTAGTACGCACGAAAATAGGAACACCCACGACTTGTGAAGATCGTTCGTTCATTTTTCTTATAAACCCATAATGGGCTAGGCGTGGATGCGCGCCTCTATCAATTCAAACGACAGACGTAATGGGCTGTGAGAAGCCCTGACCGCATGAGGCGTTTGGAGGCGTTAGTAGTACGGCCGAAGCCTGAGCAGGGTTCTCGCAAGGACCTAACCCAGGCAGAGTACAGGGCGTGGCTTAGCGCGCAGATCTAGTCATGCACATCCATTTTGAACCGCCTGCCCAGGCGCGGTCTCTTCCAGCGTTGAATACTTGGTACCAGCTGCAGAGGCGTTCAAGGTGCCTTCCTTCAATGCCACGCTGCTCTCGTACGACATCGTCAAGTGGCCCTTGATCGCGGCGAAGGTAGGCAGCGTGGCCATTGACCACAATGGCACCCCGTTGGCTGCAGGCGTTCACGAGCGCGCAATGCGGGATTATCGTAGGCCACCAGCATCAGCGGGATGCTCACATGCTGGCTGATTTCCTCGAGGTGATCAAAATCACGGATTGTGCCAAACCACACAAAGCCATCGGCTCCGGCAGCCTGATAGGCCTTGACCCGCGGATGGTGTCTTGGTACTAGAGCTGGCCGGCATCTTGTGCGAAGCAAAGATCGACATGACTGGAAATCCAAATGCGCAGCGTCCAGTGCGGTTCAACTTGCCGACGGGGGGGCCCTTCCTTCCGGAAAGGCCCGAAAAAAAAAAATTGTTTTTTTTTTTTTTTTTTTTTCCAAAGAATTTTTTTTTATCCCCCCCCCCCCCCGGGGGACTGTGCCACGATTTGGCCGCAGCAAGGTATCTTCGATCGTCAAGGCACGCGACCCCCTTGCGCCGCTCAAGCTCTGGTCACGGTATCGCATGACGTTGAGCGCGTTGCCGTAGCCGTGATCGGCTGTCGGCGATGATCGGTAGCGCGCGACGCGGTTTTTTTCATTCACGGGTGGCCTGCTCGGTAAATTTCGCTCAGGTGATCAAGGGCGAAATCGGGCGCGGACGAGTACTTGCAGCGAAGGCGACCAGAGCCCGCCAAGAATGCCCACTTCGGAAGCCGATTGTCAAGCGGGCCTAATGCGCGAGCGGACATTGGGTCAAAGCGTAGGACGCCGCTGTAGGTTAGCAGCGATTGGGCTACCCATCAATGGCGCGTAAATCCTGCGAAGATCATGCTGGGACGGCGTTCCATACCTCTACTCTGGAAAAAAGGCATGTGCTGGGATTGCGGTAAAATTTTAATAGCAGATTACACCAAAACTGCCTTGCTGCTCCTTTACACCGCAAAATCGGTACCCTTCACACTTTTTAACTCTTTGGCTTCTGGAACGGGCTTAGATTCTGTACCGGGGTATGTTTAAACTGCAGAATCGCTGAGCTTGCGATCCCTGCGCAGCGACCCCACAAAACGCAACGACAAGGATGTCCTATGCGCCACTTGTGACATTTCATTTCGGACTTTGGTCTTGCTGCTACTGGCTTCGCTTCAGTGTACGCCGAGCGCCACGCCCTCAACCCATGCTCGCAAGCGTGTATTCGACGAAGTACACAACCGCCACACGGATTTAGCGAATATGGTCAGTGAAAAGCTTCCGACGGTATACAATTCTATACCTCTGGACGTATTCGAAGGTGAACCAACGTAATAGTGCACACATGTCTACGAGGTGACGTGGCATGGATGGCAGCAAAGCTTGGACGCGGGGCGCTTATCCGATTGCCACTCCCGACATGGTTACGAAGGCTGGCCTTGGCATTGAGCAATTGGATGGCGAGCTTGGACAAGCCGCGAGCAGTTTCGACAGCCTTGAGCGGGATTGTAGCGCCATGCCAACGCGCCGACAAGCGACTTGGCGCAGGGGTGAGCTTCAGAAGTCTTTGATTCTGCCTGTCATGGCGGAAGCTTTCACAGAACGCGTCGAGATCATCGAGTTCAGCAATTTGGGTTATCGCCTGGCTGCAGCCAGATAGAGCAGTTTCGATAGCGGATGTTGTCGAACTTGATTCAGCAATTTGCCACAAACTTGGTCGCCGCTGGCGCCGAAGTTTGAAGCTGCATCATGAGGCAGCAGTCTACACCCGCTCAGGGCCGAACTCAGGGACTGCTCAAATACAAAACTTCAGGAGATGAACGAGGCGCAGCTGTCATCGGCTTACACCGACGGCAAGGGTAAGTACGCAGGGCTGGTCGGGGCATTGATAGTCGAACATGAGATGGCCGCGCTTTCGGCTGGGCATCGGCCGTGAGTGATTCGCTGGACCGCGCCAATCCGCCGCGATGGGTAGACTGGTCACTCTACCGGATTAAACGGGTGATTCCACTTGGGCTGACCGCGTTTCGCCCGCTTTTACTGGCGCTTCCCGAGCCGAATTGTTGCGGAGATGACGCCAGCAGATCGCAACACCCACGATCCCACGGCAATAAAAAAACCCGCAGCTTGCACCTGGCCCGAGGGTTTTGTCCACTCAGCTAGAAAACAACTTAGGTTACTTGCAAGCAGCGGTATTCTTTATAAGCTTATCTCTTTGGGCAGAACATCACTGTCTCAGACAAACAGTTTAAGGGCAGAAGGCATGCCGCGATAGTGATGCGAAAAAACTCATGGAGACTGACACGGCCTGAAAAAGGTTTCATGGTACGCCAGGTGCCTGATGTTAGCCGAACATTTCTGCCAGCGGTAACATCGGCCTTGACGGTACGCCCGGTTCTTGTTTTTTTTATGGCGCTGATTTCCTTGACCAGGATGATGCACGACGGACGGTTTCAGGTTCACGATCACATTCACCTACCGTGACTCTTCCGGTGCATAAACGTCAACTCATCATCGCTCAAGCAGCTGTGGGGCCAGCCTTGCGGCATTGGTTTGACGGAAGGCACCCTTGGCCGCGATTCGAGCCGATGGCCGAGGAGATCACGGCGTGGAAGCCACCGTCTTTCAGCTCGACTTACTTACGTCCAGCACCGGGAAGCCAGCCAGAGGGACCAATGCCCCAATCATGGAGCGAAGCCCTTCTCGATAGGCTGGGAAGTATTCCTTCGGAAACGTTACCGCCAGTCGGGAACAGTGGAACTGAAAAGGTGAATTGTGAAAAGCCAGGTTCGCCTCGCCGGGCTTGATGACGTAGTCCGACTTACCTACTGACCGGAACCACCAGGGACTGCTTCTTGTGGCGTTAGCTTTCCTCAACCGTCCTTGTGATCGTCTCGCGGTTGGCAACCTGTGGGCTGACAAACCAGCAGTAGATCACAACCCGTTAGGTGCGACGCAGTGATGTCGACCTTGATGTCCAGGTGCAGGTTCGCCCATGCGCGCAGAATGGGTTTCACCGAATCGGAATTACTTCGGTTCAAAACGGAGTAGGATACTTCTTGCAACCATCTTGCCGATGAGGCAACGCCCATCTTCTCGGTGGATGCCCTTGTCTTTCGGGGTAACCGAAATGGATGCATAACGGGCTCAGGGAAACACCCATCGCTTCCAGAAAGTACAAGGGTGCTTGGGATCAGACGGGGTGTGACGGTCTGCACATTTCTTCATTACCGACGATAGCGATAATGTCGCCTGCTGGTGGCGAAGCTTAGTTCGGTGCGCTCGTTAGCTGCATTTCATCACATCACGGCCAACGCGCTCTCTTGCCGGTGAACGAGTTTGAGGGATGGTGTCCACCTTGCTCAGAAGTACGGAGTTAGATTCGCACGAAGGTCAAGGCGCCGAAACGGTCATCCATGATCTTGAACGCCAGCAGCAGGAAAGGCTCGTCAGCGGAGACGATGGCGTTATTCGCATGGCGATTGCCTTCTTCGTCCAGTCAGCGGCTTGTGGGGTTAACTTCGTGTGGCGCGGCAGGTAATCAACAACGGCGTCCAGCAGAGCTGCATACCTTTGTTCTTGAACGCAGAACACAGTAGTCGGGAAGAATGCCAGTTCCAGCAGTACCTTTACGGACTGCAACGCTGAATGTCTTCGATGGGAAGCTTCTTCGCCTTCCATGTAACGCCATCAACAGCTCGTGTCCATCTTCCAGAGCGCCTTCAACCAGACTTCGCGGTAAGCTTTACGTACGCAAACCATGGTCGGCTTGCTTACGATCCGGTTGATGGTGTAAGTTTCTGGTTGGCCTGGTTTCGTCCAGATGTAGGCCTTACGGCAGCAGATCCACAACGCCGAGAACTGTCTCACGGCCGATGAGGGCAGCTGTCATGATCAGCGGCTTGGCGCCAGGCCACTGTTTTCTCAACCTGAGCGGTTACGCGCAGGAGTCGGCACCGATACCGGCAGCTTGTTGACGAAGAATCAGACGCGATACTTCGAGTCGTTCGCGTAACGCCAGTGGTTTCTGACTGGGGCTCAACACCGCCAGAACCACAAGAACACGCCTCGTGAATGCCGCCGTCCAGTACTTTCAGGGCAGCGATACACTTCCACTGTAAGTCAACGTGGCCGGGGTGTCGATGACGTTTGAAGCGGGTTCCCTTCCAGAAGCAAACTGACAGCTGCTGACTGAATGGTCAATACCGCGCTCCAGCTTCCTGTTCATGAAGTCCGGTAGTGGATTCGCCTTCCGTGAACTTCGCCGAGTTGTGAATACGCCCGGTCAAGCTTCGAAGGATACGCTCGTTGGTGGTGGTCTTGCAGCATCAACGTTGGGCCGAAAGATACCGAGTTTCGCTTAAGACTGAAGGTCAGTCATACGCTACTCGCATAAAGCGGGTTGAAATAGGCGCACATACAAGGATTAATGTTGTGTTTGCGCCAAAGAATAAGCAGCGAAATCGCAGGTTCGTTGGATAATGTTTCGCGCCTCAAGCTTTATTACCCGCTCGGGTTCTGAAAGCCATCCTAGGAGTGCCGCTGTCTGATGGTTGCCGCGCCCCCGCCCCTGCCCGCAGCCGGCCGCTTAACCCGTGACCCGAAGGTCTACCGTGATCAGTGGTTTGCTGGACCGTGCACAAACCGGCCGGCCTGCTGGTACACCGCACAGACCCAATCGACCGGCACGAAACCGAATTTGCCCTGCAATACGCCCGCGCGTTGAATGCTGGCGAGCAGTCATCTCCCCGTCCACAGACTAGAATCGCCCCACATCAGGGGCTGTGGGGTTTGCCGTGATCCGCACAGCGCCAGGGTGCTGGGCAAGGCGCTGAGGGAGGCAAGTGCAAAAGACCTATCTGCAATGGTCCGTGGTTGACCTTGAAAGCCGGCGGGCGTATTGGATCACCCGCCTACGCGAGCATCCAACAGACCGGCGCTGCAAGGATGAGGCCACCCCATCTTCGCGAGGCGTTTCACCTGTTATCAGCGGCTGGCCACCACCGAAAATACCAGATTGAAATAGAAGCTACCCCGTGAAGCCGCTTTCAGACTTGCTGGCCCCTGCACCCCGAGACCGGACGAAAGCATCAACTTCGCCGAACATATTCAAGCACATCAGCCACACGATCATCGGCGGACACCAAACTACAGGCCGCACCCGCCACCAACCACTATATTCGCCAGCGATTTGGTGAAGTCGACGATGCTGGCCGGCAAACGGCTATGTCCTTTATTGACCCGGTTCACCGCGCGAAGGGCTTGACACTCCCAGGTCGAACCAGGACGCGAGCTCCCCCCCTTATGCAGGTACTGGCGATATTTGGCCCGGAATCTTAGCCGGCAAACTGGGCCTTGGCCAGCATTGCATCGCCTACCACTGTGGGACTCCCCACCAACGGAAGATTAATTTTCGGGCTGCTTCAACATCTTCGCAAAAAAATGCCTGATCCAAATCGCTGGCAACAGCATGGCACACGCGCCTGCCGTCCATATCAGGTATTGACCATGGATCTGAAAAGCGGTTATCCCGTTCTGCGGCAATCAAGAACGGTTTGATGTGTGCATTCCCCAAGATCACCCAGGATGTTCAGTTGCGGACGTCGTCCGTGATTGGCGGCGGATCATGGTCTTACGCTGATTTGCCGATGAGTTGGGCACAACGGCTTTGACGTTGTTGTGGTCGAGCCAACCGCGATGGCGCGCTGGGGCCAGTTCGGGGCTGCGAGCACGCCCTACTGCAAGTACGAGAGAATTATACGCATATGGTCCGGATCTGGCCAAGCAGTACGGGAGTTTCATGCACTGCTGGCTATACCAGGCCTGCGCCGATGACGATCATTTCGATTGCGTTGAATCTGCCGAAGAGCCTGGGATGTGGATTCTCGATGCTAGGAAAGGCCTGTATTACGCCAAGCAGACGCCGGGATAAGTCGGCGCTGCAAGAGAGTTTGATTTGCGACCAAACCACGGGTTTGACGCGGCGGTGGCTGGAGCCAGCGATTATGAAGGAACGTTTTGGGATTCAAGGGCACCGGGGCGATTCTCACGCGCCTTGCTTGCCGTAGTGGACCCTTACCGTATGGCGTCGAAGCTTTTGACCAGAACTGGTACGAGCGCGGCGTGCAGCGTCGTTTGATCGGACCATGATCGACAGCACTTGAGCCCGGCGAAGACAGCGTCACGCTGCGCACGCCAGAGGGCATTATGAAATTTCCGCAGAAACACAGTGGTCGATTGCGCAGCGGTATGCCTCGCAAAATGGACTCAAACATCGAGGGCCAAAACCGCAGCAGCTAATTGCCTTTATCACCGATCGATAGAAAAACGAAGCTGTGCGGGCGCTGGCAAAAACGATGGGTCTGAGTCGCCAGGCCCTATCTGTACATGCGGGCGACCGGCGATGGCCGCCTGTGGTGGGCGGAGACGACGATGATATGGATATTCCTGCCGCGCCGCGAAGGCGCGTCGACAGTAAGCAAGGGGCTGAGCCAAGAAGTGCCAGAAAGCTGTTCCCGGAGCTTGCCATTACGCAGCCTGCTCATGGGGCGGGCACCTTGCCGAGACGGCAGGATGGCCTGCCGTTTTTTGGCGAGCACCGCAGTACGGCCGCGGTGTGCAGTTTGCGATGGCTACGCGCGTATGGGATCAGCTTACAGTATGATTGGGGCGGGCGGTTGTTGCGGGCCAATATCGAGGGGGCCTCACCCGCTGGCATCACTGTTCGGCATTTTTCGCGCATAGGTTAAATGGTCAGTGTTACTACAAAAAAGAGCACATCATGGAAGTCAGAAAACTGGTCGGTATTGTTCTGTTGGTCGTCGGCGCATTACTATGCTGGTGTTTGGTCTGCATCCTCGCAATCTCTGGGTGCACAGGTAGGTGGGAAACTTCAACCGGGCCGATTCAACCCAAGGGACCATGTTCATGATCAATCGTGTGGTGCGGCGGGCCGCTGCGGCAGGTCGCATTTCTTTGACCTCTTCCGCAAGTATGCTACCCCACAGAGACGAACACAGCAGGGCCGCCAGGCGGCTCTTGCTGTGCGTAATTAGCGAGCCGCTTGCTGATATTCAATCCCAGGAATAGGGTCGTGTTATCGGGGCCGGTCATCCTGGCCTGTTTTCAAAGTCACTGCCATTCAGCGTTAGTATACGTTTTTCCTTGACCCTTTACGATGGACCGTCGAGTCATTGCCGTAGCCACCATCGTTACTTTCTGCTGGGGCTGGTACGCGGCAACTTGCCCCGGCTGGACGATAGGGCCAGAGGCATCAGTGGCTGACAGGATGCTCGACTGCCCGTATCTGACCGCGACGGCGAGCGCTATTGGCGAACTGCTGCGGGAATTGTCCGCAGCGTGAGCCAGGGTTGCGCAAGCCCGAGCATGCGCTGACCAGTACTGCGGGAGGCCAGTTTTTGGTAGTAATAAGTCCGGTGCGCTTCATTGTCTGCTCCTGACGTTATATCAATGTGATATAAAGTCTGATAAATACTCAGCAAAGTTCATAAAGGAAATTCCATGACCCATCAGTATCGGCATTTATGTGTTCGACAAATGAAGTACTCGATTTTGCTGGCCCTTGAAGTCTTCACTACCGCCACGCGCCGTGGGCCCAAAGCTAACCAGGGCGAGAATGCCCGCGGTATTCGAAAGTATTCAACCATCAGCAGCGACGCGGTCCAGCCAGGTCAAGGCGCGGGCCGGCCTGAAGGTGATTCCTAGATTACAGCTTCGCTGATCAGCCGCTGATTGAGTCGTTGGGAGTGCCCGGCGGCGTGCGGTCAGCGGAAGCTGCACGGCAGAAGTTGATCAATGATCCAACGGCACTTGATGCGGGCACGCAATTGACCGCCTCTGGTGTGCACTGGCGCCATGCGTTGGGCAAGGGCCGGTCTGCTCGGACAGGCGCAGCGCACGACGCATTGGGAAGACGCCGCCGAACTGCAGAGCATGATTCACCAACGTCAAGGTGGTACACGGGGTGCGCTGGGTGACGAGGATAACATTGCTGACTTCCAAGCCGGATTTCCGCGTATCGACATGAGCCTGCATCTGGTGAGCCGGCTGGGAAAACCTGTGAAAACGCCGAGCTGACTGCACGCAGATGGAGTTTGATTGGACAGAAAATCGTGAGCGCGTCATGATTCTGGGTTACCCTAGCGCGCTACCTAGCGCCAATGAAACCTGAATCGAAACAAGCCTACTATGACGTATGCCACATTGTCCCGAATGCAAACTCCGAATTCACTTATGCAGGACGGCGACATGTTCGTCTGCCCTTGGAGTGCGCCAATGAGGCGAAATTCCGGCGAAGCTGAGACGGCTTACCAGCACCAAGGTGAGAACCGGACGCCAACGCAATCCCCTGCAGACGGCGATAGTTGTCGACGGCTGAATCAAGAATCTGAAGGTGAAGGTTACTTCATTGGTGAGTTGAGGTCGGCACCAAAGTCAAGAGCATCCGCCTGGCTTGACGGCGACCATGGATATCGATTGCAAGATCGAGGGTATGGGCGCGATGAAGCTCAAGTCGGAATTCGTCAAGAAATCTGATCTGTGTGGCACTGAGCCTATTCTGGCCCGGTGCCTTGGTGTCCAATCGGCAAGATGTCGGCCTTTAAATTGCTACGACCCAGGTCGGCCACCCAGGCAACCACAGCGAGAGGTCACGGACGATACTCAAAGGCCTTGCGCAACGCCGGGGTACCACACTGGCGCAAGGCCGTGATTGACCGCCCACAAAGTCAGCAAAATAAAAGTGGCAAAGCCAGGAAAAATACCGGCCAATGCCAGATTGATCGCAGGCTTAGGGCCCAAAACCACCCCAGGCAAGCGGCGGTATGACTGACAGGCCCAGTTGCACGAGCCTGTCACTGGATTCTTTCACACGCATTGCCAACCCCAATGAATAAGCGCCCATAAACGCCAGGAATCACGGCTGCGTAGCTGAGAGCTTCTTCATCACGCGACCGCGCCAGGCGTCCTGGACTGGGACCCATTTTAACCCCAGTGCCCACTGACAAAAGGCACTAGCCCAACCAGGCCGAGCGCCAAACGGCCAGAGGGTGGACGAATGCGCTGAAAGGGATGCATGGGGTACTCCCGTTAACCTGAATGCTTGAAATCGCGCTATTGCGCGGCTGCAGGACATTATAGGTGCGCCAGCCACAGGACCAAGTCATCTATTCAAGCAGCAAGCCAGCGCGCGCCTTTCTGTCTGCGCTGGCTAGCTGGCGGATCAGGATCAGCCAACTTTTGTCGTAGCTGAGACGCTGCTGCCGGTTCAGGCGACTGAACGCCCAACTTGCATACATCTGCTGTACATACTCGTCATAAAACCCCGCAATTGGCGTCTCGCTGCTCTGCAGCGCCTTCGGTCAGCGCGACTGCCACGCACGTTGGCCTTCGCCGCGGTGGGCTTGCAGATGCAGCCCGAGTAAGGCGTTTGGTCCAGTTGCTGCCAGGCGCGTTGCCGAGGATCGCTAGCAAGCGGCCAGGCGCAAAGTCCAAAGAGTGCCAGGGGAATCATCACTGCAGCCACCAGCCAACAGTAGAATTACCACGAACACTTGCCAGTCAGCAGTACCCAGCAGGTTGGAAAAATGCATCTGCCGTTTTCGCTTTCGACGCCCGCACGCGCAACTTGCCATTGATAATCAGGTCATCCCAGCCCAGGGCGCATGGCGTTGGACCCAGCTGATATTGCGAAACGTGGCAGACGACATTCAGCGAGTCTTCCAGAAAGGCTGCCCTCGCCTTGCATCGCGTCCTGCAAGCCGCGTTCGATCCGCTCAGACGCGACTTTGAAAGTCGGATCTACCGACACCCCAGCCCTTGCCCCGGCAACCAGGCTTCCACCCAGGCTGTGGGCATCAAACTGATGGACAGCCACATTAATTGCCGCGCGATTCTGTTCGCCGGCCCTGATAGCGCGACCACGCGGCAGGGAACTTGCCCGCCGCGCGCAGCACGCAAAGGTCATGGCACCGGCAAAAAAATGCGCAAAAACCCGCGCTGGCTATCAAACAGAATTCATCATTGCTGTGCTCGCGAAGCGTGGGCGGTCGCAGGGTGTAATGAAAGGTTCGCGACTTTGAAATGCCGCAACAGGGGCCTGAACAGAGTTCGGCATTCGGCAGGGTACTGGCTGCGCAACTTCGGCAGCCAGGCGCGCTGCGCGATCACGTCTTCGGGCAGCCGGTATAGAAGACGCACTCTGGCAGCGGGTTCAATCATCGGCCTGCAGGATACTTGTCCGGGTAGGAGATGCGTGTAGGTCTTGGTCTTGACTGATCGGGGTTGGATGCAGCATGAAGTCACGAGTCAGCAACCAGATCAGAATCTTCGGTTGGTGGCGCGGCAGGCTGAATTTACCCAGGGTGCTGGGTGCACGGTTTCGATGACCTGATTACTTCCAGCGGCCTCGCCCCGCTGCGTCCACTTTCCCCAGGATTTACCCCGGAAGGCCAGACTGGAATGGCTCAGCGGCCGGCCGTCAAAGGTACTGAGGGTTCAGTGCGCGCCAATAGAGCTCGCTGTTGCTCGGGAATCTCGCGGTAAAACTGGCGACGGGAACGCCAGCTCACCGTGGAGCGCGCCAGGTTGGGATAAATCGCCGGGGGCCATGCTTTCCGCCAAAGCCCCGTGGGCGGCATTTCTGGCCAGGCAGTTGACTAGACCACAAAGGCCAATTGCGCGGAAAGAGTAAAATAACACCAGCAAGTCAGCGGACGGGCCTGCACAGCAACACGGCGCCGGTTCTTGAAACGCGC
>Ga0163217_1066908_pt1 | contig 11806 bp, 10 predicted proteins | sample SynspAceP_FD_185933 | JGI IMG/M metagenome (GOLD analysis project Ga0163217, IMG submission 185933) | Saline lake microbial communities from Ace Lake in Antarctica - Synechococcus sp. Ace-P (PacBio error correction) | ecosystem: Environmental > Aquatic > Non-marine Saline and Alkaline > Saline ... | reverse complement strand
CTAGGCGAATGGGAGTATTTTGCCTTTTGTGAGTAAGTTTTGGTGTTTGATACGGCTTCGCCAAAACGGACGGAGGTACTGGTCGGAAGAGGATGTTTGATTGGCAAGTGGGAGGTTTTTTGGAAACGTTATCCCTGTCGACAGAAGGCTTTCTATAAGTGGGAGGGATTGACGAAATAGCTGGAATTTGGAAATCACGGCTTTGTGGGCGTCTCAAAACCCATGAGCAGGGAGTTGAGTCTCAATTCAAAATTTGATGGGATTCTCCCGGATTAAAGAATATGGAAAAAACTGAAGAACTTTATACAAGAACACATTCGCAGAAGATTTAATCGGTTAGAAAAACGTGAAGAATATGGGATCAGAAGGACGGAAAAGGGGCTTTATGTGGAAAATTTGGAGGCGCATACATGGTCCTGAGATGTGCAGGCCCAAACATTGAAGGAGCTACGAGAAAGGAGTTACGAGGGCGACTAGTAGCACTAAAGAATATTCAGGCATGGTTTAAAGCTTGGACTACGTGACTTTGTAGGACCGACGCGACGCCCTTTGTTATTTCGCAAAGCGGAATGTGGCAGGAGAAGTATTGCGGTGCAAAAAATCTATTTCAACGCGAAGAGTCTTTGTTTCATTACCCGGAGCGCATAAAGTAATAATACAGTCGGACAGATTATCCTAGCAGAAGAGCTTTGGCCAAAAACGAATCGATCCGGCCGAAACAGGTGCCGGACAGCACGGTTGCAACAAGGGCTACGGGGTTGTGCGCTGATGGTAGGGTGGATTGCACGAGGTTTACCATGGTGTATTGGACACTACATCGTTCAACGCTGCCAATGGGTAGAACGAGGATGCGGATATTAGGTGCAAAATCGTGTCCGGCGATCTTCAGGATCTAAGGCAACGCGGTGAAGGTGCCGACAAATGAGGGCGAGTGCGTGCATGGGATCGAATGAATCCGTGGAGGGACCACATTATATGAAGGTTCTGTTGTCGGGCCAAATCCTTTACCCAGAGAATGTTTGGCGAGATTTGCAATCTGTGTATTTTCGGAGAGAGATCAAGATGGCAACTGAAGGAGAAAAAGAAGCGGGCGGTGAAAATCCGGGACTTAATCATTGCTGGTGTGTTGGCAGGCGGATTCTAATGCTGCAGGGGTGTCTTTTTGACCTTTATTACAATACGGCCAAAGTCAGACTAAGTGCCGCAGAAGCCAGCAGGATTAGGGAATAAATTCTGGAGAATCCGCTGCTTTACGACGGGCTTTGGGTACACCAGGGATTTTGCGATGGATCAAAAACACTGTTTGAGTATGCAGGGACGGGAAGATGGTCGGAGGTAGTTTGGAGGGCCACATTCCATATCTGCGGGGTCGGATGTATGGCCTGGTATCCTGGACCAGTGCGATGCTCATTTGGTTTGATAGTCGGCAGGGGGCGGGAATTTGGGCGTCCTGTGGAGGATGAAGATGCCATTGGAGTGGCAGGAATTGAACTTGCGAGAGAATGGAGGAATCATCCCAGGCAGATTGAAAACAGCTGGTCATGCGATTCACGCACTGAATCGAGTGCGGATATCGGCGAAAGACAGAGTGTGGATCGTGGATCGGAGGATCCTTTCAGGCAGAGGCGGACAAAGATCTGCGATACGGGGATACTTAAATGGGGAAGATACTAAAGTTTGATGTCAGATGTCGGATAGGTCCGGTGGTTGTTGCATCGGTCATGCGGACATCGGGTCAACCTAACAACAAAAGAGCAGAACCGGAGATAGGCAACCTTATTCAATACTGGAAAAAAAGAGCGGGTGCTCTCGATTTACTTGGTACAGGCTGGGTCCCCCATTTGGAAGACACGGGCCGAGGGGTGCGACAATGGAAGCGATTCAAGGCGGAGGGCAGATATCATCGAGGGATCTGGAGTACCTGTAGGGTTCTGACGGCCGATCGCAGACGACCTTACGATCAGACAGTAATGGGATGATGCCTTGGAAGAATGCAGTGAGCTTGAGGAAAAAAATGTATTCGAACAATTGATTGGGGTTTCGGACAAAAAAATCCGATGATCCCGGGTGGTTATTGATGGGGTTTGATTAAATGCCGATCCTTCAGTTTATGGCATTGAAGGAATTCTGCAGAAGATTAAGGGTAGGGAGGTTGATGGCTGGTGGATGCTTTAACCTGAATCGTTAGGCGAGGGTGCAACACATATTGGAGGATTATAAGAAACCCTCTTCGGATGGCAGTATGGTTTAGTTGAGAATACGTCTTGATGGGCCTGCTCACCGGCGACCAGTGAAAGAAGCGGGATTCGGAAATGCGGAGTGCGATAATACCAAGAAATGGCGTTTATGGGTGATGGGTGTATGCCTGGTCCGAAACAGGCATCACATGGAGGGCTGATTGCCATGCGGCCAGCCAAGACAGCTGCAACAAGATCCTCTGTTTAGAGGCATACTGGTATCGGAGGTTTGCATTTAGATAAATTCCAAGAGATTTCAGGTCTGGAATTCCAAAATCCCGATTATTCACCAGCTCGATTACCGTCAAGGTGCAGCAGCGGTAAATAAAGGTGGATTCTCACCCGATGGATACTAAATCGTGGACGAGAGCAAGGGGAAATGCACTATCTCATACGTTCAAAACGGTATGAGAAACGAATAGGTTTCACAGGCAATGTTATATCTATCGTTTTTGTAGGAAGAAAACCTACAAAGGTGATTTTACAGAAATTAGGGGTTACGTTTTGGATTTGTATGCAACAAATATGGAAATAAACGAGACTTATTATGGTTTTCATAGACAATGAATTAGATCGAGGCGTTTATCTGGACCTTGGTGCCTAACTTATGACCAATCCATTGACTTCAATTACCCGGAGGCTCCAATGGCACGGAGGTTTAATTCCAAGATGCCCCGATTTCCACTTTCTGCAATATCAATGTCGCGCGAAATCCTGAAATGCGGTCCGCCTCTTATAATTAAAACTGTTCAGAGGAAAGCCCTTTCCGTGACATGGCATTGAAACTTATGCCTCTTGCACGATTGGCCTGGTGACTAGTTGAGCCCCCGATGTTCAAGGCAAATGGTCAAAATTTTGAAAATTTATCTTATTCCAATCTTCTTGGTAAAGATTTACTAAAGTTAATCACAGTTCGGTAATGCGGAACAAAAATGCTTCAGCCTGATATTTCCGAAGTAAGATTGAGTCTCTTAAGTGAACGACTAAATGGTGACACAAAGCCACAAAAAAGAGAAAACCTGGGTCCGCAAAAAGTTAAGTCGGGGCAAAAAAAGCCAGGCCAAGCTCAAATGGTTGGCCAAAAGCAAAATGTAAGTGGCTAAAAGCAAATAGAAAAGTAGGGAAACCTAACCCAACATTGAATAAAGTGAATGCGGATACGCTCATGCATAGTATGTGGCAACCTTTTGTGCTCACAAAATCTATCAACGAACCCTTTAAAACTCGGAAGGGATTATTCCGTGAGGAGAAGATTGAGTTTGTTAGGCTTTGGGAGAAGAGGAGACGCAATGAACCCAAAATGAATGGGAATTCGAAGAGAAAGATGGAGGGGCTGGGAGAAGGCCTCCCAAGGTACCTAAGTTATGAAAGAATTCGAAAAAGCTGTAGGTAATGGCCAAATAGCCAAGGTTGCAAGAAAATAAATTGATTCAACCACCCTATAAATGGATTAGTTTCAGGGCCAATCAAGTCGTAAATTATTCTGGACTTTAATTTGGTGAGGCTTAGGAAGAAAAGCCCGGAGGAAAATTTTGATAGCAATTTTCAGTCGAAAGCCTTTGGGAAAGAGGCAGTTTAAAGAAAAAGGATAATTCAAAAAACTAATAACCTATAATGTTTTATGTGTGTGTTGAATCTAAAAAAAAGACCAGCTCGAATGGAGTTTGGTCTTTTTTTAGGTCTATCACCCAAGGCTTTGGCAAAGGCAAGTCCACCAATCAATGGCCCTAGAGGAAAAAATAATCGCTTTAAAAGAAGGATCTTTATGACCCTTAGCACCAGTAAGGAGAAGATAAGGGCAATTTTTTTATTGGTGCAAAATAAAACGATTAACAGCAAAAATCAACTTTGAAAATCCAAAGTTGATTTTTTAATTCACTAAATCTCATCAAAAACCTGGGCGCAAAGCCAATTATTTCTAAAGTATTCCTGATCAATACATGACTCCATAGGGGACCAAGGAGCGGATCATCTACAGTATTGATAACACCATGTAATTCCTATTCGGAAGATTGTAATCAAGAAGGCCACTCTCCAACTGTAGTCAGAGTTGCTTTCTCATTACTGATAGCCGTTGTAAGCAATCTCACGGATTTGCATCAGCGGATCAATCTCATCTTCTTCTTTGCATGATACAAATTGCTAAGAAGTAAAAGGAAAAAAGGAGGAAAATCGAGTATTTTTTTCATTGGGATTAGGAAAATTTGGTTGGGTCCATTTTAACGAATAAAAAACTGGTTAAGGTTAGGTCTATTAAAAAAAACATAGAATGATTAAATTCCACTCGCTTGAGCAGCTTAAAGTTAAGTTTTGCCCTTGCCATTCAAAATGATGAATGATGGGCAGGGAAAAGTTGGGGAAGAACAGCTTTAAAAAGAAAGACAACTTGCGAAATTATCGCCTAAAAATTAATTGTGTGTGAACTCTATAAAAAAAGTCTTGCTTCATTGGAGCGGCGACTTTTTTTGATTGAATGGAGTGAATAGTGGATTATGCCAAAGGTAAATTTAATATAGCCGGCACCAATAAATCCCATGGCTAAAACACTCTAACAGGCGCTACTTTTTATTCTTCATTACGATTTTAGTCCGATGTGATTGCTTAGGGGTAATTATACCCGTGGTGCCTAAAATTTTGATGAAGACTTGACGGTGAAGGATTGAGTAGGCAATCAATATGGTGGCTGGTTGATTTTTCTCTGCAGCGATGCAATTTCTCCTTTTCGCCGACCGATATGGGATGGTCTTTCGGATCGATTTGGTCGAAGACCGGTTTGCTTTTCCTTATTCGGATTGGGAGTTGATTATGTGTTTCATTTGCGCCTGGCCCCAACATTTATTTGGCTTTTTGTAGGTCGAATTGATTCAGGGAATGTTTTGGAGCAAGCTTTTACCAACTGCCAACCGCGTATATCGCAGATATCAGGTACACCGGGGGAAAAAGCGTGGCTCAAAACTCCGGTTGGATTGGAGCGGCCTTCGGGTTAGGTTTTATTATTGGTCCGAGTGACGGAGGATGGCTGGAGCTGAGTTTGGAACCAAGAAGCCCGTTTTTAGTAGCTGCAGGCCTCTCCTTTGAATTTGTGCTTTACGGGTTTTGTGCTTCCTGAGTCACTTCCTTAGAGGAAAAGGACGGGCATTTTAATTCGCCGGAAGAGCTAACCCCATCGCTCATTAAAGCAATTGAATGAAAAAAGTTATCCAGTTAGTCTCTGGATGGTGGTTTCGTCTTTTGAATAATCATGATTAATTAATTACCAGATTGAATGTATTGCTGAATGTCAGCAATCCAAATTGTTTGCGTTCTTAACAGTTTTTAATAAACGCCGATCCGATGGATTGCGCCCATTTACCATAATTTGGAGAGGCTAAGTGCTAACTATGACTTTCGCGAAAATCAAGATATAAATCCTCAAAAACCTATCTCAACCTAGTGGGTTTTTCAATTCATTGCCTGTACCCGTTCTCGAACAATAAGTAACTGTGATTTGGCTCTCACTGTTCCAGTTTTCGCCTCCTGTGATGTGTTGAAGATTACCCTATAGAAAAGCCATATGGTATTTATCAGCATCAAGGCAATTCCCGATTATCCGGGCTTGTTCACCTCTGGACGTCGCCCTACACCATGTTTAAGTTTGAAGGAACGGTGAGATCCGAGGGCCCATGGTTGGATATTCGCTTGGAAGAAACGTATTGTTAGTGGCTTGTAACACGCATACTGGACTTTCGGCTCGTGGCGATTGTGGCAAGGAGAGATTTGATTCGAGGGTTTGGTTAGTTTAATCCCTCACTAGCTTGGATCCAAAATTATTGTTGCACGGTTAGAGTGCGCTACGGTTACAGGAGAATGCAAAGCCATCACACATTGCCCTACCTCTAACCTCTCGGCTTACATATATCTTGGCAGTAGCAACATCTCTCATATTCCATGGCGACCAAAGGCTGAAGGATCGGATTTAAATAACCATTCATCAACTAACCTTTGTTTGGCGGGGACATGGATTTATGTTTGGTCCTGTAAACTTCTGCCACATCAATTGGTTGAAATAATTTTTTCAAGCTCATGCCATTTTCCAAGGCAATCAATTTTACTGTCTTGGAACGGTAGGGCTTGGGGGTATGTCCATGTTGTTTCGGTTCCTTAGTCTGCGATCTGTGGCGGTCTCAGAATAGGTGGAAATCTCGAGGGGCGCTACCTCCAGACATATTCTGCAGAAGTTGTATATCTTGAATTCCCCGCTCAAGTCCGCGCATCCCGCCTTGAAATCGCTTCCATTTGTCGGCCACCGTGTCTTCCAAATGGGGAAGCCAGCTTGTAAAGTAATTAGTCGAGAGACAGGGGAGAGCTACAGGGAGCACCCGCTCTTTTTAGTATTGAATAGGTAGTGTATTCGGTTCATGCTTTTTGTTGTTAGTGACCGATGTGCCGATGACCGATTGCAAAAACACCCGACATGCGACCATTCTGAACATCTGCACAAATACTTTAGTAATTTCCCCATTTAATATACGGTATCCAGATCTGGTCTTTTATGTAGCGCCTCTTAACGGGTGGCCTGATAAGATGTCGGACTTGATCACCCGGGATTTCACCATTCGTCTTTTCCGATATTCAATCAAGATTCCAGTGCATGAATGAATAGTTGATTTTATAGCTCGTATTTTTTCTTCAGACGAGCATGAGCTGTTCCCTACATTTAATTTGCTTGGGATGTCAGGATTCCCGCCTTCCACTATTTTTACTGCGCTAGTTCAATTCCTTGCCCTCATGGCCCTATTGCCTTTCATTTTCCATCCTCCACATTTGGCGACACGTAATTCCGCCGTTCTGCCGATATTCAAACCAAGGTCAGCTTGTTTTTTGATCTGAGGCATATGCCGACTGGGTCCAGATTACACTCAGTGGATCTAAACTCAGTCGACCCGCAGATTTAGTAGATAGTGGAATCGTCAGGCCCCTGATCATATCCTGATCCTACTACACTGATCCATCTTCTTGAGATCCCAGGTGCTAGAATTTTTCTCCAACAGAAAGTGTTATTTTGTACATATCGAGTGCAAGAACTCCCCAACTGAGTCCAGGGATAGAAATACCCAAAGCCGTAATATCTTTCTAAATAAATAAGAGTCGGGTTTATTTTCCAGGATAATGTGAATATCCACATTTTTTCCTAATCCATGCTGCTGTCATTGTTCCCCCCAGCGTCATTTGTAAGTTTACATGTGAGCTTCTGGATTCCGTATTGTAATAATGGCTAAAAAAAGGACCCTGCTGCAGCATTAGATCGTCGAGTTGCCATTTTTTATTCCAACACATACAAATATCCATATCGGCTCGGAAAGATGATTAACGTCCTCAAACGGATTTCAACAGTCTCCTTCCGTTTTTTTCTTTTGCAGTTGTGGCCATGATCTGTCTTTTCTCGTAATACTCACCAGATTGGCAAATCTCACGCACAACTCCTATATATTTCCTGCGGTTTCTAATAACGAGAATGTAGTGTGGCCCTGACTAACACCCTCACGAAAAAAAAAATCTCACCGTATATATATATTTTTATGATCTGGTGTGTCCCCATCTTATTGGGGGATCATTGAAATCCATGCACGCATCTGCAGCTCATTTGTGATACCGCATCCATTCAGCGTTTTTTATAAGAGCTCTACTCTGTTATGATCGCTAAGACAAAAAGTGGGAAAAAGTGGGGCCAATAAGTGGCGGGAAACGATTTTTAGAGACAATGTGCCACATTTATCAATTTTATCCGCGATTCTGTAACTTTTTTTGTCCTCTATAATTGGCCTCCGGACTATTTCAACAGAGTTAGTACGAATATGTCCGATGTAGCATACCAAATGTTTTATCATCCATGTAAATCGTGCAATCCATGATACCCGTACATCAAGCGTCACAAAACAGTAGCTGTAGTTTGCATAAGCGCTTCACGTGGAATCGACTGTCCGGCACCTAGGAGTACGTTCTCTGGCGGTCTTGCCAGCCAAAAGATCAATGGATTCGTTTTTTGGCCAAACGCTTTGGCCGTATTGCTTTCCGGAGTAAGATTCTCTGTCCGACATAGTGGGATTTCTAGTGGACTGCTTATGATAATTCTCAGGTAATATGCGCGGCTCCGGTATATGACATAAGTCTTCGCGTTTGAAATAATAGATTTTTGCCACGATACTTGGCTCTGGACATTCGCCTTTTGCGAAAATACAAAGGGGGTCGATGGGATGCCTGTACGGAAAAATGTTATCCCTCCAAATCTAAGCCTGTGTGGAATTCCGAAAATTGGAAAATAAGTCCGTAAACGCCACCTTTTCTGATTCATACCGAACGGGAGACAAAGAAGATTGAAACGTAACGCTTCTTGCTTCATCCGAATCGCTGAAGTAGATCTGACAGTTCGGGAAGATTAACTAATTCCTAAAGCATTCCAAGAATATGCGGTCTTGCATAAAGATGTAATTCGTAATCGGCTTGGGGAGTAAAATCGAGCTTTGGAGGCCAGAGCGGTCTAGGAAGGGTCCGTCATCAATGAGGGACGAGATCCTATCACAACAGATGAAAGAAACATCTTCTTAACAGCCATGACAGAGTCTAGCTTATCACTATTTCCCAAAAAGGTTTTTTGTGCTCAATCAATTGCAGCTGAAGGATTGGCTATTAGATCTCTAACGGGATTCTATGTTCGATGTGACCTTTGTGGTGTGTGGGCATTCACGAGAAGATTCTAAGCATTTGGACAAAGGTCATTTGTATGGATTCGTATCAGGATCAGGATGCAGAAGCGAAATATTCCTGCCAGCGAACAACTTCACGTTGTGCCTAGCGGCAACTTCCGAGAGTTTGAAGAGAATATCTCCGCTTTTACGGAGTGACTAAGGTGGATGGGATATTGGCGGGATTGGGAATTTCTTCCCATCAGATAGATGTGCCGGACCAGAGGGGATTTTCCACACGATTTCAAGGGTGACCTGGATATGCGGATGGATCAGGAGGCTTCAGTTTCTGCCAAAGAATATTTGAATACCTACGAAGCAGCTAAGCTTCATAACAATCTTAGGGAATCTACGGTGAGAATCAAGAACGCGAAGACGTTAGCGAATGCCAATTGTTGTCAGAGCGGACGCAAAGCCTTTTGAAACGACGGAAGTTACTTGTACTGCTTTTCAAAAAGATATGTCCAAAGGGGAAAGATTTTAAGGTACTACGCCCAAGTCCTTTCAAGCATTTGCGCATCGAATCAACGATGAGATCCGATGCCTTGGAGGCGCTATGGAATGAATTTCCTGGAGGTGTTGAAGCCGGAGGAAGGCGATTTAGGTAGTATGAGCTATCATAGCCTTAGAAGATCGATTAGTCAAGGAATCTGATGATTAAAGGAAGTTTCACGGTGAGTGGATGAGGTGGAAGGATTTTCTATGGAAAAATCTTATTCGGCCTTTTGAGCCTTGACACTGAGGAGCCGCTGATTGCTGACGAGGCGGAAGTGGAAAAGAAACCCAAGAGCGCAGAAGTGGCGAAACTCAGAATGAGCTAAAACGGAAACTGAGATATGAGTCAAAATACATTCAGAAAGAAATTAACGTCAGGAAACACCTCGAAAACAGGAAGTCGGAAATCGATTTTTCACTTGGATCGAAGGAGAAGCTGACGTGACCGGAATCTGGGTTGACAGGAGTACCAGTCGAGGATTATAGCTTTGAAAACCTCATGTGTGATATTTTTAGTGGCTACTATTCGTCGCCCTCGTAAGCTTTTCTTCGCCAAATTTAGCTCGATTTTTCATACACGGTGCTCTATCTTGGCGGCTGATCCTATAGTCTGTGCAAACATCTCAGGAATGTATTGCGCCTCCAATTTTCCATGAAAGCCTTTCGTCCACTCTGATCATTATTCTTCACGCTCTCGCTCATAAAACTCACGCGGGCAATACTCGGAATTGTGTTGTATAAAGTTCTTCGAGAGGTTTAATCAATATTCTTTTAATTCGGATTGGGAGAATCGGATACACATTCAATCATTTGAATTGAGATCGAAACTGACAACCAGTGCCACATACAATGAAGAGGTTTGAAGGACGCAAAAAATGCCGTGATTTACATTCGAGCTAAATGTATTCACAGTCTCAATCCCTCCACTTAATAGAAAAGTCCTTTGTCGAAGCGGGATAAGTTGTCCGGCAAAATTTACGTCCAATTCAAATTTTCGACCGTGAGTACCACGCCTCCCTGGGTGATTGTTTGCAGGGCGAAAGACGTATATTCAAAACATGAAAAACTCCTTAAAGCTCACAAAGAGGCAACATAATTCCTTGGCAGTCAGAAGTGGCAAATGTGCGCGATTGTCCAATTTTTCTAGAATTTCTTCTTTTACAGAAGATGGACTTTCTTTGCGGCATATTTCTAACGAAAGGGATAATGGTTTTCCTATACAGAAGTATAAGAGGCTTCCAATTTCTCAAAATCTATGGATTCCCTCTGACCCCTAATGAAAGCTGTATAATTGCATTGATTTGAAAAGACCGAAAATAAAACTCAACTTTCTTAAAGATTTTCGGACTTCGGATTCATTGACAAAAACCCCGACTTTTTTGAAAATTGGGGTAAATTGGATAAGGGTACCCCATATAAACCAGATTCAGTGATCAACGGTACAAATCTAAAAGCAAATCATATTTGATCGAGTACGAGGGTAGGACTTGAGGATTTTACTATCCAATCGCTTCTTTGCGGCTGCATAGAATATATAACCCCATCCAATCTGGGCCATCCCATATCGAATCGCCGAAGCGCGTCTTCAACAATTGAGTTGCAGATGGACATTTTCTTTAATCACTCACAGGGCATCCCTAGCAGGATTTGGAGATCCACATCGACTTAATAATTTAGCTGGCGACGGTCAGCAATCAATACTAGAACTAGCGTATATTCCTGATTGTGACTCAAGTCTGTAAGCGGCTTTGCCTCCGAGTTCTTGTGGGTGCAGAATCTTCTCCCATGAAAATTTTCCCCGAAATCTAATACGAAGAAACCCAGAGTTCAAAACTCTCGCCATGCTTAGTCTCCTTAATGTGAATCAAAAACGTTCTCCCGGATCAGAAATCCCACTTTTCCGATATTTTCACAAAGTCAGAAGGAATTCGATTGACCAAATCCATGGGAAGTCTGAAGGGATACTTTCGAAAGTTTTTAGGGTTTCGATTGTTGACTTCCCACCAAGTCTAATGCAATCAACAAAGGCTTCGATCCCAATCTTCGTCCATCATGCACTTCCACAAGAACCTCTAGCCCCAAAACTTTTGCGAAATAGGCTAAATGATCAACTTCTCCGGTTCCAAAAGCGCTGCAATCAACCAATAATTGCAGGTCCGGCTCCGATCGATTTTGCTTCCACAATGATATTTTCATTTCCACCATCCAAAATCCACTTTCTCAGAATGTCACACGAAATTAAGATATGTCTTGCTGATTTCAAAATCATCCGGTTACTTCCCCCGAAATTTTACTTTTGTGGCTCTGTCAAAATAGAAAAGTGCCGAAAGCTCCTGGGCCTGCATGTAACCC
>Ga0163217_1063299_pt1 | contig 11807 bp, 8 predicted proteins | sample SynspAceP_FD_185933 | JGI IMG/M metagenome (GOLD analysis project Ga0163217, IMG submission 185933) | Saline lake microbial communities from Ace Lake in Antarctica - Synechococcus sp. Ace-P (PacBio error correction) | ecosystem: Environmental > Aquatic > Non-marine Saline and Alkaline > Saline ... | reverse complement strand
TCCCATCCAGAAGTCAGTTGGCTGGGATCTAAGGAATAAATTTCGTTTTGGTGGCAAGCCCTAACAGCGCTGTAGCATGAAATTTCTCCAGTGTCTGGATTTTTGCCGAAATAGGATAGGGTACTCTTTTTTGTAATTCCATAAATTCAGTTCGAGAGTAAACCATAACACTTAGCAATATTGGTCCACCAAAATTTATCGGAAAACCGAGTGAGTCACGCGGGTATGTTATTGATTTATATTAATTGAGCAAAAACATGTTAGTCATTGTTTGGGTACCGTAATATTGCTGCTGTAATAATTGTAATAATTGTCAATAATGTAAAATTAAAACTATTGTATAAGTGCAATATTTAACCATAATTGGGCGGTGATTATAATGTATTGCAAAGAAAAAGCCGCTGGATTTCCAGCGGGCTTTTGATTTACATCCTTTTTTGTATTAGTTAAATAACAAGCATTACTAGAATTTGTAAAACGCTGCCCACCAACTTGGTACGCGCACCTAAGTCATTTACATGTCCCCACATCAATCGCCGTTTAATACGACGTGTGAACGACTATTTCACCCGTTATGTTCAGGACCTTTCAAATGACACACTTAGATCTTCAGTCACATCGTAAACTACGTTCAAAGTCCAATTGTGAATACCCGCTTTCTATAACGAGGATTAGAAGATCCACCTCTTACTTGTTTCATTTAAAATATCACCGCGCCAGTTATAAAGAAATAGTGCTTGAATACCATCTTTTTCATTTACATTACCAACTAGGTTAGCAGGTATCGCTTAGCCCTACTAAAGGCAAATTGTGACACGCTGGTACTACCTTGATTATCCAAAACTAGACCATTCTCCGCGGACGAAAGTGTAGGTTGGCTTGCACACCAAAGCCAGTTCACCAAAGAAGTGCTGTACAGCAAAATGCTGCACCCGTAATCTTCGCTTCTTTACGTTGTTGGTGTAGAGTTCTGAAGGTGGTTAAAGGGTCGGTTGAATTAGAATTCTATATCCCAGCTGTGCGGCTCTGGCTAAGTAGGAAGTTTTGGGTCGTCGTACCGTTTGTAATCATTGCCCAAATTGTGCCAATATAATCAGGGTTCATTTTGCGCGTTGTTCAAAAGTAAACCAACATACCGTTATAGATTATCGTCATTTACGAACAAACCACGATCGCTTAGTCCAGGCTGCCGCTTGCTTGAGCGCGAGGTTCCACAGTAGAGTCACGTTATTCCTAAGTACATGGCGATCAACTTGCTGCTGAACCGATAAAAATTGATTACGTCTTTTTTCAAATATTATCCTGCTGAAACGTAACTGAAGGGTTGTAGCCTACACTCTAATGACAAAGTCGAATTGGTCGATTCTTAAGGTAGTAAAAACCAGGGTTTGAAAGCTGATGCAGTAGTTTAGCTTCCCAATAAGGTTGAGCCACCGACCTGAACCAAAAACCAGAAGCAGATACCGGGCCTTAAGACTACCTAAACCTGCTCTGGCAATCGTTATACATTAAACGAGAACGGCTGACCAGCTCGTTCTGAATCTTAAGGTTAAAAATCCATGCTAGGGTAATAAGTTATCGTAGCTGTTTTTCGCCGCCTGGCAAGCTCAGAGGTCTAGAGGCCGTCCTACCACGAATCGACAACGTCATTATTATCTTCCCATACTGTTTTATAAACGCTGGCTAATGAACTAGGAGGTAACATCAGTGGTTTCATAACGTTACTACCAGCAAAGATACATTAAAGTCCATTTCCAACCCAATTCGCCGTCTACGGATGAATTGGAAAAGGCAGCTTGGGTTCTTCTTTTACCGTATGTCAGCGGTTTGATTCATGGCATGCGGGTAAAATATTTGGCATAAAACGTGGAATTTGTTGTGCTGCTTCGCTACATTTTCAACAGCGCTGGCATTAAAACCATAGCCACCTGCACGTGGACTCCCAGTCATCCAAACTCGCCCTTGAATAATCAAAAGGGTTTAACTATATCGCCAAACTCCCCTGGATAACCCGAATTCCAGTTACCTAGAAGCAATGTTTTCAGCCCGCATAATTGATTGAACGAGATTCACATATCACGTGTTTCCGATACGAAAATCAAACTTTTACCATCGTCAAACATCATAGGTGGCCATCAATTTTTGATTTGTTGTACGTCGCTTTTTGATCGGGCTTTGACGCAAAGGTGGAACATGGAAGAACTTACATCCACCATTGTCAACCGATGCCATACCATTAGACTCATAACCTTTGCGTTACCACCTTTAGTGTCATTCATAGCGTTTAAATTAAGTGGGGAATTTCTCCGCCAAACCACCATTTTCTCTTCGGCGACAACGGTAGGATTGCCCGTCCCATACGTACCAGAAACCTGTAACCCGTTAAGGCCAGTTCCACGGGCTGTGCATTTCTGAATCATGTGCATCAAATTTAACTGATAATTCATTCATTTATTTGATATTTGAGTTTACAAAACCCAGTGAGCTTAAGGTATTTGTTTGGGTCGCGCGTCTTGCTGTTCATGAACCTTCATCAATGCCATTTGGATAAGGCTCTGAGCATATATCATGGTGGCAATAGGTTAATACAAAATTCAACCGCTTGAATTTTGTCACCCTGTTGCATCCAGTTTGCCGTTTGGCCTAAATGCTCTTGAATGTGGTTTTCAGCAAAATGGTGTTAGTCTACTTCACCGGGAAATTGTCCAGTGGAGCCCCGAATTGGAAATCGTGAATGTTGTGCATTATCCCCGTGTACGCGCAGTATCGGTAAAATTCATAACCGACAAATCAACATAAAAACGAGAATATAAAACTGGCCTTGATCCGGCGCATTTAGTTACTACCGGGTATCGGGGTTATTCCATGCCTCTACTTGGAGGCAAAACCAACATATCCCAAGTTATTATTACCCCAATCATTAACCGGTGGCTCCCACAGAGCCTGAATCACGTTCTTGGTGACGGTAGACAATGACCACGCCCCAAGTGAATCATCATTAGTGAAACTGAATATACCTGATACTTCGGGCGATAACATCGTTCACCCGCACGGTTAGAAAAAGGGTTGGTATCCATGGCTGCTTTTGCACCAACATGGGCCAACAAAGAACCCTTCACTGTCCAATGGTTTTGGCAGTGGATGATGTGATTAGTGGCCAATACCACCAGTTGTAATTGCAGCTTTACCGGTTTTTGTCAGGACTTCTACAGCCCTTACCTTTCAGACGCTAGGTTGGAAAAATCAAATGCTCTTGAACGCCGCCACACCATTATTAGGTTGATGCGGATGGCATGGTACGGCCACTTTTAAGCGTCTCCCATATTGCTTTCAGCGCCAAAACCACGCACGGTGACTTGAGAACCTTCACCGTTAGAAGCGACTGATTTGAAAACACCAGTAATACGCTGTAGTGATTCCAAGCAAGGTTAGTATCTGGAATTTACCTATATCTTTCCGCAGAAATGGCTGTCAACCACCAACCCCATTGATTTCACTGTTTGATGATGTGATGCTTGTTTAAAACTGCCGCGAATTACCGCGTAACTTTTTTGAATTAAAAAAAAACTTTTTGTCCCAGTTTCATCTGAAGTTGCCTCCTTGCTTGCCATCAATGCGTGTCATCACTGACGCGCCTAGCATTAAACCCAATGCTTTTGGCGAGTAGTGTTTTTATATAAATTTATTTTCGTGTTTTCATAGTGTTCTGGCCTTTTTGTTGTTCCTGTTTATTGAATCCAACAATACAATCGCCCTTACAAACACATTAAATCCAACGAATAAGGTTGCTCTTAAACCGTTTTTCATAAAGTAAGTGATGTTAAACGAAGTGTCACCTAAATTGCGAATTTTATTAACAATTACATTAACGTTTTTTGTTGATTGTTGAATAATATTTATATTTTTTAACTTTCATTTAATGCTATTTTTAAAACCCGTATATTCGCGGGCGTTGTGGATATTTAAATGTAAACTGCACGTATAGACTTGCCTTACCAATGAATGAAAGAAATATGTAACATGAAAAATAAAAATCATCAATAAAAACGTTTCATTATTTTTATTAAAATAATAATTCCATAAATAGTGCTTATATCTTGTTGTTTTTAAGTTGCATTGTTAACCCCAAAGTGATGGGATTAGTTAAGCGTTAGTTATTATCAGCGTCCTGATGAGGCCCTGTTAAATTATCAATGCGCGGTATCTGCTTATACCTATCTGATTTGTTCAGCTGTATTTGAATAAGGCCTAATTCAGAGGTTTGGTTATTTATTAGCAATAGCTTAGTGTTGCATTAGGTTAACCCAAAGGCCCGAGCACTTTGATTTGGCTTGGAGTATCCTCAAGCCATGGTTTCGAATTTTAAAACTTGAAACATCATATACTAGTTTAAACCCAAGCCTCGCATTTTTTCTCTTGATTTTCGATCACTCAGGTTTAAATCGGTCATGTATGGCCCGGACGCACCCTTCAAGTATTACTCTGGTATAAAACGTTTATCACGCAGAAGAGAAACAAACGGCAGCGGGTCTACCTAAAGATCTAAAGCGGTCAAAGCATGGTAAGTTACGTTGTCGCGCCTATCTGCCAACTATCGAGGGCAATAACCAAATATTCACCTACTAAAATACCCGCGCATAACAGCACTGGAATTGTTCAAACTTACTTGGCTTATTTTCATGCCGGTTTCTTTTAGCTTTAAAGCTCAACCCCCAAAATCATGGTTTGATGCCTTCGTTTCTTGCTGTGCCGCCTTTACCGTATTGTCCTTTACGTGTTGGTCTGTAGTTAGGGCGAACACCAACAACCTCAGAACCACGACAATTTCTGCGGTGGGGTAACTCCTTGAGTTCCATGCACACGCCGCAGCCAAAAAAAATTCACTTAAATCTAGGACCAAATTGCTTAATAAAATGTCATAGAATGACACTGGAGTTGATGTCGGCGCACGGTATTCAGTGCGGACCGTAAATCCCATTAAAATAGCGGCATTCCACATTACTAAGGAATATGTATTGGGGATTGTTGGGCCGGATCAATAAATCGAGCACATTCGCAATAAAACCGCCCCCTTTATTATAATAGCTGACATATGATTGATTGGCACCTCATCTTAGTTTATAAAATTTGGTCCACGCATTTCATAACTCGACGCCCGCAACAGATTGTTTCAAGCGTCCCTTATTACTTCTAATCTGTAAGAATTTTGCCCCATCACGACTAAATAGTCTTCAATTGAGATACCTTGCTACGCTGCACTAATAAAATCGTTTCGTAGGTGCGTAGTAAAACCTTGTTATCCCTTCATAAATCCACCAATTGTTCAGTTATAGGTTTCAGTGGCTAAACTGCCCTTCAACGAGTTCAACTGGTCTAATCGTTGACATGCCAGGTATTGAAAAAAACTCATGACTGCATAAACTGAGAAAGCTGCCGCATAACGCTTTCCACTTGGTATGGCAGGCTCATTAGGCATGGGGCTTAGATCATTTACGGAGCAAACATTTAATTGCCCGTTGATGCGCGGTGCCCTAAGCGCCAAATGCGCATCGGTTAGTAAGGTAATGAATAAATAAGTTGAATGGGGGCTGGTGCCGTAAATTAAGCTCAAATGTTGTTGACCAGATTTGGGCTAAAAATCATTAGCAATTTACGTTTGCCATATCACATTTGATGCCCTCCAGCAAAAACACCAGTTCAAATTCAAGTCACCTGCGGTTGAATAACCTGCTTGTCAAATTCGCCAATTAGCACAGGGTGATCAATTAACTCTGCCATAATTATGCATGTTTTACAGCCATACTCGGATTTCATCAGTGCAACTAAAAAAAGACAGGGCATGGTGGTTGGCAACATTATCGGCTGTCAACTTGGATAATAACCAATGGTTTTAGGGACTGAGAGAGCAGGTAGATCAGGACTGCCCCCACTACTTCCTAAAAAAATATTTGAGGCATTTAAAAAAAAGCATATTGTTCATTTAATATAAGCACCCTTGGACTGGATAAGTCGTAGCATTAAATTCGGTAAGTGACAATAATTGTGGATTCACCAGCGGGGGCAAATGCCATGTTTGGGTTATCGCTTTTTGTCACCCGGGCACCCACAAACTCCACTATCGTGTTTGAGCTTGCAGTTTTATGATATGTTTTGCGAAGTCGCAATCATATAACTGCCGGGTATCCCCTCGCTGGCCAAGCTCCAATGCTTGGCCTGCTCTAGAGGAGGAGATTATGGTCAAGACGACCATCTCAAATGACCTGCTATTGAAGACACGCTCAGTCGTAGTGCCACAGAATGGGGGGTGATTAGTCCAAAACGAAGTTTCCTAAAATTGACTGTTCAAGTAAGGGTCTATGATCGGGATAAATGTGGCTTAACTTCAAGTCTAGTGATAATTGTGTTTAGCAGTCGCTATTTAGTTTATGTTGCTCGCCTAAAAAAAGAAGCGCTAAGCGCATTAGACTATTTAGTTATTAAGCATCTCTGAAGCACCATCCCGTGCAGTAAGATTTTTTTAATGGCATTATGACATTGACTCCATTTACTAAGATTAGAGTGTATTAGGTTGTTGTTTTTTGGAAAGTTTAATTACCATTCACCTCTGGAAAATTAAACCTCCACTCTGCTGGATAGGAATACCCTTACAAGATGGCGAACTTGCCCGAACAAAAAGCTTTAAGCAATGAGATTTGCTCGTTTTAAAATTCGTTTTCCGATGCCGTCCCGCACTCCCACTTGACTTACAAATCACTTTTCCGTCAGCACAACTAAACGTGAAGAAGCGGAGTTTGTTGGTATGGGACGGTACTCGTTGCATTATCATCAAACGTTTTCCTTGACGAAGGTAAATGCGGTGTAGTTACGTTGACTTTATTTTTACGGATAACAATATTGTTGTCCGCTATATTCTAGAAGATGAAACCGGTTGAAATTATTGCTTTTAAAGTTAAAGTGACGCTAATTTTAACTAAACCGAGGTCATTTAATTTTTACTAACTTTCCCTCTTGCGATTCAAAGCTCATGATTTACGCTCAGGAAACCCAGGGCCACAACCGTTGATGGTTAGGCTTATCCTGAAGCTAAGGGAAGCCGCGAAATTTGTAGTTGTCTGTGCGGATATTCCTGAAAGGTTGTCGAATCCAGTGGGAACGTTCAGTTAAATCGCCAGGCCCAGCACTTGAAACCAAAATGTGCTTGATGTCATTAAGGAACGTTCGAGGAAGAAGGGCTTGCCCCCTTACGACGAGCTGATCTAGCGTCGCCCAACCGCGTCATGATGGACAAAGACCATGATGCGCACGGTATGTTCTGGCAGCCCACAGAGAAAAAGCGACGTGAATATAATCGTGAAACCACACCCGACGAAAGCTGGAGAGGATCTTCGAACCGCCAACTCGGAAAAACCGACTTGCAAGGACGAGTCTGAACGCCCGCGCATGGAAACGATACGCTGGCCGCGCTTTGCGCTCTGCTCCCCAACCGCGATGGAGTGTCGGAACGCTTACGCCACATTCGCAGACGTTCTTGCCCACGACGCCAGTAAGATCTTATCTCCCGGAGGTATTTGCTTTTGTTCGACCAATCAGCCATTGATCGTGACGCGCCCCGAATGACCGACGCCGGCCACGTGATGGCCGTCAGACTTTTCGCGCATTTGGCGCGGACGGCAGCAGAGGACTTGGCCAGGGGCTACACGCAATCCATCCTTTCGAATAGAAAGGGTTGAAAAAAAAATTGCGCTCAGGACAGCAACAGACCCATACTCGACCGATGAACTTACGTAGAACTAACATTCGAATCACAAATCGAGGACTAGATGATTTTACCATATAGAGAATAAATAATCTAAAATAAATAAATGCAATTCGACACCAGCAGAGCAAAATAGATACACAATGGCCAGTAGGTCAATCCGAGACAAGGCTGGAAAAGAAAGATTGAGAATGACCGCGCCACCCCGGTCGAGTGCGCTGTGTCAATCATTGAGATGCACTGCACATTCGCACTGTGCGCGGCGGGTATCAACGGAAGCCGCGCTGTTCAACGCAATCGAAAGCCCCCGCGAACGTCGCCTATTTACCCGCTATTGTGATAGATCCGGGATGCAGTGTCGATTTCCTTGACCTCAAGCTAAGACACTTAGACTAGACCCATGCGTTTGGTTCTTGTTATGGTGCTATGCCACGAAGATCGTGGCAGCGGTTGGCTACAAGTGAGTGCATAGCGCCTCGTCACCCCACAATTATGACGAGTGGATCGATACACTATGTCCGACCCCCGTTGAAAGTTCAGGGCGATATGTTCGCCCAGAACAGTTTCTCGGGCAGCGATGGGATCGGATCAAGCGCGAAGTTTGTTGCGCGGCGGTGGGCACGGAATCGGCGATCTTGATACTAGGCACCCCGTGCGATACTCGCTGGCAAAATAAGAGCGCTATTTAGCGAGACCGCCACGCGGCTAGAGAATCGAGTAATCTGGCAGATGGGGTCTGGAAACTGCCAATGACCCACCTCCAGCCAGCCCGCATGCGCCTGTTTCGTAGGCAGCAAGCACCAGATCACAAGACCGCCGTCTTGTTCCGAGTCGGCCGAACACTAAATAACATTGCCATGCAAGGCACAATGACCTGCTTTGTTGGGGCTCGCTCGGTGTAAGGCAAATCCACCTGTGCTACGGCTCATGCTTCGGGCTTGGAAGACCGGAGGGGGTTATTTGCTGGGTGCACGATCACCCCCTCGGTACCGGGGCAGCCGTACTGGAAACTCGGACCGGTATTATCAGCCTATATGGCATCGCAGTCCGATCTGCTGTTGCGCACGTGGTCTGAGCGATGTAGCGATCTGAATCATCATGATCGGACGAAGCCTCGGTAGTTTAATTGCGCCGAGCGCCCCCCCCGACAGGGACCGCGCAATTGAACATCTACTTGGCGCGCGTCGGAGTTGGCGGACACGCGCAAAAGAACCTGGTGAGTTGGCCGCTGTTTGTCGGGCGGCCATTAGCGACAACGTCGACAAGCACTTGCGCGGGGAACCTACTTCAAGAAAAAAGAACAATAAAGAGAACGCCCCCCCCCCCCGGGGGGGGGGGCCCCCGTCGTCTTTTCTGGAGAACCCTTTTCGGCGCTGGACGGCCCGGCACCCGCGCCGCTAGCAAGAGCGTCTGCCTGCGAATTATGTTGAGCAGTGCGCCAAACCAGTTGTGTGTCTGTCAGAAATAAGATTGTCAAATGATCCGGCAGTGGTCCGCGCGGTCGCTTGGCCGGCTTCACATCACTGATCCTGTTCCGCCGGGCGCGCACAAAGCTCTTGGCCAGTGCCAGCGCCCCCCCACACACGCTGAGGCCATCACCGGCCCCCGAGACCCTGGCCTGCCACGACGCGCTGTTATCCCATCTACCGCCCGGATTGTTCCACGCAATTGATGGCGCGAGTGACAATACCGCTTGCGATCCTACTGGAATTGCGCTGTGTGCAAGGCTCGTGCGTGTGTCTGACCGGATGCACCGCATTACATTTTGCCCGCCATGGCCGCCGCGTGGTCGTCAAGCGGAGCGTACTCATTGCCCCGCAGTTCGAAGCCTTTTGAGGGAAAAATGACCTGGGTGGACCCCACGTTCGAGGTGCTCTGACTGGCCGTTCTGCTTTCATACGGGACTCCGGGCTCAGCTAGGGATAAGGCAGCGACCGCGATCACAGCTGTCGCTGTCCAAAAACCTCACGAGCGTCTTTGGCTGCCGCTGTTGTGTCTTCACCGCAAAGGCCGTGCCTGTCTTTTGTCGCTCGCGCGCTGCTGACGCATGTGCGTTTGCGTTTATCCGAGAGTATGGGGTCAAACAGATCGTCGCTCATGGCGGGTTCTCCTCGGAGCGGCTCTCAGGAGGTACACAAGTCATCTATTTTGGGCCAACTTGCTCACTCCGAAGGGGAGCTGTCGATTGTTGGCGAGCGAGCGGTGGCGCTGACCCGTCGCGTGCCCACCGCGCTCCGCTGATCTGGGCCCAATTCCGATATTAGGGCAACCGTCCGCTTTGCGTTTTATGTCGCCAACTGTGCAAATCCCGCCAGGCTCGCTGTCCTGAGGCCTTCCACCCTTTGCAAACAGGGCTGCGGTTCTGGCAGCCGTCTAACGCCGCTCCATCTGGGGGCCCTGATTGGCGAATGGGTCTGGGTGCGTCAAAAGGGGGCTCTTGGCTATTCTGATGCTTGCTCCGCCAATATGGTTGCCCCAAGATCGACCTGATGTTTGCGCACTGATCGTGCTGAGCGTGCGATCCCTTAATTTTCTGCTTACTCCTTGACCGTCCTGCCTGGACATCTGGCCGATCGGGCACGCTGCCCCTGCTCTTCTGAACACCTGTTATCGAAGGGCGCATGTAATAGGTCTGGCTCTACGCCCGCGACGGAAGGCGTTGAGCCAAGGAGCTCAGTTACTCGGCGTTGGGGCGGACCCGTCGCGCCACTTTTATTCGGCCTAAAGGCCGCAAGTTTCGGGCACGGTGGGCGTGCAGCTGCGGTATTGACCCAAGCGCGGCGACACAGGCTGCTCAGTGTATTAGGCTTCTCCATTGCATCCATCCGCGGGAGATACAGTTTTGCATTGCGTCTCACCTGCGCTACAAATCGCAAAAGTTTAGACAGGCGGCAGGTTCGGGCGGTCCTGGCGGGCAAGCTCCATCGCCTTGTCCATGTGAGGATGTGAGCCTTCGCGAACTTATTTATTATCTGCTGCCAACCCTAATCGACCGGCCTCTTGCCCATGATAGACGGCGCCCGTTCAGCTATCCAGTCAATCATGCCGCGCCTTACCCACCAGTATCCTAGTTGACACGGATCGAAGCACCACCGCCCGTGAACAGACCACCTGCCTCGGAAGCGCGAAATACGCCGCTTTGAATCCATCACTCGCAATGGGCCAGAAGCTGGCAAAGTTCAAGCTCCCCACCGACGACAGCCCCCTTGGCAACGCGGCGATCACCGGCACGCCGCCATATTCCATCTTGTTGAATGCTTCGTTGCCAACGCAGACAGGACGTGCATGAAAAATCCCGGGCTGCGGTCTGCCGTCATGGTGTTCAATCATAGCTCGCACGCGCGGCGCTACATTCCCCGCGCCCTGCAGAAGAACCACGGCACGGACACCGGCACGGGCTGCCGTTGGAAAGAGGTCACAGCTTCTATTCCGATCGCTGTGTCGATATCCAGCGCGTTCGCTTTGGTGGGCCGGTTTCAGGGTCAACCACCCAGAACGCCATCCGATCATTGCGCCATTGATTATCCAAGGTTGCGGTAAGCTGGTCGGATCAATCTTGAACCGCGCATGTGAAGTCCTCCTCTTTTGGGGCCCAGGATATATTCATTGGTCCGCCCCGATGCCTCGCTGCTGCAGAGCTTGCTGAATATAAGCAAAAGGCACTCCAACCATTTTGCCGATGAAGTTGGCCATGAGTAACCTGCCCATGATCACCCCGACTATACGGGTAATGAGTTTCCGCAATTCGCCACCCGGGGTTACCCTTAGGCAAAGCCCCCGCTGATTCGCGTTTACTGTCGCAATCACCTTGAAGGCGGCAAAACCCTTTGGAAAAAACGCCACTGTTACCTGGGTGTTCACCACGATCCGCGCACCGCCCGACAAATGAAAAGCAAATTCAGAAAACCATAATCGTCGGAGTTGGCTGTTTAAAAAATATGGTGTTGAAACCCGGCCCGATCCTTAAGGGTAGACTGAAGCTTATTTATCCGTGGTCGTTTAGTCAGTTGGTTTTGAGAGCGCTTCCGTTTTCACAGCCGAAAGATGTCGG
>Ga0163217_1001437_pt1 | contig 11807 bp, 12 predicted proteins | sample SynspAceP_FD_185933 | JGI IMG/M metagenome (GOLD analysis project Ga0163217, IMG submission 185933) | Saline lake microbial communities from Ace Lake in Antarctica - Synechococcus sp. Ace-P (PacBio error correction) | ecosystem: Environmental > Aquatic > Non-marine Saline and Alkaline > Saline ... | reverse complement strand
AATACCAATAGAACAAAAAATTGGAAGTTCACAAAGAATTAAATAGCAATTTTAATGCAGGCATTATTCAAAAGGCAGGAGAGTTTACCATGGCAGAAGCCGGAATTAGAATTGACCCTATGCGTTTTTCTAATAAATTAATATAAAGTATAATACAATTATGTAAGAGAGGTTTTTGCCCACACTTACAATTTAAGATATGGTCTTTTATGAAGTCAATCCAAAAATTGTTTTTATAGGCGTGGAACTTACCAATAAACATTGAAAAATTTCCACACGTAATGAAAAACCTATATTCACTCTTAATAACTTGTAAATTTCTATCGTTCGTTAATTTTCAAAATTCAAAGCCCTAGCTCAGGATAATTAATGATTGAGATAAAAGGCTCCGAACATTATTATTTTTTCATTGCTGATTGGACGGCTCACAGTTGGAACGATTTTGGCTGTTTTATTGGGTAATTAAAATTTGTTCATACACCTAATATTGATAAATATGGCTCTGTGACGGCCTAAGTTTCTCAACAAATGCAATTTTGACTGCAATGTTCATGTAGTCCCAGTCGAATAAGTATTTATGACAGGTCGTTACCCCCACAATACCGGTGCCAGCGGAAACTGCCATACAGAACCAAAGGTAGAATTTTGAGTCGTATCGCCTCCAAACTTTAAAGAAAATAACGGCCCTACTATACGGGGCAGGCAGGAAAGTTTGGCATATGGGCACTTTATTACGTAGTGGATCGATAAAATATATGAAAAGGAGAGAACGAAAATGGGCGGACGGAGGAAGAGGACAAGTGGGTTCCTTCTATTACAGAAAGGGACAGAGCAACCGGTTTTTCTTTTTGGTTTGCCGCCTAATGAACGCACTATAGGGGTGGGGGGATAAACAGCTTTTTCAAAAACGCATTAAATCCCAGGGGGATATAGAGTTCCACCTACCCTCATTGGATATGATAGTAACACGTTATGACTTGGCTAAGTATTTATGATGGAAATTAAACGTTTTGATTATCATATAGCGAGGTCGTAAAAAACATTAAAACAACAAGGTGTTTTTGAGAATACACTAATTTTTTATAATGGCCGATAACGGTTCGCCCATTCCCAAGGGACAAAACTAGAAAGTACGTTTCTGGGATTGGAAAACCGCCATTAATTGCCCAATGACCGCCAAAAAATATTTGGTTAGGGGATCAGTGGGTAGTGTCTACCTTTGATGGCACTAATTTATAGAGTCCGTAATAAGTATATTTGAATTATGGCAAAACAGTATGATAATTGAATTCAAGGTTATGATAGGTTAGATCTATTTTAAAATCTGGATTAATGTAAACAGATTAGTGAGGACTATGTCTTAAAACCGGTGGTATGATACGTCGATGAAAAGGGAATATGATAGCTAAATCGGGAGATTTTAAGCAAGAAAAGAGAGGTTTTCCCCGCAGGAGCAGGAACTCAAAGGCCTTTGCAGAAAGAACTGAGAGAGGTTCAAGATGGAGCGTGATATATTTAAAAAAGGCGGTTGGAGGCATTCTTCTCCAAGAGCGGCACATAATATATCATTTATTCTAAGAATAAAGATTGTTATCCTGTCGGGAAGTATGTGCAAGTGCATGAGAATCAGCAAAACTCATATTATCATTGGGCTTAGGAACAAAAGATTTGGAAAAGGGAGGAAAACAGGCACAAAGACACTAAAAAAAAGAATTCGATTTTCATTTTGGACCAAAGCATGAAATCTATGGCAGCTATTCGTATCCAGCAAAACTGGAACGGAAGGCCTGTTCTATTCCGTTCTGTATATATAGCATTGCTTGATGAGGGAAATGGCGTCTTGAGATCCGTGCTAAGAAGAAAATTCGTGGCACAACGGGATTCGGACCACACTCTTCCCTGTCGCGGACAATTAAAACTTGACAGAAACTTGGGCACTATGCAACTGCGGAAGAAAATGGGTCTCAGAATTACATATATCCGTGTTGGAGACAATGCGAACTACTTTGACCACGGTCATGGACCTTGCCGACAGGAAAAATAGTGGGCTGGGCATTGAGCCGAGATATGAACCGTCCGAAAACACCGTTAATGAAAGCCTGGTTGGATGCATGTAGGACTTAGAGCAATCGCAATGGCTTCATCTTTCATTCTGACAGGAGGCGGTTAAGTATGCCTCGAATAAAATGACCAATCTGTTTTTAACTTTCAATAAAAAATACACGGTCTATGAGTTATAGAAAGGGAAATTTGTTGCGACAACCGCTGTTGCGGAGAGCTTTTCAAAAACGATAAGCATGAATGGCTGTTATAGGTTTAAATATAACCATCCCATGATCCAATTGTTTCGAATCGATTACAATCAATATATATCATTGTACAATAACGAAAGGCTACATTCTAGTTAGTGGTTATCTCTCCCCATTAGAAATGGAAAATTTGAAACTAAGTAGGGTTTTTCTAAAAAAAGTGGCTTGAAAAAATTAGTACCCAAATTTTGTAGGTAATCCATCCTTTTGGACAGATCGGGCAATTGCTCAAAGGAATTCGGGTATGATCTTGATTTTTACCGGACTATTCTGTGGCCTTTACATAGATTTTTCGATCTTGTATGTCAAGGTTTCCGATCTTCAATCTACATATTTCTATAGGCCTTTAAAAGGCAATAAGGAAAATAAATGTGTGAGGCAGGCCTTAGCAAGGTGTCGTTCCTCCTGGAGATAGTCATTCAATAATCCCTTTCCATGGCAGCGTATAGGTCTTGTTTCCTAGTGGGGGTAGATTTTGAGAACGTTTAGTTCTTAATAAAATTTTTCCAAATATAATATCGTTGTCCTCCAAAACCTGGAAAAAGGAACTAAGGTCCGGTCCGGGTATTGTTCCTTTGTTCCTTGCGCTGGGTCTCGTTTATAACCCTCGTTTAAGCTTAGGTGATAATTGCCGTCTTCTTTGATATACTTTAAGGGTCCCTCCGACAGCGAATTTTTTTTCCAACCATTTACGGAACCTGTTGATCCCGGCTCTATGAATTCACATAGGAATTTTCATTAAGGACGTTTTGTTTGGTCCTTCATGGCCTAGATCGAAGGGCCTCTATTTATGGAAACGATCTCTGTCTCGATTTTCGGATTGAGTCCGCGAACTGAAGGGCCTTGGGTGCAACGGTTTGTGTTGGTCTGAACAGTTGGCACTTGAGGATTTGGTTGTTATTGGAAATTGGTTGTGTAGATTGGTGGTGTTGATTTGAAAGTTCGCTGTTGGCCCGAATGGGGGTAAAACGTGCATTGGTAAGACAGTCGGTACGGTTCAGGGGGTATCACTTCCACTATTTCTTTTCGGCTGTCCTGGTGTCGGTGTTTTGCCCATATAAATGCCATTTCCAGTTGGTATTGTCCCCATAGGGATCAAATCCCGCCTTCCAACATCAGTAAAAGATTTTCTTGCAGGGTCCTTAAAATGGGGCGATCCTTTTCGCATGCCTTAAAGTTGTGTTGGCACGACCTTGATGTTGGTCTGTCTCTTCAATTTTCCGGTTCTTTGGTGATTCCCGGAAGGAAAGTAGACGCTTACCAGTATCTTTGTCGAGGGCGTCTTTTTTTTGGGCCGTGGAGAGTTTGGACCATTGGTTCAATGTCTACGTCCACCAGTTAAAAGATCTTGGGTTCTAAAACTTTCCAATTTCATACTTGAAAACGTGTACGTTTGCGTGTACTCGCGTAAAAGTAGGATAATATTGGACATCTAAAAAAAACGGATTGCGGAGGACCCGATCCTGTTGATTTTATTGGCCTTTCGCTTTAGTAGCGGGAACTGACTCGCAACAGTGGACCTTTCGGGTTATGAGTCGCAGAATACTGGTTTTATATGTCTAATATGTATTTTATGTAATTGATAATCAAATTACTTATGTTTTAAGTCAAAACAGCAGAGAAATATTAATAAAACCCCAAATGTTTTAGGTATGTTTTAGGTTAAAAATGTGGTCATTGGTGTATCTTAGAGTAAATATTTTACTTAAAAATGGCCCCCCTGCGGCCTCGATTAAAGATAGTGCTTTTGGAAACATGATAAAAAGAAGGACGGCCACTTTGTCCCTTTGCGCCGTTCGAATTACCCAAAAAAAATAGAAAGACACGATACATATTTACAGGTCAATATATTTTGGAAAAAGGAATGGACAAAGATTGGGTAAGGTTAAAAAAAATCCCCACGCAATTCAGCAAGGCTGAATAATTATCTACTAAAAAAAATGACGAGGTCGCATAGTATCGCATTTTAGAGCGGAAGGGTCAAAAGTAGTCATTTCAGTAACATATCAAGAACAAGGCAAAGCATAAAGGACTGAGAACGGTTTCGTTTTATCAATTTGGGGCGCAACGTTGTAATAAACAAATTTCAAGCAGGTCATTTTTCCACTTTGTAAAGGGGGAAACTTTCAATGTTGTTTAACATTCGTTGAATTTTTAAAGTGGAACAGATTTGAAGAGGCCGGGAACAAGTAATTCAATGCAATTGTAGACGGCGACGAATCGAGTAGGTCAGTCTAGAAAGTTTGATATAATTCTTTGGAACATTGTAAAAGCGAATTTGGTAAAGAACCTCGCTATTTATTTTGAAGACATCACCGAGGCATTTCTAAGTAACTTCAAAGTGTTCTGTATTTTTAATCTAGATCATAAGACCAGAACGGTTACCAATTCATCTTATTTATGATTCTGTACCCTGTTTAATTTGCAGCCATAAAAGAGGTATCGTGGAAGCTAAAAAACTATCCTTTTGCAGAGAAAAAGAGCGTATACGTTATAAAAGCCAACACAAAAAAATCGGTTTGACAAAAGAAGAAATTTAAAACTTGATTGAAAATGTGGATGGAGAAAGATTCGCCTATTGTTATGGCATACCCGAAAATGTTTGGTTGTTCTCTTATTATTTTGTGGAATTCGGAATTTTTCGGACGCTGTTGCAAATGAAATTGGTCAGGATTCTGATTGGACGTGACGTCTCTATGTTATACCATGAACAAGAAACCGAAAAGCCATTGAGCCTTAAAATTCCAGACCAGGTCAGGGGATTTTGGATTTTTATCGACCATTGCGCCAGTCTAATAAGGATTTTATTCCCTAATCTAAAAAAAGCGATCCCATAGCAAGCGGGATGTATTGTTAAAAAGGACTTTTCGTAATTGAACCGCGGTTACTTAATAAACACCTAAGGAGATTTGCCTAAAAAAATGTGGGATTACAAAAAAACTTATCTAACCACTATTGCCGCCCATTTCTTTTTGGAATATCGCAGGGGGCACGCCATTTCGCCCCCTAATGTTGCCAAAAACTTTATTAGGCATTAGCGATTTTAAAACGACCACATGTATCAAGCAAATTTTATCCACAGGGCGATGCCGATGATGCTTTAGAAAGCAGTCTTGAATCTTGAAACTTTTAAGGAAATTTTAAACCATGTATCAATTAAATAAGGATTTAACGCTGCTCGATATTCTTTAGGGTCTAATGTCGAAGGTGTTAGGAGTTCTAGTATCACTGTCTGTACAAAAAAATTGCAGCCGGCTTTTAGGAGTATGCTTTTTGTTTTTTTGGTTCAAAATAAGGGTAAACAAATTGGAAATTTTTATTTGGTCTCCAAAAATAGGGTTTAAAACCCTGCAATTTAAATTGCCAAGTTACTTTAGTGATGCGAAAAAATCTATTTTACATTTGCATTTAGTGAGTTTCCAAATATAGAAAAGGCTCAATACTGTTTGGTTCGTTTTGACCTGTCATTATTGTTTGGTCGACGAGTATTAGATATAAGGTATGCACGGTGACCTTCAGTCTTCGTTGCGGCGACTTTTGATACAAGATGTGAATCTCAAGGAATCGAGATATTGAAGGAGTAGTTAGTCAGATCACGTTCATATGCACATAGAGTATGCTCCTAAACTTAGTCGTAAGTTCAGTGGTAAAGAGTTGAAGGTCGTTCCTCACGATAAACTTCAACAGGAGTTCCCTTTTTTGAAAAAACGATATTGGGGCAATCAGTTTTTGGGGCAAGTGGGTATGTGGAGTATGGAGTAGCGGAAATATTACTTGATAAAATGCGTCAACGACTATTTAGAGCACCATAGAAGAAAAGATAGTAATTGAACAATTCAAACTTTATCCTAGCAGTAGGGAAGGTAAGGACTTTCAGTCCTGAGCTAAAAAACCCCTGCCACTTTCTAGTGCAGGGTGGTTTAGTTTCTAATAGTAAGAAAGTAGATCAATCATAACAATTTTTAAGTTTGGAATATTATCTAAGGGCAAATAATTTGAGCAATCTTTTAAGCAAGCCGTCCTAGGTTTTTCGAACCCGAGTGCCATCACGACACTCTCAAAACCACGGCCAAGCGTGGTTTTTTGTTTTATGAATAAGTTCGAAGAATGTGTAGTTCGAGGACTTGGAATTAAAAACAAGGACTGGCAGAGCAGCTGGCCAGGTTTTGAAATTGCAACATTGATATTCTAGGAAAACGCAGTAATCCTAGTGCCATTTACAAGTAAAATAAAGGCTTTACCAGAAATTGGAGGCTTTTCTTTAATTTTACAAAAAAGGCTCACTATTGGCTCAGTTTATTTTTTTATGATAGAATCGCGTTTAAAATGGCAATATATCATTAATAAAAAAAATTAACAAGCTTATCATCAGTTGTCATATATTAAATTCTCTTACAGTTGATTGTACTTGCTTGAAAATTTAAATATCAGGGGGTCAATACTTGGATCAGTTTTATCTGAGTTCCATCAATCCTTGGGAAATAAATTCAGGGAAGGAAATATTTGCCCATTTTTCATGTGCTAAGGGAAACCACAATTTTTACTTGTCCCGGCGGTGCTGTGTAGAACTCCGGGTTTTTGTTTTATAGGAGGAGGCGGAGTTATAGTAGGCAGGAAGGCAGAGTATTTCGCGGAATATTGCGTTGGTAGGTTACTTCAGGCACTGTTTGGATAATAGTGACGCCAGGGATTAATTAAAAAATTAGCATGATAGGAGTGAGTTCTAATTTTGAATTAATGGTTTAGGAATTTATTATGTAGTTTAAATTTACGAAAAACACAGTCATTAGCCTCATTCAAAACATTGGTTGGTAAAGTTTTCAAATAAATTGTCCGTTGTCGGAAGAGAATTTATGGCCCAATCCTTCACTGATTAACTCTGTGAGTTCCTTCAGGAAACGAGGTAATGGTGGTCCAAGAATGGACATACTCAGGAATCAAAACCTTAAATATAAGTTTTGTGAAGGATCTTATCGCTTGCACGCAATCTTAATTGAAATGGGATATATCCGAAAGCTTTTTTGTTTCGCTTTATTTACCAATAGTGCTGGTGGTATTACAGCAGGTATGGGAGTGAATGATGTCCTGAATTATATTAGTCTTTTATAGCTGAAGTGCAGAGATTTGCATCCCTTTGCGTCTTGAATCCTCTACGATGTTCTACAGTACCAGTTTATATTTGAGTATGTGTACAATAAAAGATAGGTAGAATGACTTGGACTTGTAAAATAGACCGGTGCTTTACAATTAAGGCCAATAAATATTATCCTGCTACCTTTGATTTAGTTTTAGCAGTTAACGCATGACTGGATACCTTTGTGGGATATTGGGAAATATATATGCTAAGCTTCAAAAAATTCAACCTCGCCGAAACTCCCATAAAAAATCGATTATTGACTTATCAAGTCGGGACATAGAATTCAGCCAACTATGATGCTTCAATAGGGTATCAACGCTAGATATTTAGCTTTGCGAAGTCAATATGAGGGCATTAGGTAAATCGTTCTTTCGATTCTTCAGGGCCGTTGATAATTCCAGGGTGAACATAGTATTTCTGTATAGCACATTTTTTAAATGTCTTCCGTGAAAGCTTTTGAAAATACTATTTATATTAGAAATCCATCTTACCTTTTTATATAGATATTGAATAAAGCTTTTAACTTGGTGATTGATATTTTTAGGTTAATTATTTTGTTATTATTAATTCTTTTGCATATTTTGTAGGACCAAAAAGGGGATTTATTAGGAATAATATGGAAATCCAAACTAATAGTCACAACACTAAACAGATCAAGTAAGAGGGCGAATATTATAGGAATATATAAAGGACATAAAACTTGTTCCGGGACGGACCCTTTTTCCCTAATGAAAAAGAATTTTGTCGAAATGCTTATGTCGGTCGCCCATAATGTAGTAAGAGAGGCTATGGAGCCGGTTAAAGAATGTTGGGCCATTACTTGAATCCCCGCACAAGAGAGTAAATTGTGAAGGGAGCCCCCTTTGTGAATGGGGGTTTAAAAAGGTATTGGGCATCCACAAGCTTCTGTAAGTGTAACCTACAATAAAAAGAATTAATGGGGATGAGAATTAGCGATGGACAGTAGGGATAGCAGAGTTTTTATTCACAAATATTACGGATAAAATGATATTGGCAGATTTGGAAAATATTATTTTCAGGCAACAGGCAATAGGGATAAATAAACTGTCCATTTGAAGATGAAATGCAAATTCCATCAAAAAATCTTATGAAATAGCAGGAAAATAATTTTATTCTACATTTCTATTGAGTTGATGCAGCCTGTTTTTGTATTTCGCCAAGCATTAATTATGAGAGTTATTTTGAACCAATCAAACAGGAAACTGGCAGGAAAGTGATGGGGTTGTTACCCATTAGTGACTCTTATTTACAAGCTATAAAGGATTAATGACAAAAATTTATATCAGGAAAGAATCAGAAGGCACCTTAAGACCTTATATGGATTTTCTTGTTACATTTTAATATTAGAAAATGGACAATAAAGAAAACAATAAGGATTGATTGTTACACCGTTTACTGGAATAAGCGAGCATGGATGAGTGGACATAATGAATGTCGTTCCTTGTATGCAAGCCATTTTAAAAAAAATTTGAAAGTAAAAGGCCTTTGTGGCCGAGACCACCGGCGAAGGTTTGTTTTTGGAGTGAATAATGAGAGATTGGATGTAATCAAAGATTGGGTTAGCAAGTACGGAATTGATTTTCGATTGTAATAGTACATACCGGTAGTACGAGCTTAAAATAGTGCAAAAACATTAGCGTACGAATCCGGCCAAGCAGGGGGTTGATAACTATGCAATAATGGACCCGCCTTTTCCTGGGGCCCAGCCAAAAGGGAAATTGGAAGATTTTTGTGCCGACGTGGCTATCAGCTCTTCATATTCCCATAAATTATTACCTCATGCATTCTCTTTCTCGAGTAAAATGTTTCTATTTAAATAACAGAAATTCAAAAATATTGAGCCAAACACTTAGGGTATTTAAATGAAAACATAATCGTGGTAAATTTAATGTAATAAGAGGGTATTTTGGCTATAATCAAAAAATGAATTTAGGAATTGAAGAAGATTGAATTGTTATCACTATTTTAATGTCGATTTGGGTGTTATTAGGCAAAATAAAGCTTTCAAAAACAAATGGTACAGGCAAAAACCAAATATACTTTTTGTGGGCTATTGATGATTTACGACCCACATTAAGTTGCTAATCGTGGACTCTATTGCCTTAACTCCCAACATGATGAATTGGCCGTCAAACGGAACATTTTTACAAAGGGCCTATTGTCAGGCAAGCCGTACAGTAATCCTTTCTAGATTATCACATACTCTACAGGATTACGACCAGCAATCAAAAACCACGCAGCCAATCTGGCGTCAATCCAATTTGGGAAAAAAAAATACCTTTAATTTAGATTATCCTTCCAAATCTTTTAAAGTTATAAGATCGGCCATGTGATCCGTTCTCAGATCTAGCGCATAAGGAAAATTTTCACACTATGGTTTCTTAAAAAAGGCCCAGGCATCATGTTTTCCATGGTCAAAACCTGCCCTTGTTGAAATGCCTTCCAACAAAGCGATAGACTATACAACACATTCGAACAAACACGACATCAGGAAATTAAGGCGGCTAGCTTTGAAAGCGGCAGATTTGGGGACAAGCGCTATATTGAAGTTGGCACATGATTGAAACGAGGGCCATTCGCAGTTTAACCAATTTCAAAAAGAACTGGAGGACCATTTTTAGCTGTTGCGATTCAAGAAAAAACCACACACCCTCCCTTTTAGTTGCTCCTAAAAATATTGCGGAATTCGTATATGAGACCAAATTTATTCAGACACTATGCCACGTAAAGGAGAAGAAAAACTGTACTAATCCTACTTTAGCTTTCTCTATGATTCTCAAGAATTTACGTGGTTATGTTGACATCCCTACACCTATGAACAATTCAATAGTCCAAACAGGAAAAAAAAACACATATCCGTCAAGTATAGTTATGACTGTGTTCGTCATATTGATATTGCTCGATTGGAAAAACATAATGAAATTGATTAGGGATTTGGGCTAGACAGGAATAATACTATTGTGATGTTATTGTGCGGCATACAAGGGCAGGGATCATGGACTATAAGTTTAGGGGAGCTTAAGAATTATGGTGCAAAATCGACGAATTCAACTGGCGATCTAGTAGGAATTTCCATTGAATAATTTCCGACCCCACTAAAAAAAACTTCGGAACTGGGGACAAAATTTCAAATTTCCATAGTTGAAGCCACCCGGATATGATTCTACCCCACACGTACATGTATTGTGTGGCTTAAAAGCCAAAGGGAAATTGGACATCGAAGTTACTACGTCTAAAGCCGCATTTACATATGTACAACTCTTTCATAACTATAAAATAAAAAACGCCGCTTTTTACCACAATACATATCCTAGAACCTCTATCGATGCTATTGTTCAAAACACGGACTAACCCCATATGACGGGTCTCTCACTTCCGCACCAGACATCTCGCGAGAAACGCATGTTGGCTATGATGTTAAATGAGTTCATGAACGATTCCATTGAATTTACCAGAATTGTTATGAACATGGAAGACCCGATAATCTATTATGAAAAGACCAAAAATTCTAACAAGTATCTCGGCATTACGCGACATTGAAATTGAGGTGTTAGAATAATCCGTTAAAAGCATGGATAAATTTACCAAAAAAAATATTAGATAAGTATTTGGATAAGAATAAAATATTAAATCTTGAAAAAGAAAAACCAACATAAAATTAATCCCTTAACTCATGAAAAATTATAACAATTAAGTTTACCATGCTACTGGTGTTTACTGTTTGCCTTATGGTTAACCGGAAAATGTTCCACACCCTTTACCTATACTCCCGCAAATTTCATGCTGACAAAAATAAAGAAAAAATGAAAAGGATCAATGGTCTCAACCCTTTTATTAGAAAAGCTAAACCCACCACAAAGGCAATCACCTAACAATTTTTATGTGCCCAATTACTACTGATCAAACAACGTTCCGGAACGAAGGAAATTTCACATTGGAGTAGGGCCTATTGGGAAACAAGTACGAGGTATTAAATACACCTAATTAATAGGGGACCAATTCTCCGTTACCGCGGAAGGAGTTAGTTTTTTTTAATAAAAGCATTTTGATTTTCAAAGGCTTCCTTATATGTTTTTACACCCAAGAGTAGGGAGGGGCCCAGCTATTTAAACCTATGGGTGAATGTGTAATCCTTTTTCAACAAATTTAGGGGCTTCGGAAAAAAAAAAAACGTTGAGTTGGGCATTCGAAAATGGCAGTGGGTGGAAGTGCCTCCCTTTAGATTTTTACCAAAAGCTATTAAAAAATGAGACAAGTGATCATCGATTATGAGATGGGCTTTCAAGGAAATTAGCAAATTTTATCTACCGCAATTGCACACAGGCAGTGAATCTCCTCTC
>Ga0163217_1114470_pt1 | contig 11808 bp, 17 predicted proteins | sample SynspAceP_FD_185933 | JGI IMG/M metagenome (GOLD analysis project Ga0163217, IMG submission 185933) | Saline lake microbial communities from Ace Lake in Antarctica - Synechococcus sp. Ace-P (PacBio error correction) | ecosystem: Environmental > Aquatic > Non-marine Saline and Alkaline > Saline ... | reverse complement strand
CGCATTGACACCAACTCCCCCACCTTCGAGCCCTGCCGTGATTCTCGGGCTATCTCACCGCCGCTCCGTTCGGTGGCAGGGCTGGATATCGGTGTTCAATTCAATGAGAACATCCATCGGATGGCCACATCTGAGGGGCAGTCGCCTGATCTGCATCTTCGGGTGGCATTTCTGCATAGTGATTCACCAAAGCCCTTCGGTCTGGCGTACGCGTCCCCTGTCGTTTCTTGCCTCATCTGGGAACGTGAGCCTCACCCTGAATGCTAACCAGCTCGGTATCCACCGCCCAGCCCCACCATATTTTGAACGCAGCCTAGAGCACGCGTGTGCTGCACTTGAGCTTTCCATCGCTTCCACCTTCATCTGGTTCAACAACACCGCCTTATCCCTCTCACATCCGAGTCCTACGCCCCACCTAATTGCCGAGTCTTTCGCAGGCCCCAGAGCTATCACCTTCCTCTTGGTCCTTCCTCCCGTCGTCCGACCGCGCTGACCCAACGCTTCCTCCCGGTGCCAACATCTTCGGTTCGGCCAGATGGGCCCCACCGGCCTGGGTAAGTACCTGATTGCGCTCCCCACCGGTGAATGAAATCATCTTCGGTGGTTGAAACCATGCGCTCTGGGACTTCCGCGGCCCCTGGCTCGAGCTCTGCGTGGCCCGAATGGCCTCAGCCTCGGACAAGCTTCCGCAGAACGACATTTCAGCCTGGCAAGTGAACCACCGGCGGCTTGAATACTGACCCACGTCCGAACGCGTATTCTCCTCCAAACTTCCGTGGGCGCATCATCACCGAGCCCAACTCGGGAACTTCGTGAACAGTGCGTCAGTGGCGCTCTGCCACCCAGTTCATCCTGCCTTCTTCTTTCTGGTCGGTCACCTCTGCATGCGGGCCGCGCCCGCGCCGCAGGCGGCCGGTTTCGAGAAAGGTCGACCGCAAGGCCGAGCCCCCCTGGCCATGCCTGATCCGGACGGATTCTGCCGAACCAATCCACGTTCACACGTTCATTCAGTTCAGGTTTCATTCACCCCCCTTACCCCCGAACAATTTCGGGGGTTTTTTCATGGGCAGGAACAGATCAGAGGTCAGGCAGAACCAGGACCAGCCTTTGTCATCACCTCAGCCTTTGCAGAGAAAACATTGGGAAGTTGATCGATCGATCAGTTCTACGTTGAAGGATCAACGCTGTAGATCCCGTGCCTCTCCATCCATTCACCGGCCGCGTCCCTTGCCTATGCGGCCCTGCCCTTGGCCTTGCTTGCCTGTGGCTGCTAGAGCCAGCACGATCATTTTCCCGGCCAAGGCGTGGTCTGCGATCTGGCCTGCAGGGATGTGCTACACCGCCCAAGGTGTTTCTTTGGCGCTCACCCGCGAAATCTTTCGGCAGGCTACGCGAGCGTAACTGAGTTCCACTCAGCGGGCCAAACAGGCGCTCGAATCAGTTTCAAGTTGAGCGATGGGAATGTCTGCGAATCTGCGCCAGCAACCTGCTGGCGATGGACGGCCGGGGAGGCAAGACGTTCAGCAACGCGCTCAGCAGCGCAACTGTTCGGCAGCACGGAGCCTGGGGAAACAACGGCTCGCAGGCAATCCGCACCAAGGCAGCCGCTCCTGTGAGCTTTCGCGGGGCAACCGTGGCCCTTTCGACGGCTCCTGGCCAGCTCAATCTGCGCGAAACGTCCAATGGACCGCCACAACTGGAGCTCAAGTGATGGACGGCGATACAGCTTCTTCAACGGGGATGGACGGCTGGTGATGCGGACGCCAAACAATTCTTCAGGCCCGCCAGATTCAGCAACCGCAACGGGGCCGATGGCCTTCGCTGGGATTGATTTCTGTTACAAACTGTCAACGCGGGAATCCAAGCTGGGGAAACAGGGGCCGCAGGGGCAGCAGCAAGCGATTTCAACCCAACCAGCAAACTTTCCTCCAGGGACGTCTTCAGCAACCTGTTTCGTTGACGGCTGACTCTTCTTGGCAACCAGGCGGCGCAACAGCGGCAGGCTCAGGCCGATCACGTTGCTGAAAGCAGCCTCAATCTGCTCCCACAAGTAGGGCCCACCGCGCCTTTCCAACGGCAAAACCCACCGGCGCAGTTGCAAGGTTCGCCTGTAGCCACATAGCTCGTCAATTTCGGCGTCGCTGAGGGCCGCGAATGAACCCTGGTGGTCACTGTGTCAAGCTGCAGTGGTGCCCAATACGGCCGGCCCGCGGCGCAGGCAGTGGCCGGTGTGGAGCTCCGCCCACTGGCCCGCCATTTCCTTCGGCCAGCGCCGGCTCGCCTCGGCGCATGACGGGGCTTGCCAAACACCCTCGTTGTCAAAGACAAGCACGGACGCAACCCAGCACCAGCTCCTCCACTCCGACTCCGGCTCCGGCCGCGCTTTCGGCTTTCGCCCCGGCCAAGCGTTGCACCAGTCAGCTCTGCTGCCAGCTGAGGCGCCCCGGACGCCAATCGCGTCTCGTCACGCCACTGACGGCGTAGCGGTGTGAATGGCGGCCTGCTCCAGCAGGGCGCCGGCCCCGCGCCGGCGAGGCGAGCGAGCAAGAGAGCCTGCATCGGCAGACTGCAGAGACGGTGCTGTCATCCTCGACCGTCGCTGCCGGTTATCCAAGAGGATCGTGGGAGGAGAGCGATTCCCCAAGCAGTCCTTGCACTTATCAGTGACGCCCGCTCGCTCAGCCGTGCCGCCAGCGGTTCTGCCGCCTGTCTGCCCTTCTCGCGGGCGTTTCTATGCGCTGGTGCAGGCGAGGCGATCAGCAGCGAGGCGCTTGCCAACGCTCCGATTGGCGCAGGTTCTGTTTCGTTCTCGATTGGGTCCCGACCGGGGGGTCGAGGAGCAATTTTCCTCTGGCTGATCAAGCTCGGTGTGCTCCGCCGTGAGGTGGATGGCCAGGGCCTGACTGAGCGCTGCAGGCTGACGCCGATTGGGGCGTTGAGCTGGTGGCGGCTGGCTGGTGAGATTCCCCGGGGCCGCTCTGGCGGAGCGATCACCAGAAACTGCGCCGTCACCGGCCCCCGGCTATGGCGGCCGCCAGCTGGGCATCCCCACGCCCTGATGGTGCTGGGCCACCCAGCAGTGGCGCTTGGGAAAATCACTGATGACAGCGCCTCTGCCGGTGCTGCGGCCGCCGCGGTGAGCAGCCCTGCCCTTCAAGGGGCAGAAACATAGCCTCAATTGCCCTGGGTCGACCGCGATGGCGGGCGAGGTGGCTACAGCCAAGCCCTGCAGCCTCGGGCGGCGGGCCTGGAGCGAGGTGGCGATGAATCCGGTTGCTGCTCAAGCCCCAGGGGGCATAGCCGCAGCGAGCTGATTTTCACCTGGGTTCAGTCGGTGGGTCGCGCCAGGCGGAGCACTTACTACGCGACTGGTTCCGCCCGGCTGGCAGGCGATCCGCCAGGGCCTGGCCAGCCTTCAGGACTCCCATCCCGGCGGACGTCGGTGCTGGAGGGTTGGCCGGCAGCCCGGTGCGAGGTGAACCTGCAGCACCGCGACCTCACAATCTGCGCCTGCCAGTTCCTGGGCCCGCTGCCTGCGTTTGGTGGCGACATCGAAAGGGGTGCGGTTTGCAGAATTTCATCGGGCCACCCTGGCCCTGCTTGCGGCCCGTTGAGCGGCCCCTTGATCGGCGGCATCCTGATCAACCGGTTCCGCGGCCGGGGCGCTCCCTGTTCGATGAAGGGGCCGGCGCTGGGCTGGAGCGGAAAACCGGGATTTCCGGTGCTGGGGGTGGATGCCCTGGCTCGATGAACTCTTCCCCCCCGAAGACTCCCTCGATCTGCTTGAACGGCGGCGCCCGTAAACCGACGCCGGAGCTGGAGATCGCGTGATCCGGCTCCGTCGTATCAGCAATTTCTCGTTTCGATCCCGCTCGAAGCGAAGCGAGGTGAGGCTGCGCTGGCTGCGCCCCGGCGAGAGCGCTCGGCCCGCCCCGATTGCCGTGCTGATTCCCGGCAGCAAGCAGGACCTGCGCCGACCTGGCAGCCCTCAAAGCCAGCCCCATGGCGGCGGAGGCTGAGCGCTTCGTGGCTGGGGGTGGCCACCCTGTTTCGGACTCTGCGGGTGGCCTGCAGATGCTGGGAAAGGCCTGGAGACCCGAGGGGCTGGAGGGTGGCGGCAGGTGCCGGCCGGGGGTGGAGGCACTGTGGCGGGCCTTCTATTTGCCGCTGCTCACCCGCTTCCGCGCCGCCAAGGCCTTGCCCGCCAGTGCCGGCCCAGGCCTCCTGGCCGCTCCGGCTGATCTTGGAGTGGCCGGTGTTTCGAGTTTGCACCGGGGCCTCAGCCAGGTTCTTGGAGCCCCGAAGGATGGAAGAACGGCCTGGAGCAAGGCCATGGCTGCCGGCCTCTGGCCAGTGCCGGCCGATCTGGCGCTGGGTGGCAGCCCAGCGCCGGCGGTGGGGTGGTGGCCGGACCTACTAGATGGGGTGTTTGAAGTGGCCCCTGGCGTCGCCGCTGCTGAATCAAAACTGCGGAGCAACGGGACCTGCCGCCCTCAGCCGAAGAACCAGCCCCCACCCACAGCTGCCAGCGCGAGGCCCTGCTCGATCGTTCTCGCTGCATGCCTCGAGGCCCACGTGAACCTGGAGCGCTGCTGGCTTTGCCCAGACGCCAAACCGATCTTGCCACCAGAATGGCCTGCCGCTCGGTTCGCCCCATGTTGGCCGATGACCCCTTACCCTGGTAGGATCACCTGGCCCGATGGCCGGCCTACCCTCGGAAACCCAGCGGCCTTGACTGGCTGGCAGCGCGGCGGCTGCAGGTCTGTTGATCCCCACCGGTTGTCTGGGGGGGACCAGCTGCGGGGCCTTTGCCGAAATCGAGGTCAATGGGCGTGTGGTAACGCGGCCTGCATCAGCAAGCGGCCTCCGGCCCGCAGCGGTTGCCCTGGCGGTGTCTCTCGCCAGCGATCCTACTGGTGAGAGGCCGCCGTGCAGGTTCCGGGCTGAATCACCGCCCACGACCCAGCAGCACGGCACCGTCGTAGTAAGACCGCCGGCCTGGCCCGGAGGTGATCGAGAACTGTTTCCTCCTTGAACTGCAGCTGGCAGCGGGCCGGGCCGGCCTGCGGCCGCATCCGGCGAGGCTTCGGCTCCAGCGGCGTCAGCAGGGCCTGCACCGGGCGCGCTGGGATAAACGCACCTGCACCTACAGCTCCAGGGCCGCTTGGGTGCGTCGATCGACACCCAGATTGAACCGCCCCGACCAGGCAACCGCCACGGCCGCCCTCAGAGCGCGGCGCCACACCACCCGGTTCATTGCCGCATTCGATGCGCAGCACATGCAAGCGGCTCGCGGCCAGCCACGCCCAAGCCTTTGCGTGGCCGATGGTAAGTTTGTCGATTGCCCGTCATGGCTGCCCGAGAACCGTGCCCATCGGCCAGGCAGATTCGCCCTGACCGGGGCGGCAGTAGGCATCAGAGGAACGCCTTCATCGAGCCGTGATGGTGGCTAAGCAGAGGTCCTTTGCTTTTCTGGCTTGGAGGCGGTGCGCAGCCCGAGCAGTTCGGCTTCACAGCCGGGTTGTCGGCCTTGCTGATCTCGCCGAGGGGAAAGACCAAGCGCTCGAGCACGGACTGCGGCAGGTCGTTAGGAAAATAGCTCTGTCTTTCTGGCCATCGAGGGCGCGCAGGAAGCTGGGTGCGCCCGCTTGGGCTCAGCCTCCGCCGGCAGCAGCCGGCGTAGTGACCGGTGGCGATCCCGGCCAATCCCCCGCTGCTTCGGCCCGCCCACTCGAGCATGGCGGAATTTCACTTCCGGTTGCAGCGCGAGCAGATAGGGGGTCACGCCTGCGGGCGTAGCCCTTCAACAAGAAAAATCGATGGATTTCGGCCTTGAAGCAGTTCGCGCGAATCAAACTTACGTGATGGGGCACCGCCAACTGTTCGCAGATGCCGGCGGCATTCGACCGAGGCCCTCGGCGAGCAGCTGCCCTGCGCTTATCAGGCAGAAGGGTGAGTTCCCTTCCACCTGCCAACCGGCCTGCACCAGCAAGGCCGCGCTCAAGGAGCTGTCGACCGCCGCCGAGAGACCCACCGCCACGCGCTGTTCACCGGCAGGCCGCGCAGGCCGCTCGATCGCCTCAAGCTTGTTGCCTGGTGGGGGAGGTAAGAGCTGGCAAACCGGACGACCTCAACGCTGAAACGGAGCAGAACTAGGCGCTGCTCCCATTCATTGGGACCAGCCCGCGCCGATGCCGCCGCAGTTCCTATGCCCGCGTCCGGATTGCCGCCACCTTGCTGCGTGCGCTCCGAGCAGATGGCGGCCCCTGGAAGCTGCCCTGTTCGCCAGGTGGTTGCCGGTAGGGGGCCCTGTTGGAAAACGCGGCCTTGGCAGATCACCGCCGGCTGCTTGGGCCAGCCGCCGGCGGCTGGCCGCTGGCGTGCTTCGTGCTGGTGGGTCCGGAGCCACAACGGGCCGACGGCTGGTGGTGGCGCTGGGACTGCACCTTGGCGGGCGTCGCCGTGGGATTCTGGTGCCCCTTCAGAGCGCCAGAAAACCCTGGACCGCAAGGAACGCACAGGCGTCATGGCCTGATGGTGGGATCCGGCCCTGAACGGCTCCGCCCAGACCCCGTGATGCGGCCTTTTGGATCGGATGCCCTTTCCGCATCGGCCAACACCCGCGTTGCCGGCTGAGGATCTCCAGCAGCTGTTCGCCGAGCGGCCAAGGCCGCCCGAAGCCGGCCAGCTGAGTCCATCGACGTTGCCCACCGGTCTCTGCGCCGATGGGGGCCGGGTTCATTGGCGCGTGGCGGGCCTTGCGCAGCCAGACGTTTTGTCTGGATTGCTCAAGCAGGGCCCTGAGTGCAGGACAAGCGGCCCTGGCCTGGTGGGCCAGCTGGAGGCGATGCGATCTGGCCTGCCCGCCGCCCTGCTTTGGCGACCTTGCCTCTCGATCAGGCCGCTGGGCCTGGGCGCTGCCGACCTGAAAAACGGCGCCCAGGCCTGTTCTGCCGCCTGAGGCCGCGAAATACGGCCGGGGCCGGCTGCTGGTGGGTCGCAGGTGCGATCGTTACAGGGTGGCGGCTTTGCTCAGCCTGTTTGGGTGCCAGACGCCAGCGGCTGCGCAGCCTTCGGGCTGCGACTGCCGCTGCTCGTGGCGCCGTCTCTGGGCCGGTGACAGCCAGGTGGTGATGGAGGCTGCCCTGGAGGAAAGCACCACCGGTGGTCCTGGCCCCTGGCTCGCTGGCTGTACCGCGCGCGGTTTTGACCGCCTCGATGCTGTTTTGCTGGCCGGCATCGGCCTTGGTCGGGATCGGCGCGGGACGGCTTGGCGCTGACGAACTGCCTGGCAGCCCTGCAGACTTCCGCGCTTGTGGTGCTCGATGCCGATGGCCTCAACCGGCTCGCTGGCGGAGCGGCGGGGGACGGCTGGGCACCACCTGGTTGCAGCAGCGCCGGGGACCGAACCTGGCTGACCCCCCATTGCCGGCGAATTTGCCCGACTCTATTTCCCGATCTCGCCGGCAGGCCCCGCTCGAGGCCGACCGCCGCGCGCGGGGCGTTGCCAGTTTCGGTGTTGCTCAGGGGCTCAGGCAGCGTGGTGCCTCCGCCGATGGTCGGCGCTGGCAGCTGCTGGCGGCGGGCGGCCCGCCGCTGCCCGCGCCGGAACTGGGAGACGTGCTGGCCGGCTATTGGCGGCGGACGGGGGCCGCTGCGGGCTTGCGGCGAGGGCGGGGCCCTGACTGGGCCGCTGCGGCCCTGGAGCATGCCCAGGCCGGCTTGGCCGTGCTGCAAGGAGCTGGCGAGGGCGCAGCGACCCCCAGGCGATTGCCCAGCAGTTGGACGGACGTGCTAGGCCGGGTGGCTTAAGTGGATGGTCAGCAAGCTGATTCATCCAGATCAGTAAACCACTGAAGTTCACTTGCAACCACTGATAGCCGAGGCCGAAGCGAGAGGCCAGTGACTAGTATCTGTTTGTGTTGTTTTGCAACTTAGGCCCTGGAACAGTTGTTGAAATCACATCCAGCGAATTCGGTATTCCAAGAGATTGGCGATAACTTTTCAGGATTCATGCCAGTCGCAGTCTTTCAGATCAGGGAAAAAGCAGTCGGTTCGGGTAGGCCAACGATCCCGTCAGCTCGGTACTGGCCACGATCGGCGCGAAACCGCTTGCTTCACCCCGCGAGGAGATCGAACTGGGCAATCAGTCCAGACATGATTGCGCTTGTTTGGAGAACGGGTGAGCCCGCCTCTCCAGCGAAGCGTCAGAGAATTTTGCGCATCCGGACCGGCGCTCCAAGCAGCGGATGATGAAGGCCAAACCTCGGCTGGTGGTCAGCATCAGCCAAGAAGGTACCAGGGCCGGGGGGCTTGGAGCTGCTGGACCTGGTTCAGAAGGATCTGGGCCTGAGCGGGCCGTGAAAAATTTGATCCCACCCGCGGGCTACAATTCTCCACCCTACGCACTTCTGGTTGGCATCCGCCAGAGCATGACCCGGGGATCGCCTGCCACTTCGCGCACGATTCGCTTGCCGGTCCTCTTGAGAACGGCTCATGCCGTGCCGGGTGAGCCTGAGCTGCCCAGGAAGCTGGGTTGCCCATGCCAGCCGCAGCGAAGAATTGCCGAAGCCATGGCGATCCCGATCGAGAGCCTTGATCGTTGCTGCGTTCAGTCCTGCTGACCCCATCCAGCCTGATGCGCCGATCCATGGCGACGAGCGGTCGCAGTTTCCCTTGGCGATCTGATGGCCAACCCGGCCACGCAGGACCCCTCTGGCTGCTGCGAAGCGGCGCCATGCACTGGGACCAAACTCGAGGCCTGGCTTGGCCATCTTGTCGAGCAGGAGCGCAAGGTGCTGGAGATGCGCTACGGGTCGTCAATGGAGCCAGCGCAGCACCCTGGCGAATCGGCCGACTGATGCAGGGTGGGTCAAGGGAGCGGGTGCGCGCAGGGTGCGGAGCTCAAGGCCCAGGCAAAGCCTGAGGCCCTCACAGAGCAACGCGGAAAAACGGTAGCAGCCGAACCAGTTTGCAGCCACTCAGTCTTCAGCCCAGATTGTAGCGGAGTGAGGTTCGCTGGGGTCGGGTTTCCGAAGCGCCACAGCAAAAAACTGACCGCGTTCAGCCACTTCGGCGTCGATCTCCGCTTCGATCGCCCTGAGTCCTCGCACGTGGCCAGCTGCCGCTGTCAAGCTGGGCGGCCAGGGCCTTGATTGGATTTTCGCGCTGGGCCCAGAAGGCTTTTTCCGCCTCGCTGCGCAGTTCGTCGGGATCGGCCAGGGAATGACCCCGAACCGGTAGGTGAGGCACTCAGCACCGTGGGTGCCGTCGCCTTGCTCTGGCCCGCTTGACCCGCCCGCTGCGGCAGCGGCGCGAACCGCCCAGCACGGTCCATGCCATCCACCTCTTCGCCGGGGCCATTGCCGAAGGCGGCCGCTTTTGCGCCAGACTCCGGTTCACTGGTGTGCCGTTCGTGGGCCATGCCGATCGCCCACTTGTTGTTCTCAAACCACGAAGAGAATGGGAGTTTCCAGAGCGCGCCATATGTTTCAGGCACTCAAAGAACTGACCGTTGTTGCAGGTGCCGTCACCGAGAAGGCGGCGGGTGACGGAAATCTGCTTGCTGGATCCCGAGGCTCATCGCGCTTGTAGCGGCTGGTGAAGGGCGGCTCCGAGAAGCCCACCGGAATCCCCTCGCCGATGAAGGCATACCCGCCAGGCAGATTGGTGCCTCCTGAGAACAGGTTGCATGGAGCCGCCACGGCCTTGCTGCAACCGAGTGGCCTTGCCGAACAGTTGCTCATCAACCTCACGGGCCGGACGCCGCCACTAATGGGCGATGGACGTGGTGCGGTACGGTCGCAGAACCAGTCGTGCTGGGGCCTTCATCGCCTTGAATTCACCCGGTTGGCGACGGCTTCTGGCCGTTATAAAGATGCACGAAGCCGAACATCTTGCCCCCGTAATACATCTCGGCGCACTTTATCTTCAAAGCCCGGCCCAGGGTCATTGTCGCGGGTAAGCCATCAAGCCCTCGAACGGTTCACCATGGCCGAGCGAGCAGCGGCGAAGGGCAGGCGTTGGGGCGTGGTCGACGCTCTCTGCGCTTCAGGGGGGAGTGTGACAGCAAACTCCTGGGTCATGGAGGGATGGCCGGTTCTATTGATGGCGACTGTACGGGGTTCCAAACTCGAGGGAGTTTCAAAATCGATGCCGCTGCTTACACTCGGCCACTGACGCCCACCGCGGGTCTGGGTAGCCGCTGCCGAATTGGAACTTCCATCGATTCACTACCGCTTGCTGGGGTGAGTCCTTTGCCTCCGACTGCCAGACGGTGCTGCGGCACCTTGCAGCACCGTCATGGATCACCCACCCAAGCGAGGGATTCAGCCACGAAGCGCTGCAAGAGCAGGGCCGCCTTTGCTCCGCTCCAGCGGCCGACTGCTCAGCGACGAAAGATCGCGCATGCTATCTGAAGCCGAAATCTGATTGCCTTCAGAGGCAGGGCGAGATTGGCGGCTCCCGGACTTGACGTGCTACGCAGCAAAGGAGTTGGCGGACTGCTGGCTGCTGCTGGAGGCCGGTCAGCCGTTGGACAGCTTTCGAAGCAGGCACGGACTCGCAGACTCTGCAGCCTCCCCAGACGCCGGCCTTGGGCAGCTCCCCGCGAAAACGATCTTCACCTTTGTTGGTCGGTCTGTCCTGCCGCCAGGGCCTCGTCCGATTCTGGCGCGATCAGCGGGCACTTCGAGGCGGCGGCTTCTCTCTGCAGGCCAATGGCTGCAGCTCTTACAACGTATTGGGCCAGGCACCGGAGCAGCGACGCCAGCTCGACAGGCGACCTCCACGCCCTCGCTGCCGTTCCGGGAGTGCTGGATTTTGCTCAGCCGCGACCTGGCCGCCAGCCATGAGCGTCAGGAAGGACTGCGCTGCTATGAGGTGCTGGTCCAAGAAAACGGGGAGGTTCTCGAGGCGGACAGCGACCCTGAATTGCCGGCCAGGACTCTTCAGTCCTTCTTCAAGCAGAATCCGCCAGTTCCTCACCGTTTCAAGAGACGGTGGATCTCTTTCGGCCGCTGGGCCGGTGAATGGATCGCCCACCGCCGAAGTTCCTGACCAGCTACGCCCTCACCGCCTCGGTTTCTCCCAGCGCAAGCGGAGCGGATAGCCGCGGGCCATGCGAGGCGGATTGGCGGCCAGCGCCAAGCCGGCTCGGCCCTTTCCTCGCCTGCCAGCACCTGCTGACTCGGGCCAGGTGATACCAGCCACAGCCACTTGAAAGCCAGCGCCGGCGAAAGATCTACGCGTTGAGCCGAAGCCCAGGGGTGATTGACCCCCTTCGCCCAGCTTTGTGCCCTATCTGCGCAACTTGGCTCTCCAGAGGACGTGTTGCCGGGCTACCGCGATATCGAAAAAACCGATGCGATTTCTTCAGAGGCCTATTTCGCCGATCGTTGACTCGTCCAGGCCTACGTCGAGAAAAAGGATTCTGCACCGCTGCCTGGCGTGCCACGGCCTCCTGGTCAAGCGTTGAGCGCTGCGGACTGGGCCAGCTCTCGGCGAGTCAGCAAACGGCGAAAGCCTGACGTCAGGGCTTCAAAACCTTGTTTGAGCCCTTCGCAGTGCTTGAACGCTTGCCTGCCCAGCCCCTCCCCCCGCGGCGCCCAGGGGGTCGGGGGGCTTGCCCTGGGCTATGGCCCGCTTGGGCTTTCGGCCTGGCCAACGGTTGCCGGTCGCGGGCTTGGGGGTTTCCCTGGATCCGCTTTTCGCCCCCCCTTTTAATTCCCCGAGCCCCCAAACTGCTTTTTCTTTTCGGGGCCGTTCGCAGGGGGCCGGGGGGAGCTTCCATTCAATCCCTCTTCTTTT
>Ga0163217_1106816_pt1 | contig 11808 bp, 7 predicted proteins | sample SynspAceP_FD_185933 | JGI IMG/M metagenome (GOLD analysis project Ga0163217, IMG submission 185933) | Saline lake microbial communities from Ace Lake in Antarctica - Synechococcus sp. Ace-P (PacBio error correction) | ecosystem: Environmental > Aquatic > Non-marine Saline and Alkaline > Saline ... | reverse complement strand
TTTTTAAAAACCTTATTGGCTGGGGGGAAAAAATATCCCCCCACCAAATTTAGATGATATAAAAAAGGGGATTTAAAATCCAAAAAAAACCCATTTTTTTTTTGTACCAAGGAAATTATTTATAAAAAATTAAAAGGGGAATTTTTAGTGGGCGTCAATTTTAGTTAAAAAATTCCATAATATTTTAACCCCACCATTTTGGTGGAAATTTTTGCAGCTGGGAATCCGAATGGTTGAAATCCGTAGTATTATAAAAAAAAAAATTTTCCTGAAAATTTATTTGTGGGAAACGGGGAAAATTATTCAAAAAAAAAACTTTTTAGTTCTTGGTTAAACAGTGGGGCAAAGGGAAAAATGGGAAAATTTAAAAAAAAAATACGTTTTGCAAGTTTCAAAAAATGGGATGAAAAAGTATAACGGGAGAACCTAGGATCCAAAAAAAGGTTTTTTGCTTTACTGAAAAAAAAAAACTCCTTTAAGCTCCAAATAATCCCTTTATTTGTTCTGCCAGTTTTAAAAAAAAAAAAACAAAGGGGGCAGATTTAATTAAGTTGCGCCTTTCGTTATTATTTAAACCAATTTTATTGTTATTTGGGAATTGTTTAATTACCGGTGTTCGAATTTTTAATTTATTGGTTCAAAAAATTCATTTTCCAAAAGAAAAAAAAAATTAATTTCCTTTTTAATTGATTTTTACCAATGGGGATTTAGATGGTAAAACCCCTTTTTACAAAATTTTTTACCGGGTTTTGGAGGTTGTTTAATTTGGTGGCGTGGGGGGGGACTGGTTAAAAACCATTGGTAAAAACAAGACCCAAATTGTTCAAAAGCAAATCGAACTTTGTATTACATAAGGGACTTAAAAGGAGAGGTGTGTTTTTTTACAATATTGGGTGGTTCAAAAAGGGAAAACATTACATAATTGGGGGGGGGAAAATTTGTTTGAACCTTTTGATTGTTTGGGACCAAAAACTAGGGGTGTCTCGTTTTGAGTTGGATTGTATTATTTGTTGCGGGGGGACCGGCTTGGTGGTTTTTCCATGATTTAAAAAGGATTTTGCTATTGGAAATCCAAAAACTTAAAAAGCTGGGAAAAAAAGGGGGGGAATTTAGGGATGGGAAAAAAAAACCCAAAAAAATATATTTTTTGGAATAAGTGGGGCATCGAGGGAAAAAACAATTGAAAAATTTGGTGATTCCAACAAAAAAAATGGAAAGAATTGGGTGGGCGTCCTTTTAAGGGGGATCTACTTTTTAGGACTCCAATTTAAAAAAATGGAAGTTTTCGTTTTCATTTAAATGTAAAAAAAAAACTGGCTTTTCTAAAATGTTTTAGAATTTGAGGGCCTAATTATTTTTTAGATAGTTAGTTTAATTTTTTATTATTTTTTAATAAAAAGCTATTGGAAAAACTAAAAAAAAAATAACCCAAGAAAAAAAAGAGGGAAAACAAAAAACAGTGAAAAATTAATTTAACAATTTTAAATTTTGCGGGGACTAGAAAGGGAAAGGTGGGCCCCAAAGGACTTTCACATTTTATCTTATTGAGTTTCCCCAATTTCCTTTCTGGAATTGGCTTGGGAATTTACTATTATTAGAAAGAAGGGGGTTTTCTTTATTTTCCAAAAGGAAGGCCTTCGTTTTAATTAGGGGATTTAAAAGTTTTTCATGGATTATAAAAAAAAAACAACCCGCTCCTTCGGTTATGATTTGGGACTTATTTACTAAAAAGAAGATTTTAATAATTTTATTAAAGTTTGGGGGAATTTCAATTATTGATTGGTAGTCCCATACCACAACCGGGGTGCTAGATTTTCTAAATCTTTTTGCTAAGCCCATTAATCAGGGAAAAAGCGATTTAAAAATTTTGGAAACTTGGGGGTTAGCGACGGTTTAACATTTAAAGCGAATCCCGGTTCTTAAGGACCTTTATTGGGTAAAAATGGATTTAAAAAAAGGAAAAGATTATTTCTTCTATTTAAAAAAATTTTGAAAAAAGTTTGAAAGAAAGGGGTTGATAAAATTGATTGCAGGTTTACGGGGGGAAAAGGGGAACTAAAAAAATTCTGATTTAATTAAAAAAAAAAGAATGTTTTCAAAAAGGAAAAATTTTGTGGTAATATAATGGAATCATTTTTTGGTGAAAAAATTCCAGTTTGTGAAAGAAAAAAAAAAACCTTCATTTTAAACCAAAAATATTCCCACATTAAACGTTGTGTTTTGCCCCAGAATTTACCATTTTTCCCAGTTAAAAAGGGCACCATTGATTTTTTCCAATTGAAAGTCTTAAAAAAAGTTCTTTTAAAAGTTGGGGTTAAACCGAAAAACTTTTCATTTTAAATGTTTTGGTTTTGGAGAATGGTTGGAATTGGCGCCCCATTAAAATTAGAACTAAAAAAGTCTTTCAAGGGGGGGAATTTGGGGAAAAAACTAGAAAAAGCAAAATTTAACCAAATTTTCACGGCTCTTTAAAGATAAATTTAGAAAATAAGAAAAAAAAAAAAAAAAATCTTTACAAAACAAAACGGATGTAACTTGTTCTTAAAACTTTTCCATTAAAAGTTGGAAGGATTTCTTTTGGTATTTTATTTAGGGGGAAATTCTTGCAGAAACAAAAGATTACCTTTTTTTATTATTTTACCAAAAAATGTTGGAGGACATCGCAAAAAAAATTAGTTTACCAGGATTCAATCAATACGGTTTGGCTTTAATCCCCTTTCTCTAAAACCCCCTAAAATGGCCCAACTTTTCTTGGCTGCATTAAAAAAAAAGAAGCATATTTTGTTGTTTTTTGGGGGGCCAAACAAAGGGGCCAACAATTATTCAAGCAAAAAAAAGGGGAGGAAAAAAGTTTTGAAAATTTAAGCTCAAAGAAATTTTTCATTAAAAAAGTTCTGCTTATTTAAGAAAAAACTAATTAGAGTTTTATTGAAAAGGCTAGAATAACTTATTTTAAGGAAATAACGTTAACCATGAAATGAATAAATTTTCTTGGATCCAAATCACAAGCGCTTTATTTAAAGAGCGATTACTTTTTATTAAAACAGTGAAGGAGATTGGTGTTTAGGACTGTTAAACTTCCTTTTTAATTGTTATTTGTTTTAGTGGTTTTCTTTTTCCATCTTTGCTAATTAATTAACTTGATGTTGATAGTATCGGTAAGGGGGCTTATTCCCCACTTTTTTCATTCGGTTTTTCAAAAGGGCTTTTTTCTATTTTGAAGAAAAAAAAACCTAAAGGGGGGAAGTTTTTCAAAAAATTAACGAATTTAAAAAGATATTAGAAAATTTCATTAAAAATAGGAAAGGCAAACAAGTTTCCATAGGAAAAATCTGTTGAAATTTTATTCCCAAAGGAAATATATTAAATATTTAAAAATTATGTTGGACCCAAAAAAATGTTGAATTTTCGTTTTAAATAAATAAAAATTTGTGGTGATGGGGGAAAAAAACCGGATGGTAATTTTTTTATTAAAACCCCAAAAAGGATATAGATTAAAAAAGTTTCATGGTTGGGAAATAATAAAATTACCAAGAGGATTTTTTTGGGAAAAAAAACTGGGAAGGAAAAAAGGATAACCCAAAAAGGGTCCATCCAAGGGGCAAATAACCTATTTTTTTAAGTATGATAAAGCCCAATTTTTTTTAGCAAAACAGGTTGGTTTTTCAAGCTTGGGCAAAAACAAGTTCCAAAAAGCAATAAAATTGGTGGAAAAAAAAATATTGAGGGAAAAGATAAAAGTTAAAAAACCAAAAAATTTAAAAATTGGAGGGGCCAAAAAGTTTTACTTAAAAAGGGAAGAATTTTAGATTTAAAAAAAATAGAAGGGAAGGGGGAAAAAAAGTTAAATTAACGGTTATTAAAATTTGGAAAAAGATTTACATTAAATTAAGGGGATTTCAAAATGATTAAAAAAAAAACAATTTTTTAAGGAGGGTAGGGGAGGACATTTCAAATTTTTGAAGGCCTAGTTTCTGTTTAACTTTTTAAGGGATTGTTCAGGGAAGGAAAGTAGTTTAAACCAAAGTTAAACCCAAAAAAAAAAAATTTTTTTTCATTAAAAAAGGGAGGGAATAGAATATTGGGTATTGTTATGATGGGGAGAATGAGACCCGTTATTCTTCTTTAAAGATTCTATTTAAAATTGGAATTTTTAAAAAATTTAAATGCTAAGGAGGTTTCAACCCCAGAGGGGCTTTTCAAAAAATGCTCCTAATTTGAAATATAACTTGTCAGTCCATTTTTCAAGTTTTAAAATTTATTTGCTAATGCAAGCATTGGGGAAAGTATAATTGGGGGGTACAAAGTAGCCTAATAAGGGAAAAGGGGAACTTTCAAAAAAAAAGCTTTTAAATTTTTGGCATAAAAAAGGCCCAAAATTTTGGAAAACAGATGAAATTTTGTTTACCAAAAAAAAATATGTAAAAAAAAAAGGGGAAATTTTTAAAGGAAAAAATGATATTATTTTTTTGAAAAAAAAAATTGTTTAATTTCCCAAAAAAAAAAAATATAAAATATCGGTTTTGAAGGAAATTTTTCAATTCTAGATTATTCGTTTTAAAGGAAGTTTTAACAAGGTAAATTTCTAAAACAGGGGGGAAAATAAAAAAATATTTTTGGAAAAAATTACCCAACGATTTTTTCTTTTATTTTCCAATCATATACTGATAATTTCAAGAAATTTAACAAAAAAAAAAATTATGCTAAAATTTAATATTTATTTTAGATACATATTAAATTTGACCCCAATTTTTTGATGAAACATATTAAGGATAAAACAATGTTAAAAAGGCAAACTTTAGGGGGAAAAACAAAAAGAATTTTAGGGTGATATGCAAAGAAAAATCTGTTTTTTTTTATAATGGGGGAATTTTATTGAAAAAAAATATTAGAAAAGTATTAATTTCCGGAAAAAAAAAAAAATAAAAAAAAATAAAGTTATAAAAAGGCAAAATTTCCATCGAAAAAAAACAAGGATTTACCATTAAAATTTTTACTAAACCATTATGGAACCCAAAGTGCATACGATTTTGATTAATCCCAAACTTTCAGCAAAAAAACTTTAATTATTGTTAAAAAGAAGTTTTAATATTACTAAAAGGAAAGCAGTAAAAAAACTTCAATCGAAGGGCCCAAAACCCTTGGTTTCTTTATAATAATCAAGGTTTTAAGTGGATTAGATAAAGCAGGTCTTTAGAGTAGGAAAAAAAAAATTTTTAACGGTTTTCCTATAAAACAGATTAAAACCAGTTCATTATTAAGGAAAAAAAATTTAATTCGGCAAAAAAAAAACAGATAGGTAATTATTTCAAAAAACCCGTTACCCTGGGGTACAAAGGAAGGTTTACAAGGTTTTTAGGCCAAAATATCTTTCAAAACTATTTTTAAATTAAAGCAGGGGTCAAAAAGTGTTAAAAAGAAAACCAAAAAACTCGTGTCGTGCTACAAAATTGGGGTCGTGATAACTTTAAAATGGCAAAAAACTTAGGATGGATGATTTTAAGAGTGGATTGGGGACTGATTTCAAGATATTTGATATTTACTGGAAAAAAAAATAAATGAGTTATAAAGCCCAAAAATTTTTAAATTCGAAAAAAACCAGGATACCATTTAAACTTAAAAAAAAAAAAAAAACCCATATTGGAAAAAACCAAGTGGTTATTACGGGGATGGATTATTCCACTCAGCCAAAACTTAATTACGGTAAAAAGAAGGTTAATATCCACTTAAAAAGAAGCAAGTTAAAAAACCAATCGAGGGCAAACTTGGTCTTTTAATTATATTTCAAGGTTTTTTTTAGGTCTGGATTAAGATAAAAAAGGGCCAGGGTCAAGGATGTAGAAAAAAAAAAAAAATTTACGCTATAAAAAAACAGGGGACAACCAGTTCATTTATAAAAAAAAAAAAAATAAAAGCCGGTAAAACAAGGGATTTAAGGGTTTATATCAAAAAAAACGTACCTTGGGGGTTACAAAAAGAAAGGTTTACCAAGGTTTTAAACAATATCTTCAAAACTATTTTTAAATTAAAGGGGGGGGGGCAGGGTCCAAAAGGTGTTAAAAGGAAGCCCAAAAACTTTCGGTCGTGCTACCCATGGTTCGGTTTTGGAAACTTTTAAAATTTGGCAAAAAGAACCTAAGGATGGGAATTTGGACAAAAAAAAAAGGCGGGATAAAAACTAATTCAAGATGTGATATTATTCTTTGAAAAAAAAAACAAATAAGTTTATTAAAAGCAAAAAAAAATTAAAATCGAAGAACAAGATACCATTAATACTAAAAGCCCATATGGGAAACCCAAAGTGATTAACAAAAACTTTCTAAATCAAGGAAAAAATTTACTATTTGGTAAAAAAGTTAAGGGTTTTTTCTTAAGGAAAGGCAAGTTAAAACTTGGGAAATCGTGCCAACCTTGGGTCTTTATTTTATATCAGGGGGCTAGGTTGGAATAAAAGATTTTAAAAGGCGGGCAGGTTCCTTAGATATAAGGGGAAAAAAGGTTTACAAAAAAACAACCAAAAACCAAAAACCCCACGGGGGAATTATTTATAGAAAAAAAAATTTAAAATTCGCAAAAAACAGGGGGGGGAATAGTATAAATCAAAACTGTGCCTTGGGGGTACAAAGGAAGTTAACCAGGGTTTTCAAGCAATATTCTTTTCAGGAACTATTTAAAAATTAAAAAGGCAAAGGTTCCCAAAAAAGTGGTTAAAAAGAAGCCAAAAAAACCTCGGTCCCGCGCAAAAACATGGTTTTTTTTTCCATTTGAATTAACTTTTTTAAATTGGGCAAAGAAACTAGGGAGGATTTTGGGAACAAAAAACAAGGGTTTTTAATTTAAATTTTTCAAGGGGAACCATTAATATTTATTCTGGAAAATATAAAAAAATTGATTAAAAGCAAAAAAAAATTAAATCGGAAAAAAAAACAAGGGGAATACCATTAAATTTTACTAAAAACCCCATATGGAACAAGGGGGCTAATTTCAAATGATTTTCTTACTTCCAGCAAAAACTATTATACGGTAAAAAGAAAAGTTTAAATATTTCAACTAAAAGAAAAGGCAAGTAACCGATCGAAGGCCCAAAAACTTTGGGTTTCTTTATTTTATTATTCAGGTTTTTTAGGTTTGGATTGGATTTTTAAAAAAAGCTTGGTTTAAAAGGATGTTGGGGAAACGATTTCATTTCTCAGGAAAAAATATTTAAAAATTTAATTTTAAAAGGCCACGATTTATTACGTTTCAACGGATTACCCTTAATTTACAACTCCTTGGGGGGAATTCGGAAGGGTTATTTTAAAAAACTATTAGCCTATTCAAAAAAGTTATTTTTAAATAGTGGAATTAACCGGTTTCATTCCCAAAGAAAAGCTAAAGACTAGGACGAGGCTGGCCATGGGGTTATTTTAATTTCTTTCAAAGGGGCAAAAGAAACTTTAGATTGGGATTTTGATAATCCAATTTGCAATAAAAGGAAAAATTATAATCCATCTTTAAAAAAAAAAAAAGTTGTTGTCCATCGAAACCAGGGGGCATTGGAGGGTTAAAAAATCCAGGAAAAAGCAAAAACAAAAGGCTTGGAAGTGTTAAAAAAGAGTCAGATAAATTTTAAAAAAAGTAGCCCAAAAAAAAAAAATTTACAAATAAAAAAAAACTTTGTGGTGAAATTTCTGGTTATGAAGGTAATTATTGGGGACAAGAAAAACAAATATAAGTTTTTTAAGGGAACTATCCAGGGGAAAAAAAATAAAGGCCAAAAAAAATTTTGCAAAATTAAAAAGTAAAATCCGGGATATTTTTTGTTTAAGTTGTTTTTCATAACAAACTCCTTTTAATTAGATTTCAGGCCAATTGGGGAATGAAACTTTTTCATACAATAAAGGCCTGGTAAAACCAAATAAATTATTTTTTAAATGGCTAAAAACCAAATCTAAAAGCGGAATTATTAAAATTATGTTCCAAATATTAACTCCCCAAAAAAGTTTATTTTCCCAAAAAAAATTTTGGGGGCCCTAATAAAAAAGAGGGGGACTTAAAAAAGGGATTTGATTCGAAAAAAGGCTAAAAAGGCAAATTCCATTGTTGTTCAGAGAAAACTGGGAATTTTTGCCAAAAGGCAGTTTTAGTTGGAAAATTGGGTTTAAAGGATTTAATGGTAACCGAAAAACGGAAGAAAAGTTAGGTATCAAAATTTCTATCAAGGGAAAAAAAAAAACTTGCTACAAGGGGAAAATTTATTTTAAAGTATTACAAACCCATTTTATTTTAAGCTTCCAAGGGTTTAAATAAAAGGAAAGGGATGTTGAAAAAAAGACAAGGTGGATTAAGTTGTCCCCTTTGTTCCCAACTTTTTGTTCTTTTTTTGATAAAAAAAAAATATCTATTTATAAGATTTTAATGATTATATTTTTTATAGAAAAAATATTATTTTTAAAAAGGTTTATACTAAAAAAAATAAGAGGTTAAAAACCAATTTTTGGGAAAACTAAAGGGAAATTAATTTTTTAACGTATTCTAGTGTATTGGGTTTATTAATTTTTCAAAAACATTAAGGTATCCAAAACTGGATGTGTTTAAATGGGCTGTTAAAGGAAGGGAATAAAAAAAAAACTTTGAATATAAACACATAAATTTGAGGCTTGGAAAAAGATATTGGGAAGTTTTTACTATACCTATAAGAATAAAAATATACCATAGGATAACAATATAGGGCTTTTAAATAGTTTTGAATATTTCCCAAAAATTAACAAGAAAGCGTTTTTTTTTTTATTCAAGACAAAGTTTAAAGAAGCAAAGGGGACTGATTGGAAAAAAGTTTTTATCTGAAAACGTTTACCAAAGTAGGAAAGGAAAAACCCATTTCCACTTCATTTTAATGAAGAAAATAAAATTAAATTGAAAAACCCCCAGGAAAGTTTTATTCGGAATTAATTTTCAAATTGATGGGGAAAGGTCATTTTTGAAAATTTTAGAATTTTACAGCGAGTTAATAAAAAAATATGACACACCACCACAAATTTGGTAAAAAAAATTTTCTGAATAGTGGGGGAAAAAAAATGGGAATCTTAGGAAAACAAATTTTTAGTTTATAAGATTGTTAGTTTCCAAATTTAAAAAAACCCCACTTATTTAATAAAAATGAAAAAAGGAAAAACAACCAAAAAAAAAAAGGAAAATCTAAAAAAAGAAGCAAAAGGAAAATTAAGAAAAACCAAAAACAAGGGAAAAAGCCAAACAAAGGGGGGAAAGAAACCAAAAACAGGAAGAGTCAAAAAACCCAAGGGAAGAAAAAGCCAAAAAACCAAGGGAAGAGCCAAAACAAAAAGAAATAAGGGGCCATTAAATAAAAAAAAAAAAAAAACTAAACTCGGGAATTAAAAGGAAAAAAAAAGCACCCATTTTTCTTTCAAAGGGCTTATTTAATGGAAAAAAGAAGGAGATTAAAAAGGAAGTCCTTGAAAAATTGGTTTATTTATTTTACTGTTAATGGAAAGGGCGATAAATTTTTTAATGCATCGCCAAAAAAGATTTTAAATTTATCCAAATGTTTCCAATTAAAAATTTATGGGAATGAAAGGAAAAAAAAAGGATACTAGTTTAAAAAAATCCGAAATTTTAAAATCAAAAAAAATTATAGTTAGTTATCCCAAGGGAAAAAAAAAGGGGATATTGGAAAAAAGGTTTTTACGCTAAAAGTTTAATGTTGGAAAAAAGTTAAAAAACTTTATCGTTGGGCCACTTTTACCGAGGTTATTTTCAAAAAACTAATCAGGCAATTTTTGGGATTAAACAAAAAAACCTTTATTTTGCTGGACCAAAAAAATTTCAGTTTTGCAAAAAGGGGGGACAAAGAAAAAAAATTATATGTTTTTTTCACTTTATTGATGGGCAAAGCAGCTTTCATGGAGAGATAATTATGGGAAAAAAAAAAAAAAAAAAGTGGATTAGCTTCTTTCCAAACCTTATTACCCCCCAAATTTAAAATTTCTTGGAGTGGAAAGGGTTAAGTTATTAATGGGAGAATTAATGTTAAAGATTGTGGGGGGGGGGGACTTTGGAAAAGAAAATAGGAAAGATGGGGAAAAAAAAGGTCTATAATTTTCTAGCTAAACTTTAGAAAAAAAATAATCCCTTCCGTTTTACGAAAAACCCCAGTCATTGGGCCCCCCAAAAGGATTATTGCCAAGCTAAGATGAGGGGGAAAAGGGTTATCTATGGATTACTTTTTAAAAAAAACTTATTCAGGGAAACCTGATGGAAGAAATTGCGGGAAGGACTTATGGAAGGGAAAATTCTTATAAAAAGGGATTGAGTAAAGGCGGGAAAAACTTTCTAAGGTTATTGCACTGATTCAGGAAATTAACTTTTTTAAAGTATTTTAGAATGTTATTTAAGATGGGAATTTGAAAATTGTTTATAAACTTGATTTCTTAAAAATTTTACTATGAAAAAAACATTTACAGTTCTGTACTAATGAATTATTTCTTATTTGGACGCGATTATTTAACCGGGGAAAACAAGACCCCACCCCAAATTTTAACACCAAAAAAAAAAAACCATTTACGGGGAACTGAGGCTATTTTTCAGTTTAACATTTTTCAAAAAAAAATTCCTTGAACCCCAACCGTTATTATAGTTAAAAAACAAAGTTATGGTAACTTAAAGGAAAGCCAAAAAAAACAAAAAAAAAAATCGTTTGGGCCAACTTTGGGTCCATTTAATTTTTCCCAATTTGGGACGGGCAAAAGAAGTTTTAAGGGTTGGAAAAGTTAAAAAAGCTGGGGCTGGGGATACGTATTGGGACCCAAAAATTCCAAGGGAATAACAAAAAAAAAAACCATTTTCTTTTACTCAGCTTAAAAAAATCCCAAATCGTTCCAAAAAACAAGATACCAATTTAAACGTCCAATTAGCTGGGGAAGGCGATAATTTAAAAACAAAAATATTAGGCAAAAACATTGGCTTTTATTATGAATCCCAAAACCATAAAAAAAGTGGTGGACAAAAAAGGGAAAAAAGGAAGGATTACTGGTCCGTTTTGCCAAAATTTGGTCATTTAATTTCAAACATGGCCCCAAAAAAAGAGGGTAGGGTTGGGGATAGATTTTAAAAAAAGCCGGAATTAAAAAATACCTTGACCAAAATCAAGGGATTACAAAAAAAAAATAAAATTTCTTTTACTCAAGCTAAAAAATTAAAATCGTTTCAAAAAAAACAGGATACGATTAACTTCGATAGGCTTGGGAATTTTAAAATTTTGATTAATTTTTAAAAAAAAAAAATATTAGGGCCAAAAACCCATTGCCCTTATATGGAATCCAAAAAAAAAAACTATAAAAAAAAAAGTGACAAAAAGGAAAAAGAGGTTTACAAGGATCCCCCGCGGCCTTACTTTTGGTTCAATGATTTTCAAATGGGTGGAAAAAAGAATTAGGGATTGGGTTAGATAAGGGGAAATCCTACAATTGGAAACCGGATTTATTTCCCCCAAAAAAAAAAAATCCAGGTTTCTTATGATTGCAAAAATAATTAAAAAAACGGAAAAAAAAAAACGGACACCAATTAACAAAACAAAAACCCCTTTTAACGGGGACGAAAGGGGGCCTAATCCCCAAATATTAATTTCAAAAAAAAAATCGGGACAACCGTTATTTTTATGGGTTAAAAAAAACCCAATTATGGTGGGAACTAAAAGGGAAGCCAAAAACAAATTCCGTGCAAACTTTGGGGTCATTTAAATTTTTTCAAAATCGGGATTGCCAAAAGGAAGTAGGGCTGGATAGATAAAAAAGCTGGGCTGGATCGTAG
>Ga0163217_1044267_pt1 | contig 11809 bp, 11 predicted proteins | sample SynspAceP_FD_185933 | JGI IMG/M metagenome (GOLD analysis project Ga0163217, IMG submission 185933) | Saline lake microbial communities from Ace Lake in Antarctica - Synechococcus sp. Ace-P (PacBio error correction) | ecosystem: Environmental > Aquatic > Non-marine Saline and Alkaline > Saline ... | reverse complement strand
GAAATATAACCTTTAGTATTAAAATGGTACCTCCCGAAACCCAAAAAAAAAACCAATGATTTTGCGCCCAAACCCCCAACAACAGGTTAAAGCGAGGAACTGCTAAGTCCAAATCTTTCGGTTTCATTTCCATTCCAAAAATCCCCATTGAGGGGGCAATCGCTTGGCTTGCAATTACTTTGGGCTTTTTTCCGTTCCAAAAGGAAGTCTTCAGTAACCAAACCTTCCAAACGATTTCGCATTGGTAGTCATAGTGCGGACCAACTGCACTGTTCCTTTTCGTTGGGGGAAAACGGCCTGAGGAGGGGCAGGCAAACCGCATATTCCTGGGTGGCTTGAAAACCTGTTAAGGAAAAAACCATACTGCCTGGGCTTCATCAGGGCTTTTTTCGGGACCCAAATTGCATAGGTGGTCCATAGGTCTCCAATAGGCTTTCTGGGCCATAATAAAAGTTTGTGGGACAAGCGGCAGGAAGGATTGGGACCGTTTTGAATTGATAATGAAGTTCCCACTTTGGCGTCGAGGGCCCATTGCCTTATAGGGGCAGGGGGCCAACCGGCTCGCGGGAAACAAATTTTGCATTTAAAGTCTGCCTATTGACTCATGGAAGGGAAAGTTTTGGACAATGGGCGCTGCATAATTTTTCTCATCAATTCGGAATAATAAATTGATGCTAAAGTTTTTAAAAATTAGTAACCGCTATATAAAAACCATAGGTGCGTTTATCAATGTAAGGGGAAAAACCTTGACTTTACTTGGTCAAAGGTTCCAATTAAAATTTACAGGGCCTCTTCTTTTGTCTTCGAACTTAGTTCCAGAATTGATATTGGCCCTTTTGATTGCTTTTGGATCCCATTCCCTTTTAGCTTTCTATTTCCGGGGAAAAGGTTTTGAAAGTCAATCAGTCATTCATGCGGGACCTCTGGATTACTAAGGATTTTTGCCCATACTGGCTCCTTCATAGAGGGTAATCCCCACCTTTTTTGCTGATTTCGGTAAGGAAAAAAAGGCTTTCTTTCTCTTCTGATGCTACCAGCTCTTTCTGTGCGTATCCCATTCCGGTTCAAAATTGGATATGAACCATTGTCAAAAAAACATTAATTGCAAGATTCCTGAGGACTTGGAAGCATCAATGAAACATACTTCTTTACGGTATCTTCCAGTATTGCTTGATTACCATTGGCTCCCAGTTACTATATTTCTCACTGCTTACCCCATCGATTCGTTTGATGGCGGCGGGTTGACGCTAAAACTCATAATTCCTGATTCATCCACTCTAGAGGATTGGGTGGGGAAAAAAAAAGGTAGGGAGGGGGGAGGGGCAATCTGCCAAAGCAAACCAACTTTTGCGGTTGGATTGGGTGATCGAGGGCTTTTTGCGCCCCCGTCACCCTTGGGGTTAAGCTCCACCAACGGTATAATTTTGCTCCATCTTATCCTGATCCGATTTAAAAAAAAAAATCAAGTTCAAAAAAATTTTTATTTTCCTGTAAACCTTCTTTCTTTCAAATTTTGATCGGCCAAATAGGGGGGGCTTGAGTATTATTTTTTCTGGCTTTTTTTTCTATCCCGCTAGGGGGTAAAATGCATTTTGGGGGAAATAATTTTCGTTTTTCCGCAACAGCCGCCTTGTTATTGGGAGGTAAGTTCTTTTAAAAAAAAACCCGGACGATTCAGTCATTTCAAACGGGGAGCGACGGAATAAAGCTGCCATTTTTTAGTTACACATTGCTTCGGATTGGGCAGAATTCCACGACAATGGATTCGCGTCATGATTTTAAAAACTTTTTCAAAATTCCTCCTTGCTCGATTTTCTGGAGTTGGGGCATATTTCAAAATATTTTCTTTTCTATTTTGAAATAAAAGGGAATGGGTCGCTATTTGGGAACCTTGGAATTCCCCCCCAAATTTGGGGTTTTGGGATCACCTTAGATTCCGGCTCCCAAGAGCCTTTTTTTGAACTTCACCTTAAGTGGAGCATTAGTTCTTTTACCTGTGGGGACAAAAAAACGTTAGGGTTACGGCAAAGGGGCCACTCCGGCTTTCTCGGCCAATCTGCTTTTATTGGACTTATTGTTTTTCATATTTCGTTTTTCCGCATCTTGGGGCGCTTGGGGAAAATCACTTTTCAAAAGTTCCCAGCTTTTTTAGGCTTAGTTTTTCAGGTTCTTTTCATCAAACATCCAAAAAAAACATTGCTTTTTTTCCGCTTGGCCTTTTACCTTTCTCGGAGTTGGATATTACCGGGCCCCTGAAACTCAAGGTGGCTTTTTGAAGGTAGGTAAATTGTAATGTTTCCCTCAATACTCTCAAAACTCATCATTTGAAGGGGCATTTTCTTCTTTGGGGGGGGAAAAATACATTTGGAATTGTAATCCATCAAAAAGCACTTCTATTATTGTTTTGGATGGGATTTGGAAGGCCTTTGATTTCCACTCAATCTGCCCCTAAAAAAGATTTAAAAAAATTTTTAGCACTGGATGAAATAAAGGATTAGGAGTTTAAAATTTTCTTTGTAGGGGGAAAGAATCTTTCTTTATATTCGGGAAAATTCCTTTTTTAAAAAAAAATAAGGGGGGGGAACTTGTAGGCTTTGGCTTTTTCGATTGCTTTTTGTTTTAGTCATTGATTTTATATTAGGTCCTATACTTTTTTTATTAAATTACCTTTTTTTTTTGAAGGAATACCCCCATGCTTTCCCATGCGAGTTTGCCAGGTTTTTGTTGACGGTTTCAGGGACAGAATTTTCTCGGGATTACCCGGAGCCCCAGATTTCGGCACCGGTAAGCCGTGGAATTTTTCAGATACATCTAAGGGGCTTAACATGAAAGCAAGGAATCCCCTTTCAACTGGATTCACCTGACCAAGGCACCGGGAGGACTTGGAAAAATCCCAAGGAGGATAAAGGAATAATGTTGAAATGGAAAGGGGGAAGGCTTTACCAAAACTCTTTTTGGGCCCTTCTTCAATGCTTTTTTGCAATCTTAATTTCCATAAGGAGATATACTCACAGTTATTCCTCAATCCATAACGGCAAGGAAAATAAGTTAAAGGGCCGCTTCGGGTTAAATTTCCCCCAAGGAAACACCGGGTACTGCCAAAAAAAATGGAAGAAATGGAAAGCGGACTGGAAAATTTCAAGGGTTTTAAAATGGGAAAGGCAAACATGTTTTCGGAGTGACTCCCCAATTTTGGAATGGTTCAGGCAAATCGTCCCGTCCACCGGTGGTGGAAGGGGATTCAAATATGATCAAAAGCTGTTCAAGCTATATCCAATAGGCACCTTTGGTTAGGTAGGCTTACCAACTTCCGCGAAAAGTCGTCCCAATAAATTTGTCCATTGGGAAAAAAAGAACAGTGTTCCCGAAGTCTTATTGATTTTGGATATTGTATTTTATCCCCATGAGATACTTGTTTTTTGAAAAAGTAATTCTCCAATCAATACCAGCTTTCGCCCGATGGAAACAAGGTTATTTTTAAAGGTGGGAAATCAAAAGTGTGGATTCGTTTCTCCCAAGCCTCTTCCATCGATTCCAACCTTTTAGGAGGGAAATCGTAGTATTCGGTTTTTTTTTTAAAAACCAGGTATTTCTCGGTATTGTGCAGGGGAATTAAAAAATCCTTCACGGTCAATACATTGTTTTGAAGGTATTTACTTGAGTTTTGGGGATTTCCAATTACTTTTTTGGCTCTTAAAAACCATCGGCCAATTCAATTGCCTGCGTTCCAACCATTTTCCATTAGCTTCTTTTCAACCTGGCGCTTGTTCTTTCTTCCCACAATTCCAGGGAGATTTGGCCAACATTTGCATAGTTTGGGTTCGAAGTAGGGACGGTTAGTGGCGTCATGTGTAAGCTTTCTAGAAAACCGTGTTTTTCGACTTTTTTCCTAAAACTCTTTTCATCCCCAAAAAAAAATATGGGAACCATTTAGAGCCCGACGGGGGAAAGGGCTACTCATCGTTTTTTGTGTGTAAACTTTTGAGTGGCAATAGACTCTTGGATCTTTAACCTGAAATTTCAGGATCTGGTAATAAGGGGGAAGGCTCTTCTCCTTCTTTGAGGACTAGTGATATTTTGGATTTCGATATTTCCTTTTCCGATTAAAAGGGCTTTCAGTTTGGGGGTAATTTGTCATGCAAGGGCTTTTTTGCACTTGAACATTTTTTTCCCGTTCGCTGCTTGTAGTGGAAGTAAATCCTGCGGGGAAAGGCAAAACCCAAAAGGCCTTTCATCCCATTAAGGAATACCAATATTTCGGGCTTGATCGCCAAAAAAAAAAACACGCTCCATGACTTCCTTGGTTACATTTGGTAGAACCAAAAATTTCCCATTCAAAAAGGTTTGCAAATTGCGTCAATAGCAAAAACGCATTTTCACTTTTATTCCAAATTCGACCCGGCAAGGGCCTTCAGAACAAAGCAGTTTTTTTTAAGAATTTCTGTCTAAAGGGAAAAAACTGCACCATAAATGGTGAGTATTTTCAAATTGGATAAGAATCCAAGTAATTTAAAACGGGGGGGATTAAGGCTCCCAGGACCAGAACCAAGGGGGCCGGTTTAATTTGGATTGCGGACTTTTGTGGACAATTTCCCGATCAAATTTAGAAACCAAATCCCCCAGGGTGCTACCAAAAGCTTGGATACGAATCTTATTTAAGCCGGTTTGATTTGTTACCGTTAGTTACAAAAAAAAGTTTCGCAAAAGGGGAGCCATTATGCCTCTTTGGGGAAAAGGCCATTTCCTGAGCTTTCTTAATGCCCAGGGGTTGGGTTGGAGCAAGTTGGGGTTTTCCATTCCACCTGTGGTTTGGGAAATTGAAGGTCTCTGCCAGGGGAAACATTGTTTCTTTCCGTAAGAATTCTCCAAAAAAATTTCTTTGATCCAACTTTCGAAACTTGAAATAACCGGAGTTTTCCTCTAGAAAAATTGGGCCAATTTTAGCATGAAAACCCCAAGTTGGTTTTTGGCTATACTCTTTCAAAAGCCACTTAAAGAAAAAAAGGGGTAGCGGTGTTATTTAAATTCTTTTCACTTAACTCCTCTAATTATTCCCAGATTTGGAAGTTCTTGCAAATCTTTTCTTTTTCTATAAAATATTCGCTCGAAAAAGTGCTTAAAAAGTGGTGGTTCTTTTCCATGCTGGCCGAGTTGCAGTAATCTTTGTGGACAATAATTTAATTATGTTCTGTTCAGGTCTAAAAAATTTTTTGTTTTGATCAATTTGAAACCTAATTTTGGGGGGCCTAACCTGATTTTCAGGGGGGAAAGATATTTTCTTAAAATCTATATTAGAACCATTCTGAATATAGGGGTTTGATTAATTGTGCGTTAATATTTCGTTTGGGGAATAGATTTTAAAAGGCGGGAGCATATCTAATTACTACGGGGGATTGGAATATTTAGTGAATTTGGAAGATGAGTGCAAAATCAATGCAAGCCTGGGAAAGGAATGCTTGAAATTTTAACCAATATTGTAAGTGGGAATTGAATTCCGTATGGGTCATTGTTAGTTCTCTGATTTTTTTCGTGTAAAAATGAGCTCATCTACCGGGAATTCAAATTGTCTAAGAAGAGGCACCTTCAAAATAGTTTTCTTTTGACTGCTTTTGGGCGGCGTAATTGGGTAAATTAAATTTCGTTTCGAAAACTTCCTGTGTCATTCATCTTCCTTGTGATTTTACATTGGATTACCACTGTAAACCATCAATCGACCAAACTTTTCTGGTCGTGGTAGTTTTATTTTACTTTGACCCAAAAGTTAAGTAGTTAAATCTTTCATTATCAAAAGGGATTTTGGTAAAGTTTTTCAATAGCCGTTTTTACCGGGTAATGGCAAATACTTCCTCTACGGACAGCCGGCTAAAATCACTAAGTAAATTGGACCCAATTTACCTTTTTATGTTTTTTGATTTTTCAGTAGTGGAAAACCAGCTTTTAAAAAGGCTTTTGCAAAAGGCTCTTCGCTTTTTCAATTTTTGAAGTTCGTCCACCTATTCAAGCCGAAGTTGGTGCCTATTTAACTTATTAGTTAAGGTGCCACTTATTTTGCTTTTTTTTGGGACTTATCATGTTTATTGATGTAGTGCTAGTTTATTCCTTCTGAAATTCGATGAAATTTTAAGGGGCAAAAATAAAAAAAAAAAACCATTCGGTTCTTTCAACTGGATGAGCGTTTTGCCTAAAAAATCACCTCGGGGGACCTCCTTTGCTTTCCTTCTTACCCTTACCCCAAAAAAACCGGGGCAAGATCTTTACCTGCATTCAGATATTAAAACTTTAAAGGTTTGCGGGTTTGCAACTGGGGAGTGCTGGGGCCTTTCGCCGAACTACGGGGAACTTTGCTCCACAATCCCCGTTGTCTGCAGGGAAAATTAAGGCAATTGGGGAATAAAAGCCATTTTTGTTTCCATAGTTTCCAATTTTCGATTAGAGTAGATGTGATTTATAAAATGGGGAAAAAAAACCGCCCCTTTGTAGAGGTTTAGGGGCAGGAATTTCAAAAAAACCAAAAAAGGGGCTTTTACATCATTGGCGGATTTTTTCTCTTTTTTTTTCCTGTGGAGGGTGGAATCCCATTTTGATTTTATTCCTAGGTTTAAATAATAATTAAATTTTTTTAAATTCCGAATTTTCCAAAACTATTTTTCTAAAATTTTTATAGAAAGTTGAATTTTTGGCATGTAGCGGATGTTGTTCATTAATCCAAAGATGATTTATTCCGCAAATTTTCAAGGGGTTAACCCTTTGGAAAGCTTAATGCCAAGATCCACGGATAATTCATTTTAAAAAGCTTATTTAGCCCTTTGGGAAAAATCCCATTGGAGTTGGAGGCAGGAGGTCCAAAATTCACTTTTCACTTCTCTCCGAAGTTAAGTTTTGGGCGATGCTCAATCAAGTTTTGTCGGGGCTTGAATTCCAAATTTTGGGCCCCAAGGTGAAATCCAAAATTAATCGGTGGTTAAATGGGGTACCTTTGGGCCTGGTTGTAAATTTTGAGGAAAAATTCTTTGGATGTTATCTCTTGGGAAAACTCTTCAAATTGGTTGAACCAGTCTTAATATTCCCCAAAGGGCTCACGGCTTTCTTTTTACCCGGACTGATGTCAAAAAGCTCGATTGGGGGAAAATTATTTCCTTCCAGTGCTTTCCCGGCTTGAATATAGTACCTTTCCATCTGGGTCCCACCCACACAAAATTCGGAAGCAACCAAACTAACCCTCCCTGTATCCAAACATTTTGACATCAAATAAAGTTAGGGCATTTTGATGGACGACTCGCATGGGGCTTCGAGCTATTTCGATTAGGCCGATGGTTTTCTCGATCAATAGTTCCTGGTTTAAAAAGGTTGGGTGAAAGAAACTTAACTTCGGGCAACCCATGGTATGCGGAGGTGTTCGGATTTTAAGTCTTCTGGGAAAAAAAAACCCACATATCATTAGCATTATGGATTACTCCAAAAAGCGACCTTTACATTTGGTACATCAAAAAAGACGCAAAAAAAATTCCACTTCCGGCCGTTTACTTCTAACGTTTTCGTATGGGGGTGTAGAACGGAACCATTTTTGCTGTAAACGGTTTACAATTTCGGCCCTGCGGATTTAATTACAGAAGGGGCTGTATTGGTAAATTTTGGACCATTTCTTTTTTTCAAAAGGGAAAGGATCCTTTGGTAAAAGCCAGATTTTTTCCCGTATTTTTTTGCCATTGATTGTGCCATTTCTTGCTCAAAAAAAAAATCCCTGGAAAGTTTTCTTTCTTGGGGAGCATGGGGAGTAAATGGGCCCATTAGGCAACCCCACAAATTCACTTGGAATACTAACCATTTTTCTACCCCAAAAGGGTATAGGATTCATGGTGGATGGTTTCCCAGTTTCAGCTTCATTCATTCCACAATTTGGAATGGACTGCTGCATACCTTTTCATTTTGTATTCCTGCTATGTGCGAATGGCTTCCCATATTTTTACTTAATTTTTTTCGATTATTTGATTTTCCCAGTATTGTCTATCTTCTTATTTAATAGCTCAATTTCGCTTATTACCAAGAGGGAGATAAGATCTGATCATTATTTTTTGTAAGTACCGGCCCACTGATGGAGAATCAGGTTCCGTTTTCGCGCATCCCTTTGCACTATTGCTTGACAACAATCCCATTCGACCGGATTTAGGAATCTCCCATTTTTTTTTGACGAATTCAAAATTGGGCAATTCATTCGCTTCCTTATTTTCCTTCTCACATTCTCCCCACTTCTGCAAAAACTGGTTTTTTTTTCCCTTGGAAGTTTTTTCAAATCGACCATAGATTGATATTTTTCCTACTTTCCAATGTGCACGTGCATGAGATTAATATTTTCTTTCATTTGTTATGGAAAATAGTTGGCTTAGAGGAAGCCAGCAACAAAAGCTAATGGAACTTCTATATAAAGTCCCTCCGATTGTTTTCCAGGTTGGCCAGCTTGGCATCCATATTTTCTGCCTTTTTTCCCAATACCGGCTTGGGCAATAGGGTAGTTCCTGACCCCATAGGGCGGACTTAGCATAGGTTGCTTATATTTTTCTTTGGTTACAAACCGTTTTATAATTTCTTGCCAAAGGCTTGCCCAGTTTTCCTGTTTTCTTGGCAAAATCCACTTTGTTACTTCGTTGTCCAAAAATCAACATTGATTACCATAACTGTCGTCGCAAATAAATCCCTCGGTAGGGGAAACCTTTTCTTAGGTATTTGTGAGCACCCCGTGATTTTGAAAGGGCCTCCCTTCACCTGTGGAATCGGTTTCGGATGATTTACTGGCCGCCACAATTGGTTGGGGATCGATTTTGAGATTTTTTTTTCAAACTTGGCATGGAAAGGGTTGGGAGTCTTGGTTCCAGCCAAAGTGGGGTCTAGGGTTTGGGCCTGTTCCCATATCTTATTAGAAGTTTGGGGGAAAAATTCGTAGGCGATTAAGAACCTTCTTGGTGCAAAATGGTCCCGCAATTGGGAGTTTTGTCGTTCAATTTTACTGGTTTCAAGGGCGTTCATCGGGCCATCATGGGATTCTGCCATGATAGGAAATCTTGTTAAAAAAAACACAGGGGACTGCTTTTGTCTTTTTGTTTCCCTGGACGTGCCTATTTTTATTGCGTTTTTCTTACCGGCTTCTTTTGCCACCATGGGCTTACAAGCATCGGCTTTAGTATTGCTCACCGTGAGGGTAAGAATTTCGCCAAAAAAGGGGCTCCTCACATTATTTTTTCAATAAACGGCTCATTAGGTCACTACATTAAAAAAACTGGTGTTTATTGTAATTTGTCAAGCCCTTGGTTCTTTTTAATTTGGGCCTGTTAACTTTAACTTGGGCTCTGGGGGGACAATGGGACCGGGCATTGACCAACTCCTGATACCAACCTTGCAAAATCAATTTAAAACTCATTTTCCAATCTGACATCAATAATAAAGGGGCACCTTTTTGGGCTTGCATTCTACTTGTCGGCTGTTTGGTTGAAAAATCCTAACTCCCCATTTTCTACAAGCGCTTTTTCGTCTTCAAAACCAAAAAAAGGTTTTGAAGGACTTAAAGTGATAGTTTTTTAAAAAAAACATGAAATTATTCGGGGGTTAGATTTAATTTTTACTTGCCAAAAGCGAAATGAGACTGAAAGAAAATGATATAAAAAAGGCTATTTTCTTTTTTAGAAATCTGGGCCAAGTAATTCTAGTTTTTTAAAGAAATTGTTAAACCAAAAAAGGCATTTATGCTTTAGACATAATTCGAATTGGAATAGGGTAAAACTAGGGGGATAGGCTTTTTTAAAAATTACTGTCTAATTTTTTTGGTGTTTTCTCTAATATAGGCATTAAAAAAAAAAAATGGGGGACTTTTTGGAGCCATTTTATTTGGTATTTTTGGTTTGTTTTCCGCTTCAAGGCGGAAGTGTTAAACCAAAACTCAAAAAATTTAAAAGCTAATGTTTAGCTAAAAACTTCGGGGTTAAAGTATTTAAAAACAAGGTTTTAAGATATATTAGGATTAGAATAGGATTAATGTGTTTTAAAAAAACTGAAAGGTTTTATTATAGGCATTTTGGGTGGATTTATACCTTTAGCACTTTACAATTTATTTATACTCACCATATCAAAACTTGAATTAATTCAAAAACCTTTTAATTTAGCATCATTTTGGCCATACTCTGACCCAAGTGGAAAATTCTTAGCTTTCTCTTCCCAAAAACATTCCTTCTTATTGTTTGCAATTTTTCTTTCATTTGGAAGTAAGTTCAGTTAATTTCGGGGGGGACTTTCAATTTCTAAATCCCATGACAGGAAGAAAGGGGAGAAAACTCCTCCTGAAATTTTTAGTTGAAACAAAATAAATAGTCGATGATTTGGGGCCGGCTGGGCCTTTTCCGCCTGAAAAAAAACTTTCCGTTTTCGCGTTTTTTTCCCGGCCCAGAAAAAAAACCAAAATGGCTTTAACTTACATATTTCGGACCATGCCGCTTTCCAATTTGTTTCGGGAATTTTGGCTTGGGTGGGGTTTTGAAAAAGCATAATGGCTTCCAGTCAACCTTTAAGATTTGGATTGATACCAATTTTCCTGCTTAAAGAAAGAGGCAGGAGTATGTTGGGGGGGAGGACGCCTATAAAAAAACGTGAATATCCAAATGGGGCTTAGGCTTCAATTGGGGATATTTGAATGTACTCCTCCGGGACTATTTCCAGCAAGCTCTATTGGAACTGGGCGCGGGGTTCCCAAACTGAATTCAAAGAGGGAAAGGGCTACGTCGAGAATTTCCAAATTCCGGCCGAAAAAAGCTATGCGGAACAAAAAAAAGGTGCGCCCAAGTTTGCTCCAGGTTTGTAGGGCTAAAGGCCCCCTTTTCCGGGGAAAACCCCCGTTATCAGTTGGGCAAAAGGAAAAAAAAAAACTTTGGATTTAATTCCAAAACGGATAAGGAATTGGAGGAGTTTTGGAGCCAGGGGAAGGTTATTGTTGCTCCGGGAGCAAAAAAAAAATCGATATGGGGGCTTCTTCCTAAACATGCTTTTTCATTGGGCGTGACCCGATTTTGTATCCGAGTTAGTGGAAAAAAAAAGGCGCATCAATTTCGTTACTGGAACAGATTTGGGTGTTATTTACCCTATGTAACGGAACTTGGACTCCATGGGGGGAAAATCGGATTAACCGGTCCGAAAAGGCCAGGATTTTTCAACATTTTCCCATTGTTACCCGCTGGGAGTTTAAAAAAATGGCACCCCGGGGGGAAATTTATAACCGGAATTTTGGTTTTTTTTTTTGGAAAAACAAATTTTTTCCCATCGGAATTGTCCAAAGGGCCAAATTTTTGAGGGGGGGCCGATTTACAAACGGGGGGAAAAAATTTTTTGCGCGGTTTTAAGGGAAAAAAATTTTTTCTGAACTTAATTAACCGGTTGATGGGGGGATGGGGAGGCAAAAAAAAAGGGGCCGAAAAGCCTTAGGAAAAATTTGTTGAAAACCCAAAAGCCAAGGGGGGGGGGGGGAAAAAACCGGTTTTTTCCCGGGGGGCCCCTGGGGGGGGATTTTTTGAAATCCCACCGGGATTTTTTTTGGGCCTTAACCAATTTTTTCCGGTTTTTTGGGGGAGGGGGGGGAAAGGGGGGGGGGGGGGGAAAAAAAAGGGGGGGAAAAAGGAAGGGGGGGGGGGCTATTAAAACCCCCCGGGGGGCCCCGGGAGGGGGGTCCAAAAAATTTTTTTCCGGGAAAAAACTTTTTAAAAAAAAAAATTTTTTCTCCTTTTTTCTTTTTTTCCCCCCTTTTTTTTTTTTTTTTTTTTTTTTTTTTTTTTTT
>Ga0163217_1083108_pt1 | contig 11810 bp, 10 predicted proteins | sample SynspAceP_FD_185933 | JGI IMG/M metagenome (GOLD analysis project Ga0163217, IMG submission 185933) | Saline lake microbial communities from Ace Lake in Antarctica - Synechococcus sp. Ace-P (PacBio error correction) | ecosystem: Environmental > Aquatic > Non-marine Saline and Alkaline > Saline ... | reverse complement strand
GATCCCGACATCCAAACCACCGATCAGCTATGTGGTCAAAAAAAAGGTACCCCGCCTCACATCTTGCGCTGTCGTCGATCTTCCCGGTCAGGGACATCGATTACGCCGCCGCCGGTAATCACCTATGATCATGCGACAAGATATTGCCTGGATCAAGGACAACGGGCTCAAGCTCGAATCGGATCATCCGAGACCACGTTCATGCCGACCATCTTTCCGCCTGGGCACCGTAATCAGGGACAGCTCGGCGAGCAAGATCGGCATCGGCGATCAAGAATCATGGTCGTGCAAGGATTACCTTCGGCAAGTCTTCAACGAAGCACCGCAATTCCAGGCGCGACGGTTCGCAGTCCGATGCTTGTTCAAGGACGGCGATATCCTACCAATCGGTACCATGGCGGTTTGTGCCAATGTATACGCCCGTCAACACACCTGCCTGCATGCGTAGCATTGAATGGCCAAGCGCGGCCTTTACCGGCGAACGCTGTTCATGCCGATGGCGGGTCGCCCGTGCCGATTCCCCGGTGGGGATGCAGGCGTGCTCTACACTCGACCAGAGGTCCTGTCGCTTGCCAGACGAATATGCGCTTCATGTGCCATGATTACGCCCCCAATGGCCGTGACATCGCTGTGGGAAACACGCGTCGCGCGACGGAGGAAGTGCCAAACAACAATTCATGTTTGGTGGCCGGCAGAGGCCTCGAGACTTCATCAAGTTCCGCACGAGCGTGACAACCCAGCTGGCCATGCCAAGGCTGATCATCCCGTCGCATGCAAGGATCAACATTGCGTGCTGGCGACATCCCGACACGACAAGACGGCGCGCAATGCTGAAGTTGCCGATCAACGACTTTGAACCGGGTTGCACGAGCCTCTCAGCAGGATGAAGCGGAACGGAAAACCACGGCACGGGCTTACAAAGGCCGCAAGCCATTTCCGAACAGAAAGTTTCCAGAAGCAACCCAAAGAAGCTGGTATCTTGAGGGCCGGATTCGACGCTCCTTTTTAAAACGCGACGGCTGGCTTGCCAGCAAGCGAATTTTATGGTTGGACAAAACCGCCAGCATCAATCCGCCTTCGCACAGCTTCATTGCCGAGTCTGTCGACTTGGGGCGCCGCTATGACGCGATGCGCTTGGCAATGATCTTGTCGCGCGGTGATCATCACCATCATGTTTGATCCCGCAATCGCTGGCCTATGTTACACTTCTCGCCGGTCTGCCCGCTGAAACCCGGGATCTATGCTACATCGCCCCCCATATGTGCTCATGCCATCTTCGGCACCAGCCGGGCGCTGCCGTCGGCCGGTCGCGGTGGTGTCGTTGATGACGGCAGCAGCCTCGCAATCTTGCGGCGCCCGGATTCGCCCGAGCTGCTCCTTGCAGCCATCAGCGCTTGCCTTTTTGTCGCGTATTCCTGATTCTGCTCGCGTCTTGCGGCTGGTTTCTCGCCAAATTTCCTGTCCCACCCCGTTGTTGCGGGCTTCTCACCGCAATCCAGCGTCCTCATCGCCATGAGCCAGTTGAGCCATATCCCGCATTTTCGGCTGGCGCGCCACCTTGCCAGAATTGATTCCTCGCTGTTTGAGCATCTGGGCGAGGGACCAACGGATCACGCTCTCTCGGGCCAGTGCAACAGGGGTGCTGTCTGGGTGCGCAAGCGGGCTGATTGCCGCTGCTGCTGTCGACCGGGATTGAAGCGAAGCTGGCGGTGTGCTGGCTGGGCTCTGTGTTTTCGCACCACCTTTCTTCGCTTGCCTCGTAATACTACGGCGGTGCCGAAGGTTGTCGCGATGTTGGCTCAGGGGCCTGGCCGGGCGCAGGCTGACGCAATGCCCATTTTCGTTCTCGATCGACCTTTGGGGCATCCGGCTGATCCGGCTGCTGCGTTTCTGGATCTCGATCATTTGGGGCTTGTTGAGATCGGGTGTCGTGCGCTGCAGACTAGTCTGCAGGCGCCCGCAAACGGTCAGCGGATTGTTCCGATCAGAAACGTCATTCCGGCCGTTCGGGCTTCCGCCAATGTTGGGCGCCTTCGACCGGCGGCTTCCCCGGTACCGCGGGATTCTCCGCTCGGTGGTCTCAATTTCGGACGCCGGCGCCGAACCCCTGCAGCCCGTGCCTACACCGCCCACTGTCGGTCTGCTGCTTGGCGGCGATGCTGTTGACGCCGCTTGATCTGTCATCGGCCCAAGGCGACGGCTTGCTTGCCACCATCATTGGCGCGTTCTGTCGCTGGTGATTCTCGAATCCTGAAAAAGACCTGGACCTACTGCGCGCTGCTTTGCCGCCTCAGCGCAAACAATTGTCCTGACCCTGGTCCTTGTTGGGCGTCGAAAATCGGCGAACCGTTGCGTGGTGCTGTCAGATCCTCATTCCATCTACTACAAGTCGTCGCGCGCACATGGCCGTGTCGGGCAGGGTTCCGGCACGAAGCATTTCCGCAACGTCAAGACGCCACAAGTCGAGATGACAATTACCGTGGCTGAACCCTGCGGTCGACGAAAGCACCTATTTTCGCCCAATGCCCCGCTATCTTTGAGGACAGTGTCTACGACATGGTGGCGTCCGCGGTCCGTGCTGAAAGCACGTGATTCTGATTGCCCGGCCGTCAACCGAGATCGACATTGAGTGCGCTGAATCGCTCGAGGGCAAATCACACGAGCGGCTTGAAGCACTGGGGCGTCAAGTTCATCTCAGTGAGGTAAGGAGACCTTGATGGACAGGCTTCGCCGGAAAAGCCGATTTCCATGCATCATCTCAGCGAGCAAGGTTTTCCTCAGCCAGCACCCAGGCTGCACTCGAACTCGGCCGCCGGACCTTCACAAAACAGTTTCACAAGTCCCAAACCCCAAGAAAGGACAATCACAAATTGACCGTACGCATTGGCGATACAGCATCAAATTTCAAAAGCTGACACCACCAACGACCGAATCGATTTTCACGAAGTGCGATCGCTTCGTCCTGGGCTTTCTTCTCAGGCCACCCGGCAGATTTCACGCCGGTCTGCACCACCGAGATGGGCCGCAAAACCTCCCAGCTTCTGCCGATCAGGTTCGCGGGGCCCGCGCAACGTCAAGCCGATCGCCTGTCGACGGACCGTGTCCGAGGAAGGCACATGGCCTGGATCAAGGACGTCAACGACACCCAAGGAACACCACACTGACTTTTCCGATCGTCGCCGACAAGCGACCTCAAAGGGTGCTCAGCTCTACGACAATGATCCACCTAACAGAGCACCCTCGGCGCGTGCGCTCTGTCTTCTCATCGCATCCCAACAAGAAAGGTTCGCCTGATGTGCTGACCTATCACGAATGAATGTCGCCGTCAACTTTCGATGATATCCTGCGGGTCATCGATGCGCTGCAGTGGCCGATGCAAGGGAAGTGGCCGAACCGGGGCTACTGGCGTCCGGGCGGCAAAGGTGCAATCATCCCGCCAGTCGACTCCAATGAAGAAGCCAAAGGCATTTTCCGCAAGCTGAAAGAGATCCGTCCCTATTTGCGCCGCACGACGTCAACTGGAGGCAGTTTGCACAAAAAAGAAAACGTCCGCTTCAAAGCGGGCGGTTTTTTATTGCAGAAAAAGGATTTTGGCGGCACACAGAGCACCACTGATCCGGAGCTGTTTTGGGGCCCCCTGATCAGCTCTTGCTTAACGGGCGACAGATCGCACGGCGAGCAGTGCTCCAATGCCTTTTCCAACCGCCAGAGATGTCGCTGTTGATCACCAGTAAGCCACCTTCATTGGGCGCCAGCGCCCCGGTCGTAATCGAGGCTGAACAGGACGTCGGTGGTGTCATAGGTTACGTTGGAAAACGCCGCCGGCCCGCAGTCCCGAGAACAGAGAACTTCCGCATTTGACATAGACTGGGTTGGCTCGGCGAGGCCGACGGCACGGTCAGCGCCAAGCACGGACTGGACGCCCGCAAGCGCCTGCATGACTTTACGGCACCCAGCGGAACCAGCACCTCGCCATTAACGCCTCCGTGCGTGATACGATTCTTGAGCACGTTGCTTCGGCTTCCTCCGATCACCTCAGCGCTGGCCATTGCTGCGGACCTGAGCCGCGCATCACGTCGGCGTGACACATTGGCCCATTCCGCCGAAAAAGGCCTGCGCCTGGATTGAGCTGTGCGGGCCGCCGGCAAATCGTCACGGCTCAGCGAGGGCGGCGGTTGGAACGCCAGTGGTCGGCGTCCGCAGCACTTTTTAGAGCGCCACTCTCATAGAGCCACCAGACGGCCCGCATGCGAGAAATACAGCATCACGGCTGCGAGAAAATCGAGGCGAAAACGGCGCGCGCTTTAGCTTGCGCGGTTTGGGGGGGGGGGCCTTATTTTTGCCGGTTTGGCTGGCTTGCGGGACTGGAAGCGGGCACTTCGATGTGAGGTGGTCGCTCGCCCGGCGATACTGTCGGCGGGTGCCTTTCCGCGTCGCATGCGCCGCTCGCATCGGCAACGAATCAAGTGCGTCGTCACCCGAGGTGGCTGCCGGCTCTGGTTTTGGAACGGGAGCACAGCGGGGCCTCTCGTGTGGGAAAGGCCTAGCGACGGCTCGAATCGTCCCAGGAAGGGCTGAGGCTGATGTCCATCATGCTCCGGGCCGAGCGCCGCGCGGGACGTCATAGCGATCGGGCGAGATGGCGTTGGACGGGCCGGGAGGCTCAGAGGATGCCAGAAACTGGACCGTCGCATTGGACGGAGCCGAAACAGTGGTGCTCAGTGACCACAGGGGCTTCTTCACCGGGCGGGTTCCATTCGCCTCGATTTCGGCGATCAGGGCTTCCAGTTCTGCCTGTTGATCATCAATCGGTGCGGATCGGCAAATGCCTTGGCGTTCGAGGGCTGCGGTCGAGCGCAAGCCGGGCGGAATCGAGATGCGGCGGCGAGCTTTGCGCGCCTGGGATACCAGCCTTGTCCAAAGCCCGCGAATTGCCGCTTCCAATGCCGGTCAATAAGTCTGTCTCCGTGCCCGCGTGTCTGCGCGTATCGCCATTCCGGATAATCGGTTCTGGCGCTCAAGGCCAAACGGCCGGGTCAAGGTAGGGCCGAGGCACATCAGCCGCCGCCCGCCGGCCCATGCCGTTAATGCTTTTGCGTATCCGACAACCCGGTAAAAAAGCTCAAGCCTTCTCCGGGACGAGCCGCATTCTGCGCTGTGGAGTTGAAGCGGCAAGTCAAGTCTTTTCCAGCGCACAAATGGCTCGCATGAAAATTGACGTTGCGTAAACGTCATTGTGATGTGCCGAGGCCCCATGACACTTCCCGCCATCACTCAAGACCAATTTCCGCTGCCGGTTGTCGCCAGCAACTCTGTATTGCATAATTTCCCATCCGCCGCTTGGTCATGGGCCCAGTGCAAGGCGGGGGAAGTCATGCTCGTTCCCCGCGCTCAATGCACGGCCCGAAGCTTCAGCTTGATGAATGGCTTGCCGAAATACCGAAAGCCTTGCCGATCACAACGCCAAGAACCCGGACCGGCCGGCAGCACCTTTTGCCATCGTCAACAGATCGTTCACCGCTCCAACACACGGCTCGAGCACGATCTCAGATGTGCGTCAAATACAAGGTGCCGTTGGTGATCTTCCTCGCTGTGCAGTGCCCGAGGTCAATGATGCGATCGCATTCTATGGCGGCATTGTTGCTGCATGGACATCATCAACAACCGGCATGCCCATTCCGCCATCCAAAAAGGGCACCGATGGCCTGATCGCCGTTCCGCCGCCGGCGCTGGCGGCATGCTGGTCCGCTCTCGCCTTTTGCGCTCATTCAGGAAATCGTGAAATTGTTCGTAAGGTCCGTTTGTTTGCTGTCGGGGCTCGATCTCGACCGGCGGCGCGGTGGCTCGGCGGCCCAGGCATGGCGCTGACAATGGCCTATATCGGCCGCCTTCATCGCACCCGGACGAAGCCCGCGGCCAGTCGATGAAAATACAAACAGATGATCTCGACAGCGCTCCGAAGACATCGTTCTATCTTTCGAATTATTTCACCGGCATTCCCGGCAATTTCCTCAAGCCCTTCGATTGGCCGCGTCTAGGCCTGGATCCGAGACGATTTTAACCGGTGTCGCCGATCAAGCAAGATGAACTTAGACAACGCGACCTCCGGGCCCCAAAGCCTGGAAGGAAATTTGGGGCTGCCGTTCAGGCATCGGCCGCGATCAAGAAAATTGGCCGGTGTCCGATCTCGTCGACGGCTGAGAGTGAATACCAAGGCGGCACCCGCGGAACGCCTGGCGTGTAGAGAGAACTGCGCGGGGATTGTTGCCCTGCCCTCACACCTTGAATCAAAAAAGCGAGCGGTCTTGCATGTCATGCTTGAAAAAATCGGGGGCAATCACGTATTTGCCCTCCATTCACGTGGCGCGCCTCTTCGCCGCCACTCACGCATGAATTGGACCGCGCTTTAGCTCAGGGGTAGAGCACTCATTCGTAATGATTGGGGTTCGCAGGTTCAGTCTGCAAGCGGCCACCATTCTGTTTGCGCGACGCCGCCCTCAACCATCGCGCGGCGTATCGACTTCGCTCCGCTCAGCGCTCCAATTTCCACACGGGCACGCCTAGCAGCTATATTGCAAGCAGGCTTGACCGCGACTTGCTTTTCCCCCGCGCAGATTGATCCCAGTTGGCCAGGATGATGATTCCGCCGCCAAGCAAACACCAGAGCATCAGGTTGCTCGTCAAACAGCCACCATGCCGATGACGACAACCAGCGGAGCGGGGCCAAAATCAAATCGGCATGAGGAAGCTCGCTGTTCCAGTTGACTAAGGCGGTGGTCCAAGGCAGTAATGCCCAGCAGGACCGCAGCGCCGCATCACCAGAAGCCAGGGAGTGTTCGCAATCGTTGGGCCAGGTGACGGAATCATGCAGCACGAGCGCGATATACCAAAGCAAAGCGGAATCCGGTTCAGCCAGAACAGGATACGATTACGATCTTTCATGGCGGGTCAAGCCTTGGTATGATGATGCTGGCGGCAAAGAAGACCCTGACATATGCAGCGCGTGACGGTTCCGGGCCTCCAGATGCGCCCAAAAGTCCGGCTAGCGACAACCAGGATGCCCAGAACCCCAAGCCGCGCAATCCATCCTGGAGCTGTCAGGCGTGTCGCCGAGAAACAGGCAAGCTCAGTACGATCACCCAGATGGAGACGTGAATTCAAGCAGCGAACACCTGCGGCCAGGGGAGTCGATGCGAGAGCAAGAACCAGAGATGTGTCCGGTGAAGTGGAACAGGTTCCGAATGAAATGCTGCTTCAGCCGTTGCGCGGATCTCGCCCAGCCGACGGGCTGGCGAACCCCAGCGGACAGCACAAGCAAGCCGACAAGCGAGCGAACGTCATGATCTCGAAAGTGTTATGAACTTCCGATACATAACGAGCCCGCCACCGCCATATCCGAAAAAGAACACGATCGATCCGCACATCCAGACGTGAGCCCTTGGCTGGCGATAGATTTGAGGCATGTGGCAGGGATCTTCCACGGCTTCCACGCAAAAAAATGCATGGAGCCGGTTCAGGTGACGATTCAAGGAAACGCCTCAGGCTGCGTCAGTCTGAAGCCAATCAAATGGGATTCTGTGCAAATACAAGCAATCGGCAAGCGGCGATCTCGGCACAGCATGTTTCTCCTCTGCTGCCCATGATGAGGCGGCGGAGATCCGCCAGTCCGCAAACTCCGGCTGCGCGAATGTGCACCCAGAATGGTGTGGTCCGGTTGAAAGCAGCCCCGGCAAAGTTGCTTTTCTCGTTGTTGTACGGGAGGTTGGCAACCCATCTACGGTTACAGGCAAAACAGATGGAGGGACACCAGCATGTCTTGAGTTTCGGCGCGCGCTGGCATGGATCGGCCGCCCAAATTTACCAGAGCCTGATCGGCCATGTCGGCATTGCTGGGCCGCGCAGCGTGAAGCAAGCTGACACTGGCCGACACGATACAAGCCTGAACCCCGTCCGGGTTTAGGCGAAGTCACAAGCTGGCGATGGACATTTCCGACTCCGGCAGACCGCGCCGCAGTTGCTCACCGCCGGCCCGATGTGATCGTTCATCTCGGCGGCCAATCGTGTCGGGCGAGGCGGAGCAGGATTTCGACAAGGGCTACCGGATCAACCTGGACGGAACCGTTATCTGTTCGCACGCTGATCAGGCATTCTTTCCCAGCGAGCGGCCTATTTGCCCGCGCCTGGTTTCGCATCTTCGTTGTCCGCGGCTTTTGGTGCGCCGCTGCCCGACGAGATTGAGTGACCACATTCCTGAACGCGGCCACTGACCAGTTATGCGTACGCAGAAGGTCATTGGCGAAACTGTTTGCTGCAGGACTATACCGCCGCGTTTTTTTGATGGCATATGGCGATCCGCTGCCGACATCTGAATTCGCCCCGGCGCCCAACGCGCGGGCGTCCGGCTTTTTTTCGGGCACTTCCTGCGTGGAGCCGCTGCGGCTGGCAAACAGCGATCCTGCCGGTCCCCGCGATACGGCGTCACTGCATGCCCAGTCCACGCGCGGGCAGGGGGTTCTACATGCCGCGACCAATGGAACACGGCCCCGTCGGACATCGGCGGGCGGCTCAATATGCCGGGAGTATCGCCACTGTGGCCGAGAGTCGAGGCGCTGCGGCGAATTGCGGGAGACAACGCCGTTGCGCTCATCCGTCCAACGAACCTTGATCGGCGATCATCCATCGTATCAAACTGCTGCGGCTTGTAGCAAGCCGCGCCTTGAGCTCGGTGCCGGGCCGAAAGGCTCTTTCGATGAAATTTCATCCGCATTCACATTGAAGCGAGATGGCGCGAGAGCTTTGAGCAGCCGGGTCGACGTCATGCGCTTGCGGCGGTAGACTCGATCTCGAATCGCATTCCGGTGCGGATCAGCTGGAGATGATCATGGTCGCGCCGGGTCGATGCCGCCAAGGGCTCGGCCAGTACGGCGCGACCGCTGAAGTTTTCCGGTTTGGTGAATATATTTCTCCACCCGTACGATATCGCTCAGGGCTGGAGTGAACGCGCCAGCGATGCCGCAATTGTGGTGACAGCAATTGCGCGCTGATCGGCACATCGGGCAGCATTTCCATTGCCGTTGTAATCATAGCCGTGGTGCAGAGGACATGCACGAATTGTCCCTGCCGCACCGCGCGGGAATAGGCTGCCGCTTTTCGAACGGTGAGCGTGGAGTGCTTGCGTCTGTCGCGCTCATCTCAGTCCTCCTGTTGCTGATCCGGGATTAGCCGTGGCGCCAGTCCATGTAGAGTTCCGCGAGCCTTGCGCCGGTGGCCCCGCCTGCCAATTCGCGGTCCTCGGATACGATGATCGGAAGACCACCTTGGAATGGTTTGCTGTCGTGAAGATTTCGCGGCATCATGGAAAATTTGGCGGACCGAGAGACTTCTCCACCACCTCGGTGACGGCCTACGCGCAGCAGACCCATGTACGTGACCGGGTTGATGCCGGGTCAGGAAGTGCCATTCGGCGCGGTGTGAACACCACGCCGTCCTTGACCATGAAATGTTGGATGCGCCAGGTTTTCGGCAAACTTGCCAGCATGTCGAGCACCAGGGCATTGTCGAAGCCGCGTGATTGGTTCCATGATCGCCCGGCCATTTTGGGATAAGAGGCAGCGGCCTTGGCGTTTGTCGGCGCGGTTTCATAGGTTGGACGCCGGAACGGTTGAAGACGCTTGACCGAAAAGCCCGGAAGAGGAATATCGGGCTCAAACAGGCCCCAAAGGCAAAAGCGGGTCGAATTCTGGATCCGCCGAATCGAAATGTAGCGCCATGCTCGGCCCAGTTACATCGGCTGATATAACGGCGGTCTTGCCGGTCCAAAATTCTTCCAATCTCCCGCGCCAGCGCTTCGGATCGCGTCAGGCTCGTGCCTAGTTTGTCGCGCGCTTCCCAGCGCATTGCGAGCGATTGACCAGTGCGCAATGCAGATCGAATCGGAGCCACGCCATCAAAACCAGCGCGCGCCGTCAAAACACGGTTGAGCCGAGCACATCTCGATGACTGACCGGACGATCAGCCGGCGGTGTTAGCCGTCGAAGCCACCGCCATCGACATAGGTTCCAGTGTCTGTGCATGCGGTGCATTGGGTGTTGACGGTCATGATTCCTCCTGCGGTGAACAAACTGTTGTTGCGCCGACATTCGAACGCCGGTTGCCACGCTAAGTCTACGGTCGTGTGACAAATACGCGGCAATCGCTCCAATCGCACGATCTGCGCGCAATGACGCCAGGCCGGGAAACATTTGACGCGGAAATGTCAGACGAAAGAAACTGGCCTTTGGCCGCTTGACTGTTGCACTGCAACAAAGCATCTTAGCGGGATTGAAGGAGGAATATTGAAATGGCCTATTTGCTGCCTACGTCTTCGATGCCTATGGAACTTGTGATGTCCACTTCCGCCAGTGCGCCGCCACGCGGAAGCCTCGGGCCGGAGGCAGCTTTTATTCGGAGCTCTGCGGCCAAGCCAGCAGCTGGAATATCTGGACGCGGGTCTTATGGGCAGTGGCGTGATTTCTGGCCGCTGACCGAAGGGAAGGGGCCCCCCCCGCCTCCCGGGGGGGAATTTTCATTTGCCCTTTTTTTTTTGAAACGGATTCCAAGTGCTGACAAAAACTCAAGCCCAATGCTCGAGCCTATGTCAAGCTCGACTGTTACCCGGAGTCCTCCGTTCTGAAGGCATTGAAAGCCACTGGAGGCCGGGGGATCCTGTCCAACGGCTCGGGTGCCAATTGCTGGATCGGCCGTCAAAACGCCGCGCGACACTGTTATCGACGATGTTTCTCGGTCGATGAGCTCAAACCTTCAAGACTACCGGTCGTCTATGACCATGGTCCCACCCAGCTACCGCTGTACCGTGCTGTGTCGTTGTCAGGTCGTCCAACCGTGGATGTAGGCAGGCGCACCAAGTTCGCTTTCGCACGGTTCTGGATGCAACCGCGCAAAGTGCCTGATGGAGTTATCGCGGATCTGTCTCCATCGCTGATCCTGCCGGATCTCAATGGCGGTCGAAAAGTTTGGGCGCGCATGATCATTGTCGCGTGCCCTCAACGATTCATTTCATCGTGGGAACGCGCTGCTTTGGCAAGTTCGCCCACAAAGCCTTAGGCGTGGGGGAAATTCACAATCGGACTCATTTGTGGCCATGTGCGTTGAGCGTGCCGGGGGGACACTCTGGCGAGTATCGACGACGATTTCTATCTCTTGAGGACTTGAGGACTTCCCGCGACATGACCGGGAGCCAAATCAAAAAGACCTGGAAAACCTGACCGGTGTTCCGGGAAACGAACAACGCCGTCGAAGCACTCTCTCACGCGCCGCGTTCCTGGCGCTCGGGTCGGCGGCAAACAGCCACGCTTGCCGGTTGCGCCGACCGCAGAACAACCAGCCAATTTCGATGGTCGATTACGGCCCGCGTTCTTTCGTTGCACCGGGTAACCGGGAAAACGGGGCTGGTCGGTCGGTCATCTATTTATGACAAGATGTTACGGGCCAAAGCTTTGATGAGCCCATTTCGTTGCCGGCCATCCCATATCCAGGAGGATTGATTTTTCCGGCCCTTTCCCCCTCAAGGGCAGGAAGTGGATTGATCCTTACCAGGCGAAAAACGGCCCGGGAAACTCTTTCGTCGGGTCGACACGTTTCGCAAGGCGGTTTCTTTTCCTTGGTGGCGTGGAAAAAATGCCCCGGGGCCAGGGCGGTTTACGGCGTTGGGCCAATCGGGCCGGGGAACGGGTTCTTTTCCTGGTCAGGGCGCCGCCCAATTGTGGCCAAGTTTGGGGGGAAAAGGATCTTCCCTCCCTTTTTGTGGCCCG
>Ga0163217_1031807_pt1 | contig 11810 bp, 23 predicted proteins | sample SynspAceP_FD_185933 | JGI IMG/M metagenome (GOLD analysis project Ga0163217, IMG submission 185933) | Saline lake microbial communities from Ace Lake in Antarctica - Synechococcus sp. Ace-P (PacBio error correction) | ecosystem: Environmental > Aquatic > Non-marine Saline and Alkaline > Saline ... | reverse complement strand
CGTTTATCATGCCCCTACTGATTTCGAACCGCCAGCGATCGCCATCCCTATGACGCCCAGTCATCGACTTAAACGTCACGCTTCCATCCTTCCACAACGGCGTATTCACACCATAAAAACTGCCGACCCGCACTATCGCTCCGCCTACCCATACCCTCATTTCCCCACTTACACTTCCTATTGCCACGCACGAGCTACCCTTTTCGCCCAACGTTGCTCATAAATTCTCAAATCCGCTGGCTAATCCCCCTCCCCTTGACTGCCTCGATTAGACATCAAGAATACCTTGTCGCTTCGACTCTTTGCATGCCCATAAATTCAAACTACACGTCTACCTAATTCTGCTTCCCACCCTTCAACATCGCTCGCAACATTTTCCTATTTCCCCAAACTCACTAGCTCCCAACCTGGCATATCTGCCGCCTCACCCAGACCATCACCCCAGCACCCAAAGCTTTCAGTTTTCGCAAGTCTCCCCATCCACGCAGCGCATCTTTTCAGTCTGACCGCATTCATTTTACTGCCATACATTTATCTTTGCGTCCTCCTGCCCAGGCCTTCCGATCCCCTATCACTAAAACCTTCCACTTCACACTGCCCTTCCGTGATGATGCGTCGCATTTCCACCATCCTTTTTCGACGTTTCTGTTCTACGCCCCCAAAACCTGAAGCACTCGATTTCGCTGCCGAAGCCTTTAGCCTTTCTGCGAACCACACAGCCCTACCAAACCATCATATCGCCCGCTGACCGATCACCCAAACGTCAACCCTCTCACCCCGCCTTATAAAGCGTTTTCTAACCTGCATATTAATCTTCCAAAACGCCATTCTCTTCCTCGAGCATTAAGACCAAGCTGACCCAACCTTCCTGACAACCCACTATGCCCCGAGCTTGACCCACACCCCATCCCCCCGCCTCCTACCCCCCAACCAAATCCAAGCCGCCTCCCCAACGCCCTACTTCCTTCTCTTTGTTAGTTCCCACACCACCCGAATAGTTGACACCTACCTCAATTACCAACCTCTCGCCCAACATTTCACAAATCGCTTGCTGTTTACTCTCCAGCCATATCCCTCTTATCACCATCACGCACCACACCTTCTTTCTCCTCGAGATACTTACGCGTAACCTGTTGTCCATCTATGCTTCCCATTCGGTTTCCCAAGATCTGCGTTCATCACCTGCACCCTACCCTCTCAATTTCCGCTTCTCCGTACCCACACCTTAGCATACCTCAAACGAAGTCAGATCTTCGATCACTCCTCAGCGTCAGTTCCCGTCCTCCGCGATAAATGCTGCTCAAACTCTGCTGCGCCGCATCCCATTCTTACCTAACTTACGCTATTACCCGCTACGCAGACCATCCCACGCGTGTCGACAACTCGCCTGCCCATTCAATTGCGCTGCTTATCCCCCAAATCCAGGATCGCCCGCCGATCTGACGGCAACCGTTGAAGTCAATCCAGACTTTTCCAAATACGTCCAGATGCCCCCCTCCAATCTTCAACTTCATGCTCAGTTTAACGCGCACAAATCTGCTTTCTCCCCTGATCACCAAACTGGCTCGCCTTTCGACCAGCCAAGCCACCCGAATCCTCCAGTTCTACACCTCTGCCAACTGCCGGAAATTCTCAGTCGCCGACCATCGATTCGCTTCAAAATCCCCCATTACCCGCAGACGCCACGCTAAAAACATACTCCGTAGTCGCCTCACATCTCCACCCAGCCGACCGCACCCCCATCCCGTGCTTTTCATCTTTAATATACCCATTGTATATCCTCAACCTCGACCGAAACCCCATCTACCGCTTACGCACGCCTCCTCTTCGCTACATCGCCATCAGCGCCTATATCTCAACCACCCTACCAACAAGCCTTACCCCCCTCGATCCTCCCAGCCCTAAACATTATTCGCGTATCGCCGCCTGCCTAATCCCCCAATATTCCACATCTCCCAAGCCGATTCCAACCCCAATGATCCGACAATATCCAAATCCTTTGACAACCCCATCGTCGTCTTTCCTCTCCAGCAATCTGTCTTCATTTGACCCAAACCACACCTCCTCCCCTCCCTCTGCTTGCTCCCTTTGTTTATCCGCATCACATCAACCGCATCCATTGCAGCATTCCCTTTCTAGGTCCCTCTTTCATCTCACCTGCAAAAAATCTGCGCCCACAAATCCATCTGCCTCTTCTGATTCCTGGATCCTAAGTATCTGTTTGCCTCCGCCGCGAATTCGTCTATATTTCAAACACCCGCTTCAGCTGTAACCATCTATTCACCATCCATCGCACGACATTGCAACCCCCAACGTCCTCTTGCCACCACCCCTTATCATGCCGAGTCGCGCTCATCCCCCGCCAATACCATGACAACAAATGCCCGCGCATTTAGACCTCCACAAAATCCGCGCTCGTCCCCAATGCCACGATTCGTATACTTGAGTCCATTTTATGGTCTCCATCGCCCTTTTCCCATACCAATGCATCTGCATTTACCTTAACCTCAATTCCCCACAATTACATCTACCGCATCCCTACGCTTACTCCCGCCCTGCTACAACACCTCAGCCTCCAATCCCTCATGCCATATTCTAAGAAACCTGGAATCTCTTGCTTTATCATCCATTGATTTCTCAAATCGACAATCTGAGATCCCAGACTTCCATCCAGAAACCCCCCATATTTGCGTCCGAAACCGTCTCAGATCATCCCAATATCTGTCTACCCATTCTACCCGGCACTTTCACCACCTCCAAGCCAGCGTAGTCCTTTCGCACCGCACCACACAACGAATGACCAACCGAACCTGCAAACCTTTGCAGTAATGCCCTAACCTCTACATCTTCGTTACCATCTTATGTGCTCCCTTCAACTCCCATCTCCTCTGCAATGTCCGCCATTTAATACACCAACTCAATCTTCCTTCTTCCATTTTGTCGCGTCTACAAATCTCTTCCTAACCAATCGACGAATTCCATTTCCATCCAATTCCCTAAAAGTTGCCCAAAAATTGATACAACAATATCGCTCAGCAAATTCCAACAGTCCGGCTCCCATCTGACCCCTCGGCTCAATGGCAAACCCACATTATCTCACTACGAATATCTCCAATCCCTACGCCTCGTCTGACCCGATCCATACGCCCTGCGTACCCCCCAATGCCCTTACTAGGTCATTCCTTCACCCACGCACACTTCAGAGCTAACTCAGCCCTCGAACCTCAAGTCCAAAGCATGCCTCTGATCTAACAAAATCCTCTCCTCATTCTGTCCCCACCACTGAAAGTCCTCAAATGTGCTCCCTTACAACATGCTCCCCAACCCTAGCTCCCTGATAAACCTCAACCCCTTAACCAAATAGCGCCCTCATCAGCTGCCAACCACGTGCACTCTAATACTCTATAAAACCCATTCCCATTCTTAAACCCTCACCACTAAAACCATCCCATCAACTTTACCCCCACATAACACGGCATCTCTCCTTCCTCCGCTCCTTTTTTGTAAAAGCGTATCTATGTGTGCCTCAAGCTTATACTGATTTCATCCTATACCAGCATTTCCAATCTACCAGGCTTCCAAATCACCCCTACCATGATGCGTCTCCATCCCACCCGCTATTTGGCTAAGTTCCCTTATCACACAGGCCCCACCTCCCTTGTTCATAACCGACACATTCGCCCCTCAAGTGCTACACGAACCCCACCTCAGGCATTCTTCAATCATTCAATATTCACGCTTACCTTGCATGGCTTCTAAACGCCCCTCAAGTATCCTCCTGCGGTTCTGGAAGCATGCAACCGTCCACTCACAAGCTCATCCAGTTCACCCTCTTCTATGGCCTCCGGCATCCCAGACAGCCGTAGCTGGCCACACCAATTCGTCTTAATACTCCGCCATCGTGCTTTGCATAGCCCCATCTCACCCGTCCCCCCTCAGACTGCACGCGCTCCATTTGAATCCCTTGCGCTATCCCATTCTTTTATCCATCTCTGTTCACCTTTAGCAAATCTCGCATGAAATGCCTCGTCAATCTTCTAGAACAGCCATTGGTCGCCGCAAACATTCGCGAAACCAATGATTCTTGTGTCATTTCCCGCCGGCCCTTGCCATAGCGCCTGACTTTTCATCGACCACTCCACATTCGCCCAACAATGCAACCCACCCATAAAGCTTCCATGAGTTTCATCAAATCCATTCCAAACCTGCTTCATGTCTTTGTCATCTCTTTGCTTTCCTGCGGAACGGCCTCAAACTTCTTCGCATGTAGCAAATCCTCCTGTACCATGTCACTGCCCAGCATATTGCATATAATCAATCCGCTCCTCGACCATCTCGTTTGCCCTTGCTAATCCCTCGCATCTCCAAGCACTCTCCAATTGCACCATCAAATTGGATGCTCCACAACCCAACGTGCAGTCACCGTTCCTCAAATCTGCCAACTCGGTCTGATCTCGCCTACGCTCGTAAATAAGTTGCTCCCCCTAGGAATTCCCCAGCGCAATTATGTTCGACCTGCTTCACTCAACCGCCTGTCATTCTTAACTCCAACAATCAAATCCACCATACCTAATGCCTCAATATACTCCAATCTCCCGTGCTTCTGGGCGACTCGCACTGATTTGTCCCCACGTCCAAAAAATTCCCCTCTCATGATTTGCTCTCAAATGACGCGCGTACCTACCATATCAACCCCCTCCCACAGACGTTTGCCCTCATGTCAACTCCTTCCAACCCTCATAACTAATTTCAATATACTCTCACCTATAGCTGGCTTTTAAAATATACGACTGCATCTACCCCTTCGCGTCAAAAACCTATACCTTCGCCTCCACCCATCCAAATAAGTCACTTTACTTTTATGCCCTATCATTTTGACATCGGCGCAATAAACGGCTCCAGAAACCGATTGCATCTTCCAAACACCTGGATCCCCCGTACCTGTCTATCCTACAACAAAAACGCACAATCCTCCCTCATGTTCATTCCATACCACTCAATCCGTCAAGACAACACAACAATTGCCTGCTCAAATTCTTTTTGCAAAAACTCCTCTATCATTAGCGTGCCCCCCTTCAGTTCTGGCAATCTTGCTATCTACGCTCCCTCCCACCAATCCCAATAATGTCCTCCTTTATGCCTGATCTAATCGTTAACCTCAAACTTAGTGTTGATAGATATGTTGATCACCTCACCCTCGCCATCCGCTATTCAGCATAACCACAGGCTCCTCAAAGTCCGCTCTATCAGCGGCTATCCGTCCATTCTACTATCATACACTTGTACTTCAATAATAACACACCTGCTGCGTCTCTGCCTCGTTCGCTTTTCTCGAATGATGTCAGCCCCCCCACGCCCGTTAACTCACTCTGCGTCTCGCCCCTCTCCATTTTGCATCTCATCTGAAATATCGTCACCTCTTCTAATCCGCCCCATCTTTCAATCTCGTTCATCAGAACCCTATATTGCCTCGCTCTCGTCCGCCCTTCCGCATCCATTTTCGATCACGCGAAACCAATTGCTTCTCTTCACCCACACCCCTAAGACATGCAGAAATCCTTCGCCGCCTGCCTCTTCACGTCTTGCAACAGTCTTACTTCCTTCACCGTGCTCCTGTAATCCCTCCTCCTCCTATCACCTGTACTTCGCCTCAATACACATGCATGGCCAGCTACTTCACTCCCAACAAATCTCTTTGCTTGTCTCTCACTTTCATAGGCCTCCATTCCTCTGTCAAATCAGTCCACCCGCGCCCACCTCCGTTGACCCCAACCGCTTCCATCGTGAATCCTACACTTACCCCCTAACGGTTAGTGATCGACAAGATAATGCCTCTCTTCGTCCTCTTAATCTTGTCGTGCCCCACCTCAGCTGCGACAAATGCATCCGCCTCGTCCTTCCCGATCTTCTTAAACCACACACCCTTACACGCCATCGCACCCCATATAGTTACCAAACCCCCCTCCTCTACCCGCAGTATATCTGAAATCCACCCAATCACTCCTTAACTCCCCTCTGTATAACCCTAACTATCCATTTCACCCCATAAACCTTCAAACAGCACGCCTGTCCTTGTCCTCACCATCACCTTAGCTTTCTAACTTGACGTTCATTCTTCAATCTCTTGTCTCGGCACATCAACCAAATACGACAAAACTCACGGTCTCGCGTTGCCCATCGTCTTGCTTCTGCTCTTTCTTCGCCCTGACTGCCGCCTTTTGTCCGCTCAAGCTCCCAACTTCTTTCTTTTCTACTGCTCTCGTCAGCTTGTCTTCAATTCCTCCCACAGCCCGAACTGTCGTTCCAATCATATCGTCCGCTTCAGAAAAACGCCTCATCAAGCGCGTTACTGCTCGAACGGGATTCATCCGGTCACCTCTCCACTCTATTTTTCGCCTCTTTTCTCAGTACATCTCAATCTTCGCCCCCCAGCCATCTCATGCCTGCCAAGTTTCCCCCAACCCATTCGAAAACGCTTTCTCAATGTCCACCGCATTCAAAACTGCCAGTTGCAGCACTTCTTTCTTCAGCTTGCTCGATCCCACCCCCCCCTCCACTCACGAACCGCCAAAGATCAACATCCTCATTCATCCGTCAAAACACGTCACACCTAAAAAGATTCGCTCGCCTTAGGCCAAGCCCCTTGTCTCAAAACTAAACACTCTGCGTAAGCTTTCCTTTCCTTTCTCCCCTTACCCAAAACAGCATACGCCAAGTTCCTCGAACCTCCGCCGTCTGGCCGACCAAATTGCCAATAACTCTTCGAACTCCTTGAAGCCAAACGTCCCGCTCCTTCGAAATATTAGTCTGGCCAAATATCTAAGCCCAAGGTCATTCTTCAGTGTCTAACCCCTATCAGTCCAAATGCATTATACTCCAATCCCTTAAAAATTACTGCATTAGGTACGCCGCTGGCCTCAAAAACCGTAACTCTCTCTCAAAGATTTTAAATTCAAATGGATCGAAGATCATGCTATGTCCCAAGCATCAGGTCGCTTCCCCATTTACTTCTGAAATACCTCCGTTGTCCCGTAAAGCCTCATGGACCAGCCTGCTTAATCCTATGACATGGTCAAGTCATCTCTTCCATCCCTGCTCGAAAATCGCGTCCAGCATCAAACATTCATCTTCAATCTCTCCTTTCCTGCCCCCTTTTTTTTTAAAATGCATGACTTTATCATTCCCACTATTTCGGACCGCCACGGATCTCCAGCCCATGACTTCCCAGTTCATCGACTAAACTCACCTCCCATCGTCTTCTTCACAAACTTTCGCGATTCATCCCACTATAAAAACGCCGACCCGCTACTAACTCTTCGCCCCTACCCATATCCCTGATTCGCCCATCGACACTCCTATTGCACCACAGCTTAACCCCTGTTTTCAGCCCAAGCTCCATAAATTCTTTCAAATTTTTCCTTTGCTGTGTTGCTTTAACCCGCCTGCCCTTCAACTCCCTCTTAGACATCCAAAGATACCTCTCTTCTTACCTTCAGCCTCATAATTGCCTATATCATGGCTGCCGACTTGAATTCGCTTCCCACCTTACTCCGAATCGTTATGGTCCTATTTCTCCAAACCACTAATGTTCTCGCTCTAAACCTGCCATATTCTGTTCCTCACGTTCCCAGACATGGCACTCGGCCACTAACCCAAACTGTCATTTGCCGCAAGCTGCCCCTCCACCTTCGATCTCATCTTTCAGTGTTCTTACCGTGCATTCATGTACTTCATGATCGGGATGTTATCTTGCTTTCCTCGCTGGTCCTCAAGCTGCCATTCCCTAAGCATCTAAAACTCCCACTCACACTCCCTCCTTATCTTCTCATCCACCCAGCCTTCGACTGGTCTTCTACGCTCCAAACCTTTAAGTCACTCGATTTCTCTGTTTTCCGAAAGCCTTTAGCCTTTTCTGTCACCAGCACAGCCCACCCAAAACCATCTATATCCGCGCTCGTACCGTATCACCCAACGTTCTAGCCCCTCACCCCCTTGATACTTTTCTGAACCCGATATTTATCTCCTATTAATCTCCATCCTCCCTAGCATGAAACCAACTTACTGCCACCTAATCAACCACTATCCCTATCTTGACGCCACATATCTCTTCTCATGTCTCCCGCCCTTCTACCTCCCCATACCATACCCAATCCTCCCTGTCCCCAACTCCCCCCCTTACGTCCTTCGGTCTTTTTATTTTCCAGCAACCGACCCCGAAGATTTACGACCTGACCTCAAGATACCAACCTGCCCCACATTTTCTTATTCCCCAAACGTCTTCATTTGACGCGTCCATGGCTCATATGCCTCTTCGGTATGCCCACCAGCCACCCGCAGCCACACCGGCTTTGCTTCCCATATACTGACTCTTATACCGTTTTCCCATTATTTCTCCTCCACATCTGTCCCAAGATCGTCTGTTTCAACGACCGTGCAGTGCCCTAATCTCCCTCCAATTGTCCTCTCGCTCCACCCGACACACTACATGACCTCAGACTGAACATACCTTCGAATCAACCTTCACCATTCCCCGGCCTCCCGGATGAACGTCTGGTCAAACGTCTGTTCCCGCTCGCCAAGCGGCACGCCAGAGAGGGACCACAACCCATGGCCGTCTGTGAACCCTCGGGACCAAGGGCGAAGCGAAACAGGCCTCACATGCACGCATAGCGTCACACCATCACCGGGCGGTTTCCGCTGTCGTCCCGGGCGGGGGGGAGACCCCTTAGCACCGACTCCCAGCTCAGCACAGTGTCTGGCCTCAGGCGAACGCGGCGATATACCAAGCACGCACGTCATCGTGGCCCTCGCGCAGGGCGGACACAGAGCCGCGCGGTGCATACCGAGGTCACGGTGCGAGACATACTGCGCACAGGGCATAACACTCGGTCCGGCGCGGCGCAAGCTGTCGAGCGCGGCACAGTGCAACTATACGACTCGATCTAGGAGATGACACGCACGCCCAACAGCCGTCGTGCGCGCGCCCGCTAAGGTGACCGCGAAGGAGCCTGCCGTCCCCTAACGCCACCATCCACCTCTATCCTCCAGGTCGGGTACTACCCGTGTAGCCAAGCGTCTGGCCAAGCTCGCCAATCTCCCCCTATCATCCTCAGGAAGACTCGCCCGCGGTGAAGTCCCGGGCCTGCGCCGTCGTGCGGCGAGCAGGCGCAAGCGCGTACGCGCGCCAGATGACGGCGGGCCGGACGCGGCGCACATCGGTCTGCGCATCCAAATGCCGGGGAGCGGCAAGGCCGCGCCCAACCAGCCGACCCAGGCGCCGCTGGGCCATTGTCAGCTATAAGAGATAGCCGCCGCGGGACTCATGAGAGAATACGAGTCCGCACCACTCAAGCCGCAGCGCATAGAGGCGCCGCGCGCGAAGGCGTGAGCGAGCAGCCGCGGGCGCCAGAGCCCCGCGCCGCTCTGAGCAGCATCGCCGGAGTATCAGGCGGGTGAGGTCGCTCGAAAGCGGACCGGCCTGCGTATCCGAGGCAGCGGCACAAGTGCGTCGCATACGCCCCGGCCTCCCCCACACGACGACACGCGGATCTGCCCCCCCCCTGCGCATAGCGCGGGCCGAGACGGCCGACCATCCTAGTATCCCAAAGCGCGAGCCGACAACCGGTAATACCGAGGATTGTTCAAATGCCTTATATCAACTCCCAATCTGTCTTTCGTTTCCTCTGACCATCAATTGCTTCGATGTACCCAACTACACCTCCCCGTGCCCGCCTCTCTCCTTTTTTCTCGCATCACATCATACCGTCACCATGTTGTCCACAGGCCTCTGTCTAGTCCCTTCAATCTGCGACCGTCAAAAAATGCTCTTGCCATCAAAGTCCACTCCTCTTTCTGTACCTTAGCCAATATTTATCTTGCCGCTCGCCGTACTAATGCTCGTATTTTCAAACACTCACTCATCTACCTATCTATTCGACCACCGATCTTAATCGACGTAGTTTCAATGAGCCCCGCCAAAACGTCCTGCTGCCACGCACCCGTTTTTGATCAGTCCTAGTCTCGGCGTCATTCCGCGCCGCGAATACCCCATGACACACCTCCGGCATTTGATACCTGGCTACAAATCCTCCTTCCCCCAATCCCGAGCTATGCCGATAGCTTACCATCGTATTCCTGCCACTTCCCTTGTCCATACGAATTTCAGCCGATCTACGCTGAACCGCAATCTCCCACAATACATTGCTCCTTCCGCTTCTACGCTGACCTCCCCCTTCTACTATTATCCCAACGCTGCTCAGCCGCTAGTGTGCATTGCTGAAACAATGCCGCTTCTTTAGGCATCCCATTTATTCTGCAAAATCTCGTACAATTCTGAGATCGCCAGGTACTCAGTGCAAACCCCTCATGATTTCGTCCGAGACCTCCTATGATCATCTTCCAAATTCTTCTACCATTGTCTTACCCGCACTTTCACATCCTCAAGCTCACTTGATTCCTCGCACCAACCACACAACCTATAGAAAACCACCTTCAAACCTTGTTTGCAATAGCGACAAGGCGCCTCACACTCTCGACACCATTCTGAGTGATTACCGGACTGCCAGAGGTGGTCAGGGCGAGAAGCGCGGCGGCTCACGCGCGAGCGCGGCGAGAGCTCGGCACTCCCGCCCTCTCTGTGTCGTGCCAAATGTCGCACGGACACCAGTCCAAAGAGCAAACACTTACGGAACTCAAATCCGCTCATCGTTTCCTGCAGGCATGTTCTCGCGCACACAGCAAGCGGCGCTACCGCAACCGGAACGACAGACCGCGACGCGCGAGTCCGGGATGGCCAGCCGACCGAGGCCCCAAAAACGAGACAGCCGCCCGAAGAACGAGTGAAGCGAGAGCACAGCGGCACATCGGACTCGGCGCCACGTTCCGAACTGTGACCCCAAGGTCACACACGCCTACCAAGCAGCGAGGCGCAATCGGCGGCGGGCGCCGTCGGCAGACGCGCAGCTGGCCGCGAGAGACCGCCCCAGTGCTATTAAACTCACGCCAACGAAGAGGGAGGAGTCTATTATGTGGAAACGCCAAGCGCGAGCGCAGCGCCTGCGCTTCGTGATCGTCCGAGCCGCGAGTACGCCGCAAAGGACGGCGCGCGACCCGCGCCGAACCTGCGCGTACATGGACAGAGATGTCGAGCCGTGCCCACACGCACGAGGCAGACAGCGACTCCAAAGCAAAGGCTGTCTCGAGCGCGCGCTGAGGGCGCAGAACCATGGCCAAGGCCGTCACACAAAGGCAGGAGGGAGCGTACGTCCGTAAGCCGCCCGAGAGCTTAAATGACACACTCCACGCATCGCCCGACGGTCTACCGCAGCATCAGAGCCTCCCGAACGAGGGCGCGCGCACAACCGCCGTGGAGAAATCGAGCGAAGCGAGAGCGCACGCGCACAAGAGCGCGCGAAGGGGACAGAGCGTGAACGGGCGATCACCGCAGGTGCGAGAGAAGCCGCAGAAGCGGCGCCAGCGAGTCAGCGAGCGGAAGTACCCGCGCGCAGGCGGCTAGCCGGGGATGGCGCAGGCGGCACACGAGAGCCGAGCCGGCTCGGCGGCGGCCGATAAAAGAGAGCCACTTCAGGAGGGAACGAGAGAGGGACCCGGCAGTGAAGCCTCGAGAGGACAAGCGGGCAGCTCAGCAGCGGCGGACTCCAAAGAGAGTCCAGCGCTCGAGCCCGCGCGCGCGCAGCCGCGCGCGAGAGAGAGAGCCGGAGAAACACAATATATATGGGGCGGGGCGGGGGGGGGGGCCCAGGGATCGCACCGAGACAAACGAGACACACAGCAGCACTCCATCCCTCTGG
>Ga0163217_1018610_pt1 | contig 11810 bp, 5 predicted proteins | sample SynspAceP_FD_185933 | JGI IMG/M metagenome (GOLD analysis project Ga0163217, IMG submission 185933) | Saline lake microbial communities from Ace Lake in Antarctica - Synechococcus sp. Ace-P (PacBio error correction) | ecosystem: Environmental > Aquatic > Non-marine Saline and Alkaline > Saline ... | reverse complement strand
TATTTGCGGGGACTTTGCATAATAAACACAAAACTTCTCCGGAAAGAATTTTTTAGCTATTTTAAATATGTTGTTGTCCTTCGTGTTTTTCACAATATTGGATTCGCATCGATGTTTTTCCGTTAGATGCTTTTCCAGTTTTGCTTGACAATATTTTCAGAAAAATCCTCGTTTCCATATTCATTCCATATTTTCCACGATTCTTTACTCATTTGGTTTTGGGATTGAACTTTACTTTTTTTCCCAGACCTTATGGCAAAATCCAAAAATCAATTTGGTCTTCAATTTCCCTTTCAGTCGAATGTTCAGTGCAGTTATGTCTACTCTAATTTCATCACGCGAAAGTCCATTTAGTCGTTTGTTCTGCAAGATTTTTTATTTCTTTGCTAATCCGTAAAATTTGTCCGTGGAGTCAAATAAAATAGCCGATTTCGCGTAGTTATTTACCTAGTTGATAATTCACCCCCCCCCTTTTTCGCAATCTCGTAAACCAGGCTTTAATAAAAAACCAACTTCGCCTGTTTTCCGCTATCTCCATACATTTCATACCATGCCTCATTATCGGCTGATTGTTTGATCTGTCCAGGATTACTTTGTTGAGAAAAAGGACTCCCAAATTCTATATTGTTTTTAAAACGAAATAATCATAAAGATTAATTGATGTTTATAACCCCCTGCTTTTCATTTCCGTAATATTTGGCGTGTAAATTTTGGAACATAAATAATGCTGACATTTTAGCAATTTTTTTGAAGTAATCAAAATCAGCTTACTCATGCTTTCCGGACAGCTTTTCATTTTTTTCCGAATACTAAATTCAGATGTATTTTTTGGGTTGTTTCCGTGTTGTCAAAAAGCTTTTTGAAGTAATCATCAAGCTTTATGAAAGGTTGAAAACAATAGTAATTGACTTTCCCAGTATCCCAAATCGCTATTGAAATGCGCCTCTTTCTAAATCTTTACCAGTGAAAAATTTTACTCATTGGTTCTGAAATAATTATTTTTTAGCCATTATTCATAAAATACTTATTAAAGTTAACTTATGACTATAACTATTTAGTTTAAGACTATGGTTTAGTTAAACGTTCTTAAATAAACTTTAGTGTATTAAAAATTCCTAATTAATTAAAAATTGAATACAGAATATGAAAAACAAAGGCTTATTACAAGAAAAAGCACTTTACGATCGTTAATTGGGAAAGGAGCCTACGAAAGGTAGCTCAACTAATTAATGTTAAATCACATAAGCTGGAAAAAAAATTTGTGCAGAGGAAGATATTCAACCCTCAATCTGGGTATTGCGATTAAAATTAAAAGCACGGCAAGCCTGTATTCAACCGGATTTAATTGGGGATTAGAAAGAGAAGTAATTTTAGAGGAAATAGTAATAAAGAATCCAAAAATTTAATTCAGAGTTTTAGCGTTTAACGAAGCCGCCATCAATTGGTTTTTAAAGAAGACTAGGAAGCATTAAACAGTCCAAAACCAAGGTTTCGCTATAGTTCTCCTCAATGGCTAACTACGGGTAGCGAATCAAATAGATATTACCGTTAGTCCAAACCTCATTAAAAAGCATTGGTTTTCATGGACAACCTAATAAAATATTTGGAAGCAAAGGAAAACCATACTATAGGCCCTATAAAAAGGCATTATGGCTACCATAATAACAGTTAAGGGAATATAAAGTTTGAGGTTTCATTAAAGGAAAAATGCAAAACGAACAAAGGAGGGACGGATTTGGTTTATGAGTCTTATAAGATGTACCAACAGGGACCCTTATTTTTTAAAACACAGGCTATCCTTATCGAGAATGGCGTAAGCCACTAAAAATAAGACCTTAATACAAAAAGATACCAACATTACTAGGCCTATTTTGGAGGAAAAAAAGGCCTCATGAGAGAAATCAACTGAAAAATTATCATAAAGCGAATATGAAACGTCAAGATGCAAGAGCGCTTGGAAAAGGAGATACAGCCAAAATATAGAATCGCCAAAATAGAAAAAATTTAATGCCTTTTATGAAGACTCTTTTGCGTTACGATAAAGCACAGCATTTACGAAAAATATATCACCGTAATTGAGCCAACAAAATATAAGATTCTGCGAACGGGAAGTTCATTTAATCAGAGTTAGTTTACTGGGCAAAGAAAAAGGCTGATTGGGTTGATCCTTTAATAGAACATAAAGTCCTATTTTAGGAAACTATTCTGATTATTTGTCTTGATGGTTTTTTAGCGAACACCTCTTAGGCTTTATCCCACAATCTTCCCTCATATCCAGCTCTTTAGGTAGGCTTGAGTATTAACGCCCAGATTCTGGTGCCCCAAAGATTCGCTAAGACATCGCGTGGCCACTCCTTGTTTGTTGAGGCCAATTGCGCAAAACTATGTCGCCGGGCAACATAACTGCTTTACTTTTTTGGTGATATGCATAGTTGGCCACTTCTTAAGCTCTATATTATATATACCCAACATTTTTATGGTTTCCGATCGGCAAGTTGGGTTGGGCGTATAGTCTTCGCGAAACAATAAGGGGAATACATACTGTTGCCATTAGCCATGTTTCTCTATATAGTCCAATATTTTCTGAACAGGGGGCATAATGGCTATGGAGAAGTTTCTTTGCGTCTTCGCTCTGGTGTAATAGATGACTGGCTTCAACATCTTTCCATTCTAAGCACATCATATCCGCCAAAGTTTCATACCCCTGGTATAGAAGCTAAAAAACAAAGTAATTTTCTGTAATTGACTAAAAATGTGGGTTGTCAGACAAAATCTAAATTGATGATACGGCATTATCTCTACAAAATCCAAAGCACGTTTAAATCCTTTGCCTCTTAACCTCGATATTTTATATGGTCTTAAACGAATTATAGGCTTTCCTGTTGAGTGACACCACGCGCCTATAGCCTTATTAAATATGCCCTTATTGGCGCGCATTTTTACACCAACACCACCATCTGCTGCCACCTCTAATCTAAGGAAGGCATCATACTTGCTTAAAAATGTATGGTTTTACATCCCTAAATTTTAAGCTCTTTATTTTATGAAATATTTTGAATGTGAAGTTTTCGTGTCTTATAGGATTTGGCGTTTTCCTATACGTCGGCAAAGGTCATTTCTTTTATAATCTCATCAAAAAAGGGCAAAAAATATCGTTACTTATAGGAATAAAAGTAATTCTTATATCGTCTATCAAAATCCTGTAGCGTATAGTCAGGATTTTCGATTTTTCCAATTCGGTTAACTATTTTGTATCTCTTGTCCTTAAATTTTATTAGCAGTCGATTATTTTGTACATAATTGGAATTACGTTATTAAATTTTTCACTTACAGCTACCCATTCGTCCGCTGTTGCCGTATAAGGAGTCTTATAATATTTACATTGCTATTTTGGTACACGTAAATAAACAGCGATGACCATTCACATCTTGATTTTTTTTCTTTACAACAATTTTAAATAGCCATATGTTAGTTATTTTAGTCAACATTTTGGCACTAATAAATCCATAACATGCTTGATACCTGAAACTTATTTCTTGGATTTAGGTCTAAACATAGTTCAAACAAATGGGGGGGGACTATTAAATGTAAAAAATTTGTATGCTAAATACAAATAAATACTTCTAAACAATTGGTAATCAGATTTAAGAAAGCGCCAAATGACATTACATGAAAACACCACCTTTTGAGGCCTGTTTAATCAGAGGTCCTTGGTTCGAGCCAAGGAGGGTTTGGCAAAACAAAAAAAATTCAACCTTCATGAAATAGGTTGGATTTTTTTATTTAAAGCATATTGTATATCTGCGCGCTTTGATATTATGCCGTAAATACGGTTTTGAGCGTTAGTTATAAGTCCATATGAGCAAGCTTAATAGTGGTCATTTGTACGTTTCCATCTTTTCAAGGAATATTAACGTTCAAATATTATTTTCGCATGACTACAGAAAGAAAGCAATCAAGATAATGAAAAGTCTTTCAAGGTTTGGCAAAACGATGTTCCACAAAACCATGTTCTAAGTCAGGATTACCATGAGACAGAATCCATTGGAAATTCAAGATGAGGATTTGGAAAACCCGTTAATAATGGAAGGGGTAGATATGGAAAACTGATACGCGTTTGGAAGCGCAATGCGTTGCAGTGCGGATGAATATCTTTCCCATTACCCTGCCTGTAAAGGAAGTAGATACCGAATATGAAAAAGGAAGTTTTTAATAAGATAATCGATAGCATAGCCAAAAGAAGACAACGTAGGGCCAGAAGAGATACGCAAGGAAATTATTGGAATGCGTCTTTAACTAAGAAAGAAACAATCATAAGGCTTATAGAATAAAATTTTACGAAGCTCGCCATTGTTAAGGATTAGCAGAAGAAGCAGGATTTATCAGCATTAAAAAGATTTATGACTGGGCCTACACACTAATTATAGTATGGAATTTCCTGATATGGTCCAGCCCTTATAAAACTGCTACTCAATCAAAATATAATATTTTGTTTTTCAGACTCATGAAATGCATTGGGGTCATCCTATAACCGGATTAAGCACCCCATGCCATTATGTGGTCCGTACATTTCGGGATAATAAATAACCAAATGGGATTAATCTTATTGAACAAATAAAAACGAGCCATTTGCAAAATCCAACTAGAATTGATTAGCTAAATAAATATTATGCGACATTATATATGAATATCCACGATGTGGCTGGTAGTGCCAGTTTGGAGAAATTGGCAAAAGAGAAAACTTGAAAATTAGGGGAAAAAAGTTATGCAATGGTCATACGAGCCGATGTCTTCTTCAAGGAGGGAAAATACATCTTCTGATGAAACTGGGAAAAATCGCAATATTAGATTGAGTTCCCGGGAACCACGCTATTGTTTGCCGAAGCGAGTCATGATAATTTTGAAAAAGTTCCATCGCGGAGCTGTGAACGACCTTAGAGCGGACAATTGCGTTAAGCCGAAAAGAAAAGAAGCAGGACTATTAAACTTATTGTCGTTGAAGGTGTTAGGGGGCTTAGAAACCTGTTTTGAATAGTTGCGTAATTAAAACTAAACTCGGCGCAACAAAAAAACCCTTTAGATAAAGGGTTCTTTGTTTTTAGTAAGTGAATAAACTACACTGAAATCTTCAAGGATTTTAGATGTTTCCAAATCGTTCTGAATGACATCGCGTTGTTACACCGTAGAATTTCTTTTTACCCCTTGTGGACTAGAACCTCGGCCAAAAACCTCATTTATATTCTTTCAATAGCTGGATTTGTCTTCCCTCACTGCCTCTTCCAACATGGACTCGTCGTTAATCACAGAAAAAATGCTTAATATCCCATCAAGCACGAGTGTAGCGTTATCTGTCATGCCGTGATCTCTGAGTGCGAATTCGGTATTAAATATTACAGTGGGAGTCGTGATGGTGATAGTATACATATATAGATAAATATACGTAACCTATATCTCTTATTTTCAAAAGTAATCTGTGTGTAACTAGTATATACTATACTATAGAGACTTTCTGCTCGCATTCTTTCTCTTGTTATCGGCCATCTTCATTTATTGTGGATGAACGATTTCTATTCCTTGCCTACTTAGTTTTTCAATTATCTACTTTGCAGATCTAATATATATATTATATGAGATGTCGTGAGTAACGTAGTGATCCCTAGCCGGTGTGACAATTATGATTCTCAATATACTAAAGACCCGTTGTGGAAGGATTGGCTAATGATCTGCACTCTATAAATATACTAGATTTGAGAAATTTTAACGGCGGTGCCTTAAAGGATAGGTTTTTTATAGGCTGTGATGTTATAGAGAGTGTAAAGAAGAGTTATTGTGTGTATATATACATACCTGCGTCATCCTTGGTGTGTGTTCGTTGAGAGACGATTCGCAAGAAGTAGTCGCCTTATCTATACCCTTATTAAAAAGAAGTAGATAAACCTAGTTCCTTATAGGGCAGGGCTCGTTAAAAATTTTCCAAATTATTTTCATTGAAGTTAAGGCAAAGTCTATTTGAGGGTCGAAATCTTCCACCAACGGGTTTCAGTATATTGAAATTCATAATATGGTCAACCGGTATGGCATATCGTATATAGTTACCGTTAAAATATAAATTTGAATTTAAGGATATTTGAAAAAATAGAGGGCCAGATAAAGGATGTCATCACAAAAAAATGAAGATGCCCTAAAAGGTTTGAAAATGCGGCAGAAAATGCCAAGGAAGTTAGAGTATACAAATTTACTTTGAAAATAAAGCTACGGAAAGAAGGATGTTTATATCAACTTAAAGAACTTCCTCTCCCTGAACTTAAATTTGGGGAGATAACGAGATTGATGGAAGTGCAGCAGGTACCGCACATCGCGCTTGGAGGATATTTAAGGCATTTGTTTCTTGCGTGATAACGACGAGTTCCATGTTGGAAGAGGCACGTGAGGAGACAAATCAGCCTATTGAAAGAATATAATGAGGTTTTGGCCGAGGTTCTAGTCCCACATAGGGCTAAAAGAAAATTTCTACGGGAATCAACGCGGATTGCCAATTTCAGAAACGATTTGGAAAACATCTAAAATCCTTGAAACTTCAGGTAGTTATTCCTTTACAAAAAACAAAGAACCCTTATCTAAAAGGGTTTTTTTTGTGCCGAGTTTAGTTTTAATTACCAACTATTCAAAAACAGGTTTCTAAGCCCCGCTAACACCTTCAACGACAATAAGTTTAATAGTCCTGCTTCTTTTCTTTCGCTTACGCAAATGTCGCTCTAGGTCGTTCACAGACTCCGCGATGGAACTTTCAAAATATCATGACTCGCTTCGGCAAACAATCGGTGGTTCCCGGGAGACTCAATCTAATATGACAGATTTTTTCCAGTTTCATTCAGAAGATGTATTTTCTCCTTTGAAGAAGACACGGCTCGTATGACCATTGCATACTTTTCCCCTAATTTTCAGTTCTCTTTGCCAAATTTTTCTCCAAACTGGCACTACCAGGCCACATCGTGATAATCATATATAATGTCCATAATATTTATTTAGCCTAATCAATTCTAGTTGGATTTTTGCAATGCTCGTTTATTTTGTCAATAAGCATTAATCCCATTGGTTATTATTATCCCGAAACTGTACGGACCCAATAAGGGCATGGGGCTGCTTTAATCGGTTATAGGATGACCCAAGCATTCAATGAGTCTGAAAACAAAAAATATTATATTTTTATTGAGTACAGTTTTATAAGGAACTGCGACCTACAGAAATCATTACTATAATTAGTGTGTAGCAGGTCATTAAATCTTTTTAATTGCTGATAAATTACCTGCTTCTTCTGCCTAATCCTTAACAATGGCGAGCTTCTAAATTTTATTCTATAAAACCTTATGATTGTCTTTCTTAGTTTAAAGACCATTCCATAATTTTCCTGGCGTATCTCTTCTGGGGCTACGTTGTCTTCTTTTTGCTATGCCTATCGATTATCTTATTAAAACTTTCCTTTTTGCATTTCCGGTATCTACTTCCTTACGCAGGGTAAGGGAAAGATATTCATCCCGGCACTGCAACCATGCGCTTCCAAACGCGTATCAAGTTGCATATCTACCCCTCCATATTACGCGGTTTTCCCAAATCCTTTCATCTGAATTTCCAATGGATTCTGTCTCATTGAATCCTGACTAGGACCATGGTTTTGTGGAACATCGTTTTCCAAACCTTGGAAAGACTTTTTCATTATCTTTGATTTTTTCTTTCTGTAGTCATGCGAAAAATATATTTGATTAATATTGCCTTGAAAAGATAAAACTACAAAATGCAACCAACTATTAAGCTTGGCTCATATGGACTATTAACTAACCTCAAAAACCGATATACGGCATAATATCAAAGCGGGCGCAGATATACAATATGCTTTAAATAAAAAAATCAAACCTATTTTTCATAAGTTGAATTTTTTTGTTTGCCACCCTCTTGGGCTCGAACCAAGGACCCTCTGATTAACAGCCTCAAAAGTGCGTGTTTTCATGCTAATGTCATTTGCCTTTCTTATAATCGATTACCAATTGTTTATTGGAATATTTATTTTGTATTTAGCAATACAATTTTACATTTAATAGCCCATTTGTTATTGACCTAATGTTTGACCTAATTCCAAAGAAATAAGTTTCAGGGTTATCAAGCATGCTTATGGATTATTAGTGCCAAAATGTTTCTTGACCTAAAAAATTATAAATATGGCTAATTTAAAAATTGTTGTAAAAGAAAAAAAAAAACAGATGTGAATGGTCATCCTGTTATTTACGTGTAAACCAAAAAATAGACAATGCTAAATATTATAGACTCCTTATACGGCAACAGCGGACGAATGCGGTAGCTGTAAGTGAAAAATTTTAATAAACGTAATTCCAATTATGTACAAAATAATCGACTGCTAATTAAAAATTTAAGGAAAGAAGCATACAAAATAGTTACCGAATTGGAAATCGAAAAATCCTGACTATTACGCTACAGGATTTTGATAGACGATATAGAATTACTTAATCCTATAAGTAACGATATTTTTGCCTTTTTGATGAGATTATAAAGAAATACCTTTGCCGGACGTATAGGAAACGCAAATCCTATAAGACACGAAAACTGCAATTCAAATATTTCATAAAAATAAAGAAAGCTTAAATTTAGGGATGTAAACCATACATTTTTAAGCAAGTATTGATTGCCTCCTTAGAGCTAGAGGTGGCCAAGATGGTGGTGTTGCCGTTTGTAAAATGCCGCGCCATAAGCGGCATTATTTTCAATAAGTGCTATAGCGCGTGGTGATCATCAAGGAAAGCCTATATCCGTTTAAGGACCTATAAAATATCGAGGATTAAGAGGCAAAGGATTTAAACGTGCGTTGGATTTTGTAGAGATAATGCGTAATCATCAATTTAGATTTGTCTGACCCACCCACATTTAGTCAATAACAGAAATTACTTTGTTTTTAGCTTCTATTACCAGGGGTATGAACTTTGCGGATATGATGCTGCTTAGAATGGAAAGATGTTGAAGCCAAGTATCTATTACACCAGAGCGAAGACCAAAGGAACTTCTCCATAGCCATTATGCCCCCTGTTCAGCAAATATTGCGACTATTATAGAGAACATGGCTATGGCAACAAGATGTATTCCCTTCATTGTTTTCGCGAAGACTATACCCCAACCCAACTTGCCGATCGGAAACATAAAAATGTTGGGGTATATATAATATTTAGAGCTTAAAGAATGTGGCCAAACTATGCAATATCACCAAAAATGTAAGCAGTTATGTTGCCCGGACATAGTTTTGCCAATTGCCCTCAAACAAAAAGAGTGGCCACCGATGTCATTAAGCGAATCTTTGGGGCACCAGGAATCTGGGCGTACTCAAGCCTACCTTTTAAAGAGCTGGATACGGAGATTGTGGAATAAAGCCTAGAGTTTGCTATAAACCATCAGACAAATAATCAGAATAGTTTCCTAAAATAGGATCTATGTTCTATTAAAAGGATCAACCCAATCCAGCCTTTTTCTTTGCCCAGTAAAACTAACTCTGATAAATGACTTCTGCCGTTCCAGAAATCTTTATTTTGTTGCTCAATTACCGGTGATTATATTTTCGTAAAATGCTGTGCTTTATCGTAACGCAAAAGAGTCTTCATAAAAGCATTAAAATTTTTTCATTCTCGATTCTAATATTTTGCCTGTCTCTCCTTTCCAAGCGCTTCTTGCTCTTGACGTTTCAGTGATTCGCTTTAGCGATAATTTTTTCAGTTGATTTCTCTCATGAGCCTTTTCTCCAAATAGCCTATAATGTCTGGTATTCTTTTGTATTAAGGTCTTATTTTTAGTGCTTACCCATTCTCGATAAGGATAGCCCTGTGTTTAAAAAATAAGGTCCCTGTTGTACCATCTTATAAGACTCATAAACCAAATCCGTCTCCTTTGTTCGTTTGCCATTTTTCCCTTTAATGAAACCTTCAAACTTTATATTCCTTACTGTTATAATTGGTACCATAATGCTTTTTATAGCCGTATAGTATGGTTCCCTTGCTTCCAAGATATTTTATTAGTTGTTTCCATGAAAACCAATCGCCTTTTTAATGAGGTTTGGACTAACGGTAATTATCTAGGTTGATTCCTACCCGTAGTTACCATTTGAGGAGAAACTATACGAAAACCTTGGTTTGCGGACTGTTTTAATGCCTTCCCTAGCTTCTTTAAAACCAATTGATGCGCTTCGTTAAACTTTAAAAAACTCTGAATTAAATTGGATTCTTTTATTACTATTTCCTCTAAAAAATTACTTCTCTTTCTAAATCCCCAATTAAATCCGCGTTTGAATACAGGGCTTGCCGTGCTTAATTTTAATCCAATACCCAGATTGACGGGGTTGAATATCTTCCTCGTGCACAAATTTTTTTCAGCTTATGGTGAGTTTAAATTTAAATTAGTTGAGCTACCTTTTCGTAGGCTCCCTTCCCAAATTAGATCGTGAAAGTGCTTTCTTTAATAGCCTTTGTTTTTCATATTCTGTATTCATTTTTAATTTTCAATTAGGATTTTTATACCAACTAAAGTTTATTTCTTAAGAACCGTTTAACTAAACCATAGTCTACTAAATAGTATTAGTCATAAGTTACTTTATAAGCTATTTTATTGAAATAATGCTAAAAAATAATTATTTTCAGAAAATGATTAAATTTTTAACTGCGTAAAGATTTAGGAAGAGGCCATTTTACAATACATTTTGGGATACTGAAAGTCAATTACTTTATTGCCTTTCACCTTTCATAAAGCTGATGATTACTCAAAAAGCTTTTGACAAACACCAAAACAACCCAAAATAACATTCTGATTTTAGTATTCGGAAAAAATGAAAAAAGCTGTCCGGGAAAACGCATGGAGTAAAGGCTGATTTGATTAACTTCAAAAAATTTCTAAATGTTCAGCATTATTTATGTTCCAAAATTTTACACGCCAAATATACGGAAATGAAAAGCAGGGGGTTATAACATCAATTAATCTTTATTGATTATTTCGCTTTTAAAAAACCAATAATAGAATTTGGAGTCTTTCTCAACAAAGCTTATCCTGGACAGATTCAAAACAATCAGCCGGATAATGAGGCATTGGTATGAATGTATGGAGAAGCGGAAAACAAAGCGCGAAGTTGGTTTTTATTAAAAGACCTGTTTACGAGGATTAAAAAAATGATCATCAACTGTACGGTTAAAAAAACTATGCCGAAAATCGATATTTTATTTGGGACTCCACGCGACCCAACATTTTACGGGGATTAGCAAAAGAATAAAAAAAAATCTGAAGAACAAAACGACCTTAAATGACTCTTTTCCGGATGAATTAAGAGTTAGGATACTTGCACTAACACATTTCGACCTGAAAGGAAATTGAAGGGCAAAAATTAGATTTTGGATTTTGCGCATTAAGTCATGGGAAAAAAAAGGGTAAAGTTCAAATCCCAAACAACCAATGAGTAAAAGAATCGTGGGGAAGAATATGAATGAATATGGAAACGAGGATTTTTCCTGAAAAAAATTATTGGTCACAAAAAAAAAACTGGAAAAAGCATCTAACGGAAAAACATTCGCATGCGGGATCCAATATTGTGAAAAAACACGAAAGGACAACCAAACATATTTATAAACATTAAAGCTTAAAAAAAATTTCTTTTCCGAGGGAAAGGTTTGGTGTTTTTATTTTTTTTATTTTTTTTTTACCCCCCAAAGCCTTCCCCCACCCCCCAAAAATTTTTTTTTTTTTTTTAATCCTCACCCTTTCCCTTTTTCCTT
>Ga0163217_1112670_pt1 | contig 11812 bp, 5 predicted proteins | sample SynspAceP_FD_185933 | JGI IMG/M metagenome (GOLD analysis project Ga0163217, IMG submission 185933) | Saline lake microbial communities from Ace Lake in Antarctica - Synechococcus sp. Ace-P (PacBio error correction) | ecosystem: Environmental > Aquatic > Non-marine Saline and Alkaline > Saline ... | reverse complement strand
TTTCTTCACCGGGGTCAAAAACTCCATTTTCATTAGTATTCAATTAAATAGACGCACCGTCACTCCAGATCGCTGATTTGATCACGGTTGCTGGATTACTGTATTTCCAGTTGGCTGGACAATAAGCTAAGAGCGCTGAAGGACTGTAGCGCAGAATAACCTTCTGTTCGCTTAACTGAATTGGGTAGATGAGCGGTAATGAATTAAAATCAATTAGAAATCCAACTTGGAAACTGGGGATTGATTTCTGAGCTATTGTCGCGTCCATAGCCGAGGTGTAAATCTTCCTGTTTTGAATTAGGGTTTGTGACCAAAAGCAAAGCTGATGGATTCCGAACGTTTTAAAAGCGTAGAGTAACGGGTATGTCCGTCTCAAAAACATTCCCCTCACATAGACAGGATTTCCCGGAGTTCGAGGTAGCGTTGTAGGTTTAAAGAAAGTAGTAAATAATCCAAAGTTGATTTGTATTGGATTTTTCACTTATTAGGAGGCTGCTTTCTACGCCACGTAATTTACTCTGAAGACCACTCGATTGATTTGCGAATTTGAAGTCTATCTGTAGTTATTACCCCTCTCCAGTATTCCAAAACCAAATGCGTTCACCTGTCAGACCGAAACCACCACCAAATTTCCAAAATAACAGTAGAGGAAAAAACGTATTAAGTTAGCAGTCGCGCACTTGTCCTCTGAAGTGAGTGCGGGAATTTGATTGTACTCACGTGATGAAGCATTTATTACTAGTATTTGTAGGCATAGAATACCTACCCGAAGGCCCGAATTTTAATATCGAGTTCTGGCAAAGCATCAATATTCGCAGGTATATGCTGGAAAACCGAGCTGAAAGTCCAAAACAGGATTAGATTTCTTGTTCCTCCAAAGATATTGCCTTGATTCTACTCCAGCTCTTACGGTCACCGTATCTGGTCAATTCCATACCCAAAATCCAGCATGTGTAACTAATCCAGTTGCCTAAAACTGTCGGAAGGAATGAGGAAGTCCTGCTTGGGACATTATATCCTACAAAAACCCTTTGGGTAGGAAAGCTAAATGGAAACTTGAATCTGTCGATCTTGGATGATTTACTTCTCAGAAGGTATAGACACGCGTACTTAATCGTACTTGTCCCATTAAGTGAAACCGGAGCATTGAATCGATAATAGTCCCCACTTTCATTTGTCTCGGGTAAAAATCACCAATACCACCGATTAATAATTCCCACCTCAGAATCGGGCGGTGGTACCATCGATCACGAAAGAATCCAGCTCAATTGGGTATTTTACTGGATTGGTTGTTGATGGAAAAACTCCCCCAGTAAATTGGCCCCGTAGGAAAAACTGGTAGTACTGATTGACCTATGGAAATACTGGCTATTCCCGCCATCCGCTGCCAGGTTGCATGCCTCCTTAAGGACATACGCCAGTTTCTCAATCCCACAAAAATTGCTTAGAAGATTCCGGTGGTTTATGATTTCCTGGTAAGCTCCTTTGAAAATCACCTCCCAGGAAGCTCCGATACCCGCATTTGAATGTAGCCCTAGATATTTCCCACATTTGTGTTGGTGTTAATTAGGTTATAATCAAGGACCACCAGACCTAACACCTTACGGTTGCTCGAATAAGAAGTAATGGAGCGAAGGGACCTTCCCTTTGTCAAGCGATTTGGAGTTGTTGAGGATTAGTCTCTCGCTTCTGACGTTCCTCAATAGTATGGATTTGTTGAGGTCATACGTACACTGAGCGCATAATGGTGTGATGTGAAATGTGATCCCAAATAGCTCCTGAAAAATAGTTCCGGATGTAAGAAAAGGGTCTAAATTCCCCAATTGTAGTTATTTGTTCGCAATCGAGGTCGCGGACTTACCCTTGACAGTAAGCTTCATTTGTGATCGGATCATCGCCCAAACCTTCATTGTCTCGAGGGAAATGCACCTTGAAGGCCCTTTCCCGAAAGCTGTTTTCGGCTGAATATAGAGAAGACTCCAAATACCTCTCCCAATGGCAAATAAGCCACGTCTCAAAAAACAACCCCATTTAATTAGGGGACATTACCTACGGCTGGGTAGTTGAAATTCAGTAACCCCATCCGGGTTTTTTTGAGCAAAAGCCGATGGGAGGAATGAGTAGTTATAATCAAGATTAGACCCAGAATAACATGGATGATCTTTAATACTTTATTGGCTTTTGACCGAGTATGTTTGGGTTTGAATGATGGGTTTATGTGATTGGGTTCTAGTTTAACTTGACAGGATAGTTTTTGAGATGGATTGGCGGATGAACCAAATCTGAGGATGTGTGTCGCCTCTTTTGGTTTCATAAACCAGTGTAACTGTTTAATCTCCTGAAGCCAATATTTTCAGGTAATTTCAATTCACGGTTCTTTTTCCTGAGAAATAAAGCCGCTACTGTTTGGCCCTGCTCTGCAATTGTTTCATTTTGTACATTTTTTGAGTGTGCCCATTACGCTTCCGATAAATGGTGAATTTCGGTAGTTTTAAAAGTAGGAAATAACGCGAAGAGTACCTTCAGATTGGACACCGAAAAATTAACTCAAGAATTCTAGTCCGGTTAGATACGGTACCTACTTTTTGAAAATGCCGCGATGACTTGCGTTATATTTAAAAGCTCACGCGGAGTAAGCCACTTCTTCTTTGAGAACTTATCACAGCTGTAAGTGTGTGCGTTGGAAAGGATTTGACCACGGGTGGAAATAGGTTCCAGCTGCAAGAGAACGATCGGGTCTGACTTGAAGGCGGAAACATTTGCTGTTGCTGTGGTGCTAGATGAATGTTCTGGAAAATGCACCGACTCGATCAATCAATCCCCAAACTGCTTTTGCACGAATACTATCGAATACAACCATAATGAGGTTTTCCTAGGTCATCCATCCAGGGATACCCAAATATAAAACTCACATGATCTCTTGCGGTGAATTCCCGGGATTGGTAAAATAAATTACAGAACCTATCCCATTTCTGATCAATAAATATTGGTGATGAGGCAATCGAAACCTGTCCAAAAACCAGATCAGTTTTTGTCAGGATAATAAAGTCAGAATTAGTAGGAGAGTTTTTTTCATGGAATTTTAAAAAAAGCCGGACAGGAATTCCTTGGCCGGCATTGATGAATTAAATTGACGCAACATCAATGTTGAATGTACCTGAATAGATACCTGTAGCTTGAGTAGTTAGTGAGAAATCGAAACACCTACCCAAAGGAAATAAGCCCTGAAGCTAGCGTTACCTGTGAACTGCTTGTTACCAGCAGTAGCAGTAGCTTGATAAGCAGCTAAACAGCTCCCACAACTTCGGGAGTCATTGTCATCGTAGAGGTGTTAGATCAGTGTTAGAAAGTTTACAAGTAGCATCATAGCTTACTGTCACTGCATACTAGCACCACCCAAGTCGAATCTTGCCACGTTCGTTACAGAACCTGTTGTTTGCATTGCTGTTCCTAGCATCGAGTACCACTGCTGCAGGTGATGTTTGCAGAAAGTGTTCCGAAAGTGCAATTTCGTTCTGAGTCCCGTTCAATGCGCATTGTTAAAGTCCGCAAAGCAACAGTACTGAGCAGGTGACACTGGGAAGTTTCTTGTGCATTTGCTGAATCCTTAAAGCCCATAACCAAGGCTATCGTTTAGAACTGATTTATCGTCATTTTCATTGTTTTGTAATTCATATATTAAAATTTATTTAGATTTGTAAATTGATTTAATACTCTTTTCTTTTCAACTAAGTGTCCTTCATAGGCTATTGATGTTTAGATTTTTATGGATATTCTAGGCTTGACGGCAATGCCCCGCTGTCATCGGAAGTCCAAGCAAGCGGATATTCAACTGGGCTGGATTTGTGTTCGGATTAACATTTACCATATTTACTCATTATGACTGCTTGGCTACCACTTTCAAATAGCTTGAACTCTTCAAAAATTGAAACGGCCGTTATTTTAGAAAGAAAGAATTCTAATGGCGGAGCGACTATTCGTCAGGGGTATGTATTTCTAGCACGAAAAGCCAGTTTTCATTGACAGTTTAAACTGAATCCAAGTGATTGCCTTTGATTTTTCCCACGAGTCTCATTTATTGGATAACACGACTTTGGTTCGAAGATGCGCCCGCTTGGTAGTGACATATTAAGTTGATAAATTGAGCCTGAGCTGCTCCGAAAGAAGCTCAAGATTACGAACAGACCCGATTCTGCCGCCGAATACTTAATCATAGCTTGCTAAATGATACGTTGTATGGTGATTTTCTGCTAAATAATTACCAGCCTGGGAACAGATTCCTACTGGGCCCAAATGTGCCGTAATATAGATATTATTGCGGTGTCTATTTTCGTTAACTTCCGTACCTGTCAGAGGGCGTAGTGGTGGCTTGGTGCGGCCTAGGTTCTGTCGATTTTACTGAAGTGGTGACATTGCGTAAAGCCTAGTGGTAGTTCGATTGCCCCAAGCTTTTCCTGCAATGTTCATCCCTGGCAGCATATTGTTGTAGGCTAGTTTACCCTGAAAAGGAATAGGTTTAAACCAAAAAGGGTCGTCCGCAAAAGTCAAAAAACATGGGTGCATCGACAATCGACGGTTAAATCCGAAAGTGTTCAGGAGCTTCGATTCGGAATGCGATGGCCTGGTATTTCTTACCAGTGATATCCACGGTCGGTCGCAGGATGTAATAATGGGTTGTTTTAAATTAAAACTAGTCAGAGACGCCATCACAAGAATTCAATACAAATATCATCGCTACCAGTCCAAGTGCTAAAGCTGATTCGCTTGTGGCCATGACACCTGCGAAAATAAAGCAGGCGGAAGACGACAAAGAAACTTGCTGAATCGTGAGTGCGAGTATGTTATTGTTACTGCTCATTAAATGTATTCGATTCTATGTGAATTCGGATTGATATTTTCCCGGTAAGGCAGCACTGAGATCAGGTGTGCACCACAAAAACAAACAACAATCCTTGTCACTTAACTTGAGATTAGCACTCCCCGATAATCGAGTAAAGTGCTGTTGATGTTGAAGGTCTTTAAATGAGGTGCTTTAGGTTATATTCTGCTTTGATTTATTCCGATTCCTTCATTGGATTCTACGAGGGGTTCTCGTTGGAGAAATGTGATCCGGATCCTTGCATTAGATTGCCGTTATTTTGATAATCCTGCAAATGACTTTCATGGAAGGGACCATGATCTTTTTACTCTTAACTACAGAGATTAAATCAATATTTCGGATGGTCAGATTTCAAAGATATCAAGTATTCTTAGCCGTTACAGCTTACGCTTCAAAGTAGGCTTGGGTGCGCCATTGATGGACTGAGCCATGCTCTCCTGGAGAAGGCAACTGGATAAGACTAACAGGTAGTAGTGTCTTGCGAAATATCTTTAAATGTTTAATTAATTTTGGCTCATTTGATAGTTGATCTGTAATCAGTCGGATCAGCGGTAAGGTCCATGGCCTGAGTTGGATGCTGATGGATCCAGTCTAGCTCATGAAATCCCGGCGCATTACACCTCAACTGGGAAGCTACCACTCCTTGGAACCCATCATATCCTGTAATTTGAATTTCTGCTTTCCGAGTTTCTGGAAGGTAGATCGATCTTAGTTTGATTGATAAATGGATTAGTGCTGAACCAAATAGCCATTGGTAAATCAGGTTAAATAGCCAATTTCTTTCCGGTTGTATTCCCACTGATGATAGGTAAAAGGAGTTCTGGCTTGCCCAGCTGCTTTTCTGGCGTCGGATTACTTCACCGGTTTCATATGGAGACTGAAAAGAATCACTGCCTGAGGGATGGCCATGGATCAAAGGATTTTGCAGTTCGGGGCATAGAACTTTCTCGGAGCTTGAAATGAAAGGCGTAAGCAGATTCTTTCCGGCATGTCAATGGCCTTTTGAGAAATGTGATCCATCAAGCAGAATTTGTCACTTCTGCAGGAAGATCAGTTGGCAAAGTCCAGTATAAGGTAGTTTCCCATTTGATTGGCTGCGCTGCTTTTGAAGCGACAAGATGTTAATGGGATTACTTTTGTATTTCATCCAGCGTGCCTTTGATTATTGATGACCAGAGAGTTTTTGTTTCAGAGAGCCATAATGAATAGAACGCAGCAAGCCAATCCTTCAGCAAAGAGATTCGAAGCTGGTAAGCGTCTTTGAATCTATTTTCAGGGGGACTCCGTCTACTCCAAAGCTGATGAATGACTCGGCATGAGGTTTTTCACCTGTGAGCTGAAGATGAATACAGATGGCTCTTGGATTGTGAGTATCCTACCGTAGAACGTTTTAATAGTCAACGTCTTCACTGCATTTCCTTGTAAGGTGAAGTGAAGACCTTGCTGCATTTGTCGCTGCCAAAAACCTTGAAATGGAGCGATTGTCCACTGCCAAGTGATCCTATACCTGCCTTCCAGGTGAGGAAAGTAGCGGTGGCAGGATCCCATACATAGATCTTTCATCTATGTTGGTTTTGTCCAGCCACTGAGCGCATTCCAATCCAAGGTACTTGCAGTTGGTTGCAATCAGATTGAAATCAAATCATCTGCCTGGATTGACTTCAATCAGCGTGTCGCCTGGCCACTAGATTGTATCTCTTGCGGTGCAATGTCACTCCAAAATCAAAGATTCCGTTTGTTAAATTACCTCAGATCCCGTGGTTGATACGATCAAAGGAGACGTCGGGCCCGTAGTTTCCGGTAGCAGGGAAGGCTTAGCTGCGCCGTTGAAGATCGTAGAAGTAGTGACCTCTTCCCGGACGGTTACGGCATCACTTAAGATTAGCGGGTTGGTCTCCAAACTTTGAGGGCTTGTCCCTTAAAGCTGTTTCGCTCCCACCATAATAAATTGGCTTGAAGCGATGGATTAGTGGATCCCGAGAAGCCTTGTGTTTCAAAAACTTTCAAGAAATCTCCGTAATTGGTAGAGACCGGAGACCCAATCATGCGCCAGCCTTATTTCCTGCATCAAATGCCTCACTTTCCAGAGGGTTGGAGTACCCCAAACCCAAATTGTTATAGTTGGCATCTGGCTCCAGGATTATTAAGCGCCATTATTTGTGATTACTTCAGAAGTATTCAAACATTTTCAGAGCAGGTCCGCTTGCAACGTGAGTGTGCATTTCCTCAAGAGTAAAGTTGGCAAAATATCAATGTCAGCACCCAAAATATTTAATGATGGCTTGGTTTTGCGCGCAAGGGTATTAGAACTGGTTGTAGACGTGCCATGGGCGACTAAGCCTCCACACCAATTTTGGGGATCATACCAGTTCCAATAGTTAGACCAAACCAAGAAAATGGAATTGGGCAAAACATGTTGATAAAGGTCTTGCTGTTATGACCGTAAAAATTACTTCCTATTACCGCGGAACAGGGGCTCCTGCTGTAGAAAGCAGTGCGTCCTTCTAGATTTCACTTGCCCCCTGTTATTTGCTCCGCGCATGTGCAATAAGAGTCCTTTTCATAAATGAAAAAACACCATAGGGAAATGGGCGGCCAGTTGGCCAATCCGGCTCCTCCTATCCAAAAATACATTGCACCACTACGCGCCCCATTAGTAAGGATTACTTTTGATGTTTGTGCTGCTGCTTGTAAGATGGCGCCGCCCAAACTTAAATACAAAATATTGCATTCCGATTATTTGACCGTCTAGGGTGATCGTTCCTCTAATGATTCCCGCTCCTATTATAGAATAAAAACCCCAGCATTTAGCGTCTCCCACTTCCGAAAAGCAGGCGTATGGGAAAGCACCGTATTGGTAAAAGCATTCAGTTGAACATAAAGCGTTTCTAAATCCAGTGGCTGTGCTGTGACAGCATCCGCCATTATAAAAAGAACCAACATGAGTGGAAGTACCGACCCAACTTATGGCACCAGCATGTGAGGCCGATGTCGCAACAATCCCAATGTACCAGTATGTGCTACAGCGCCAGCACTAGTGAAAAGGGCAAAATCTGAAAACACTTCCTAAAACATCGACTGCCGAGCTGCGGGAGGAGAACTACTTTATACAAACTATTTGGAATGGTGGTAGTGCCAAAAGGATAATTTGCCACACCACCAGCAGCGATCCGTTATTGCTCCTTCTTGAGGCAAGTATTCCTTCCTTCTATAGTACAATTCACAGCAAAAAAAAAATGGCTACCAGGATGTGAAAAACAACGTTCCTTTTATTACGCTTGTTGCTGCAATATGTCAATAGCCCCTTCAGCCAATCCAGAATTACAGTTGGCAGCTCGTGTTCCGTTACTTAGAATAATCGTTGAACCTGCCCCATACCGGTGAAGCTCCCTGAAAAATGGAATTATAACACAGCGTCAGGATTCCTTCCCCATTAAAGCGTAAGTGTTCCACCTACAGATTCCAGCACAGGAAGAAATAAACTCGGGGGTATAGTTTCACCGACTCCAAATGCTTGCGCATGAGGCCGGGATGGTAACAAAAATATTACTAAGATCTATGTAAATACTAAGTTAAATCTTACTCTAGCCTGTGCAGTAGTAGCATCACCAATAAACTGTTACCAGAAAGGCTGGTGGGGTTAAATCCGGGTAATTATTCCAAGGTTTGAACCCACATCACTGTAAACGTCCCTGAATTTGCTAACCGCTCCAGCTCCAGGAAATGCTTCAAAGGAGGAAATTTTCCTAAATTGCGAGTGTTTGGCCATAGCTAAGGGTAGAACATAAAACACTAGCGTAATAGCTTTACAATATATAGTATGTTTTTCCCCATAATAACTAGGATTAATTTGGGTAAGCGATTGAGAGCATATTATCTTAGAGGCATTTACTTATGTTTATATAGAATTGTATATATATTTATCTTAAGCTTGAATCGGTAGTTGTTTTTTTTGTGAAAAATTTGTTTGCATTTCTCTGGGAATCGATAAGAGAATTCCACTGATTAGTGATAACTTATGAAGTTATCGGTTGGGTGCTTTGGGGATCTGTTTTAGGCGTAAAATTCCCAGTAACCAGTAAGTATTCGGATAGCAGATCTGATAGATGCTACTAAATGTCAGGTGTCTAAATTAATCCACCAAAGTTATCAAGAGATTTGTTCTCCTGCTTTGGCTAGCTTCGCTATGATCAGTTTGGGTATGCTCCTGTAGTGAAGTGGTGTTCCATCGAACTATTTCCAGGCCAGTCTTCAGAAACACTTCGTTTTTGGAAGCATTCTGATAAATTAATAGCGTGTAATTTTATAGAAGTTAGCCAAAATTAACCAGCCTCTCGAGATTCTCCAACGCGAAGACTCCCCAAGGGTTCCTGTTTCATTCAATCCAGACTCGTACATTTCTCCAAATGATCTGTTGATAACTTTTTTAGGGGATTGCAAGTTAGATTCATAGCAATTGGGTTTTTGTTACTACATCAAATCCAATAATGGAAGCCATGTACCGAGCAAAACCTGTCTAATCCACTTTAAATGCCTATTCTGAGATTATTTAATCAGTATCCAGAAAAAAATACAAATTGCGGATGAGAAAACCTGCCACAGACTGCGGTAAAATATTGCTGACGGTTTAGGTCTTAACTTAGTATTTGGTCCAAACAAAAAGTGTGTTTATGGTTTTTGATTATACTGGATCGATCAAAAAAAATTCATACTTCCAAAGTTATTTTCTTGCAGGTTCAGTTTATCAGCCATTGAAGCTTCCTTTTTGTAGACTGTGATTTTACGCTATTGTACTCTTCTGTTGCTCGCTCCGCAAATGGCGATAGATTTCAGTCTAGTTTCTAATTCCCTTTTGCAAGAGATCCACTCCCCAACTCTTTTTGTCCTTATACGCTGATTTTAAAAGAAATTGACTTTCCAGGTTTTCAAAACAGGATGAATAGAGTCAGGCATATGGAAAATCTTTTCACTGGAGAAAACCTGGATCTATAAATGCTTCCAAAGGAAGTACCGTAGTTGAGTTGCAAAACTGACATTTCTATTGTTAGATTCGTCATGCCGTCGATTGGACTGCTACACTGAAAGGAGGATCACAAAATTGCGGCATGTTTGTGGGCTAGCTTAGCTATCAATTAAGATGTGTTAGATAACGTAAACCGAAGGAATGGGCTCCATACTTAATCTGATAGATGAATGTTCTTTAATTCTTGTTGAAATTTCATAGAATCCTCCAACAAGGAGCCTATTGAATGATCAGTTGAGAAAAAGTGGTAAACAATTAAGTTTAAAGAGTTAAAAAAGTATTTGAGCTAATAATGTCATTTTAAATTTTCATTTTGAGTTCCATGCTCTTTTATCCAAAAAAAAACAACGTGAGGTGATTTTAAGATGGAGAATCGCTTAATCGTCACGTTGACCATTCCCTCAGAGGGCTTAGACTCTCTAGCCCCATCTGATCTCAAGGAGATTCGTAAAATTATTGCTTTTTGCCTTTGAAATCTGAAAATCTAATATATTCAACTTTGAGGGGGGAAAATGATCAAATTGATTTTTTGAAAAGCTAAGCAAAAAAGTATCCGCGGCTTCTATTTTTTAATTGGTCTAGATGGAGGAGTAAAATCCACGGAAAAAAGGAGGAACTTTTCAATTGTGTGGAATTGATAAAGCAATCGATTCCATTGCCCATGCGACCAATTCTGAGATCAGGAAGGGAAGGGTAACGCGGAAATTCTGATTTAAGTGAAAAAAAATGCCCCTTTTAAAAAACCTTGGAAAAATATACCCAGTACTGGGTATTTTTTTTGCCTATTCGTCTAACTTACCTTCCGACATACCAAACAAAGTGTCGATGAAATTTTCTTTTACCTAAGCTCGGAAACCTATTCAGGATGGCAAAATATTTGGAAAATCCATGAACGAGAATTGCGACTTGATTCCTATTGCGTATGCATCGAAGCATTACCTTGGGCCGTATAATTCGGGCAAATGAGGCACTCTCAAAAAAGCCATAACATTAGGTCTTTATCTGTCTCTGTGAGAAAATGCAGGTGCTTGCTCGGCCAGTATTACTTTGGTTAGTAGTTTCAACTTAGAAAAAATCGATAAGCTTCTGCCGAACCCCCTTAAGGCGTTAGGCACTTATTTTCGGATGCTCCATTATTCTCACCAAACACTAGGGTAACTTTTCCCCAATTCACCGCACCAACTGTCCGACTACTAGCCCAAATCAATAGCTTTTGATGCATCTCCGCTTTTCTCATAGGATCATTGCAAAAGTCATATCAGACTAGTTCCAATTTAATTACCAAAAAAGTAAATCCCCGGTTTGCAAAGCTGGCGATCTGAAGCTTCGTGGCAAGGTATGCCATAGAAAAGGTAGTACGTTTGATTAAAGGCCTCTTGGCGGATTGAATACTTTGTGGATAAGGATCCCTTTCCCACAAAGATCCAAGAGAAGTACAAAACGAATCCCATAGAAGATTTTTTCCATCAGTAAAGGGGGGAAACTTGATCAAAGCTTACTTTGCCAATCAAAGATTGAAGTAATAGCGATCGTCAATCACAAAAGATGGGGGGACAAAAAAAAACCAAAGTTCGAAAACCACGGGAATGGCTGTTTCTTGCCGTTTTTAATTCGTGTGCAGTTCGTGTAAGATTTGATTTTGCGCTTTTTTCATAGGTTCAAAGAGCCATTTGGGAGATTCGGGCCTGAAAAAAAAAAACAGGGCTTTTTTTCATATTGGCTGATGGGGGGGAACCAAGTCCAAAAAAAAAAAATTTCAAAAAATGGATGATTTAATTGAAGGAAAAAGGTTGCATTTTTTACCTTAACGGCATAGAGGGAATAGTAAAAACAGCAAATTCAATTAAAAAAAATAGCCTTCACCTGGCTTTGATATTCTGAGAAAAATCAAAATAATCATCTCTCCGTGG
>Ga0163217_1074906_pt1 | contig 11812 bp, 13 predicted proteins | sample SynspAceP_FD_185933 | JGI IMG/M metagenome (GOLD analysis project Ga0163217, IMG submission 185933) | Saline lake microbial communities from Ace Lake in Antarctica - Synechococcus sp. Ace-P (PacBio error correction) | ecosystem: Environmental > Aquatic > Non-marine Saline and Alkaline > Saline ... | reverse complement strand
CCACAGGAATTTTCGCTCGTAAAAATGTTAGCAGGTTTCGCCAAAACTGCCCACAATCGGGCAATTCATAGGTCTGCCCTTCATTCAAGCCATATACCTGACAACATTTCGGTCCATCGCGATGTTGCGCGGGCACCATGGACCCATTATTCCATTCCTAACGGTCAGATTGGATTTATCACAGTGATTGCTGAGACAATTTGTTTTGGTGCCGCCGGAACAAGGTGCAATCGACGATTTTCGGCTCGCAATAATGACGCCGTTCATCAAACATGGCGATCATTGCTGTCCACAGGCAGCGCCGCTTCATGAGCAAAACAGATGTAAGGGGGACTGGCCGCCAGGCAACAACGGCGAAACAAACAGGGCAGGTTACAATATTCTTTCATGGTTCATGGGCTCTCTTTCTTCAAGGATGCACCCAAACGGCCATGTGGTGCAGGCACTTTTCACCAAATATTGCGGACGCAATTACAATTCTAGCACGAACAATTTGGTAAAATAGGAAACATGTTCAATCTAAGATAGATTTCGAAAGGCTTTTAACAAAACTTTCGGGGCAAGCTAGCAAGAAAAAGCCGGCAAAGGGAAAGACTTTGCCCGGAAGTTGCACACCCGCTTTTTAGTTGGCTTTAGCGGCTTGCCACCGCGTTTGCCACCACGACCAGCCTGATATTCTTTCAGGTGAAATTCTGGCCCATTCTCCATTGGCATCAAGCTCAGTAAACCGGGCTTCTGGCGTTCAGGGCGCGGTTAAGCACGCGCTGCAATATTGGTCTGCTGCGATTGAATAGCCTTCTTGACTCTTTCTTCGGACACGTTGCCATTATCGTCGCATCTGACGCGCTGGAACATACGTTTCCATTGCCACGTCGCCACCTTCGCCACACGGACGCTCTTGTCGGTTCTGCATGGCGCTTTTCCGTGCTTCTCTGACCGGTCACCAGCTTCTTTCCGCCTTCGGGACGCGTCTGCTGAATGCGCTTCTCGCCATCAATTCGCGGGCAGCTTTTTCAATTTCTTTCCAGACCGTAACGGCACTTGTCATTCATTTCATCAACGGTGCAAACATCGCGAGCAGTTGGTTTCTACTTTCCGCTTTCTGTCCACAAGTTTCCGCGGCTGTCCTTGATCCATACCCTGCATCAATCTTCTGGGCAAAACCACCCATGCGGCCATGGTCCGGCCGCGGTCTCCGCCCGCCCTTGCCCACAAAGCTTCTGCGCCAGCAGTCGGCAATAGCGCCGATCAGTGCAATAGTGGTTGCTGCAATGCCTGTTTTCAGGATTTTTTATTTGATTACTTTTGGTCATTTTTGTACTCCGATGTAAGTTGGGGTGTATTCCATCACGTTTCGATGTGACTGCCTCAACATGGGGAGCATTTGTCGCAGAACTATCCTTCAAAACACCGGGGTTTGCCATTTTCAAAATTGTGTGTGTTCAGCGCAGTGATAACAATTTTTGCGACAACTAAAGATTCCGCATTACGCAAAAACCAGTCTAAAACCTTAATCATGGTAAGAAAAACAGGCACCACATATTTCTTGTGTCGATGACCATCGCCGACATTCGCCGATATCCATGAGCACAATGATCTGAAGAAAAACGGGCTTTCCGGGCGATGACAGCCGATGGTGGCGCAGCCTTGCGTTCAATTCGGTCAAGTCCCAGGCCTTCGATCTGATCATACTGGATATTCATGATGCCCGGAGAAGACGGGCTGAACCCTGTTGCCTGTTTCCTTGCGCGAGACTACAAACACGCCATTATTATCTGCTGCACAGCGCGTCATTCGAGGAAACAGACAAACATCGGTCTGGAAATGGGGGGCCATGATTATGTCACCAAACCGGTTCAACCCGCGAGAATTGCTGGCCCGCATCAAGGCGTATTGCCGCCGTTCACAAAGCCATGCCGCCCTGGCAACGCGAGACCACGCGACGGCAAGCTTTATCATTTTCAATTGTTGGACAATTGACACGACCACGCGTTCAATTGTGCAAGGATTGGCGGCCCTGATGTCCGTGTGGTTTGAGCACTGGGTGAGTTTTTCCCTGCTCTTCCATTTTTGTTGATCGCATCCGAACATGGTGTATTGGACCCGCGATCAGCTTATCGATCTGACGCGCGGTCGCAACGCTGGGGTCCATTTTGATCGTGGCCGTTCGATCAAGTCAGTCGTCTGCGCAAGAAAATTGAAGAGGACCCCAAAAGTCCACGCTTCATCCAAACCGTTTGGGGCGGCGGCTACCAAGTTTGCTGGCACCGTGAACAAACATGAGCGCGGACGTCCCAGCAAATTCCTGGCGGCGGCTTTATTCATGGCCGCGCGGACCTGGACCGCGCAGATCATCATTTTGATCATCCTCGACAATTCCCTGATTTCTCCAAATCATCAACATTATTGACTGTAGCAGTGAGAACGTTGCAGACGGCATTCCGGCGGGGCGCAGCAGGCCCACTCATCCGGCAGATTCATCATTGCTGCAGAGGCTTCTGCAAAATCTGATGACGCCAACCGAACAACGATTACTGCAGCCCTTTAGCAGTTCCGGATAGGCGCCTGACAATTGATTGCTCAACCACTGGCCCGAGGTAAACCAATGGGCCCCTACATTTACAAAGCGGCTTCTGAAACAAGACTGCAAGAGAATCAGGCCTGACGGCACGATCGAAGGCACGTTTCGTCGAAAAGGTTTCAACGCGGACAGCGCAAGAGAGTGGAGACCAAGAAGGCGAAATCAGGCGCGAACAAAGACGCGAGGCCAGGCGGCAAACAAAAGAAACGAAAGATCACGGGCTGAACCAGGCCGGTTAGGGACATTGGCAAGTTGATAGGTTCATCGTTCGCTGAGCTATCTGAGGATCGCTGGTTGAATACGGTTTTGCGCCTTCCCGGGCGTTGATCTGGAGTGCAAGTGGCTACGCAACCAGGCCCTGTTTTACAATATTTGCTTTGCGCTGGATCTGTGGCGGCATCGCATATTTGGTTCCTTATTTGCGCCCGCGTCACAACGGGCCATTTGAAAGATCTGGACGATTGCGGCGATGCCTTGGGGCGCGGTTGAAGAATGTTCCATTGCTGGCTGAAACGCGACCATTGGAAATCCGCCGCGCAACATCGGCCTTCAACGCCATGGCAGGAACGACTGACCCGCTCGTCAAGGTCGCACCCAGATTGCTAGGCGGCAATCATCCCATGATCTGCGTTACGCGATCCACAAGGTCTTCGGCTACGTGCGAATTGCTGGACGACGAGACTGCTAGGGGGACAACCATGATCCGCCACCTTTAGATGAAATGCGCAGAACCATGACGGAAAGTGTGCAGGCCTTGCCCGCGCGGATGCGGCCAGCGAAACTATTTCAGATGTTGATCTTCTTGCGCTCTGGAGAAATGCGCGTCCATTTTCAGAGCACAGGGCGGGCAGATATGACCTAACGGTCAATTACAAACCAATAACCACTCTTTGCGCGGCCGCCCCATGTCATTTTGAAGCGGAGCCATTTCAACAACCTTTGGAAAAAACGCAGGTTGTTTAGGCAAACGCCCGAAATCAGTATCGCATTTGCAACCAAAAAATCAGTGATTGTACAGATTTTCGGTGACTTTGGCCCGGAATCCACCGGAACCGGATGGAAGAAATGGTTCAAACCTTTTGCGCGGTTGGAAAAGTTTCCGCAGCCGCAGGGAAAAACCGGCGGTACAGGCTGGGCCTTTCCATAGCTCGCTCAATCATTCACGGACATTGGCGGCGCGAAATCAGCTTGCAAAACGCCAGCGAAAGGGGCTCATCGTCCACGATGGACCTTGCCCTTCAGCCACAGTAGAGTTTCGTGCCTGTTTTCCTTAGCCCACCCAACCATTTTTGATTAATTGCCCGCAACGCCCAATGGGTTCTGGTTGGCCGGCCTTTGTACGGGGGAATTGCAGTTTCCCGGCCAGCTGCAGGCGTTCTTGCTGTCCCCAACATTCCAGAAATGGTGGGGAATCATTCTGTTTTGTCTCTGCATTGCGCATAGAAAGTCAGCGCCTTGCATGTAACCGGCGGCAAGCGCTGGCAGATTGTTGCCGTTGTTCCTGACGCTGCAACTGTACACCGCTGATTGTCTATGCAAAATCCCTCACAGCCCTGCCCCCCGGTGCCGAACTCATGGCGGGATATTCTCACCTGTGGTTTATGCAGGATGCCTCATTTTCCGGCGCGGCCAGCATTTGCCAATGCTACATGGGGACTGGATGGTTGCCAGGAGGCCATGCGGCCTTCTTATCATCGGCACGACATTGTGCCTTTGACGTCCTTCCCAATTTTTTCCTGTGCCGAAATGTGGCAACGGAAACATCACTTTGGGCTGGTCTCGCTTTAAAATTTACTGGGCCTTGATCGGGATCGCCGGCATTGGCACAGCTTGCTTGGCTGAACGCCCGCGTCACGAAAGCAACTTGGGGAACGGGCACCGCAAATCTGGAACGGCAATGAAACACTCTTTGCACTGGCAATTCTTTGTGTGGCCTGATGGAGCATTCAACCGGTTTTTTGCTGACCGAATCCGCTGCGCGTCTTGCTGGGTCCTGGTGTTTTCGTGCTTTTGACCAATCTGGGCGCTCAAAATTGTACACGCGATCATCATTACCAATTGCGGGGCGCGCGGCGCCAAAGGCAGGATCACCAACGGCTTTCGAATTGACCCCCAGCCATCCCGCCGGGCAAACCGCAATCTGGCATTTGTTTTCTTAGCGGCGCTTTCCAGTTGGTGTGACGAGCCCCATGCTGCTCTTTATCGGCTGTTTCAAGTGGGCCGATGTATTCTCACCCCGCTTGTTGATGACGGCCTCTTTTTGCGATGGCTTCAGGAGCGAGGCCAAAGCGACGCCAGAATCTGACCACACAATCAGGGTTAAACACAACACGGCCCACCAGATATGATCCACGATAGTTGGCAAACCCAATGCCAAGCATAGGATGCGGTGATTTCTTCGATTCAACCGTGAGGACAGGGTAGCCAGGCAACAGTGCCAGTGTCTCTCGCGCGTAAGCGAAAAATTCTTCTCACGGGATTCGCGATAACAGGGCCCACCGCCATTTACATCAGCCCAAGCAGAACACGATGGGTCAAAGGCGCAATCGCGGGTTAAGGCCTGACAGGCGGATCAGCGGATATGGATGCTCTGGTAAGAGATCGGTAAATCCGGTTTCTCGCTGATATCGAGCCGCAACGAACAGCACGACGAATAATCACGAGAAAACCCACCAGCATGGTTTTTGCGGATTGCGCACCGGCATATTGCCAATGCTTGCATATCCTCGCTGCCCCCGGCCGTAAACAGCCGAAAGATCAACGGGATCCTGAGAATCGAAGAACACTCGCAAACCCAAAAAACGATGACACCGTAGAACAATGGCCCCAAAAAACGCAGCAAACGAGGTACCAATAAAGGTCACCGCCTGTCCGTTTGCGAGGCCTGCTCAATAGGCGCGCAATGGGCAATCAGCATGATGGACGCCAGGAAATTACTTGATCTGCGCCAATGCTCATCTCACCACCGGCCAGCACTGGATAGGAGCACCAAAGCCTGCATTTAATTGGCCAACCCAGCAAGGCCACTGCCCCAGACCAATTTCCCGTCTCGGCAGGCAGCCCATCAGACCCATCACTGGCTCGAGTGGCGGGTTCCCATTGGCATCAAATCAATCCATAGCCCTCCAGGCAATACGAACCAAATGAGAACGGAATCATGACCTGCAAAGATCAACAAAGGTGTAGCCAGCTACTATCAAAACAGTCTATTTGAAAATATCGACATAAATGCGCCTGTTGTGAAACAAATGCTTTAGACGAAAAGCACAAATTCAGGCCAACACTAAAGCGACAAGACGCCACAGAAAAAAACTCGGCGCCAAATCACCCAAAGGAATTAGAGACTAACGAGTTGGCGCCAGAACCCTTGGCGGCGCAAATAAAGCAACCAGCGGTTCAGACCAAGACCGATTCAATCCCGGATTGGCAATCATGCCAAGGGGGAATGAAAAATAGAGGGCCCAAACCCAGCGCCATGGCAGGTGAGCGCGACTTTCAGCAGTTCTCCTTCAAACATTCCAGGCAGCGATTAAACACGCGCACAACGGGGCGGGTGATGGTTTTGAAAGCAATGCGAAACCAGAACACAAACAAATGCGCTTGGGCAATGGGCTCAGACCCAAATCGATCAAGGCAGTCCAGCCACCGAAATGCAGATCACAATAGGCCGCGTTGTCGTACCTCCATGCCGAGAATCAGACAGGCGAAGCCGGTCAGCAGCAAGGCTGGCCACAACATGCCGCCGGAGCCGGACAGGATCTAGCGATGTGATTTTCCACACCGAAGTCCCGTCTGCCAGAACGCCAATAATGATGGGGCACATAAAATAATCGATTGCAATCAGGCGCCACCTTGGCGTCCTGGCATTCATGAACACCAGCTTCCCCCGCGCTACATGTTGCGCTGCAAATCTCAAACACAAACTGCATCACCAACAGCAAAACCAGCCCCAGCAATCATCGCCAGGACAGGCGGCATATTGTGGTGTCCCTTAGCGCCGACATTCCCCTCAAAGCCAGCACACCAAACGGCACAAGAAAGAACGCCGATGTTTTATGGCACCTGCCCGCAACTTGAGGGGCTGATTCTTCTTGGGCACAACCGCGCACGGGAAAAGCGCAGCGAAAACATGTCGATGCCCCACCCAGACGGCAGCAAATATAGCAAGGGCGGCAAAATGCCCGCCAGAATGATTTGTTGTATGGGTGTGGGCCGCCGTCAGTTCCACCCATCACAAACGCCCCTGCCCATCAACGCGGCAATGATCTTGCCGCGCTTTGAAGAGCCATTACGGTCACGGCTGCCGCCAATCGTGGATAGCAAGCCGCGTCATGCAGGGCCAATGTAATTTTTGACGCACAATTCGCGACCACACAGCCGACGAACCGTTAATTTGCGACTACAACGCGCAAGAAGGCATGAACCTCGCGACATTTGCAGCCCGCCGCGCAACCGCCTTAGCGCGCCCGGGCACATTTCTGAGCTGCCTGCCTCACCCGTCAATTCTTCAAGAGTGCTCCGAAAATCACTAAAAATTGCAACATGCTGAACCGAAGGAACGCCCGTCAACTTTGCCCCAGAATTGCACCCTCGAATTGTCAGTGTTCCCAGAAAGCTTTGCAGCGGTTTATGTTTATGAACGGCATAGCCAAACTCGCCGGGGGGGATGTGCTGGCCAAACAGGCCCATAGGCCAGCGCCCGAGCAGAACTTTTCGGCAGCGGCCAACTAATGGCCACGCCGTGCCATCTCAAGCAAGTGACCGCCAAAAGAACAACAGCCACACCCAGTTGAAGATCACCGGACAGGGTGCCGGTATTGATCGCCCAACCATATCTTCATTGAGCGAACCCAGATGCAGGCGCCACACCCACACGCCACAAACACTGTGGCCACTTTACGCGCTGACGCTGTGTCGTTGGCCATGAAATCAGTATTCCATGCACGCCAGTTGCCATAGTTGCAGGCGGACGGCCTGAGAAGAGATTGGGCACACAGTCCGGAAAAAAATTCAGCCCAGATGTTGAAACCCGATGGACACGCTCCAAGGATTGCACCAAAAGGAGGGCGCTGTACCAGACAGCGCTCCTTCATCAGAAGCATTAAAAAAGTAAACCTGTTGTCACGCCAATCGGTTACTTTTCGTTGCGTTACTTTTGCGCGTCGGAAAAGGGAAAATCCATTTTCCGTGTAATTAGCGCAATGCCCGGGTATGGAATGGCGGCTTGTGGATGGTGCCATCAAACCCTGATCCACGCCATCCACCAGGCAGCAATCTTCACCATTTTGGCTTTTGGTCCCAATAGGTCTTGGTCCATTTGGTAAGGCCGTATCATCCATTCCATATGGTGGTGGCATAGAGCCACAAACCGGCAATGATTGTGGTCACGATATGTCGGGCATCCTGCCCGGCATAAGTGCCTTTGCGGGGAATGACAGCCGCGTGCGTTTGTGGCGGCAATCTGCTCATCAATCCAAGACAGAACCTTGACGCCCACACTGGCCGGCTAGCTTCAATGACATTTGGCGCAGGGCCAGGAACCAGCAGTGAACAAACCCGTCAATTCTGCCCGTTCCTTTCAGCGCGGAACAGCAATTGGGACAATTCCACATCAGGCAGATTGACCTTTGTTTTCCAGTTCCGAACAGGCCCAGATATTCGCCGGCCCTCGCGGCGCACCGAAAGAGCCTTTGCCAATCAAATGGGTTTTGCCTTCCATGTCGGCGAAAGAATTGATGCCCGCATCTTCGCGCACACAAAATGCATTGGTCAGCGAAGGAATTCGGAACAGCGCTCTGATCTCATCAAATTATCGGCGTTGCCTTGCATCAAACATGGGCCTTGCCAACCCTGAGACCAAACCAACAGTGCTGGCGGCGTTGGTGAACACAAATTTGCCTGGGCCGGGCCGGCCGCTTCCATGACGTTCTGAACAGACCCTGGCTCTCCATCAACAGTGACCAATCACATCGCATTTCGTTCCTGCCTTTCAATGGCCTCGGCAATCTGAAGCCGCCATCTGATAATTAGGACGAACTGGATGATGCTGATTTGTAAGTGGACACGCGTCCGTCTGCATGTGGCTTGTGCAAAGGCCCGTTGCTGCAAGCAATCCTTTAGATGCCAGAAGCAACTTCTTGAAAAGTTTCTAATATTTCCTCCGAAAGTGTTTTGTCGATTTGTGTCATTGGTATTGCTGACAGCCTATCAATTTTCAAAACAGAGGCCTCCTCACATCCTCTAAGGCGATTGCGCAAGTGACATTCTGGAGTTCAAACTCCATGCTCGAGTTCCGCACTTCCACTCATATTCAGTCAAGAACCTTGAAAAAAGGAACCTATGATGGTGGGTTTCAAGCCTTTGGAAAGGTCCTATAATAGGCCATGGATATCAAACAGGGGAATTCTTGGCGCTGCTCGGGCCCCATGGCGCTCTGGCACCCTGATGTGTGCCGCATCTGCGGCATTTGTGACGCGCCAACCGGTGGCCACAGTCACCGTCGCAGGCCACGGACATTATCAAGACTATCGCAAAAAACTCGGTCAATGATCGGACCTTGTTTGCCACAGGAATGAACAACCGACGCATTCGGAAACTTGTATTGCAACGGTTCAGCTTTTTCACGCGGCTTGTTCGGGCAAAAAGCGCCGAGTGCTTTTGTCGAAAAAAAAACCCTGAAAAGCCTCTCGCTTCTGGGACAAGAAGGACAACAAGGATCATTCCAAATTGTCCAGCGCATTGGAAGCGTACGTGTGCTGATTGACAAAGCACTTTATCTTCACGAACCTGACATTCTTCTTCCTCGATGAACCAACCGCCGGGGTGGATGTCGGAGCTGCGCCAAGAAACATGTGGGCAAGTTGCGTTTGCGCGAATTGGCGCTCGACAGCGGGCTCACCCATCATTCTCCCCCCAACCCACTATATTGAAGAAAGCTGAGGAAATCGCCGACCGCGTTGGCGTAATTTGCCCATGCGAAATCATTCTGGTTGAAGGAACAAAGCGGATTGATGGACGAAGCTGGCAAGAAAAATGCTGATGCTGGGGACCTTGCATGAGCAAACAGCTCAAAACGCTGCCGGAAACGCTAGAACCGCGATGATCTGGAGGCTGTCAGAGACAGAGCGAGCAAATCATTCACACTTACACACACAGGGCGGAGCGCACAGGCATAACCTCCCTTCTGCAGCAGGACTCTCCGATGCGGGTATCCGCTTCAGAGATCTCAACACCAAGCAAAGCTCGCTCTGAGGAAATTTTCGTCCACGGCTGTCCATGCAGGATTCAGGCGCAATTCAAAGATAAAGACGAGAACAAAAGCCCAAAGGACCCGGCGGGAGGCCACATTTAAAATCATGAATCTCACTGCTGTCAGGCCATCTATTTGCAGTTTCGAAATGAACCGATGTGGCGCACCCTGTTCCAAAGCCTCATTTCTTCGCCGATTTATATCGACCTCGCTCTATTTTGTGGTGTTCGGATCGCCATCGGATCACGCATTCCTGGAATGAGCGGGGCGTCGTGAGCTACGGATCCTTCATTCGTTGCCGGGCCTTCAATCATTGGCTAGTCCTTGCTCCCCAGGTCGCTGTCCCAATGCCGCCTTTGGTATCACTTCCCCAAATTCAAGGCACGATTTACGAATTTTGCGTCTGCGCCCATTTCCTAGTTTGAAAATTGTGACTGGGTTTATGTGGGGAGCCGCCGCCACCAAAAATCACCATTCTGCGCGCCGATTATTCTGGCAACAGCCAGCCTGTTTTCGTAGAGCTGCAGATGCGCACCCGTTCATCATGCTGCTGTTTTTGGTGCTTAACCGCACTGACCTTCAGCCTGCTCGGCATTTATCATTGGCATATGGGCGGAATTTTGAAAAAACTGCAGATCGTGACCGCTGCTGGTCATCACTCCCATTGGTTGTTTCTCGGCGGCCCAGCTTCTATTCGGTTCAACATGCTGCCCCCCATCTGGCAGACCGTGGACGTTCTTCAATCCGGTGCTCTACCTCGTCAGGCGGATTCCGCTGTGGAGTTTTTACGAGGGTTGCGAACGTTCGAATTCGGTTTTAATCAGTCTTGCTGGTATCAGCTTTTTTCTGGGTCAGCTGCATTTCAATCGTCTGGTGGATTTTCAAGACGGGCTATTTCAAGTTAAAACAAATCAAGCGCACAACAAAAAATCCCGGCTCCAGAGGAACCGGGTTTTTTGACATTGTATTTCAGGACGTTAGGCCAATCTGTTGAATTCAGATCATTTCAGGCTGCGATGTGTGCAGGACGTTCCATATAGGAACAATGGGGTGGACGAAGACCGACCGCAATGTTTTTTTGCGCCGTACAGAAACAGCCATGTATCAGCCAAGCGGCTCAACCAGAACAACCGCATGTAGGCCGCCCAAAGGAGGCAACGGAACTCAGGCTTTCTTTGCGCCAAAATCCCTGACCGATAGAAGGGGAGAGAAACGCCCCAGAATTTGGCGACCCAGGCAACCCACACACCCTGATAGGCAGTGAGGAGCGGTTCAAGTGCCTGTTGTTAGGGATAGATCCACATAAGCAGTGCTTTTGGTGTTTATGCAAATGATGCGTTTTGCCCAGCGCGCTTGATAGCCCACAATGGCAGCAGCAGCGTTGTAACAATTCATGCCGTATTGCGGCAGTCAATCGGTGCGAAGAACACACCCTGTGCCAGCAGGACCAAGCGCCAAGACCATGGCCGCCGCGCCGCCGCAAACAGAAGATACAGGGGACCCAGAATGAACGTGAACCGGAACGCTCCAACCGGAAAATGCGCAACACGCTGAAAGAACAGCGAAAACCCAATCAAAGTGTGCCGGCGGACACTGCGCATGCCAAGGCGGACGCACCGCCATCATACGAAATTCGTTATCGCCCAGGCCATTTTGGCGCATAACCCAGCGCGGCTAGGCGCCTGCTGATGTTGGCATAGGCTTCAGGCAATTTTAGCCGCCGTTCACGACGCCAGGTTTCAATATGCATTTTAGTCTCCTTTGCGACACCCGGCCGTGCCGCCCTTATGTGAATTGGTCTTGCGACCGTTGGATGGCAGGTTTTCCTGGCTTTTTGGGCCTTCGCCTCACCTCAACCTTCCCGGCGTCAGGCCAAGTTGGCCTATCGAGTTTTTGGCCAGTTTTCACATTAACCAGTTTGGCCGGGGGCCAGGGGCCAAAAAAAACGGGAATTTTCCTCCTCCCTTTTTTTTTTTTTTCCC
>Ga0163217_1039843_pt1 | contig 11812 bp, 14 predicted proteins | sample SynspAceP_FD_185933 | JGI IMG/M metagenome (GOLD analysis project Ga0163217, IMG submission 185933) | Saline lake microbial communities from Ace Lake in Antarctica - Synechococcus sp. Ace-P (PacBio error correction) | ecosystem: Environmental > Aquatic > Non-marine Saline and Alkaline > Saline ... | reverse complement strand
TGTTCGCTCGCGTCTTTTTCGGCCACAATTGCGCTGGTCGAATTCGTGAAAGTATTCGTCAAAGTGTGGCGATTTCGGCGGGCTCGCGCAATGGATCACGAATGAAAGCGGTGGCGGCGCATTTGAATCTTCTTGGTTTTATCCGGCATCTGCCGGCTAATCTGCCGCCGCCGCGGTGAAGCTCTGATCGCAGCTCGGCAAATCTACTGGTGCCATTGCGATTGCATTTTTTATGGCGGCTTTTGACTGGGCGACGCAAGCAACGGATGAGCAGAAGGAGAGCCAGGACGAGCTAAAGAATCCGAAGGTCCCCCGAGATCAGCCAGAAACGGCGCGTCGTCGCCGCGAAGTTGTCCGCGCAGCGCACCATTACCCGCCGTCCTTTTGGCAGTGTATATTCCTGAACCAACCGACGCATTATTCGAATCGCGCTTGAAGTATGACCCCCGAGCAGACATGGGCACCGGTCTGTATCCGCTAAGGTTCAGACCAATCTTGACCGCCGAATTCGCGAAGGTGGCTACGGAACATAATATTCCGATGATCGAGAATAAACCGTTACGCGTACTGCTGTATGACGAGATCGAAGTCTGATCAGTTATCCCCTGTCGCCCATTGGGAAAATCGTGCGGAGACTCATTAGCTTTGTCTTTGAATTTAGCAACGCAACATAAAGAAAGCGCGCGGCACCGCGAGGATCAATCCTGCGACGGACCCGAATTAACGCAGTAACTGCCCGTTTACGGTCCTGGTCAGGCGGGCAATTGAGAAGCGTTCAAGAATAATTCTGACACCGCCGGCGCGCATGTGGAATTTTCGCCAAAAGAATTGGCGCGGCAGTTCTTGGCTTCATTGGTTCCGAGGATCATTGTATCGTAGCTCGATACCAGATCGTCCATAATTACGCGCCGATCGTTAAGCTTCATATTCGTATAAAGTGGATCAATCGATCAAGGTAATCGGGTCTGTGGCGGCGTCACGCGGCCCACAGCTCGTCAATGAGAAGTCTTGAGTTCGTTACGACGCTTTTCGTGTTAAGCCGTCGCGAGGCCAGGGCAAATTCAGCGCTGGTTTTCTAGGCTTCTACCTGTTGCAAACGGAGCCCAGTTCCACGCCTTGTTAGTCAAAAGACATAAGCACGTCTTCCCGGTGCGCTTCCGCAGGCCCGTTTGACAGGTCGGGCAGTATTGGGACCAAGGGCGGCGCACTCTGAACAGGCGCAGTTCCGTTCTTCCATTGGCTCCGCGGCAAGCACCATCATCGCTGCTTGTGGAGGGGCGTATCTGAACATAGGAAGCTCGGGAAGGACAGGGCCCGTTTGGACAGAGCGTAAGCGCCAGCCCCCAATAATATCTTGCGTTTAAACATACCTGATCCAATACATCTTTCAGCCTTGCCGCAGAAGAATTTTTCAAAAAAATGCGCGCACCATTTCCTTTATCCGCCACCCCCACCCAAACCGGGGGGGGGGGGCCCCCCCAAAAACCCCCCCCGTTCAACTTGCGTCGCCGGAACGGGCTTTGCTGTGGCGCGCGGTTTCGAAGAGGCGGCTGCTTCCTTTACGGGGCTTGTGTTCGTCGACGGTCGCGTCAGGCACCGTTGCCCGTTTCGAGGGGCTTTCGCGCATGTATGCACCGATTTTCAGATTATCGACGCCGAAGAGAATTGTTCGACCAAGCGGCTCAAGCTGCTTAGCGTCGCTTCAGGCCTTGGTAATTTCATTCGAGGACACATACCATAGCCGATGCTGCCGATCAGCAATACGACAATCAGGGACTGTCAATTACGTTGCTTCATCTTCGTGTCCTCCAGAATTTTCCAGCTTTTCGGTTAATTTGCACGCCACAAGGCCGTTATGCGTTTCCCTAAAGATACAGTGAATCGGCGGTATCGCGCAGGTCACTGTCGCGTCGGGAACCTCTTCGATACCAAATCCAATCGTTCGGCTTGGCGCCACGACATGATTTTCTTTGCAAGGAAAGACGTTTTCGGACAGCACTACAATCCAATTCAAAACATGGGCACGTTCAATCTGAGGCTCGGATTAAAGAACGCCACTTCTTGCGACACCATACGATCCCAAAATAGACTTTGCCAAGATTTCAGGCAGGATCTGTTCTAGGGGTCATTAAGGAATGAGCCAGATCAAGGTTACCTGTGTGCCGCAAGGTTACGAGGACAAGCGTTAGAATAAGAACCCGCGCACCAAAGGCTGGTATTCTGGCATTGCGGCACTGCACCTCTGTATCGATTACGTCCAGCTCTAGGTTTAGCGGCCCCTAACACCGACAGTGATCGCTTCACAGCTCGCAAAAACGGCAGAGCGAAGCCGCTCTCCAAAGCCAGCTCCAATGGCGGTGAAGGGATCAGTGTTGTCGAAGTCGATATTCTTGGCATTGGCCACCAAGCATCAATTCTACCGCGGTCATAAGAATGGTTTGGTCCATCACTACATAGGATTTTCGCGAACGAACGGGGGGATGCCTGTTCCGATTGGCAGAACGTGGGCTTGGGGCAGCCCCTTCGATTACTTTTTACCATGAATATAGTCGAGCGATGCCAGCATGGCTTCGCACATGGCCGCAGAAACGGCAGTGCGACTGTAAAGGTTTTCCATGCGATCACGATGATGTCCAGGCATAGGAAGCCGTCAAGGTGAAACCAGACAGTGCGGCATATCTCTCGATCAGGTTAGGGCCTGACTCGGCCGGGGTCGTGTTGCTGTATCGCTGCGCGCTCATCCCGCCATTGCACGATCAGGTCTTTGATCAGGATTTCCGCGGCAAGATTCCATGCCCACAGCGCGCGGGCCCCGCGTTTCAGCAGTTCGGCCCTTGATAACAGAATGCCGCCATGCCGCGCACGTCGTTTTCGTCAGGTCCACGCAGTACCCGTTAAGAGATCGCGCAGTGAAAGGCTGACGTCTGCCATCAGCTTGTCCGCGCCCGGCGTCGGGCCGGTAGGCGACCATCAGGGTTAACCTTAAGATAAAACCACGGTGGGATCCGCTTCTGTTCGAACCCTGAATGTTGGCTTCAGGCATCTCGCCCAGAATCAAGCAAGCGTGGTCGGGCTGCTTTGACGTCTTTTTCGCCCTCTGCTGATCGTCGGTTTCGGCTTGCGCCGTTGCGTTGTCGTCGCTCTGTTTTGCGGCGCATCTCGTCATCTTTGGCGTCAGCGTGCTCGGCTTCGTCGGCTCTTGTACTCGGGCTCAAGGCTTCGGCGTCTTTGACATAGGTGCGCGGCGCAAGGAAGAAGCCGCCGCGAGCGAGACCACACACATCAAGCCTGCCGCGATCAGCATTTTGCGCGATCCGCGCGCGGTCCCGCTGCGTCAGCAGGGGAGCCTGCTTTACCGCCGGCTGCTTTTTTTTCGCTTTATCGCCATGTGAAACCTAGAACTTGGTTAATGTACATTGCGTCTTTTCAGGGCCCAAAACAAGGTTAAAAATTGTTTAATTACTGCCACGAGGCATGAATTGTTCATATATCCATAAACAAATCCGCTGCTTGAGGGCATCATGCAAGGATTACTCGACAATCTTAAGTCGTCGTCGCAAACAAGCTTATGACTTTGCTTGGCGGGGCGAGGTATTGGCGTGAATGCGTTGTTTGATTCTCGGCATCGGTCGGTGACCCTGTCGGAGCTACCGCGCCGCTTTATTCGAATCTGTCGATCACCTCTGCGAATTCAATCGAAGCGACACTGGCGAATGCGGCTTTTTGAGGCCATGTGTCGGAAGATTGGTACGAGCATTTCTGTGCGCGCGCGATGCGGTGCGGGCACGGATGGTTTGGCCGGAAACCGCATGCCGATCGACGGCGATTCCAGGGTGGAGCTGTTTGACGAAAACAGCGGGCTGGCGCATGAATTCGTCCTCCGAAAATCAAAGCAAGATGCGCGCGATGGGGGGGAGCTGGCACGTTCGATCAGGACGCTCGATGGCATTTCGTCGGTGCGCGTGTTGCATCTGCGTGCTGCCGGACCGCGAGCCGTTTTCACGTGATGCACCTGCGCCGCGGGCGTCGATCATCTTGCGCCCCGAATCTTGGCCGCGCCGTGGACACGTAAGCATGCCGTTGGGTCAGCATCTAGATCGCCTCTGCCGTGCAAATGGACATTTCGCGCGTTGACCGTTCCTGTCGCAAGCGGTAGAGACTTCTTGGCTGAAGGGCCGATGGAGCGTCAGGGCGGTGTGCAATCCCCAAGCCGGCATCGAAGATCTCTGTCACAGGATTGCAAATATCCTAACCGCTGGTCGGGGCGGTAAACGCGCGCGTGCATGTGAACTAGAGCTCACGACGCAACGCGAGGTATTCGTAGAGCAGACAAGTCTATTGATCCGGATCAGAGTCGTGCGATCAACCGAGGACAAAATCGGAGGACCAGACCGCGGTACTAAAGGCTGGTAAATGTTGGGCGTCGAAAACAAATTACCTGCTGGCATTTGCCGACGGCGCCGGAAGGGTTCGTCGACCACGGTTCCGAAGCCGATGAGCATCGGTACAGTATGAATCAGGTAACACGCGCCGCGAAAAGTAACGCGAAGCGGTGATGTTTCGTCGCCTATCCGTCGCGGTCTTGGTGAACGGCATCTACAACGCGACGGCTCTATGACTAGTCTATGCGAACGCACTCCGCGAAGAGCTTGCCGCCTGAGCGAGTGGTCCAGGACGGCAGTCGGGTTTCGACACCGCGCGCGGGATAGTGTCTCTGTCGATAGCATGCGGTTTATAGGAACATACTCGGATGGACTGAGGCGACTCGATCGATAGAAACATCGGTGTGATGAGCTCAGCGAAATGTTACGTCCTATCGTTGCGCGCGTGCTTGCCCTGCTGTGTCGGCCTGATCTCGATCTTTGGTGTGCGCCCCGTGCTGCGCAAGTTGAGTGAGGCGATCAGCTCAACAGCATGAAGACCCGCCTTGACGGTTGACAAAGCGTCCGGAACCTGCGCGTGGGGTGGATGTGCCAGCCGCCAAAGCGCCGCGGTGCCTCTGCCTGGCGGACCTGCAAGAAGACGAAGACCGCTAAACGTAGATGACGGAAACTATCGATGCTTGCCGAGGGTGCTGAATACGGCGCAAAGGAGGGCATCGCGGCAATCTTCATAAAAGGGAAAATCGACAAAACAATCCAGCAGCTTGCCGACGAAAAACCACAAGAGTCTTGCGCGTGATCCGTTCGTGCTCCCGGCTGAGGCTTGGGCGATGAGTCACCTCTTCGCCGTAACTTTGACAGTGATAACGCGCCGCGGTTCCCTGTCACGACGCTTGATGAGAGAGGCTGAACTGCGATCTACCGAGGCACGCACAAACAGGTTTTGGACGCAGGGCGCGGCTGTCGACAGCTGGACGAAGGCGAGATTTGACGCGCAGGAAGCGAACAGGCTCGAGGCGGAGAGCGAGGCATCCGAGGGCAATTGGAGTACTGATCGCGCAAGAACACCCGTCAAGTCGGGCCACAGAAGCGATATTGTCGAATTATTATCTTGGGCATCGTGCGACCGGTTGTGCCCCGAATGGCTGCGACCTACGGGGTCGAATCTGGCTGTGCGGCTCGATCCGCGAAAGCGTCGCGTTGAGCCGCCAGCACAACCGGTTCTGTCGATCCACTCTGCATGCCCCGATTGTTGTTGCCCGGCTTAGGCGGCACCCGCCCGTTGGTTGCCACGATCGACCGACGCCGCGTCATCAAAATTCATCGCGGATAGCCACTTGCCCGCGGGCAGCCCAGGTGTCTGGCAGGGCGGCCAAAGTTGGAATTGACATTAACAGCAACCACAGCGGTGCCAGGCCGCTTGCAAACCGCAACCGTTGAATGACCGCAAACAGATTGCGTGGATAATTGCTACATAATGATCAGATAAAACCACGCACGACCTGACTGAGGTTCCGGCTAATCGGAAACCCAGCGACCGGCCGGCTTGGGATAGCAAAAGGCCTGGACGCGATATTTGGCGTTCAAGCTAGACGTGCGCGTCGTTTGGGGCGCACCGGATGCCAATTCAGAGCTGCCTAAATTGCCAAAGGGTCGGTGTTGAATTGGATCGCCGGGTCGGTGGAAACCGTCAGAACATCAGATAACGATCGCATGTGGCGGTGGCGGGAATTCTGGTAACGGGTCCAGGCGGACTCGCTCGGTGTCCGCACTGCGTGAAATCTCAAAGACTTCGTCTCAGATATCTGAGTTGATCGCACCCGCATTCTGTCCTTTTTTGCTGCCCTTTACAACGGGAACGGCCATACTTGTGGTCGCCTGATTGTGTTGGGTCGGCCGTTCGCACAGAAGCGACCTGGGCCAGTATGGCGGGACCATCTCTCGGGCCTTTCGGGATGTAACGCCGGGGACGGAATGACAAACGTTGCCACCTTTCTGTCGCTGATCCAGCTGTTGCAAATCATCACGGTGCTGAGCGTGTCGCGCCGGACTTGCTGGTTATGGTCACGAGTTTCACCAGATTCGGGATATGTTTTTCTCGATGTTTACGGCTTTGCCCTTGGATTGAACCAGACGCCAGCCCAACATTGTGTTAACACGCTATGCCTTTGTTCAGACTTTTCTTTTCAATGCAGCGGCTGTTCGAAGACGCGTGGGAGCCGACTTGTCCCGCTGATGGAAAATGCATCATCGAAAGAGCAGGCCGTTCGCAAATATATCAGAGCCGTTTTATAATTTATTGCTGGTCAATACACGCGACAGGGACTTGCAGCTTTTCACGATATCGCGGACGAGGGCGTCCCCACCGTCCGACGGTCCTGGCCGCTGCTCCCAATGGCGGGTATTAGTACCATCCGTTCATGATCTCAGAGCTTAGACGCCGGCTTACGATTGGCTTCCTGATCTACCTTCCCTTCATTGCCATTGACCTGATCGTCGCGTCCGGTTCTTGAATGAGCGCAGGGGGATGATATGTTGCCGCCAGTAGGTAGGTATCGCTGCACTTTCAAAAGTTATCTTCGTCCTGATCGACGGGTCTGCGTACATGCTGGCCCCGGATCGCTGGATCAAATCCTACGTCTCGGCTAGGTTGCCGCGGCGTCAAATGATCATGGTCAAACAAGTATGTTTCCCGCTATCCTGGTCAATATCCTCAGGCTGCAGGAATCGGCGCTCTCAATGAACCAGTGTTTGTACCCCTTCGCCAAACACGGGGGTTTTTTCCCCCAAAATTTTTTTTTTTTTAATTTTTGGTTTTTCTTTTTTTTTTTCTTTGCGCGCAAAAGCTGCGATCCTGTTTCTGGGTCTGGTGAAGAGCCGCGGGCGCCATTCATGCAACAGCTTGATGGTGGCATAGATCCGTCAAGATCACACCAGCCTCAGGCACTACTGGGCGAAGTCACGCGGCATTCGTCGAAGAAATCATCGATGAATTCGAGAAAACAGGTGAACCATAGCGGTAGTGTCGTTGCTCGATCGACAGCCGCGCGCGTTTGCTAAAGAGTTTTTGCCGGAAATCTGTTGCCAGATCTTGCAGAAAATTGACGGCGAAAAAAATAGATAACGTCTGAAGGGACTCTCGGAACTCGACGAGAAAGAGCTGGTTGCGTTCCTGCAGAAAGAACCACAATTCAGACCATCGCTGTTGATTCGGACGTATACGCCCCGACGTTTGCGGCCAAAGTTACCTACCGCTTTAGGGGCCGAACGTGCCTCGGATTTGATCGAGGCGGATCATGGGAATGGAATAAGCTGCCATCGAACCATCAGACATTGAAAAAACGCTGCTGCGGATGTCTTTGCCAAGGTGGAAAACAGCGCCGAAGCTCGGATCGAGAACCAGTTGGTCTCAATTTCAACAACTGCGAAGATATTGCTGATAAACCTGACCGTAACCCTGGAAGAGCGCCAAGCAGCCAACTTTTGCTCCATCCAAACAAAAAATGTTTGTTTTGGACGATTTGGTTTTATTCAACGAGATGATGTTGGGCTAAAATTATGCGTGAAGTCAGCGGAACCTCTGCCGATGGCTCTGCGTGGCGCTAGAAAGAAGTGCGCGCGAACATTTGGCGTCTTTGCCGTCGCGGTCGCGGAGTTATGCTTCAAGACGAGAATGTCATCAATGGCGTTCCTGTGCGGTCAAGATGTCAAAGGTGCCCACTCAAACTGTCGAAGCCGCATTGCGGCTTGAGTCTTGACGGGGAAGTTTGCCTTGCCCGAAAATGACGAAGACATTGTGTCCGGATTATGCGAACTGATCAGCGGTACAGCCGTGATGCAGAGAAGGTGATCCGAGGCCACGTCATTCGTAATTGGACAAACTGGCCGCCCAGGTGTATAAAATTGCAACAGGTCCAAAAGCTATAGAATTTGCACTTGAAAAATCCCTGCGGTAACTGCATCGTATAGCGACCATATCGCGCAATCAGCTTTTCACGCTCGGCCGGATCGAGAGCTTTTCGATGTCAAACTTTTCATATCAGCATGATGTTTTTTGTCTGTCCACGATCAAGCGCAGACATCTGCGTGGGGAGCGATAGAGCACTTGAAAAAAATTTGTTAATTTTCACTGGCGAAGTACTTCAAACCAGTTAACTGATGTCACCCACCTTGTCGCGAATTCCAAAACAGTGCCAACCGTTCTCCGTTTACATGGCGTCATTTCGATTGATATACTGACGATTGTAAAACCGCCGTTTCAACATCGCTAAGGAAAAATCCGGGCGTCAAATCGGGGGTTGAGGCCCTTCTTCTGTGGTGAAAGACAAGGGTTCAGGTGCATTTCGCGGAAACCGGGCTCGTCCGTGCGACGGCGATCTCAGAAGAGAAGAGGGCTCGTCGGATTTGATTCCCAACATCTTCCGGAATAAGGCCTTTCCCGAAAAATTTGATCTTCAGTCGAAAGCATCGCATCCACTAGCTGTAAAACTTCGAAGATCACGACCCAGTATCTTCCGGGTAGTGAAATATCGGCGATCCGGTCCGCGAAACGCCTCTTCTGCCCGCTTTATGTCGCGGCCAGAATTACGCAATTCAATATCAAGACTGTTTGTCGCGCAGTTGCGTCGAATGAGTTTGAGCGCGTAGAGCTGCCTAGTGCCCGAGAGAGATGCTTATCATAGGCTACACTATTCCCGCCGCCGTAGCCGTGTTTTTTTTCACGGTCATTTCAACATTTTCTTCATATTCAATCGAGGGCCGTAAAGGTTCGCATCGCTGTAGAGTCCAGCCGGACACACTGGGCCGCGGGCTTCAAAGATGTGGCCCCCATTTACGTCGTGAAAGACCGGCGCAAGCGCGCAATTTGCTTGTTGAATACATCTTCACGCGTTTTATGCGCGATCGACGGGCTCAAGTAGGGGCGTGTGGATGAAAGAAATTACACTCCTTACGGAGTTACGCTCTTAATCTTCTTGCAGCAAATCGGCTTCCGAACGATTATCGGCCTGGTTCTCAATTTACGATCTCAGTTGTCGCGGTCTGCATCGCACAAACACAGAGCCGTGATCAAAATCCGGCTCATTGGAGTTTAGGGTTAAACCGCAACCATAGCTGGTTACTCCGCCGCCGACTTTGCAGCTCGCCCGCTCAAGCCCTCGATAACTGCGGGATTAAGATCAACTCAAAGTCTTCCATACATTTCCTTTGACCCTGGATCCATAGGACGCCCTTTTCGTGTTCGGACTCTTTCGTCCACAAAGAAAAGATGGAAGTGTTATACACCTAGGCGCACATCGCATGGGTAAGCCGTTGTTCCCTTCTCGGCTGAGGTTGGCCTGGAATAAGTCTCAGACCGGCAAACGCGGCTCTGATTCCCAACGCAAGGGCAGGCGCGAATGGTCTGCGTCTGTGAATACCATCCGGGAAGGGTTTTCTCAAGTTATTCACCAAGTATTGTGTGCGCGATATGCTTTCGCGTTTCGATTAAGGCTTCGACTGGATAAAATTCCTACGCTATGCGGCTGACGACGAGATAAAAATCACTACCTCCAGGCCTCCTGTTGTCAGCTATCAGGCGCCGCTGTCACCGGCGCCGGCAGTTCGGTGTCCCGCCTTGCCGGAGATATGGTGCGGTAGAATCCCGCCTCACCTCCTTACGAGTCTCATTGTGCCAGGCCGCAACGCTGTATCTCTCGAGCAGTCTCTCCCGAATCTACTTGACGCGCCGCGACAGGGCGAGGAGTTTTAACGGGAACGGGCGGATATGTAATAAAGGACCAGATCCCCATGCTTCATACTGTACGGGAACATACTCCGAAGTGATCCTATCATGCTCGGTACCGTATTTGAAAAGCTGCGTGGCCTGCAAGCGCTCGATCGTCTAGCCTCGCGATGCTGCCCGGGTGTTGGCCTTTTCCACGGATGCCGCCGGTTAGATGGTCCTGGCCTTCTGGTGCGCATTGGGTCGGCGAGGGATTAATCGCCTGCTGCGCATCTCCACAGTCAAGATATCGTGAAGCCGAAAGATCGTGGTTTACTTATTGCTGGGCACATACCCAGCGTTCTGCTCCACCCAAGCAGCTGAGAGTGTCCGCGAGAACGGCGGCTCCCACGCGAGTCTTCCAGTGTCCTGCGCGCATCGCACAGCTCCCGAAGTAAGCCCGACAACAATTCCGCCCGAGATTGTGGGCGAATTCCTGGCATGGCCGCAGCCGCGCTTTCCGAACAGCGGCGCGGGGCGGCCTCACTTCAAGGCCGCAATCGCCGGAATCAGAAGAAGCCAGGCGTGGGCTTTCGACCGGCCGCTGCGGCCCACCCGCCCACGGCAGTTGATACAACCTTGCGGCCATGCCAAACTTGTGGGCATCTTTTCCACCAGGATCGTTGTTCAACCGGGGAATAATCCAGGCGCTCTCGGAATGATCGTGGTGCTCGAGCATTCACAATTCGGACTTCACCGGCGTTGAAGGCCACCATGCGCGCTCTCCAGCTCCCCTTCCCGCCATCTGGCCCAGTGGGGCACCAGCAGCTTTCAGGCGCCCGGCCAGCATTCAGGCGCAAGCGCTTCAGCCACCTCTCGATCCCCTCCACCCCGCGGTACCACGTAGAACACATGGCCGCCGCGGTCGAGTCCTGGCGGATGGCGCTGCGTACCGCCTCGTCGTCAACGGGCAGCGAGGGTGGGGATCTTGATCGGGCCGCCGCAGCGGCGGTGGCGGGATGATCAGGCTCCATTTCGCGCACCCAGGAGGAGGCTCATGTAGAAGCGTTGCGGCGGGATCGGTGTGGCTACGAGAGCGTGAGCACGTCACGGTCATTTGCGCAGCCCGCCTTTGATTTTTTCTTTCTGCTGCGCACACCGAAAACGCTGTTCTTCATCCACCACCAGCAGGCCGAGTTGCCTCAAGGTGGATGCCCTTGCCCAGCAGCTGGTGGGTTAGCCCACCACCACACAACCGTTTGGGCCGGCCTTTGAGCCCTTTCGAGGATCGTCTTGCGTTCGCTGCTGGTGGCGGAAGCGGTTCAGCAGGGCACACCTTCGATTGAGGTACGGGGGCGAAGCTGTCTCGCTTCAAGGTGCGCCAGTCTGCTGAGGCCAGCACCGTGGATGGAGCGAAGCAGGCGGCCATGCTGGCCGGCTGTCACCGCCTTGAACAACGGGCCCGGCATCGCCACTTCGTTGTTGCGAAAGCCCACAGTCGCCGCAGACCAGCCGGTCCATCGGCCTGGGCTTTCCATTCGCGCTTCACCTCGCTGATTCGCCTTGGGACTTGGTCTGGGGTGGGCTCGTAGGGGAAGGGATCCTCCAGCTTCAGCTTGCCAGGGGGCCATCGGCGGGGAAGGCGAAACCCCGAGGGCCTTGGTGGCGTTCGGCATAGGATGCTTGACCGAGATCGAGCGCAACCTTGGCACGTCGGTTGTAGGGCCCA
>Ga0163217_1067407_pt1 | contig 11813 bp, 18 predicted proteins | sample SynspAceP_FD_185933 | JGI IMG/M metagenome (GOLD analysis project Ga0163217, IMG submission 185933) | Saline lake microbial communities from Ace Lake in Antarctica - Synechococcus sp. Ace-P (PacBio error correction) | ecosystem: Environmental > Aquatic > Non-marine Saline and Alkaline > Saline ... | reverse complement strand
GGTCGCGTTTCAACCTCATTTCATTGCGCCGTATTCGTTAGCATTCTCCCTTTTCGCTCCGCATTTACAGCAGGAAAGCAGACTCATCTGCCAAACGGGCAAACGCGTCGCCATCGCGACATCGGGCCAACCTCTCTCTCTCTCGCGCTCGACCGAAAAGATGATGCCGCAGCGTTCCCTGACGTGCAAAGCTGCAAGAACGAGGCGTCGTTCTGCGGAACCTCACAGGTGCTGCATTGCGAGCACAAGCCTTTGCCGAAGCCGAGATCGTGCCGTTGAATCAGCCCCTCGCTCTAACAGCGTCGAAGGTTTGCGACGAACAGACGGTGTGGGGGCTGCGGTCAGAGGCATCAAAGACCCAAGGCGGGGCGGGGGGGCGGCCGGGGCGGCGCTCGGGCGGTATTTTTATGCCGCTTGCTGGCGGCTATCCTGATCGGGAACATGCTTGGCGGGCGGTTCGGTTATGGCTTCCAGCCAGCCGATGTACAAAAACAGCGCTGGCAAATTTTACCAACGCGCGGCGCACCAGACCTATTTCCAGAACAAAGGCGGGCAAAGCTGAGCACCTTCGCAGTTCACCCGTCCCGCGACAACCGCGGGCAAAATGCCAATGACCCGTTGCACAGCGAAATCGCGCGGCGTTTGGCAAGGGGAGCCCAGCGGTCTACGGCTTTGGCGGCTAGGGCGCACGGCCAAAGGCGGGTTCCGGCATTGATTTTGAATATGCCGACGCCAAGGCGATCTTTCCCTGTGCAGTTAGCATTGCTGGACGGTTCAGGTGCTGCCTAGCGCCGTTCCGGCTCCAGCCGTCGGGCGCGTTGTCGCTTATTTCGCTCGGCGCGTGAGGCATGGGATTGCGGGGTTTATCTCAGGTTAAGATGTGCAGCATGGACAGCAACCACAGTGGCGCGAAGGCGACATGGGCCGATACCCGTTACATTCGTTTTTGTTGCGCTCCCTAGATGATCGAAGAAATTCCGCAGGCCTGGCTGCGCCCTATATGGACAATCGGGTGCCTCATAGCATGTCGAAAAGGACGCATATTGGCGGCGCTTGGCGTTGTTCGCATTTTTTTTAGCGCAAACGATCATCATTACTATGCGGCAGGCCGGATTGATCGGCTTTGTCCGAGACACTCACGTATGAATGCGGCTAAAAGCCACCTTGAAAATGCTCGATAGTTCGCGAGAATTTTGACAAATCATCCATGAAAAAGATGCTCGCATTACGGAACTCGCGTTTTTATTGGTGAGAATCCTTTTGCACCAAAAGGGATTTTTTCCTGAGGGTTCCAAAACATCCGCGAATCGATGGACTCGTAATCAAACGTTGCACGGGCCCCCGATTTGTGGTGGTCTGATCATCCGCTGAGCCCGCAGCTTGGGTGAACTACCGCACCAACGAAGAACATATCGGGCATCCGAGCGGATTGCTATCTGTTGGGACCGAGGCTGATGGCGGGACTGTTGATCTTGTGCAGCGGTCGGGGATGATCCTGCGTGCCCGGATACTGGCCCGCCCCATGATGCTGTCACTGAGGGTGAGATCGACGGAAAGCAACACCGCCGGCTTGGTGGTATTGTCTCTCTCCGTGCTCGCACTACCAAGAGTTTTCTGGTCGAAGCTGGCATTACGTGCAGCCGTAAAGAACGCTATGATATGCTGACCCAGGCAGCCGGACGCAAAGCCCACAAATTGACGCGCTTTGTTACCTACGGTTGACGAAAGCTTCAGGGATGCGGATACCGTCAGTCGAGTTGGATTCTCTTTTTCGAAGAGTGGTTTGGAAGCGCGCACCAAAGGGCGGCTGGCGAGAGGTCGCGCCGGGATCAATGGCAAAAAAAACGGGCCTTTTGATCGCTATTGCAGGCCTCATGCTATTGAGGGACTTTGCTGATATGTCCTGCAGGTCTCCGAGCGGACGTAAACGCGCCGAGCGATTGCTTAGCAGCGGCATCGAACGCTGAACGATGGTTTTGTCATGTTCGACGCGCAGGGATCGGCTGTTGTGAAGCCACTCCAAAAAGTACAAAGAAATGTACGGACCTTCCAGCGAACTTGCATGAGAAGCGGAGACACCTTCGAAGTGTTGCTGAGGATGGGGTGAAACAGCAGCATTCCCGGTGGCCGGCTTTGACGAGCCAAGTGGATCGAACGCCGGGTTCGGTTTCACCGCCAGTCGCAACTCTTGAAAACTAACAAACATTTGCGGACGGTCGGGTGATCAAAGCGTCGGATCGGCCGCTGGCCGAGGGCTATGTCGGGCTGCGTGTCGATGTGACCGAGCTAAGCCATGCAAAGACGCGGCAGAGGCCGCGAGAAGGCAAAGACAAATTTTATTGGGGTGCTTAGCACGAACTGCGCCACCCCGTGAACGGTTTCATTCATGGGGGTGGCCCACTTGTCGCGCAATGCTGGCCATGCTATCCGCCATCCAAAGCGCTGCCTGAAAGGGATGAAGCCCGGCGATATCAGCCCTGCCGAAGCCAAAAACGACTGTGGACGAGCATGTACGACCGCTGTCCGACTGCATGACCGGCTTGTCCAGTCCGGGACCATCTGCTGCATCTCATCAACGAAAAATTCTTGATGTGGCCAAAATCGAATCCGGAGGTCTGGTCAACGAAGCCTACGGCATTGCGCGGTGGCAGGATATTGTCGATCCGGTCATGAGCAAGCTCAATACTTGTCGAGCAAGAAAGCTGGCCTTGACGTGGTCCAAGAGGCCGACGTGGTTTCGCCGACAAGTTCCGCGCGCGGGCAAATCCTGTTTCAACCTTATTGCCATGCGATCAGTTTCACCGACACCGGATTTGTCCGGCTGGTGGTGGAAGCCCGCGGTGATGCTCGTCAAATCGAGGTCCCAACGACAGCGAGCGCAGCATAGACGAAGCGTACTCGCACAAGCATTTGAAGTTTTCTATAGGTCGCACCTCTCATCCGCAACCCGTCGCGGGGGCCTGGCATGCGGCTCGCCAGCTCTCGCGCAGTCTGTTCAGAAATGCAACGGCGGCTTGACCTAAGTGTCCTCACGCGTCATAGGGCAAGGGCAGCTGCTTACCTACGCTCCCCACTCAAGGCAGATGAAAACGCCGGGCCAAAAGCGGCTCCTCAAAGCGGGTTAGTGCGCCCTCGTTTCGCTCAATAACTGCATCTCGACACAGCACGCCTGTCTGAACAGGGCCGCCACCCCGGTCGTAGATCACAGCGGGAAACCGGATTCTGGTAGGACGGCAGCATACCTGAATGCGCATTATCCTCATTAAATCATTGAACCAAGGTGGACGATGTAGGCCCATTTCTGTTCCCATATGCAGGTTCAATGAATTTAAGGAATGTGGACCCACGATATATGGCAGACTTGGCTACGTGGACTGCTTCATAGAAGTTTCAACAACCGGTCTAACGTCCGTCTGATTTTGCAGGCAGATTTGTAAAACGCCTCGTGGTTAAAGCGTTCTACGTAGGCTCTATGGGTCTATCAAACCGCCCCAGTCTGCCATTCTCCCACCGGATAGAGCTTGAATCTTGTACGACTAAAAAAACGGTGATTTTCTTCCCGAGCTTTCGCCCAAACCGATCCTTCTGCCCTGCATTGCCATGAACGCGCGCCTATGTTTCCGGAAGCAGAAAAGCAGAAGCTGACCATCCAGCGAGCAATTAAGGTGCTGAATGGCGTGTCTGACGTCAGCGCTATGGGACAGGTGCCTTTATCTGGTGAGCAGCCGATCTTACTTGCGTCCGCCCCAGCAGGGCTCGATATTGCCAATGCCATTGGAACTTGCGCCTCCAAGGTCAGGATTAGCCTTTTTCTAAAACCGCATCAACGAGAGGCTCCATGGCCTTGATTTGGAAACTTCTGTCTACGACCACTAGCGGCGCGAAAAATCATAGAGTATCTGCTTTTTGTTCTGCTGAGGCGGAATCTTTTTCAGATTTGGGCCCTGACGAAAAGCTCGCTCGGGAATGAGCTCCCAATACTGGCCGTGAATACTTATGACTAAATTTTCTTCAACCGATGAGCTGAAGACCACATTCAATATTGGACCTCCAGTTGACGCGAATCGTTGATTCTTCAGGTAGTCCCAGAATTTCGGCGACACGCTCAACATCCGTTGAGCGTGTTGAAGCTTGGTGGTCATAGAAAATCTCCCTCTTAGGGGCCAACTGACAGCTCTTGCAGGCATATCACCAACCGTACCGCTGAATGGGCCCATGCCCGTCCACTTTAGCGCATCGAAAGGCAAACCAACAAATTGCGTATTCTTTTGATTGTGTAGGGCGTTTACCTGTTTCGGGTAGCATCGGCGTATTTAGATGCATCCCAAAGCGATGGCAAGCATCGGCCCTAACCGCCATTCGCCAACGTCTTTCAACGCTTGTGCTGCAGCTTTTGGCGAGTGATGTAATTCCGGGATCCTGCAGCCTTTTGGCGGCTTAACACTTCTGCGTCACGAAAAGATCTATCTCATGCTCGGAAACGAAACACGGTTACCAAAGATACGAATGAACGTTTTCTCGCTCGCTCGCTCTCTCCCGCTCTCCAAACAACTGGTCGCAAACCCGAACAAGGTAAGTCCGATAAAAATCTGTTCTTGATTTTACTCACAGCTCCCACCGCATTGTCCGCCGACGTCTTACATGGCCCAAACTCCTTTGCCATGAATGCCACCGCAACGAAATATGCCATCAAAGGCGATTGTCAGCGGCACCTTTGCATACTTCAGTGTTGGCAACCCATCACCTATGGCCAGCATCTGGCCCTTTAGGGCAATTCTCGCCCCATCAGAGTAGCGCGCTCTTTTCAGGCGGACTCGCGAGCTAGATGCCGGCTACCCAGGAGGTGCCTCTGTGCCTCGCGCATACTTAGGAATAACCGTGTGGGCCGCACAGTGCGCTGATAGTATTGGGGCCAGCCCCACTTGCCACGATCAGCAGAGCCGGCGCCAATAATGAGCATAAAGCAGGTTCTTGCCACCTTCAGACCTACCAAGTCGGGGTTTGCGTCAATTCATCTCGAACCAGGCGTTGCGCGCAATCTCTTTAGAAACTGTGGTTACAAATATCGACAGTTTCGATCGTGTACATCTAATGGCACCGTTAGCAGGCACAGTTTGGCGTCTGATATGCCCCTACCATTAGGGATAGGCCAAACCCTCCAATGGACTGATCCCGTGCCCGGACCCAAGTGACAAACAGCGGAGGTTCAGGTTGTTTGGCAACCAAATGTGCCGGTGACGTCGCCTGATGTAGCATGATGCCGTACCTAACCGCCTTCACGCGGAACGCCCACAAACGGCGCCAATTGCGGATAGGATGTCTCTTGGATAGTCGCGGCGCACATTGGTGATCAAAATGACAAACGACCACCCGCACGTTGTCTTTGCAGAGCGCATCGACGCGGCAATCACTGAGGCAAGCCCCGCCGTGTTAATAACGCCCCAGATCGTCACACAATAGGCCATCGTAGTCGATCCACAAGTTCATCAGCGGCCGTAAGTCTAGACTGCATGAGGTCCAAAGGGTGACGTGTGTACCATGACGTAAGCATGGAGGTAGCTTCCATGGCACCAGGTCAAAGCACACCTTCATGAGGACCTGACAAAACGCCATGTCTCCGAAATAGGTGTCTTCGGTAGGGAGCGCGAATATGCGGAAGCGCACCCCGTACGCATTTACTCCTTTGCTATCTTTCGATGTTTTCCATACGGCTTATTCCTCAGGCGCTCCATCAACGCGATCTTTTTCTCTAAGGTCAACCTTAAGCGGACCAGGATGCCTGGAAATTGCTACGGTATGTTTCCCGGTCAAATTCCAACACCATCCATCAGGGTCGCGTTGGAGGACCTTCGACATTGTTTCGCATACTGTTTGATGCTGACTTTTTGCCCACGTTGGACCATGGCTGATCCGCACTTATTGCCGGGCATCAGGCGTTTATCGCGAATTTTTTCTATAAGCGTTCAATTGTTTTGGAACAACACCAACGATTAGCTTTCTCTTTTTGGGCTGCGCCTTCGAACTCGATTATTATGCCCTCTCTCGATGTCCCCGCCTGACCCTCGCGCTCGGACCGTACTCAATGGCTGTGACGGTCAAGATCCTGTCTTGGCTGTTGGAGTATGCCCTAACTGTTAGACAAGTTAATCTCTCTGTTCATCACCTGGCCCACGTGAATGTGGCCGAAAACCTTGCGCGCGGCCGATCTGTAAAGAAGATATCTGCCTCGCGAAACCTGTTTCGATGCCCTTCTGAAGTAGCATCGAACATTCAAACTAATCTCGCTGTTTCAGATCAGAAACCAGCCCGGTTATCGAGCAGTGGTGATTACGGGTTCCGGCACGGCGGCCAACGGAGGGCAATTTTGTCTTCTGTCGGGGCAAGGGGTTGCTATTTCGATTCATATCGAACGGTGGGAATTTGGGGGGCGCTGCATTAAAACATCGGCGGAATCCACAAACAAACACAACCCATCTGTTGATTTGAGGATATCCCTGGGGCACGCCATTCGATCCAGCCCAAGTTTCCGCCTATCTGTCGAGCCAGGATCGACGTTTGTCGCGATGGTCATCATGAACTGATCAGGGATGTGAACCGTTGGCCGAGGTCAAAAGGTGCATCTGCAAAGAGCCGGCCGCTGTTGTTCGTGGTCGACGGCCGTCAGTTCCGTCGGCCGCTGAAGTGATCGATATGAGCGTGCCAATATCGCTTTTGTCCAGCTCCAGTTTTCCCAAGGCCATCGGCTTCTGTGTAGTGCTGCTCGTGTGCTCGGTCCTTTGTCGTTGACGGAAAAACATTTCAACGGCTGAAGCAACCATGCGGCAAAGGACACCTATGAACTTGGCTAACTTCTATGCCTTCCTGAAAACACACACTTCAGACAACCGTACGTCGCTGCTGCTTGTTCCACGTTCTTTGCACTGGAAGCAAGCAGTTCGTAGCAGTCGCGTTGCGTGAAGGCGTCATGAACGCTATGCACGCATCAAGGGCCCGAGCTAATCTGCTCGTGTCGGTCGTTATTGCGCAGGAGCTGAACCTCCGGATTTCTAATCGAGGCAGCGGGGACATGTGTCATCCCCTGAGCCACTGTACCTGGTGCCGTCCGTCGATTGCTGTGCGCGATTCTCGGCGACAGATTGCGTGGAGAAACTCCAATCATTCATCTACGAAGCAAAGGGTGCTTTGCGGGCAAGGTCTTTTCAGTGTCGGCAACATCGCGAAGTTGTCCACATTCGTCCCTTGGCCGCGCTCAAAGACGTATTGCTGGCGTTGCAAGGCCGAGCGGTCGACAACTCGTCGCACCTGTAAGGACCTAACAGGCGCAACTTTTACGTTTATGCTGCGATCGCCACAGCTCTCACAGAAAGACGTGGTGTTCACTGACAGGCAACGTTGACACAACTTTGGACCACAAACCCGCGATGTATGAATGGTGGTGTCGCGTTTTGTTACGTCACCGCTGCCATTCTCGCCAATTATGGGTGTGGAGCGCGTTTGGTCACCCCGAACCCGGATCACGGCGCCTCTTTTTTTGGATGGCTTGTGTTGGCGACCGTGCTCTTGTCGGTGCGTACCTGCTTTGTTTCTTTGCCGCCCGCTGCACTCCTGATCCATCTCAGGACCACATCCTCGACTTGCATTCTGGACGGACACAATAGGCACGCTTACCGCCGCGTGTCTACCGCAAGGTAGTTATCTCCTCGATCGCCTGACCGATCAGTTGCAGGCAGGTTGGGTTTGTGGTTCGGGGCCGTCGGATACCCGCTTAGCTCAGACCGAGAGCGTTGATACCTGATTCTCGCTATGAATCGGACACGTTCTACGGTTTGCGCGGATAATTGCCAAATTTTCGTGGCACTCGAAATCGAACGGCATGTGACTCCTAGTAGTTATGCGTCTGTGTTGAATACATTGGCGAGTTTGTTCCGAAAAAGGTTGGAAAAATCGCGCGGTTGGGGCTTTGGTCCACCCGCTATGTCTGCGCGACAACGCAAGCTCTAAGGCGTGTTCATCTTTCATGCTCCAGTCGCTGATCTTTTGATCAACATGGTCTCGCTCCTATGTTTTGCGGCCAGCCAGCTGTTCTGGGCATCCTTCAAGTCATGGCAAAGCAGGCAACATCGGGCAACCCAAAATTTGGCCCTCAAAAATAGCCACCCGAGTGGGTGTCGCGTTGATGTAAGTGAACATCGAAATGTATGAATGAAATCAATCGCCCGCCTATGGCGTATCATTGCAGGGCATCGGCCTGTCGGCTCAGCCCTTTAACCGAGAAAACTGCCGCGAAACAGCCTGAATTGCCGTCGGTCGTGCTGTCCGTGTGTCTGAACGGATGCTACCGCAATGTCTGAGTTGCGGCATATCTCTCGTATGTGTCTCATCTTCACTCTGTAGATCCCAACAGCCAGTTCGTCGACAAGACATTCTCGACGCATTCGCCTCACCTCATGTAATCAACGAGCGTTATCGCTGTGAGGACAAACACGGCTCCCTTTGTCTCTCTCAGTCGCGACATGCCGACTTATCAAGTTCGGACGCGGGACGTGGTGTTATGGTAAACGCCAAATATATATATAGTGACCATCCAGAACGTAGTGCATGATAAAACATCGCGTTAGACGAGAGGTCTAAAGTCATGTACCGCGCTCTCGCTCTCTCTCGCTCGCTCCAAGTTGCTCTGGGTTCTCCCGGTGATGAGGAAATATTCAGTGGGCAAGACAGGCCCGTTCGGCTCTCTCTGCTGAACTTACTGAAATCATAGAGCAGAAACATTTCCGCCGATACTTACGAGGCCGCCTATGAAACGCGTTGGTGGTGAAGGAACACCGTTCGTGCGCTCGATTCACCGTTTGAGTGTGACAGAGTCCGCTCTATTACGCTGGCAGCAAATGCTATATATCGCCAATTCTCAACCATTTCCGCGGCGCAACAAAGGACGATTCGACGAAGCTGCTGAGAAAACAGGCACGCTGGCGTAGCTCTATGTGCTGGTACCCATTCCCCGCTCGATCAGGGAACGGTTATGGTGGACGATCGCAGTCAAAGCTTGCTGCCACAACTGGCACCAGATCGCTGCTTTTGGAAGGACAGACAATGGCAAAGGTAAAAAACAGCAAGATCTCTCTCTCTCTCTCAGAGAAGCCGAAGTTTCTGCATATTTCTAATGCCGGAAACCGCGCTTTCGATTCTGGTAGACGGTGAAGTAACTCTCCGGGTCAAGAGCAAGAATCTTTTTTTGGGTATTAAATCCCGAAGGAAATATAGTCGTGGCTGGTCATCTCTGCTCATATATACTGGGTGCGAGTGTGCCATAGAGAGTCAGCGTTGCCAATCCCGACCCGGAAACCTTTAAAGAAGCTTTCCATAAAATTCAGCCACTTACATGACCGTGTCTTTTTGTTGACGCAAGCATCGAAGAAGGAAGGAAAAAGACTCTCTGACTCATTCCCGAAACCGCAAAAGAAAGGGGGGTGTTCCGTATATTAAGTTGGTCCGCTAAGCGGGGCAAAGTCGCCGTTGGCTCGAACACCCCGAAATGATTCAAAATCTCGATATCTTCGCCGCTTTCTCAAAGTGATCCACGTCGTGCTTTTGATCCACCATTCGGCGGCTTCCATTAAGCAACGCTGGGATCGTCATTTCTGTTGGCAAAAAAAACGCGTTAGAAAGAAAGACCTACGGTCTCTCCCTTTTGGCGATCTTTTCATTACAGACCGCGAAACCGCCTTGTTTCTTAAGGTTGCTCCTCATACTGTTTGCCGCCTCTTACGGAATAAGTGATCCATTGGAACATAGGCGAAACTGACGGAAGGCCGCCAAACTTGGGATATTTGCGTCGGGTGTGCCTCCGAAGCTGCCATTCGTTGAGACACGTTTCACACCAGATAGGTGTTACGACGACCGGATCAGTTCTGCGGCTGTCATTCCAGCGCAACATTGCAGGGTCTGGGAATGGCCCCCTCGCTGGGGGCGATTGTTCAACAACCGCATTCTGCTTGGTCCCATCGGAAAAACATCCCGCCAGCGGAGGCTGAGCAGAGAAATTACATTTTTTCAGAAGTGCGTTTTTTTTAGGTACTACAGTTTCTATCGCAGCCAGTAAATCGGTGTCGGCAAAAGGGTTATTGTCAAACTTTGCAGTTTCCAGCGTCCGCGCAGAGGCTACTTGGACGCCGCCAAGTCGCGAGAAGACCACGGCAGATCATTTATTCAGTTCGCCTGCGTCTTTGGCGAGCTCTTCCCCGGACCGATCTGGTAAGCCGAAATCAGTGATCAACCACATCTACATCTTCCGCTTTTCAAAAGAGTCGAGCGCACTTGCTGCATTTTCTGCCCGAGACGCAATGCCCAGCTTCGCGCAACACGTCCGAAATATCCGGTCGTATCCAATGCATCATCTTCGCAGATGCAGAAGCGTAGACTGCCGGTCCATTGTGATTACTTTCCGATCTGCTTTGATCGGTTTTCGAGTGTCATTTCTGCGGAACATCGGGCGAGCGAAAACCCCTTCGCTCATCCAAAGGAACTTCGCACCTTGTGGCTTAATTCAAACCTGCGAGTCACGGCTTGCTTGAATCAGCTGAACTCCGTTCATCAAACCAGACGACCGTCTGAACGACTACATCTTGTTACAATTCCAGACCGTGAAACCGGGTATATTCAGGACGCCATTTGTTTAAAGCTGTTGTGCCAGTATCGTGCCCGGTTCATTGTGCCTGGCCATCAACGACATCCCGTGAAAAGAGATCAATGGCAGGATCATCGTAACCACAATAGCTAACGCCCCGTTCCGCATTTGGGATGCTTTGAAGAACCTTATATCCAAGCTCTGCCAGCAAGTGGACGCGGTTCGCGAACGTCGTTCGTCGTCCTTCGACAAGCAGGGGCATCGTTTCTGTCCGCCTTTTAGCCCATGATCAGCGTTGGACAGGGCTTGTACCTGTTCAGCTTCGAGAAGAAACGGGGCAGGTAGATTACATATGGTGGGTGCCTTTCACCGATTTTTGGCTATCGACAGCTTTCATATTGACTCCCCGATTGTTTGCGAAAGCCATTAAAGCATGGAACAAACCGAGCCCGGTCCGTGGGCCGTTTTTCCTTGGTTGTAAAAAACGGGCTCGAATATGCGTCAGCGGTTTCTTTGTGAAACATGGCACATCCGTATCGGTTAACCGCAAAGCCTAATGTTATTGGCCTGCTTTACGTCAGGATTGGGTTCGGACAAATGCTTTTCGTTCCAGCGCCTCATTAGGACGCATGTATCGTTAGCTTCCCTTTCCCGTCAAGCGGTTCACGCGCATTTATAACGAGGTTGAGCAGACATTCTCCATACTGTGGGATCCACGCTCGTATTCCATAGGAACTGGGTCGATCCAAATTTCGGGGTTTTCTCCAAGGCTCCACCGCCTTCCCACTGACGGCGCTGCGCAAATATCTCTATGGTATTTTCTTCTATTCAAAGCGTTCCAAGCTGGTGGATCACCACAGGGGGCAAGAGGCTGTTTTTTTGCGGGCGAAGGGGACAAAAAAGTGAGAAGCCGGCGTCGCCCCGCGGCTTTCACGCTTGTCACCAAGCCTGAATTCCAATCGCTTTCTGAAATGTTTCGAATCTTTCGGCATTACTGCGCATTTCGCAAAAATCTGCCAAGTTACCCATCACAACTTGAAGAAGGTTGTTTGAAAAATCGGTGGCGGCCATTCCAACCGGGCCAAGCTTTTTTTACCAATAGCCTCCAAGTTTTTTTGGGCCTTTTTTTGGGCGGCCAACTTATTTTTCTCTTTCCTTTTTTTTTCCCTTTTTTTTTTTTTTTGTG
>Ga0163217_1060557_pt1 | contig 11813 bp, 8 predicted proteins | sample SynspAceP_FD_185933 | JGI IMG/M metagenome (GOLD analysis project Ga0163217, IMG submission 185933) | Saline lake microbial communities from Ace Lake in Antarctica - Synechococcus sp. Ace-P (PacBio error correction) | ecosystem: Environmental > Aquatic > Non-marine Saline and Alkaline > Saline ... | reverse complement strand
TTGTTTTGTGTTGTATGAGAAGATATTCCGAAGACCCCTTATTACATTCAGTTTTTTATGTCAGTTTCTAGGATTCAACAAATATGATGGAACTCTCTCCAGGGTTGAGATTGCATACAAAAACCTTATTGGAAAGACCCTTCGTTTTTGTTTTGCTCCTTCGTATTGCCCATAACGAAAGGGACCTTTTGGGTTATGGGAAGTTTTAAATTAGACAATATCACGGTTAATAAGGTGGATTAATACGTTACCAATTATTCCTTAGGGCTCTCACCTCCACTTCCGGAAAATTCGCGTTTACAGTCCGTAAAGTCCTTCCATTGGCTTTGGTTGGAGACCAGTAACTTTCTTGCTTGAAAAAAGAGAAGCATAATTTTAGAATCAATAAGTGTTTTTTCGGGGGACATAGATCCAAATCTCAAACTTTGGGCCACAAACGGTCCAGTTATACGTTCTCAATGCCAATTATTATAACACCACCAATAACATAATATTATCTGTCTGGGTCACGTGGGACGCACAGTATGTCAAATAATTTACCAAAGTTGCCTACGACTGGATATCGTAAAACTTTTGAGAAACAATAGGCAACTTCAATCTACGTTCTACGCAGTAAGGGTTTTATTAAGAACGAAACTGCCGAAACACGCCTTTTTAGTTTTCGCCACTGGAACAAGACCTTACGACTACCTTTTTGAATTATGCATTATTTGGGCAGATCGGCAAGGATTCGGGAATCTATAGTCAACAAATAATCGTAGCGGAAGGTGGTTTTAATCCAAATTTGGAAAAAACCCCTTTGCCAATGATTGGATCGGCAACCATGAATACAAGTGTAAATATTTGGCGTTGGATAGAAACTGTTAGGTTGGCATTTAGGTTTAATTAAAATAAAGGGACCAAAAGAAAGAGTGGTTTATTTGACTCCGGCATACGTTTAATCTGCTTAACCGATTATTTGAGCTTTTATCTTCCATTGCTACGAACAATTGGTTGGGGCATATCCCAACCCGGATATGAATCAAAAATTAGATTTGTCATAAACCTTTAGTCCTAGGACGTTACCGGACTTTTGGGACAGAAAATGGTTTTAATTATTGATTATATTCTTATATTTTGTATTAATTTTTATGATATTCTCATAATTATAAAACACCTTTCTGTTTCTTAGGAATTATTAATTATTATTCCTCTTCTATTCGTTATGCAAAACATAATTGATTTGATATTTTTTGCGAGAAACCATAAATTCCGTAATGAATATAGATCCGAAGCAAGCCAGCGATATTTCATTTGACATTTTTCAATTACAAAATATTGAAAAGACTATGAAATTGGCCGTCACAAGCAGGGAAATGAAGCCTATTGGGAGAGAAGGGAGTGCTAGACAGGAAGGCCAAATTTGGTATTTTCGAGTGATGGTAAAGAGCTCCACAAATTGGCAATGGCCAGGATCCTTCAGAGACGGGAGGATTTTAGAAAGTGGTATTATAGAGATCAAACTTTTATGATGGCTTGAATTTTACTTTCACCTTAAGGATTCTTTCATGGATTATTACGCTACACAGGATTAACAAAGGGAAACTATGAGTGCCGGTAGGCAAATGGGTGGACATTTTTACTTTACATTATAGTTTAAATGATGATGGAAGCTTGGAGAGACCTTACAAACAAAAAATAGTAGTGCCGATCTATATCTTTGCACGGCTGGACAAATGCCAAGGATTACTGGGCCTAGGCGGCAAGCTCTTAAAATATAGGGAAGTAAAAGGTCCAACCAAAGTGCAAAAACTTTTCCAATTATGGAAATGAAGTAGCATGGGGAACCATTGTAATGCCAGCACAGTGAAGGTGTGTTTTTTGAAACTATAAAATGCCGCGGTGTTATGCAGTACCAATTGGTTAATTAGTGGTTTGGGATGAACTACGGGATATTCCGTTGCATCAAACCATCAGCGACCAAAGAGGATATTCTCTAAGTTATTGGCAGGTTTTCCCAAGCGGATAAGATAATCGGCTATGGAGATTTTAAAGTAAGGGGGGGGATTTATACCGCTTTGATACACGCTTATGAAAATTGCTCGGATATTTTGCTAGGGACGAAACATGTACTGTAATTATCATATAACAGACTTACACAACGCTAGGGCCTTTCCCCTCAGGGTCTCACGAACGTTATAAAAGTGAGGAACGTTGCAATGGGAACGTGACCTGATTGCAAAAACGCTTATAGGGAAGGTACTGTAGAACAAATTGCAACTAGGACGATAAAAACGGTTGGAAAGAAATATTAAAGGCACTGGTTTAGAAGTTGACGTAAAGAGGCATGGGAAGAGTTTTTGGCACACATAAAGAGAAGAAAAAGATATTGCGTGAATTTACTGGAAAATTGCTTGCCACTCCAGTCCGAATAAAAATTTTAAACCAAAATAAAGAACGACTTAATTGCCATTGGAAGAAACCATAAAAAGGATTATGGCTTCCAGGCTAGAAAGCCCTACGTTATTTATTGGGGTGAAGCGCAGTAAGGAAAAAGATCTTTGGATGCTTGGACAACAATTTTGGAGGAATCCAGCCAAGTTCAGTACCTATCTTCAAACGAGCAAACAACAATGCATTAAGTGTTCCTGAAGTTAAACCGACTATGATGCAGAGCCGAGGATGTAGATGGCAGAGTAATTTTTCGGGTAACTTTTGCTTGCTTTTAGAAAATTACTCACAAGCGACTAAATTTTTGGTTGAAGATTTAGCGGGGCCTTGGCCGATGTAATCAAGGATTTGAAGGACTGCAGAAATTGGAGAACTTCGCTGTGGCGATGTGAGGCATTAGAGAGGCAGTATAAATTGGCCAAGGGATAGGAATGGCAATGGAGGGGCTGCCGACCAATTGCCGAAATTCCATATTTTGGACTATAATTTTTTATGCCTATTTCATTAAACAGTGACTTTCCACACTATTGTAATTTAGGACCGTGGGAAACAAAGGGCACCATTAATACGTTAGGACCCGAGGGCATAGTAGATTGGAGGGAATATGGCATTAGGGTCTCAAATGGTGGATTACATAACTTGTTACGTGGTATGTATATTTTAGTTACCAAGAATATGACCAGGCAGCCGGTTTTTTACAATTACCCTCATGAAGTAACGAACCTGCCCTTATTTGATTGAGTTTAAATGGATATAAGACTAAAGGAACCAACACCAATAAACTTAGGGGATTATCACGCCAATAGGTATTGTGGAGGTAGTGAGACCTGGAGGGATATTACTTTTGCTTTCCTATGGGTCTACCCTGCGAATTGTTGATGCAGGCAGCAGAGGAACTTATAGAGGGTAGTATTATAGATGCCGAGGTAGTGGATGCTCAAGTTTGTTGCCTTTGATTTGCGACACGACTTGCTTAAGAGTATTAAAAAAACAAGTAGATTGATGATTATGCGAAGATGTTTCCGGGTGGTTGTCAGCCTATCGTAAACCCAGAAATTATTGAGAAACAAGGAGGCATATAATATTTGGGATCGTGCTCCACACCTTACTGCAAAACCTCATTAGAACCGGCTTATGCCTAGGATGGAGACTACTTTTCCAGCCCAAAACTCGGGGGATATTTTTGAAAAGTTCATATTCCATTATACACGAATCCATCCCATGGACTTCACTAAAGCCTTAGATTAGTGTAAGCACGGTGGCTATGCTTTTGGACCTTTGATTCTTGTAATTCTTATTTATATTAATTAAATTTTTAACACTAATTACTAATTTATCACACTCAAATTTTCTAATATTTTTTAAATCCCCCAATGAAAGCCTAGGCCTACTATTCTTTCGCTTGTATTCTTCTGCTGTTTTAATAAATCACTCATGGACTTCCCAAAACTTCAAAAACTCCTTGGAGGAAATTTCGTAATGGTTGATCCTATCGGGATTGGACCAACACCTCCTTATTTCTTGCGTTATAGGTGCAATTGTATTCCTATTTGGTTCTTTGTGGATTTAAAACACGTGGCTACTTACCTTACTTATTACCATGTTGGTCGCATATTTATCGTACATGGTCCGATCCATTTAATGTAAAGGAGAAGCCGTTCTATTTTTACTGACATTTAACTACAATCCTTTAATTGGGTCCGGGAAATATAGTTTGGACAAAGTAAATGGGTCCGATTTAGGTGCTTTTTTAATTGAAGTTGTTTAATCTATCCCGGTAGTCTTGCCTTTTAATACTTTACATTGGTTTAGCCCAATAGATGTGAACTATACTTGTGGTTCAAAAGGTATCCGAAACAATATTTTTAGAAAAACTTTGAACAACACTCTTTTAGGAGATCTGCCTGTGGAATAGAGGATCCAACCACCTTTTCCCTTTTACATCCAATTCCCTTAGATCTGGGCATATAATTTCACGGACACGCCTCTTGGGGATAGTTCTTTGCTGCCGCTGAATTTCTGCGACGAAAAAGGCCTTTACCATGCGGAATGGAACACTTTTTGGGGATGGTCCTTTAAGTCCAGTGATAAGTGAGCCACACTGAATAAAAAAAAGAATACATCAAAGTAATGGTCAAAACAAAAAGGATTGTCCTTTGGGTTTTGGGCAAATAGCTAACAATTCTTGTCGCCTTTACCAAACATCCCCTATCCACTATGGCCTTTTAAGTTTCAAATTATTGTTAATTTTACTTGCCAATATTTTGATTTCAATGGCTTCAGGAGTATATTTCAATTCCTTAGGGACACCAAACACAGTTTTTCAAGTTCTTTATCGCATCTTCCCCAATCTGTACCTAAATTCAACAACTAATTGGCCGCCTTGAATGTGATTCCATTAACCTCTGGATGAGATTTTTTTATCAATCGCTACCTGATTTGTAAAGCTTTTTACTTTCAAATATAATCCCCGATTTATAATGGATTTATTACCATTTTTACGCCCTTTATCAGCTTATTGATTACTGTATAGCATAAAACCATTACTGTAGAAGGTTGTGGTTGATCGGGCATAAGAAACCAAATTTTCTATTGACCGGGACAATTGTTGTGCCTCCTGTTACAATGGCACTACTTGGCAGATTCGCGGACATCATGGGAGTATCTCTTAGCATTGCAACAATTCTTCAATGGAAACTTTCCTTGCCGTACAGGATTACCTGATTTAAATTCCTCGTTCTTCCTCCTGTAAGGACATTTTTTCAATATACTCTGCAATTTTATCATATATACGGTTCCTCCCCTGTTAGAAAAATATATAGGGCCAATATTTCCATTTTTTATATTAGCTTACAATTTGTTTACCTCCGGTCCATTTAAAAAATTCATTCCAACTTGCACATGCAACCTTTAATCTAATCCCTTCACTATCCTTTCGATATTCAAAAATTAGGGAAAATAAAAATCTATATTTGTTTGATTGTCATTACGTAAAAAGTTTGTGGGTCTTACAACCGAGAATGGGTTCGCCAAACACGTGGTGCACAATTGATTTCCGATAAGAATTATCCCCAAGCCCATATCAACGTTGAAAAGCAACTGCTCATTAATAAGTTAAAAAACAAGATAATGCATGTGGTGGTCTTCAATCCTATCGGGGATTGCAGATACGGTGGAATGCAAATCCAGATTATTAAATAACCCAACTGGTTTTTGATCAAATTGCCCGTTACAACCTGGTATCTTAAAGAAAATATTTACATGGTCACCAATGGGATGAATTCATTTTTTTTGCAAAATGGATTTCGACAAAGAACCATATAGTTTTCATTAGGAATATTCTTCTTATCACCCTTACTTTTAAACTTGGATTAGACCAAAATGCAATTGATATAGATAATTATTGATGCCTAATTAATTAAATATTCATAGTTCATTTATAAAATATTTCTTTACATTTGCCACCTTGATCCTAAATCATTCTAATTTGAATATTTACCCGTTCTTGGGCTTTATAGGATGTTTAAAAATAGCAGTTGGTCATACTTAATTGGAACGGCTGAAAGCCTTTTAAAAGTTTCTTCCTTCCTTGACCACATATATTCCAAGGGCCTGAACTTTTGGTTGCCGACAATGGCATCCCACTGATGGGTCATATGCCCTTTCTAAAAAACAACTTATTCCCGAACATAACCATAACAAATTTGCACAATGGAGGTTTGCAAAGGCTTACAATGATGCCTTGGCCATGTTGAATGCCGTATATTTGCTTTGTTGGAATTCAGATGTGGACGAATAACCCAAGATTGGTTGTTACCTATAATGAGATTCAGGAGGGAACCCCTCGCGGCTATAATCCAGCCAAATATTGGATTTAAGAATAAGGACCCATTTTGAATTACGCCGAGGGCGGCAGGAGGATTCTATAGACAAATATGGATATTCCTTTTTGAAGGGACGAATATTTAATGAATTGGAGAGTGATAATGGCCAATACGATGATGTAAAGGAAATATTTTGGGCTTCTGGGGCTTGTTTGTTTATAAGGAGCAAAGTATTTGCGAGAGCTTAAAGGATTGACGAGGATTAACTTTGCCATCAAGAGGAAAATAGATTTATGCTGGAGGCAAATAACAAGGGATTTCAAGGTTATTTATGTTGTGTGGAATCATCTGTGTATCATTTGGGAGGTTCTACCTTAGTAACATGAATCCAAAAGACTTAATCTTAATTTTCGAAATTCCTTTATTCCCATTGTTAAAACCTTCCGGCTAAAAAAGGCATTTAGGATAATTACTCTTACGATTGGTTTATAGATGTTTTAGCAGCAATCAATTTTTATATTTCAGGTAGACCAAACATTTTCTGGGCGGTATATAGGGCAATTTTAGTTTTTTATAGCGTTTCAGGTCCAGATATAAAAGCCGTGAAAAGGTCCATTTTGCAAGTAATTATTTATGCGGCAAAAAATCCATTTGTTTGGTCGCACTTACGTAAATCATGTAAAAATTTAACATTTAGTAAAAGGATTAAAACTAAATTTTTTGTTTTTTTTTTTTTTTTCCTTCGCAAAAATATTGCGATTTATAAATTTGGCCCTACATTAAGTCATTAACTTGAAATTTATAATTATTAATTCTATTTCTACTATGAGAAAAATCATTTTTAGGGGCTGTTTAGGTATTTACCCTTTTGTTGTCTTCTGTGTATCGCCCCCCCCCCCCCCCCCCCCCCCCCCCCCCCCCCCCCCCCCCCCCCCCCCCCCCCCCCCCCCAGAAAAAATTTGCGGATATTGGAACAAAAGCGAAGGAAGCACAAGATCTATTAAATCCGCGACAGTTAAATTAAACACCTGTTTGGAGATAAGGCTTGCTGGCATACTTCAAAAATGCCAACTTTGGAAGATCAGAATTGCCTTCTTAAGCTAATATTCAAGACTTATTAATAATATGGGCAACTTACTCCCTTACAAAGTTAAGTTTGCCGATTAACTTGGCAGAAATCTTGGAAAGTTTTAAAAGAAAGACCTTACTATAAGAAGCTTAGTGATGCCCATTTACTAGAGGGATCTGTAAACTTATCATTAGTTTCAAGCTTTAAAAGGTGTTTCTTGGAACAATGGATGATGAGGGATACGATCGTTGTAGAAAAGTGTTGTTTTCGTTTCTATCTTCTGACAAACTTTTGTTTTAGAGTTGGTAGCTTCAATGTACCATAGCAGCAACAGACAATTTAGGTAAGGTTGCACAAGTAAGGTTAATAATAAAGCCAGATTTCGGAAATATTATGGTTGAAGGTCATGCCGATACGATTCCTTATAAACAGTGGATATTCTTATGACAACTGGATTTAAGTGTTAAACGCGCTACTTCTGTTGTACGTATTTTACAAAAGATTTGTACGGTGTCTGATCTAAGCGTATGGACTGCTGCGGGAAGAGGAAGGAATACCTCCCCTTCTCCATCGGATAAAGCTAAAAATTAGAGAACCCGGTATTGTTGTTCTTCCTAAATGATCAATTCTTACAGTATTGATCGAAGAAGGAATGAAAGATCTAGATTAACAGGATTTAACTTTCAGTATTTAAAATTAAAAAGCGACCAAATTGGTCGCTTTTTTATGGGAATAAACCTATTGTACAATTTCTTTATATTTAAAATATATCCAAACTCCCTGTTACTTCCCTTACAATTATGGTTCGTCTCTGAATAGGTTCTACTTACCGTTAGAACCAAAATTATACCTTCCTATCCGCCATCTATTACAACATCTACATGTTTTTTCCATTTTCAAGATCATTCTGATCTGTTGTATTATTCCATAGCTCATCCTACATCTCGAATGGAGGTTTGAACAATGGATTTCCAAGGGATTCACCAATGGTCTATTTGGCAATGGGAATTATCAGGGTTAGTATCCCAACGGTTTTTTTTCTTTTTAAATTCTTTGGCAATTATTATTGCCGGGAAAGAATAAAAGTAAAGGCCAGGTAGGCCCGTTTTAGTATCTTAAAGGTCTGGAAGACATCAATTTGCTAACTAATCAGAAAGGTTACTTGAGAGTCCGCAACAAATAAAGGGACCAATTGGCCTTAGCTAATTTTTAACACCTTTGTCCTGCTATTTTTCCAATGCCTTGGTATTAGTAATATCCACAACCAGCCCATTTAGACCGTATCAGTAGGGTTAAATATTAAGCCTCCTTTGCCGTAAAACATCCACTACCCCTCTTAATTTCCTTGGGATTGGGGTTTTCTGGGTTACAATTTTAATAAACTCTGACTAATTTTAAGTTTAAAAATAAACGTTATCAATTTAAGAAATTAAATAATTTTATGGTATAGGTCCGCGTTTTATCCCACTTCTAAGGTTTACCTTATTTATTTTCATTAAGCTCATGTTCGAAGATACTATAAGCCCCTGACATAGTCAATTGAAGCCAAGGAGATTATCCAATTTGGAATTATGGCTCCGAATTTCCATCAAATATGACATTTATTCTTCCACAGAATAGGGACGGGATGGCACACTAAGTGTTGAATTTTGATTTAACATTGGGGGTGGATGGAACGCTGGTTGATTAAATCTGAATGGACCCTTTTAAGGATTTATAAAGGGATTCAATACCTGAAATAGCAGTAGCTATATGAACTATAGTTTGGCGGATACCAACAATGCACATCTTCCTTATGCAGGTAATGATATTAGATTAGTGGTTTAATGAATTGCGATACAGAGCTAAGGAATTTCAAATATCCACGGAGAATAGGGTTTATTGGTACCAGTGCTCGGTGACACACCTTTCCCTTTTATTGGAGCTCGGCTCACGACACTAAAAGCAGGGTAGATGGTCTGTTGGTTTTTCTTTGGTTTTTAGGGGGGCCTTACCAATTCTGTTGGACGAGGCGATATGTAATAGCCAAACAAATCAGGAATTAGGAACCCTTTTAAGATCAATTTGGGACGTCAAGATGTGTTGAAGAAGTAGTCCGTTATCCCAAGTCTAACCTCCAACTTCTCCCAACCATTTGTTATTATGGGGCTCAAGCCCTTTATTCCTATTCCCAAGGAATAGCACTAAGGGATAATTAAAGAATTGGAGTAAATACACGAGTTTACCCTAATTACCCAACGGAGGTCATGGTTGGGTGGACTAGATCTTTTGGACACCTTCCCTTAAACTTAAAGCTTTTATCCAAAAAACTTATAATAGGTATAGCTTTAAAAACTCACGTTTTAATACTGATTAAAGTATTCCAACTTGGCAAACCGAAGCAAAAAGTTTTCTTTATGTCGCCCTGGTCAAATTTAATTTCGCTTTTTTAATCATTGCCGGACCCCATCATTTTAATCACCTGTTTCCCCTACCAAATTCTGTGTATGGTTTACTAAAAGAACCCTCAGTTAAATTAGCATCCACCGAATTGAGTGCTTTCCCACAGGGTTACTAGATTTGTTTTTAGTTTACAGCAACTTCCGAATTGATTTCATTGGGTTTATATACTGTGGCGGCCGTTCCCATGCACAGGTTTGTTCCTTAAATCTACTTTTATCAACTCGCCAAAAATATCGACATCGATCAATGGCCCGTATATTAGAGCTCTGAACAGGGGGTTGAGGATTTTCACCTATTTTTCATCAGATTTCTTCTTAAATCTACTTGGCTCGGCACTTTCTACACTTTGCCCCAACGATATCTGTTCTGGAGTATAGGTTAATTACGCCTGTTTTTCGGCCTTGTCAACGCCACATAAAACAAGCGCCTTTCCTCTTCCAGATTCACCCAGTACTCTACTCATGGCAGGATGGGAAAATATCTTCTTCCATTCCACGACTCAATACAATTGGAAATTCCAATCCTTTTGCCAAGTGATTGTCATTAAGCCCCACCCTGTCCATCAATCCCTGTGTCTTTTATCTTAGGTCAGTTGCCAGTTCGTACATCTTCCAAAATTCACCTAATATCCCCTTTGGCAATCTGCCCAATTCCTTTTGCCCTTCTACAAAATCCTAATACCGTTCAATGCTCCTCAATATTCTCATTTGCCAATTCCCTTTCCGGAGTGCCGTCTTTCTGAATTAACAAAACTCCTTGATTTTTTGGCAACATGTTTCTGCCAAAGTAAGGGCATCCGCACTTTTTCGTTATATTATCATGGAAAGCTCTTGATCATAGCTACAAAAGTTCGCCCAATTTTCTTTTTTGTACCAGAATTATCTTTTTAAAATCATTCTGTCAGGTTGTCCAATAACCTCAAAAATAAGAAACGGTTGTATGATTTGCGGCACCGGTAAGTTTATCAAAAGTACTTCTGCCCAATTCCACGTTGTGGGGAAAATTGATAAATACGCTTAGTGCCTCTTCATCCTTTGGATTAATGACAACGCAAATAAGACAGAACGTCTTTTATTTCCTTCCGCTTGTAAAGGAAGTCGCCATATATACGATAGGTAATTGTCCCGTTTTTCTTAGGGAGCATCTTTCTATAGCCCTTGATTGGGAAGTTTGGTCCTATATAAGCTATCGCAAAATTACCATTGCGGCATCTGGTTTTGCTTTTTTCCTCACAAAATAGTCCCAGAGACCAAAAAGCGTCCTCTTCGGCATCCGATTGTATCCTAGCACCTTGATCAAGGCCCTTCATCATTGGAAGTCATCACCTTTTCAATTTGATTTGTATTCATGGCGGATAATGAGTTGCAGCAATTAGATATTTCGAGTCGACCTATAATTCTGTTCCAATCGGTTACATGCCCACATTGTCCATAATCCTTTTGGAAATTAAGAAATATGCTAATGTTTGCTCCTCTAAGGATTATATTACTCTGGGCATCATCCCTTTTACTACCACAGATTTCTGGAAAATTTCTATCTGATTAAAGCTTTTACGATTCAAATACTGCGAAATGGTGGTATCTTGGTACTCTCCACCAGACTATATCTAAATACTGTCCTGATATTTGGGCCAGACATTCTGGAAACGAGTCAAAAAGGCTTCATTGGTCCTTAACAATAAAATTCATCCAAACATTCCCATTGCCTCCGGCTTAAAACAACCTATCTACATTAGTGTTTCTGATATATTTTCCCCATCCTTGGTTTTTTGGGCCATGGCATCGGGCCTCGTACCAAAAATCGGGGAATTGTTATTAATATCGGCCTTTCAGGTAATTTAGGACTGTTTTTATTTAGGAGGATATTTTCTTATTTTTACTTTGCATTTTATTTATTTAATTTATTCCTTATCCAGTCCATTTTCCTTTTTAATTTGATTGCCGAAACAGAGTCGTGAGAAAATTTCTTGAAGTGTCGTTTTTAAAATAGTTTTTTTAAAGTTGGGAAGAAGGGATTTTTAAAAAAATTCCCTCCTCCCTTTTCTTTTT
>Ga0163217_1037189_pt1 | contig 11813 bp, 16 predicted proteins | sample SynspAceP_FD_185933 | JGI IMG/M metagenome (GOLD analysis project Ga0163217, IMG submission 185933) | Saline lake microbial communities from Ace Lake in Antarctica - Synechococcus sp. Ace-P (PacBio error correction) | ecosystem: Environmental > Aquatic > Non-marine Saline and Alkaline > Saline ... | reverse complement strand
TTGCCCAGGCTCCAGGCCACGGCCTTGCGCACATAACCGTTGCTGTCGTTTCTGCAGCAGGCTGAGGCAAGGGCTCCACAGCCTGCCGATCGGCGGTTACGGCCAGTTGCATAGACCGCGCTCACCGCGAATCGGACCAGCTCGCCTCCAGCAGGAGGCAGCAGCCTTGAATGGCGCCGGGAGGCGCGGTGTTCGCCAGAAGATCCCGCAACCCCTGATGCGGTCTTCGTGGCGGCCAACGGCGAGCAGCTTCAAGACCGAGATCGCACTCGCGGCGATGTCGGAGCTGGAGAGCTCATCGTGGTCGAGAGCATCGAGCGGATCGACGGCCAGCTCTTCGGCCAGCCTCCCGGGCCAGCAGTCCGATCGAAGCCAAGCTCAGCGGGGCTGGTGGAAAACGCGCACAGATTCCGGCATGGGCTTTTCCTGCTTCCCGCTCAATCCCGCAGGAGCCGGGGCCATCATGTCGCCGGGCAGCAAAGCGGGCACTCACAACGAACAGGGCCAGGCGAACAACAGGCCACGATCGCGGCGCAGCACGGTGGGAGGCGGATGAAGGACAACAGGCCGTGATCGGGTTCTCGCATTCTGAACGCATAGGGTTCGCCCAGTGTGCCTTGGTCTTGCACCTGGAAACTCTGCCCCCTGACTCGACATCGGGTCATTTCAGGAGCGCGACGCCCGCTCGCAGGCTGGTGGCCGTGGGCCCCCAGGAGTGGCCAGCGGGCACCCCCTACATGGTGGGCAGCAGGCTGCCTGCAGGGTTGGCTGGCCGCCGCAACGTGCCCTCAGCCTGATCGGCCTGCTTGGCCTGGCGGAGCTGCCTACACGCTCAAAATGTTCTGGGCGCCGTGCTGGATCGCTTGGCCTTTGCAATGGCCAGACCGGCGTCGGGCTGGTTGCTGGTGCTGCAGCTCACCCTGGTGCATGGGTGATCGGGGGCCATGGCCCTGCCGGCCAGCTCCGCATGCGGCCAGCCTGACGCTTGTCGGAGTGATGGCGCTGCTGCTGGCCGTGGTCAGTGCAGCCAGGACATTGCCGTGGAACGCCTACCCGCACGACCCTGCTTGCCAGCCAGCGAAAACTCGGCGGTGTGCGGCGGCCTCTCGCTGGGATACCGGGGCTTATGTGGCGTCGGCGGCCGGCGGCTTTTGTGCTGGGCCGGTCGCTTCGGCTGCGCCGGTGGCCTTCCTGGCCGCCGCCGCCCTGATCTGGCCGTGGTCCGTTCACCCTGGCGGCGCCCGCTGGCTCCGATCGTCCATCCGGTGACGAGCCTGCGCCAGGGCGGTGGTGGGGCCGGCGAAAGAATTTCTGCGCCGCACAGGCGGCAGCCCGGGCGCTGCTGATCCTCTTATGGTGCTGCTCACCGCTGGCCTGATGGACTGCTGGCGGCTGATGGTTGGGCCGTTCTTGACCAAGGACAGGCCTTTTGCGCCGGAAGCTATCGGAACGGTGCAGGCGGGGCTGGGCATCGCCAGACCACCATGGCCGGCACGGTGTTGGGGAGGGGTGCTGTTTGCGCGCCTTGCATGAACCGCTCGCTGTGGCTGTTTTCAATTGCCGGCGCGATTTGGCACTTGAGTTACTGGGGCGCTGGCCCGTTTTTGGCGGTGGTGCCGGGGTTTGCTGGTGGCGGTGAGCTTGGGAACCTGGGCTGGGCGGAATGGTGGGAGCGGGTTCGTGGCCTTTGCTGATGAGCCTGTTGCCAATCCGCCGTTTCTCGCGACCAATACGCCCTGCTCTCCGGGGTGCTCCTGTGCCCTGAGGCCGATTCATCCTTGCCGCCCCGCAGGGTGGTGGCCGAGCAGGTGGGCTGCCCAGCTTTTTCCTGTTCACCGGCCTTGGCGGCCCGGCCAGAGCTTTCTGCTGATGCTGCGACTCACCCCCTGGAGGGCAAACGGCGTGATCGGCCGCGTTTGATCCGATTCGCGATAACGCCACAGCTTGAGAGCTATTCAGTTTGCTGGCTCAGCTCAAGTTGAGAGTCAGACCTCTTCTATTTCCTTGAAGCGTTTTTCCAGACTGTATCGCGCTCAGTCATAGCGTGCGGACCGTCGGAGCGCATGCCCGGTCTGTGCACCGCCGTGTATCACGTCCATACCCACGCCTGTCTTGCCCGCCGGCTGAGCTGATCGACCTGCACTGATTGTGGACAGTGGTGGTTGAACCAGGCGAGGCGGATCCCGCGGCGTCCGCTGAGCACACCCGGCGGCTGCCTGCATCACCAAGGCTTCGGCTGAACACGAAACAGCTTCATCTCTGCGTCAGCTTCCTCAGTGAGACCACCGCGGGTCTCTGACCTCGGAACAGCGGCGATCGAAGAGCAAGGAGCGGATACCTAAGGCGCGGCCTCACCAGGAGAACGTCCATCATCTCGCGTTCTCGCTCGATCCCCGGAGCCGAGGGGCACGGGCTTCTCCTCGGCTTTTGTGAGGTTGAAGTGAAGTGTCGTCGCTGCTCGCCTGCAGGGCCGGTGCCTCACCGCACAGCAAAACTTCTTAGATGAAGACAGGCGGGAGCGTACCGGCGTCGTCTGGATCGCCTCCAGTTCTGGCGTCCCGACTACACCGTACGAAGAGTAGCCCGAACAGCTCCCCAGATCATGCGAGCCACACAGCACACGTGCTCGGACGTCCACTCTGCAAGCTCGCTTGATGCTGTCTCTCGCGCATATTCCCTAATGGAGACAGAGGGGACTCTAGGAAGCAGCCAAGAGCGGGCCTCTCGGCGCCGCCTTCTCTCGTCCCGCGTGTCCAACTCCACCACTGGACGAGGGCCCTGGAAATGGGAGGTCGATCCCTGATCCTGCCTCGCCGTACGAGAGCCTGCCAGGATGAAGGGGCATGTCTTCTGAGAGCGAGGAAGTCGTCTAGCGCAAATGAACGCTTGATTCGAGAAAGTGCTGCTCGCTGTAGTCCACGTCCTACAGTGGCGTTTGGGTGCCCCTGAAAGCGGGCACAGTTTGCCACGTTTCCTTGGGCTCATCCACCGCCATAGCAGGCCGAGGCGGCCAATTGAACGAGTTCGATTTACGCGGTATGCTCGGATTATGGCCTTTTGTTTCTGTCTGGAGACGTGCGCGAGTTGAGGGCCTATGGTTCGTGGCTGCCCTGAGCATATCCCTAGAATCTCCGTTGCCTTGCGCGCTCTGTGCCCCTCTGACATTATGGTGCTTTATGGTCTTTGGGAACTGGACGCATTTATAGAAAGCCAAAGGTCCATAGGGCCAATAGGTCATACCTCGGGCTATCTCAAGCAGCTTCACGAATGGCCGTCATACAGCCACAAATCGAGGGGCCCGACTCGGTCTTGAAGACGATCTCAATGTTCTTTGCCCAAGCTCTGCGCTGTGCAGCCGCGTGCTACGCAACAAGCAACAGGATAATACCGGCGGACTTGACGATCGGCCGCTTCACTGAGCTCTCCGTGCAAACGCAGCGTTGCCAAGCGACTCGGCACCACCAAGCCTGCAATCTGCTCCTTCTCCCACGCGATCCTCTATGTCCAGCAGCCCTCAGCCTGCCGGGTATCATAAACCGTCTGCCATTACCCGAGACAAAGGACCCGTCTCTACGGTCTGCCGTACTCCAGCCAGGTGATTGGGCGGCTTCCTGCCCGATGGTGGGTGCCGTGTGTTTTAGCGGCTACCGGCAGAAGGTTCGGTGCCTCGCAATCGTTCCCTGCAGTGTGCCTATCGGAGATCTTTACGACCAGAGCTGCTGGCCAACTCCAGACGATGGTGACTGCAGCAACGCCTCCCGCAGGCTCTCACTCAGTGTATCTATGGGCCTGGAGCGAGGCCCTTTGGTTCCCTCTCAACACCTGAGTAGCTTGGACTTGCCTAAGCTTGACCTGTGAATCATCTACATGTAGTCCCATCTTGCCAGACAGGCGTACCTGTGCCACCAGTAGGTATAAGCCCCAGCGTCGCCAGAATGGCAACTCCTGTCCCTCGAGCAGCTATCGGGTGGGACTTGTTGGCCTGGGCTCATGCCAATTAATGCCCGAGAAAAGAAGCTGGTTCCGGCGACTTTGCCACCGAGCGCCTCTGGCTCGCGGTCTCGCTACAATGTCTCACTGCTTCACGCCTGGGCTGCAGCTTGCATATGCCCAAGAGGCCGACCAAGCGCGTTCACAGCTCCCGTTTGCGCGGAGGCTGGAGCTGCATCCCCACCGGCCCCATCGCGCCCTACCCGATGCTGCCAAAAACATTACTTGATTTTGATTGGCCGCCACTATGTGACCCGCCACTCGGCTCGGACCTGTCCCCAATTCGTACAAGCATTAGCGTAATACATCCCTGCTCGCGAAGCCCGGCGCTCCAAACGGACCACCCCCGCCAGGCTCCGGGCCCTGGCCCACGTTGTTGCGCGGTTTCCACGAAGCCTATGTGAACTTCTCTGCGATGCGGCCTTAACAACCCGATCGAACAGACGGAGGAAGATTTCCAGCGCCCCAGCCCGAACAGTGCGTTGTTGCGTCCCCGTTGTGTCAACTCTGAGCGCTGAGCATGCGCCATTAGGTGTCGGTGAGTAGTGTGGCGGCGCACAGGCCGGGGGCGTGAGAGCGTGCGGACGATAAACAGAGTGGCCGCTTGCGGCGCCAGCTCCTCTCGGCGGCGGGTGTACGGACAGCGTTGGGTTTACGGTGTGGCTGTGGTTGGTTTGCATAGCGCGAGAGCATATAGATCACTGATGGCTGCGTTTTGTAGGCAGTCGCTCTCACTCAAGCAGCTTGTTGCACCACGAAGTTGCGTAACCAGCTCGTAGCCCCCCAGCTGCATCGCTGGAATGACTTCTCCCACGATCAAAACTCTTCCTGTTTGTACGGGAGATGCCAAGCGACTTCGGAGTTTGGCGAAGTTTCGAATTGGAAACAGAGGTAAGGCACTTGGCCGCCGCCGCAGAACGGAGCTTGACGACCTTCGATTGCGGCCGGGAGGAGCTTATGGAAAACCGACCCAACCCAAGGATACTACTACTTCCTTTGCTTTGGAACATTAAAAACTCCCGATCACGGCGGAATCCTCAGGCACTAACCAAGTATTATCGGGTGCCAACACAAGCGTGATCAGAGATCGGTTGGAAGCAACACTAAAAGGCACGCATCTTCTTGGGAATTCTGCCACCGCCGCCGGAGCTGGCCGGCAAAGCCGGCATTTTCGTCCAGTCCCCGGCTGAGCGGCGCACACTCACCCCACATGGCGCAGCTCCAGCGGCAGATTTGAAGGCCGCCACACGCTGCGGGGCTGGGGCGCTGGAAAATCTTCCTCGTCGATCGGGTTGTAGGGCGATCAGATTCACATGGCTTCTGGAAACCGCGCAGCAAACCTGGGGCCAGGGCCGCCGCCTGGCGGGAGGTGTAGAAGCTCTCGTTGAAGTCGTTGTCTTTGTTCGAGTAACGCGCGCGCGCACAGCGAAAACCAGGCTCACCAAGGTGCAGCAGTCTATGTGCAAGATGCGTGTTCTTGGAGGAAATCCGCCGCGCTCTGGCGGCCAAGCAATTCGAAAGATTGCGGGGCGTTACGCAGCTCGAGAAATGTGAACGCGAAGCAACCCCATGTTGCCTGGAGTCTGATCGTGGGAGAAATGGAAGTTTATCTCTCCCAAAAATGCAGGGCAGGTTTCCAGTACTCGGCTCAGACTGCTTGCCCCATTGCTGATCCGCCAGCCTCAGAGATCAAGTGCGACACACAATACGCTTCGTTCTGCAAGATAAGGAATGCTTTGGGCGGGCAATCACATCGGACAGGAAGTGTAGTACAGAGGACGGCGTCTCCGTTGTCTTTAGGATGTCGACGGCTGTGCTGGCCCTACGTTCGCTTCTGCTGAGTACCGTGAGACCACCCGTTTGTTAGATATCCTGAGACATGAGCTTCATCAAACAACGGAGAGCGTTCTTGTCGAAGGAGGAATCAGGGGCGTGGTGTCTTCGTCCTCTTTGCCGAGCGCAACAGTGTCTTCCGAGCCCAAGGCTGCAGCCTCTGGGGTCAGTGATACACGGCGGTGGGGGGCGAACGGTCTCACCGCATGGCGCGATAACGTCATGGAAAAACGGGCGCACAAGTGGAACATAAGAAGAGGGTCTGACCTCCTCCTTGAGCCTGCAGGCAGCAACTGATAGCTCAGAGTGTCAGCTCTGCGGAATCGAGATCAGAACGTGCAGCCCCGATCACGCCGATGTGCGCCCCTTCAGGGGTGAGTCGCAAGGCATCTAAGCAAGAAAAAGCCGGCAGGGCGCAACGGCAAGGCCCGGGTCGAACAGAGATTATATGCTGGGCCGGCCCACACATGTCTCGTGGCCACCGAGCACACCTGCCGGGGCGGCCAGCGCATGGATCGCTCAGGGCAATTAGACCCGAGAGCCGCAGGGCGTTATTGGGTCTCGCGAGAGAAACGCCGGGATGCGACGTAGGAGTCTCTGCGCGACTCAAGGGCAAGTGCGGCACGCAAACACCGCTCCACTAGCCCACTTTCCGCCACCGGCCAGGGTTCCAAGCTCACCGCCACCAGCAACCTCGCGGCAACACCCACCGCCAAAACGGGCCCGACGCCCGTTTGAAGTGGCAACTCAAAGTTGCCATCGGCGCCGCAAATGAAAACAGGCACAGCGAGCGGTTTCATGCCAAGGCGCCGCAACAGCACACGTGGCCCCCCCTCCACCGTTGGCGGCCAGTGGTGTGCGGCGAGTGGCCCCAGGGCGCCGCCTGCAAGCGCGTTTCTCGCCCCGATCAGCTCCGGCGCAAAGCTCTTCCTTGCGGATCAGAACGGTTCACCAACCATCAAGCCCCAGCAGTCCATCAGGCCAGCCGGATAGAGCAAAGCGCCACCACGACCGGCTAAGAGGTCGAAGCAGCGCCCGGCTGCGCCTGTGCGGCGCAGAATGTCTTTCGCCGGCGCTCTCCCACCACCGCCTGGCGCAGGGCTCTGGTCACCGGCATCACCTCGCATGGACGATCGGAAAGCCAAGGGCCGTGGGCGCCGCCAGGTGTGACGGCACCACGGCCAGCATCAGGGCGCGGGCGGCCAGGAAGGCCACCGGGCCAGCCGAAGCGACCGGCCAGGCACAAAGCCGCCGGCGACCGACGCAACATCGCCCCCCGGTTATCCCAAGCGAGAGCCGCCGCACCACCGCCGAGTTCGCTGCTGGCAGCAGGTCTGGGGCCAGGCTCAGGCGTCCTACGGTCGGCAAATGGATCTCTTGCGGCTGCTGGCACCCTGTGAGAGACCCGGAGCGAGACGCTCTTCGCCAGGAGGCCCCAGCATCTCTTCCCCCGAGTCTACTCCGATCAGCGGTCAGGCTGGCCGCATTCGGAAGCCTGAGGCGCGCGCAGACAGAGAGCACACTGCGATGGCACACCATCACCCACATCGGGTGAGCTGCACAAAGCACAGCAAACCAGCCCCGACGGCTGGCGGAGGTGACGTCAGTGGCCATATAGCAGAAGTCCAAAGCCGGGTATCCTTAGCAACGGCGTGCCGAGAAGCATTTTGAAGGCTGTGTAGGACAAGTCGCTCCAACGCCGAGGGCAAGCAGGTCGATCAGGTTCTGGTCACCGTTGTGGCAGCGCAGGCCAACTGCGCTGCCGCAGGCCTGCGCCCACCATGTAAGTGCGGGTGCGCTCCCACTCCCTGGGCGAGAGCGTCGACGGCACCAGCGCGGCGGGCGTCGCCTCCTGAATGACCCGATGTCGAGTCAGGGGGCAGAGTTTTCCAGGAGAGGCCAGCAGCTTGGCGTGCACAGACCAGGCACAAACTGGGCGAACCCTATTGCGTTCAGAATGCGAGGAAACTCGATCACGGCCTGTTGTGTGCCTTTCATTCGCGCTCCCTCCTGCTGCGGCCGCTCGATCGTCGCACGCTTGCGTGTTGTTCGGGCCTGGCCCTGTTCGTTGTGATGTTGCGCCGGCCATGTCGTGCACTTTGCCTCTGCGGGCGAACGAGCGGCATGATGGCCCCGGCTCCTGCCCGACGGAGGATGAGCGGGGAGCAGAGAAAAGCCCAATGCCGGATATCTGATGCCGCGTGTGTTCCCCACCAGCCCCGCTGAGGCTGTGTGCTTTCGACTCCCTCTCGCGAGACACTGCTGCGCCGGGCGATGCGTGCGCCGAGAGAGCTTGGCCGTCTCAATTGCCGCTCCATGCTCTTGCGGACACGATTTGCAGCTTCTCCAGCTTCCGACATCGCCGCCGCAGTGCACTCTCTTGGATCTTGATCTCGCTTCTGTCCAAGTATGCGGCCCCCGAGCGGACGACCGCATGCGGGCGGTTGCGGACTCTTCCCCTTTGCGGAAACACCGCGCACCCCGCGCCATTCCTCTAGACTGCTGCCCGGCCTCGACTGTGGTGCAGGCGAGCTGATCCGAGTTCTGCGGCTGCTATGATGCGCCCGTCCTAGTGCAATGGTGCACGGTCCCGCAATACGGGCAGGGCTTTTGTCGAGCCCTCTGCTCGAGCGCCTTGCTGGGCCGCGTATAGCGAGCTTCATCAAACAGTTAAGCAGCAAGACCTTAAATGTGCGCCAGAGCAGCCTGGCCTAGGAGGCCTGGGGGGCCACACTAACGCCCGCGGCCCCACGTGTTGCTGCGTTGATTCCGGGGCCCTAGCAGACGATGTGCGAACGAGCGAGAGCTCGTCGCGGCTAGTGGGCCCGCCGGTCGCGCTCGACCGATGCCCGCCAGGGCCAACCCATGGAGCACCGCGCGACGCCGGCCCTCAAGGCGAGCGACACAGGGCCGCAGGACCCGTCAGCGTTGCTCAGCCTGCGCATCGACAAGTGAGCCTGCGTTCGCAGCACAGCGCCTGTCGCTCGCGACGTCTTTTACGACCATCTCGTTGAGCCCCGTCAGCAGGTACTGGTGGAGGCGCTGGTGCTGGTGATGCTCCAAGGACATCCGACGCGACCGTGCGCGATGAGGCCAGGTGGGCGTTGGAGCAAACTCGAAAGCCCCGCGTTTCTTGCAGAAGATTCCAGACGCTGGTGGAAAAGCGGCCTGCTCAGCCTGGAATGGGCTATGCTGGCTGTAAATCACCGCTTGGTGTGCTCGCATCTTCTCAGCCGAACGCTGAGACACCCCGGTTAATGGTTGCGTAGACACGACGAACTGACCTCCCGTCCAGTAAGATGTCTTCACACACCATTCGTGTTCGCAGTTCGGCCTCGCGGGGTCGCGGGTGGTGGAAGCAGGTGGTGAAGGAGTGTTGGGGGGGCCGGGCTGTTGAAGCAAGGCCAAAAAACGCTCACTAGCGGGGATCGAGGCCAGGCTTGGCCACTGGTTCAGGCAGCGCCGCCACACCTCTGCGCGAAGCGCTTCTCCTAATCCCAGCCCCAGACCCTGACCCCCAGGCCCCCTCACAGTCGGCCCTACCGCAAGACCTCAGGTCTGTTGTTCCCTTTCCTTTCTTCGCCAGCGATTCCGATGGCGAGCCCACTTCCAGCACCGTCAAACGGAACTCAAGGATCGCACCCCTCCTTGAGGCCCTCCGGACCTGGGCCCATGAGCCTGAACTGGGTGAGCGTCCGGTGCGGGGTTACCGCGGGCCAGAGCCGTGCTCGCCGAATTTGGCTTGCCCCAGAGCGAAGGCCAGCGCTGAATCAAGGCGCTGGATACACAATTTCGGTTTCGCGCTGCTAACCAAGTGCAATTCTCCTCGGCGAGCCTTCTGAAGCTGAGCGTAGACCTCGACTCGCACCATCTTGGCGAAGCCAGTCTCTCGACGGCCCCCGACGGGGGGGGGTGCCGGTGGAGCGGGTTTTCCTGGCCCAGAGCGTCACCCAGCGCTGAGCGCTCCAGGCTGGCGTGCAGACCTCCGCATCCTGGCCCCAGGCTGCCCCTCTCACTCATGTGGCAGTGTTTTCAGGTTGAGTGGAACAGTCGGCAGCACACCGACGTTGGGCCCGCGATTGAACTTGGTGTGACCCCGCTGGCGACAGCTGAGCTTGTGATGGGATCCGTCGGCTACGACCTATCGCGGCGCACCGGCCCAGGTCGGTCCAGTGCCAGCGCAGAGGAGCGCTTCTGGCGTGTTCGCTCCTGGTCCAAGAATAGCCGGTGCTTCCAAGCCCGCTTCTGGAGGATTGATGACGCCGTCGTGTATCGGCTGTAACGACTGAGCTGCCGCCATTGCTGGCTGGCAAACACCTTTTTGGTGGGGAAAGGAGACCCCTCTGCTGGAGCTTCTCGCTCCCGCGCCATCCCGCCAGCACGGAGAACAGCACCGAAGAAGAGATGCCAGTGGAGGGCATCGATACTGCCCCGCGGTCGACTGCGCATTTCCACTGTGGTGGCCTATGAGGAGGTGGCGGCCCTCGAACGAGCATTTGCAGAATCAGGAAATCCAGGGCCAGCTTGGCGATGCGCCGTCTTCCTCCGCATGGAGACCGCACTGCTTCCCTCTCCAGGCTGAGTCTCGTGCACCACCTGGCGGGTGTGCAGCGCTCGGTCCGCCGAATCTTCGGCTCCATGCCGCTTGCTGTCTCTGGGCGCATGCAGCTACCGCCCAGAGCGTGGGACGCAGATTGGGCATTGCGCGAGGTGATTCTGCCGCGCCTGATACAGATCACTGCCACACCGCCCCAGCTTGAACCTCAGTGTCTCGGAGTCCACCGTCGATGCGAACGGCCGTAGAGCCGGTGGGTTGCACCACATCGAAACCGGCACGCCATTACGGCCAACCTCAGAAAGACATTGGGCTGGCCTCTTGCCCGAGGTGCCAGGACCCCCAGCGGCCTTCCTGCAGGACGAAGCGATAGGTCACACCAACCCGAGGCACCCGCGCCGTGTTCGAGGCCGAACTGTGAGACCTCAGCGTGCGAGCGCAGCTTCGAGCGGTCTGGGACGCTCGCACCTGGCCAATATCATGCTTTGGCCTATTCTTAGAGGCCATCTAAGCCATTAGCCCAGCCAACCTGGCAGACCCTGGGCGCTCCCGTGTTGGCGCTGGAAGGTGGTTCCCAGGCAGTGTCTGGCGCCAGCACCGCAGGGCCGGATCAGTGTGTCGATCCATTCACGTTTCGGTCCTTTTCTCCACCCATGCGCCACTGCCCCTGGATCTTGGAGGCGAGGGATCGTTCGAATCTCGGATGCCTTCGATTACATCAATTCTGCACTGGTATTTCATCCGCCAGCCAAGCAGAAACGGCCCCGGCGGATTGATGCCGCCCGTGCCCCACGACATGGGGCCTCTTCGTGATCAGCCCCACCGGACAAAGGGGGGCCACCTTGCATAGCCCTTCGCCGCGTGCTTAAAGCACACACTCTGATGGCGTCGTTGTGCACTCCGTATCGTTGCTTCACACATCTGTTCGATCTAGCCGTCCTCGCTCCAGGTAATCCACACGATCAGTGTGGTGTCCGGACCGGAGTCCGTCGCGGCCGATCTCGGACTTCACCTCGAAGCCGTGGGCGGTTGCTGCCTCAGGGTTCTTCTCGCCTGTTGCCGCCGATCCTGTCTCCTGGGAAGAGAGCGCCGGCTCGAGAACACAGCGCCGGGATCAGGAGCCCTCGGCTGGCCGTCCTGGCCTGCGAGAGTTGGTGTGTGTCCACGAGGGGCTCGCGGAGTAGGCCCAGCCTCTGCCGGCTGGGCATCAACCTATGGCCGGTGCTGCTCTGGCTCCACAATCTGCTGGAGGGAATGGCCTGGCCGATCTCGAGAGCTGACGGAGGCGGGCGCACGGGTGGAACTCAGCCGGGCGCCCGCCGGTGATCGCCATCGCCTGGTTCACCTGCTCCACCTGACCGCAGCTCGATCAGCTCACGCGGGCCAACAGTGCCATTGGCCTGTTGGGCCGGGGTGTGAACCACTGGTTCCCCGG
>Ga0163217_1025011_pt1 | contig 11814 bp, 11 predicted proteins | sample SynspAceP_FD_185933 | JGI IMG/M metagenome (GOLD analysis project Ga0163217, IMG submission 185933) | Saline lake microbial communities from Ace Lake in Antarctica - Synechococcus sp. Ace-P (PacBio error correction) | ecosystem: Environmental > Aquatic > Non-marine Saline and Alkaline > Saline ... | reverse complement strand
CTTCTCAATAGCCGACACTAAAACCGGGTAGTCGAGATTTTTAGGAAACCGTCGGCTGTAGACGAAAAAGCTTTCAAGGGCGCAGATTTGGGTTCATACTGGTTGGAAGGGTCGAATCGATGGTCAAACGGTATTGCGAAAAACCCCAATGGGCGTGTTGAAACAAAAGCCAAGGAAAATGGGTTCCAAAACCATTAGTATTGCTGGTTAGTGTGGAACAGATGCAGGAGGCTATTTTGGCCCATGGCATGGCTGGCTTATTTTTCCGATTTATTCCCGCGGCTGATAGGTCTTTGATAACGTGCATTAGCTCAAAGCGAAAAATTAACCTGATCAATTCATCACGAAATATCGCCGCCGCCATTAAATTAGGGACAAGGCCAGTTCGGAAAAAAAAGCCTTAGCGCCTCTCTAACTAAGGCGCTGTCTTAATGACTCCCCAATACAAAACGAGCCAAAGATGCGGCCAAGCAAGTCATCACTGCGTACAACGCCCCGTGATTTCACTCAGGGCCTCTGTTCCGCTTCTTTGAGATCTTCTGCCAGTTAATACCCCGCGCCGGCGCGGAAGTTTGCTCGTCCCCCGGCGTCTAAAAAGCGTTTTGCCTTGATTGAAGCGCTTCTGAGATGTCGACGACGAGCGATAAAACCGCCCTGGCTGTCCGTGCTGTCGAAGCCCATAACCTCTTATTAGTGATCTGTAAGATCAATTAATGGCCATTCACCTGTTTTTAGTGACAAGGAGATCACAGGGACGCCATGAGACCATTTTCGATTCCAGTGCCTTCTTTGTTAATCCGACTTTTATTTCGAACTAAGTTAAAATGCTGGTTACCGCGAGTTTTTTCATGAAACTCTGGCCAAATCTCGCTTGGGTCTTTTGAATCAATAGATTGGCTAATCACCTCATTTAAAATACGATCGGCTTTCACTGATCTCGTCCCACGCCCGTTTGAATACGATGCGCGGTCTGGACTCGTCTGGGCTGTCGCGTAAGCAGCGGTGTCGATAATATTGTACGCGGCATACCATCTAAACTGATATATGTTCGCGCAAGACGTTCACGCGTTGTGCCTTCGGATGTTGGTCACGATGGCGGATTCTTTCCCTGATAAGGCGTTAAGTAAGCTGGATTTTCCGGTCGTTTGGACGTCCTGCGAATTACGACATTCATGCCTTCACGAATCAAGGCGCCTTGGTTGGCTTCTTTTAAACGGTTTGCAGCTTTGGCTTGAATTCCCAGCCCAATTTCCGCGGCGACTTTGCCGTCACCGATGAAGTCGATTTCTTCTTCTGGAAATCGATGCGCTCCACGTAAATAGCTGGCAAATGGATCAAGGCTTCGACCAGTTCGTCAACGCGTTTTGAAAAGGGCACCCTGGCAAGGAACGCAGTGCGGCATTTTAGCCGCTTGTTTTCAGATGTTACTGTCGATCAGATCGCAATGGCTTCCGCTTGGGTTAAGTCCATTGTCGTTCATGGAAGGCGCGTTCTGAAAAACTCTCCTGGCGGGCTAAACGTCCACCCAAGGGCAACGCACATGACTCAAACAACATGGTTCCATAATCACTGGGCCTCCATCGTCCTGGTAGGTTCAAAAACATCTTCGCCTGTGAGGGTGCCCAGGGAAATTACAGCGCTAAGCCCAAGTCGAGCTGATCGTTCGCTGGCGGTCTGTTGAAGGGGACGTTAAGGGCGTAACGAAGGTTTTTAGGCTTCAAAGCCGACGATCTGGCGAACGCGAGCTTTTGGGCCAGTAAACGAATGGACCCTACGCCACCTCGGCCGGGAGTGGCGGGTTTGGGCTTGTGCGGCGATTCGTGTCTTGGTCTGTGGCGTATGGAAAAAACGGTCATAATCAAACTTCTGTGCGTGAACTGGAAAAAGGAATTGAGTAGAAATTATCGCCGTTGTCTATTAGCAGGGAAACATGGCAATCTAAACGTAAAAAGGCCTCCCATGGGAAGCCTTTTTTTATCTGAAGACAGATTAACGCGAGTACGTTACACTTCCTCGTTCGATACGTTGGTAATGATGTACTGCCTGAATGATAGGACAAGTGTTGTTGGTTACCCAGTACAGAAACGAGGACCAGCAGGAACCATAAGAAGAAGAAGGTAAATGCGATAGCATAATCTTCATTGATTCGAGCTTGCATTGGATCTGGAGGGCGTTGGGTTCAACATTTGTTGTCCCATATACTTAGGGCCCAATCAAGATAGCAGTCTGAAATTACGATCCATTACCGCTAAAGTCATTGATCCAAGTAAGAATGGTGCATGACGTAAACTCAACGGATTCCATTAATACCCAGTACAAAGGAAAGGAAAAACTGGCATTTCGAAACCCAAAATAGAGTAAGCAGCACCAGAGGGGTTAAATTTTCTCTTTTTTGTAAACAGCGCCATCAGGCTTGCGACATTCTTTCTGTCTATCATCCACCATACATGTTCTTTCAGTTTTAGCAATTTTCATGGGACCGAATTTACGCATTTCGGCCATTTGAAACGGTAAGCTTGTGCCAGGGACAACTTGAAGAAGATGGCTTTCACACAAAACAACGATCAAGATTAATTGGCAATAACCCAGTAATCACGAAAGAATTGAATCAAAGTTAGGCAACCAGGATAAGTTTAGCCAACCACCACAACCAGCCGTAATCGACAGTCAAATCTAGGTTTTTCAGCGGTACTTTCAAGATTGATTGTAGTTTTGGGCCAACGTAGAACGTGAACTCAAAGTACCCTTGGTACTAGGTGCACAACAGGAGAACCCGTGAAACGATGATGTTGAAATCACCATTTGTACGCGCTTGCAAGTACTTTCTTGACCTTGTTCTGGAACCCACCGCGGTCACCAAAAGTAATGTTGCAGTACGCAATCCAACCTTTTGTTGTGGTTGTTTTACCGGTCTTCTTTCATATTCCGAAAAAGATATTTTGTTGTATTGTTTTGCTCTATGCCGATAACGCACCACCTAAATAAGGGCTTAGGCCATGCTGGTAGCTGGCTTGGATCTGGCGTGATCACGCACTGCGCCCAACAAAGTACCACGCCATGTTGAAGGACGCTCGTATTGTCTACAAGTGATCAATTGCGCGAATACGGTATGGTGCCTTTCATGAAGCGAAGGTTTTTGTGTATTTCACAACCTTTCGCATCGGTGCTAAAACAGATTCTAGCATCAAGTGAATCTTCACCGTTTCAGCCAAATTATAAGACAGTCTTTCTGCTTGGTAAAACTGGGCGACCTTCGGATAGAAGGCATCGGGACCATTTTGGACCCAAACAAAGCCGCTTTGCGTCACCGTATGTGCGCTCAGGGCCGTCTTCATAAGATAACAAAGGATCAGGTTTGCCTAATCTTTTTTGGTACTGAAGAAGTGCTGCTTTCAAACAAGGTCACCGCCAATTAGGGGTTAATAGCAACTCGTTAATGTATCGGTGTTTTACTACAATCAATTCCCAGGTGCATATTTAGTTGCACTTGCGGAAATTTCGATATTGGCATCGGTCGTCGTGCTTTGAATTGCCAAGGAAATCATCGCTGCATTTGAGTGTTTGTCCAGATTGAGATTGAGAGCTTTGAGTACGCTTTGAGTTGGACTGAGACCATTAATCTTGGCTCCACTGTAGAAACAGTAGGTAGCCTGATAAAAAGCGCACCCCATTAAAAAGGTAACGTCTGAAACCATGGTATTCAACTAATTTGTTTGTTGGGCAATAGGTTCACAGAACCCTGATTAAAAGTCACCGCTATAGAACCAGCCTTTGGCAGGTTTTTTCAGCCTACGACTTAAGTGATCGCGTTTTTTATTTTGAGTGGTTTTAGTGCTTTTTTCGCCGTTGATCCCATCGCTTTTTCCCCCAGCGTTTTGCAGTCAGGTTGTCAACTCTTTAAACCTTGTCGTGCTAGGAAAAAATACAATGTTCTAGACCTTCAAGGAGCGTTTTTATTATGGCGAAATGGAATCACGTTACCAAGCGTTTGATACGATTCTTGCCCACCGCACGTTTATCCGTTTTATAGCACAATAAGACCCAAACCGTGTTTGGTTATCATCTCGTTTTCGTGCCAATTAAAGGAATTCGCGCTGCGAAGACCTTTGGAGGATGTGTCATTAAAGACGGATTGATCAATCCCCGGCATTCAGTAAGTCTGACATGGCGGGGAAAACAATAATCGGTCATCAGCGGTTTTATGCGCTTTAATTACTTGCGGCCGCGGGCACGACGGCGAGCGACAATTTGGCGTCCCGCTTTTTAGGTTGCCATACGAGCACGGAAGCCCCGTGGTTACGTTTGCGTTTCAAAACGCTGGTGGAAAGTTCTTTTCACTTATTCTCTCACTGAATGCAGTGTTTGAGTTTTGAGGGTTAGCGACCGCCAAGCCTCTACAATTGATTCGTCAAATCACAGGCGCGGATTTTAGTGCCTTTCGTCTGGTTATTCACTGCTTAACACAGTTTATTATTTAAAAATGGACTTTCTAAAGTATTAAACACTTACACACAGATTTTACCCTATTGGTGGATAAAACAGATTAGAATATTTTTTTTATCCACAGGAGTGTTTTTATTTAGAGGATAAAAATCAAAAGATGAATTCAACTTATTCCTTGTGCAAACGTAAAAATAAATTCACTATAACACATGTGTATAACCTATCCATTTATGCACAAGAGAAAACGTTCATCTACGGGTGTGTATAACATGCTGATAAACATTTTTCTCTTTTCGTCTGAGTGTTCCGTTTTTTCTATTTATGTGTGAATAACTTCAACATGAGCGAATGGTAAAATCCGCTCTTATTCTGTCACTTCAAACCAGGAGTACGTTACAGTGCTTTGGAGCATTGGAATCTTTGTCTGCAGCGCTTGAGGGTTTGAGTTTTTCCACATCGCAGTTCAACACCTGGATCCGTCCATGTGCAGGCTGAAAATGATGCCCGAATGGAGAGTTGTTTGCTTAAGCTCACGAATCGTTTGTTGTGGATGGGTGAGTAACATAATATCAAATGCGCATAAAAGAGTTATTGTCCTTTGAATTTGGCGGTGATGATTCTTGCCCCGCCTTTAAAAATATGGACGGTGAAAAGCTCAAAACTTTTGCTCAAGCAAATTCAAAGTCTCCACCCTCCCCTCCAATCCCTAGTGCGCCTGCTTCCAGCCCTTTTAAAATAATTGAAGTGCGAGAGAATCCGGCTTATCGTCCGGATTTGGACTAATGGATGACGAAAGAAGGTTCGCCACCAGCGGGGTCTTGAATTTGAAGCCCCTTTGACACTTTTCTGCAAAACAGGCAAGGGATTACGTGGGAAACTTTAACCTTGAACAGGGGCAGTACCTTTAGCAGGCCCCAAACGTAAAGTTTCAGGTAGAAGGTGGGATCAATCACGCGTGCGATTGAATTAATTCATTACCCTTTTGACCAATTTTATATAAGTAAATCAACCAGCTTGCTCATGCGGCCGCATTACAGGTTGCTGGAAAATCCCGGTGGTGCATTACAACCCTCTGTTCTATTTATGGCGGCGTTGGTTTGGGTTAAAACCACTTATCAAGCCGGGTGGGCACCGGAGTTAATGCGTATAATCCGAATGCCAAAGTCGTCTATTGCATCTTGAACGTTTTGTGGCGGAACATGTAAGCGCTACAATTGAACGCGATTTAATGATTTAAACGCTATTAATGTTACCTTGATGCGTTACTAATTGATGATATTCAGTTTTTTCTGGTAAAGACGAACACAAGAAGAGTTTTTGCACACCTTCAATGCGCTATTAGAGTGGTCAGCAGTGATTTCGATACCTGTGAACCCGCTACCCAAAAGAGATTCAAGGGCTAGAAGTCGTCTTAAGTCTTCGTTTTGGCTGGGGGACTACGGATGTGCATTGAACCGCCAAATTGAACGCGAGTTGCTATTTTGATGAGCAAGCGGAAGAAAGTGGCATTAAAGTTATCTTATGACTCCGCTTTCTTTATTGCTCAAAAAATACGTTCAAACGTGCGAGATTAGAAGGCGCTTTAAAAGTGTTATTGCCCAACTCACATTTTACGGGCTCGAGCAATACCCACCGATTTTGTTCGTGAAGTCCTTAAAAAGACCTTTTGGCCTTGCAGATTAACGCTGGTAAACATTGATAAATATCCCAAGCGAATTTGGCGGAATCTACAAAATTAAAAATCAGCGATCTTACTTGTCGAAGCGCCGTAGTCGGTCCGTGCTCGGCCTCGTCAAGTGGCGATGGTCGTTAGGCAAAAAGAATTACGAATCACAGTTTTGCCAGAGATTTGGTTGATGCATTGGTGGACGTGATGGTCATACGACCGCCTTGCAGCGATTCGTAAGATAAAAAAGACTGCAAATACGGATCGGATATCCGTGAGACTACAAACAATTGCATGCGAATTCTGACCACCTGAGGTCTAAGACTTGAGTTTACGAGGAAATAAGAAATTTTCAGTCGTCCGCGAGACACTTCAAGCCACTTAAACTAGTGGCAGGCGTTGTAGAGCGCAAGCAACCATGCCTGTTTGGCCAATGTTCTTGCTTTGAAGTTAAGCCTCCTCCTCCGCTCTCGATTTAGAGGTAGAGTTAATTGGTCAATGTACCCATTAGATGAGTTGCGAAGAGAGGCCGTATACCGTTCCTGCTCGTAAGCTGATGGACATTTGTAAAGCCTACCGACAGCGCAGTGGATTGAATTACACTGGATGAGCAAAAGCGTATCCGCTCGGCCGTCACGCTTTAGTTTGTCTACGTTTACCAAGCGGAATGAATTTCAAATTATCCAAGAACATGCAAGGTGATTGACGGTTTCTATTCCTCAAAACAGTGTGCGTCGATCTTGATTGATCGCACAGGCTTTGCTCTATGGCGAACCAAGATGTTGCGTTATTACTGAATGGTATGTTATTGGAGTGGCTGATGGCCAGTTACGTGGTTGTTTCAACCGTATGGTACATCGGTTGCCGACAGCGGTTGAAGACGCACAAGTGAGTGGGCGATTTAACGCAAGTTTATTGTGCCCCGAAAGGTGTTTTGGAATTAAACCGTCCTATTACAATGACACGGATGAATTGGTTGAGCTTGCTATAGCACTAAACCATATCCGTGCCCAAAAGTCGACAGATTATATTTTCACTTCGAAATTGCGTGGATGGAAAATTCTGACTACCATCGAGTTATTCCTTCGTAATAATGAAAAATCATCATCGCAGATCGTTAGAGCTTGCGTCAGGTTTTTCTTACGAGCGTCGATTTTATCAAACGAGAAAATACCGTGGTGTACGCTTGATTTTGTCTAACGGTATGCTGCATGTGTTTGCCAACAACCCAGCAGCAAGAAGAATTCGAAAGTTTCCGTATTGTTCAATACCAAGGGCGATAATTATGTGAAGTGGGCTTCAATGTTGGCTATTTGTTGGGACGTATTGGGTGTCGTCGACACACAGGAAGTTACGTTTGTCACTAAATGACTCTAACAGCAGGCTATTGATTGAAGAAGCAGACAGTCATGCCGCCGCAATACGTGTCATTGCCGATGCGTTGTAAACACGGCCTTTAATAATCTTTGTTGCAATACAACCCGTTTGGCATTTTTAAACGTTAAATAGCTAGCGGGTTCTTCCCTACCCTAAGTTAAGGTTATCTGTTATGGCCGCTGGTGGTTTGGGACATCTCTCATGTTCGCAACCTTTCTAGGTGTGCGTTTGAACCTTCGCCTCAAGTGAATGTGATTGTCGGTAAAAATGGCAAAGTGGGCAACCTCTGGTTTTGGAAGCCATCCCATTCTTTTGTCTTTTGGCCGTTCCTTTCGAAGCCCATAAACATTAAAACCTATATCCAATTACGGAAAACGACGCTTGTCTCTCTTTGCCCATTACATCAAAATCAAGGCAGTCCTACCCATCGGCCTGCAACGTCATCGAAGATGGCCAGATGATGTTCGAGCTCCAAGGGCAACGATGGGCACATCGGTTGGTAGAGCTTGCTGAACGCTTACCTGGCAACTTTAATTTAACCCTGATGCGTATTCGATATATGTAAGAAGGATCTCCGAGTCTTTCGGCGTAATTTACGACTGGGGTGCTTTTCATTGATAAAGGGCTTCTTTCATGCCGGGAGAGGCTGGCAAAAAAGCATTTAAAACAGCGGAATACCTTGCTCTAGACGTGGTAAAAATCTCCAACAGTTTATGGCGGCATTTTGATCAGGAAACTGATTCCGCTTGGGACAAGTTGAATAGGACTCCCGAAAGCCTATGTGGGAAAAAACTCCACACCGGGCATTTCACGGACCGTTTTTGTCTTGTTATCGACAAGAACTGTCGGACTTGATTTGCAGTTTTTTTCAAGGTTGGGACGCACAGAAAAGTTTACAAATGGCGGTTGAAGCTGGGCGAGAGCGAAGATATTGAGCTGCGTTAACCACATACAGGGCCCCCAAAGGCGGATTTACGTGTAAAAAACCGCCACGGGTGATTGCGTTAGATTCGCTGTCTCGTGGTCATTAAAGCTGGTGGTATCCGCACTTAAAATTGCTCAAGGACAACTACTTGATCGATATGGGGTCGCCCTCTGGTGTTTTTAGTGGATGATTTACCAGCAGAGTTGGCATGCCAATCATAGACAGAAAACTCTGTTCAATTATTTGGAGTCATTAACAGCAAATTTTTATACAGTGTTGAACCCGATACAACGGATTTTACTTTGGGCCGACACAACAGACGTTCGTCAGTTTTCTATGAGTAACGGCGAATTTTCTCTATTGAGCAAGGTTTGCAGGAGAGTTAAATGAGTGAAAATAAATACGATTTCGTCCCAGTATCAAGGTCGCTCAAAGGGTAGATGCCGTACGTAAACGCCCGGCATGTATATCGAGCGATACGGATGATGGTTACTGTTTTGCACCACATGGTTTTTGAAGTCGTTGGATAAACTCCATTGATGAAGCCCGTTTGTCTGGTCATTGTGACACTTTACTGCTGGCTTATTCACCCAGATGATTCATCTCTGTTATCGGATTCAATGGCGCGTGGTATTCCGTTTGATATTCATGAAGAAGAAGGATATTCTGCTGCAGAAGTGATCATTGACTGTTCTTGCATGCTGGCGGTAAGTTCGATGATAACTCTTAACAAGGTATCTGGTGGCCTTCGACGGTGTTGGGTTTCTGTTGTAAAACGCCCTTCTGAAGCGCTTACCCTTACCATTCGCAAAAAAATGCAAAGATACGAACAATTTTATGTGCATTGGTGTGCCACAAGCACCATTGGCGGTTGTTGGCGATTTCTTGACCGGCGCAGGCACCACCGTTCATTTCAAAACCATCCCCTAATACATCTCAACAACATTCTTATTTGTTATGATATTTTGTGCGAACGTCTACCGTGAATATGTCATTCTTGAACTCAAGTGCTGGCTATTCGACTAAAAGATTGAGCGCACTGGAAAAGAAGGACTTTTTTAACTATGACGGTGGTTTACGATTCGTTGTGAACATTTGAACACGACCAAAACCACCGATCAACGACATCTTCCACTTTTATTGCCAACGTTGATGACTAGAAGACGCATCGCCGTTGAAAATCGCCATTACAGCTGGAACGAAGGCTTCAAGAAACATCTACTGTACACCAACAATATTTCCACAAACGCGATGGCGGTACTCACCTAAGCCGGTTTCGTGGCGCGTTGACGCGTACGCTAAACAACTTTAATTGAAAAAGGCCTAGCGAAAAAAGCAAAAGTCGCGACAACGGGCGATGATAGTCGTGAGGTTTAACCGCTATTGTGCTTCTGGAAAGCTGCCAGATCCTAAGTTCTCTTCTCAAACCAAAGCAACAAGCTTGTGTTTTCCTTTTTTTTCAAAGGGGAAGGTAAAAACCGCGGTAGGCAGAAATGAGTAAACGCTTGCCGAGTATTTTACCTTTTGTAGGAAACCAGTGTTGAAGCAAAATCATCGTGAATAACGATGATTGTTGCGGCTCGTGCTCGTGAAGCCGCGCGTCAGTTGCTCGTGATATGACTCGCCGTAAAGGCGCGTTAGACATTGCTGGCTACCAGGTTAAATTGGCTGACTGTCAGGAGAAAGAACCCAGCGCTTCTTGAAATCTACCTAGTGGAGGGTGATTCTGCCGGTGGTTCGGCAAAACAAGGTCTGGATCGTCGTACTCAAGCAATTCTACCGCTTAAAGGTAAAATCTATACGTCGAAAAAAAGCGCGCTGGGACAAAATGTTTGGCGTCTGTTGAAGTCGGCACTCTATTCTACCGCACTGGGTTGTGTATTCCGGCCGTGACAATCAACGCAGACAATTAACGACTACCACAGTATCGTATCGATGACCGATGCCGATGCTGATGGATGCACATTCGTACTTTGTTGTGACCTTTTTTCTTTCGTCCATAAATGCCAGAAATCCATTGAACGTGGACATCCTTTGATTGCCCAACCGCCTATTGTTTCAAAAATCAAACGTGGTAAGCAATGAACCGCGCCCCCGCACCCCCCCCCCCCCTGTACATCAAAGATGAAGCTGCCATGGACCAACATCTTATCGAGTGGCGCTGATGCGCGCGTCACATGCACGTCAACGCTGATGCTCGGGATTCAAGGTGGAGATTTAGCGAAGCTTTGTCGTGATAACATTCACCATTGAAACGATTTAAATCGTTTGTCTCGTGGTGTATCCAAAAGATGTCATGAGCAAACTTTTGTACTGCAAAGCGCTGACACAAGAAAACCTAACGATGAAAGCCGCTGTATTGGAATGGGTCCGAAGCCTTTTCGTAATCAAATGCCACAACGATTGCACGCCACCGTTTTCCGTTTTTGATTTCTCGGTTGAAAAAGATGACGAGCGTAATATCTACTTGCCAGTGTTCGACATTCATGTCTCATGGCGTATCAAAAACCGTTTACCGTTTTGAAGGGACTTTCTTTAACTCGACGTGAGTACCAAAACGTATTGTCGCTATGTCAGAAACCGTAGCGGATGTTGGTTTGAAGAATCCTCATTCAGCGTGTGTGAACGTCGTGAAGCGTGAAAAACCCATCAGCGACATGAAAGCGTGGCTTGAGAAAGAAGCGATTCGTGGCATTGACATCCAGCGAATACCAAAGGACTGGGTGAGATGACCTGATTCAGCTATTGGGGAAACTACCATGACCTGAAGCACGTCGCATGCTTTTCGCGTTACCATCGACTTGGACGCTGTTGCAGCGGATCAAATGTTTACGACCTTCAATGGGTGATGGAAGTCGAACCGACGTCGTATTTCATTCAAGAAAACGCCTGACGTAGCGAACTTAGACATATTAAAGCCTGAATATTTAAATATGGTTTCAAAAAAACGGTTAAGAGCCTTCGCTCTACGTTTTTTATGGGTTACTTGCCCAATTTTGATAAAACCACCCTCCCTTGCTTGCGTTGTCTTAACATGATAACAGGCATTGGCGTAAGTACCAAAAAAAATAAGGCCTAATCTAAACACCTTTAATTTATGACTCTAAAACCCCATAGTTTTTAAAAATAAGTAAAAAGCCGCTCGGAAAAAGCGGCTTTTACTTTTTATGTTGGATTACGTTATTGAGGGATAGAATTAAATGCCCAGTTTATCTCCCCGTATATTGTAGTACACCGCACCCACACTGCCCACGGTGTAAAAGGGGGAATACGGAGCATCGTTCCCCACAGGAATTAGATAGTTGTAGCATTAGGCTGCCGAATACATCAAAAGCAGTTCTGTATCAACCGTCATCGCAGTACGGATGAATTTCTCCATCAAATGGGAATCTACTCTTCTTTT
>Ga0163217_1002200_pt1 | contig 11814 bp, 7 predicted proteins | sample SynspAceP_FD_185933 | JGI IMG/M metagenome (GOLD analysis project Ga0163217, IMG submission 185933) | Saline lake microbial communities from Ace Lake in Antarctica - Synechococcus sp. Ace-P (PacBio error correction) | ecosystem: Environmental > Aquatic > Non-marine Saline and Alkaline > Saline ... | reverse complement strand
TATTAACTTTAGGGCAATATACTAATGGGCCTCTTGCTACGGTCTCCTCTCATGACCCATTGCTTGATAAGTAGGTAATTCCATACGGAAGGTTTTAAACGATTTTATCACATTCTTCCCATTCTCATGATAAAATGGCCACCTGGTCTTGGGTATTAGATTCCGCTTTTTCTCCGAATTAGCCCCTCCTGCGATAGGTTAATGAACCGGGCTTTCGCCCCAAAAGATGGCAAATACGCGTAAAAATGAAAATGGACAAACTAATGTCGCTCTTATCTTTTCAAGGTCCAAACTCAAAATTCACATTTCCCTAAAGTGCGGAAAATCCCACATGCGTTTCACCAATAATTTTGTAATTCCCGGATTGTTAAGTTCCGCACACCTTAACAGTGTAACCCAGAACTTGGCAGCAGTATTGCCAGAGCTCCGCACACCACCTCGGAAGTATTTTTTAGCGCATTCAAAACAAGTTACCGCTGGAACAACTATTGGCCAGGGGTCGTCTGGATTGGCGTAGATTTAGGCGGAGCCAAGGCAAATAGCCCGATACGCGCCGTGCCCGCCCAGAAGACGAAATCAGTTGACCCTAGTTATGCCCATTTGCTTTGAAAGAGACATCCATGCCGGCCGGTCACTTAATCTCTATTTGATTCGCCTGCCTGGAAAAATACTGTCTAAGAACCGTGAGGCATTCGGACGCCTGCGTCGGCAATGCACGTATCAGGTAATCTTATCTCCAGCAAATCGTCAGGCCAAAACTCCATGTCCCGCGTTTTTCAGAGTTTCTGGCTACACCATTGGTCGCCAAGGGCGGAAATAACTATCTCTGCTTCGCAGATATCTGAACAAACATTCAAAAACTGCCCTGCTACGGGTTACCGACCCATGAGGAGGTGGTCGGGTCGTCTCCCACCATACATTCCTTGGCGCTTTTTGACCGTTGATATTTTATAATGCTCTTTAAAGATGCCTTATTCTTACTGAACAGCAGCTATAGTGTTTTTGGATCATTTGATCTTTTTGGCTCAGCCGCTTACTATCCGGTTCTCTTGAAGACTATCGTGCGCAGCAACATATCAAACAGATATGGCAACAGACCAGCCAATTTTCGAAACTGTAGATTTATTTTTACTTTCCGTAGAATCAAAAGCGATAGCTGCTTCAACGTTGTATAAATACATCACGCCATTACCTCGGTCGGGTCCATGTAATAGATCTCTTTACTTATTGTAGAAAAAATTAGTCTGTCCATGGGCAAATGTATTTGTTCTTTGGTCCCATTATATCCCCCAAATTAATAGGCAACTCATCGGCCTGTAAATCATTATACAGCCATTATACCACTTGTAAACGTTATCTCCGCCCCCTCTCTAATGCCCAGGAGGCGGTCAACTTATATCTAAAAGCGGTGTTGGTTCTGGTGAGGAGGTGGTGCCTTTTAGAGTGATTATTTTTCGGATTAAAATATTTAGTCTCAGTGTTGTCATTACACGATTGGTCATCCTGTAGCAGTTATAAGTGAGTGTGCTGTAATTTTTCAACTTATGACCATTTTTGCGGCACCAATCAGTCTCAGCTCGGCCCCTCTGCAGTCTCCCGTTGCTCATGACTCCCCGGTTCCCTCATTCCTTCGAAAGGAATTGTCTAATAATAAAACACGTCCTATCACGGTTTGAGTTGAATTTATCGTCCAGATCTCGAAACACACATCTTTGTGACTTTTAGCCCTCTCTCACATTCCGGACATCATTTCACAAATATATTAGGCAAAGTGGGCAAAAGATCCATCAATCCAATAAGGGTCCTCCGCTACACAACCGTCACCATCCGCCACCCAAAGCCAGCCGTTACGGGGTTCCTACCACCTCCGGATAAATTTCCATCCAAATTACCCCCTGTCATTCCGGTGAGCCATCTCTGCTAATTGCTCTTATTTAACCATCCCGGTCGTGGTTTGGATGGGTAGTCACCCTGCCCGAAAAAGGCAAATTGCCAAATAAAGTTGATCCCTTTGAACGGAGCCCTACTTCGTAATACATAATTAGAACAGTCATATCTGTACTAGCCTCGCGGTGTAGTCACCCCTACTATTCGCCTGCTTTCTTGTTGTTTTATACAGCATTGCCCTTTGGGAATAATTAATACTACATGCAACCAAAATAAATAAAATTTGAAATTTGCCTCCATGTGTGCTGACAATTTATTAATAAACTTATTTACCCGATGTGTCATCCTATTTACTATTTTGAAATTTATCCAAACGGCCATTCTCTCACCATTTTTACGAGTGTGCCCAGGCGAAAAGGAAGGAATTTGCAGTAAAGCTTCCCCTTTTTTTGCCTGTCTTTCAAGGTTTCTCCCCTTGATATCTCCCCAAGTTCCACGTTTAGCAAAAGTTTTTATTTGAATGTATATTAGTCCCACCGCCCCCCCCCCCCCTCGCCCCCACCTCTCCCGCAAAGTGGTTCCTTTCCGGACCGAAAAGGGAAAGTACCCCGCCAAGGATTGTCCACCTCTTCCGACACAAGTATAGCCAATGGGCCTCTTTCAAAGGCTATCTCTTTACCTCGGTAATTTAGCCTCTACTTTTTCTTGCTTTAACTAACTTTTCTTGGCTTCCATACTCAAAATGGGATCTTCAATAGAAAATTCTCCCTTTTTCCATTAGAATCTTTTGTGTCAAACAATGTATACCCGTTAGAAAATGCTTATTTTTTATGTTCCTTTCCGCTTCGAACCCGGCCCATGCTTTTACACCAGTTCCTTTTTTTTCCAAATACTATATCAAATCTCCCTCGGCAATACTTTTTCTCCGCGGGGACCCAACCCGCGCACCTCTTATTTTAAGATGGGTGGCATCAACTGCCTTGTTATTTTTTTAAGGGAAAACGCAAACGTCACCGTCCCGCAAAGGGTAATTTTTCGTCCTCTTGAATCGATCAAACAAATTCATTATCCGCGTGTTACACTCTTCAATCGGCCTCATTACCGATAAATAGGTAACGTATAACATTTATCTTCGCCCTTGTGTAGCCATAGAATAGAAACCCGGTAACGAAGGCCATTACACGTACTACCATTCACGCGCAACAGGCAGTCGTTTTAAACCAGGCGCGACCGGGCACATTACCCCTTGATTAACATTTTGGTGAATACCATCGGTTTCTAATGTGGATTGGGATATAAGAAGAATGTACATCTTCCCCTTAGAAAAGATACACGGGCTGCGATAGAAAACCGTCTGTGTACAAGGTCCTTTCAAATACATCCATATACTTCTGACTCACCTTCCAAAAGCAAAAAAGCAGTGCTATGGGTTCCAAAACATTCATTGAGCTTAGCTGCTGGCAGGTCTCGGTTATACGGCGGTGGCAATTGTGGGTGTTTAGTTTGCATATAAATCAGGGTCAAATCTTATGTTTGCCGCTTCGGGCACCAACATTTAACCTCCTAAGATAAATACGGTTTGTGTTAGTGTTGGAAACAATATTACCACTATATTCATGTACCCCCGGGCTCGTTCGTAACTCATGCAGTGTGCCACAATAGAATATTTAGCAGCGAAATAATCGTAGCACCGGCATAAAATAGCACCGCTCTTAACGACAACGGTCCTACGGCTGCTATCTCTTCCGTATCTACAAAAGGGTGTCATGGTCCCTGAGATGGTGCCAAACTTAACTCATGCGCTATTTTCTTTATTCTCCACGTTGGTCAACATAAGAACAATAAAACACTTCGCTACAAATCCAAGCGATCAGTTACTGCTGGTTCTTCCTTGAATAAAAACGATCGATACGGTTACCCCAGTGGATTAATCCTATTTCCATTTCCTGATGTCCCGGAACTCCCATATTTTTTCCTAGGACGAAAGTACACGCTTGGCTAACTAAATTCGCATTCTTTATCGCCACAACCATCCCGAATAAATTACCGTTATCCCCGATTAGCTTCAATTAATGACTGCAAACGGCACCAGCACCGACATGACCCGTCCGGAAGATCTGCCTTCATTACAATGTAGCACATACGACGATAAGGTCTAGACAGTTCGGCCATGATAAAGTGGATCGCGGGACTGCTGCCACTGGATGCTCTAGGTGCATGCAGTCGCGCCCATATGGATTATGAAATATCCTTTGTTGACCTGTTCCTCACGCTCGGGCATGCCTGTTGCCTATAGCGGTGTATGTTCGTGACTGCTAACTCGCGGTTCTGCGATATTTTGAACGCGCTTTGAGGTCCATTATACGCGCTGGGCCTGGGATCCACTGTTCCCGGTCTGCGGCGATGCGCTTGGGCGTCATGCTTGGAGCGATATGCTTCTTCGCATTGCAGATTCTTCGCGGTTCTGTTTACGGTTGTAAAAATGATTGGCACTGGCTCAGGTGCTGATATCACAGATAGCATAATCTACTATATGCCTGATGCTTTTCTGCAGGGCGCCCTTCTGGGACCTCGTGCCGCGTTCGATTCAGGGACGTCGCGCTCATGATCGCTTGATGGAAAGCTGCAGCACTCAAGCGCTGGCTGGCTCCATGTCTCGAATATGATTCGTTGCGAACCTCGTGAACTTGCATCGGATCAGCATCGCTGTTTATATAAGAAACCAGGGGTATTTCGTAACAGTATCCTTATAGTATGCTCGCCAAATATTCGCATCATCTGCTGGGCGTCAAGCGCGCACGTTGGTACTACAGTGCTCGGCCTCTCGAGAAGAGTGTACTAGTCGCGTTAGATATGATCGTCGCCGCGCGCTGGTCTCTGTCAGCTGTTTTCATGGAGAGAGCTCCAGCAATTTGCCGTCTTTTGTGTACGGTAAACGCATCACGCGGTATACTTCGACAGGCCGCCGGACGGAGTCAGAGCATAAGTCTCGATATGTGCTCGGACGCGTGCTCGTGGTTTTGCTGGCTGCAATACGCGGAGGCATCAGTCCACCCACACTCAAGAGTTACTCGGATTGATTTCCTATGCGGCGCTCGGTTAGCGTTTACGTCTCTGCTGCCCGTAATTATTACCCTAAGACTGTTTTATGCTCAGCGATTGTACGTCAATAATTTGAATCGATACTCGCGGATATCTGCTATATTTGTGGCGATTAGAACGCCGTTTAATCACCGGGCTTTGCCGCTTTTTAACTTTTTGCAGTGCACATGCCGTTTCCACCCGTTTGCCAACCTAAAGCCTTTCGGGCAGGAGAACTCAGTGACAACGCAGCCTGATTACGGCATGGATTCATGTACGGCCACGGTCCTTGGTCCTTCATACAATATTACCGGATGGACCTGTTTATTGCGGTGCGAGGTTGGTTGTCAGTGCCATGGCTCTTCGAGCATATTTCTGTTTGTCACGTGCTGTATCGTTGTGATATTGACTAGGATATAGCCTACTGTGAGCAAGTATCGTGCTAGGGGTCCTGATAGAAGACGATATGAGCGTGCTGTTGCGTTCTTTGATGAGATCTATCCAGGTCTGCGTGTTTACTGTGACGCGCATAGATACGATGTACTCTGTGATAGTGTAAGGCTGGTCGGGAGTTGTTAAGGGATATGTGAAGATCAGCAAGATCGACTACGTGGTCGGGGTTCCCGCAAGAAAGCCATGTTCTCGGCACCTTTAGAACAACCACTATTTAAAGAATTCGTTTTTTTGCCTTCCAGAGTGACTTTGTCTCAGAATCTTCATCACACCAGCAGCTAGTTATCGCTCGCGACACTGTGTTTAATGATATCATCGGCTATTCTGGTCTTGTAGTGTCTGTGTCTATCTTTCCGTGGAAATACTCTTCGTTGCGCGCTGTGTCTATGCGCAAGTGCATAAAAATGTTGAGTTCTAGCTGTTCGTATTCACGATCCGCAGCGGTGGCTTTCTTGGCGGATGGCGTATCTTTGGCGACAGGTCGGCGTGCGCGATTTTGGGCAGGTTGGCATCGTCGTGATGAGACAAGCCGGTCTATGCCGCGGCTTGATCCTTGCCGTTTTTCTCGGCCCACGTTTGAACCACAAACAGCCGACCTCATAACCCTGGCTTTGGATGAATTGGTGCGGCGATGCTGGTCGGCATGGCTTCGGTTAGGTGGCTCGCAACTGGCCGCAGGACGGCGGGCCGCCCCGATGGCAATCCGTGACCACAATTTCTCTGCCGCGAACCGGCCGTCGACTGAACATGGGCCACGATTGGGAGCGGATCAAGTCAAGCAAGCGTCTCTGGTGGCATCGTCAACAGTACGCATTGCGGCTTCATAATCACCGCCGGCGTAGCCGATTCGTCGGGCCGTGGCAGCCTGCTGCATCGGCGCTTGTCGCGGATTCCGTGTCAAAGAAGGCCGTTCGATGCTTATGCGCACAAGGTCAATCGACGACCGCTCGTGTCTTCGCTGTGCACGGGGATCGGTAGTATCTTTGACCCGTGGGTCGCTGGGGCTTGGAGAGAGAGACGTGGACGCGCGTGGAGGTCGGCTGGGCTATTGTTGGAGGTCTACACGGCAATGGTGACCGGTTCGTTTGCTGGTGCTGGTCTGCAAGGCGATCACGCATTGGCGTGTAGAAAGAGGGTTGAGCGTCAAAACCGGGACTGCGAAATCTGTCGGGCCCGGTAAAACGCGCTCATGAATATAAGCAAGCTACCCAAATCGACAAACGGACACGCAGCCCTATCTTGGCGGCCTTGGTTCGTTCGGGGCAGGCGCTATGCACCCCGCGCCATCTCGAAGCAGCAGAAACGCGATTCGTCTTATATTGGCACTTAGACTTGACGCAGATCTAGCTCGCTCTTCGTGCATCGCTTCGGGTGAATAATAAATACGACACAGATGATCTGTTTGTGTGTAAAGAAGAGTGCATTCTTAGAAATCTCGAACCATTCATTCCGACATAAAGAGAAATTGTAGTCTTGCAGTTATTGTCGTTCGGCCGATGCTGTTCATAGGAATCACGAGTTCGACTTTTTTATTCATACCTTTGATGACGGGCGTCTAGATTTTATTAATTATCTCTCTGTGTCCTGGATTTCTATTCTGGCCTCTAGGGCACACAAGGGATACCTCTCACTGCTCGCGCTTTGGTAGTGTAACTGAACTTCACGTATCTCATCCGGTCTTGTTATGATGGACAGATCAGGCGTCCATCTGCCTAGTCGCTCGCCCAATGTCCTCAGCGGCTTTTAATCGGCGCGGCGGCTGCTGTCTACGCTGGAATTTTGTGCGATATGACGGCACATCACGTGCACCAGATACATACACTTAATGATATGAAGTCGGGTATAGACGCGTCTAGTCTCGCCGAGCAGTATTCTGAATGGGTAGGCATTTGATTTCATGCTGTCAGTGAAGTTAGCCTTTATGAATTTACTCTGTAAACTCTCTTTTTCATAAGGTAAACAATGACACGCGGACAATATGTCATCGTCGTCAAGATGATCTCGGCCAAAGGCAAAATTGCTCCTGATCGCAGGTTATGACACATGTGCTGTAGATACGATTAGAACATGCAGCATATGCTGAGAGGACTGAAAAGGTTCAGTTGTCGAGGTGGGCTGCGCGGTCCTTCTGTATTCATACTCGCTGGATATCGGTGCCTGCGAACTAAAAGTGGCCCATGAGTTCGAGTTTCCTAGAGCGTCCAGTATGGCCTGATGGTTGAGAAAAGCACGCGGAGCTACGTCTATTCTCAAGAGACTTTACGCGGCCCGCATTGAAGTCGCTCGACGTATGGTGTCGCAAGATATCGGGACCACGCGGGTTCACCTCTCTGCGTCACGTTGCGCAAGCTAGTCTGCGTGTGCGCGTGAACCTGGCGCGGGCTGGAAACATCGTCCCCGTTGCCGAACAACACGCCCAGGCCGCCGCGAGGTGGACATGAGTAGAGGTGCAAGTTGACACTCGTGGCCGATATCGCTTTGAAATTTCCGATGATATTTGATCGTTCGGGTTGTTTGCTATTAAATATTACGCATGCTCGTATATCTGCACTCCTCAGTCGCGGACCGCATACCAGCGCGTTATCGCATAGTCCGTCATAACTGTGAAGAGCATGGACTGATTGCAGACGTCCTGCTCCCTATGTGCGTATGGCGTTTGGGTGCGAAATATCGCCCTCTCGGGTCGAGATCGCGCGGAGTATAGTATACGTTTGCTGATGAAATGTACTGCGCCGGCGCGTTGATCTTTTTGGGGTGAATACTTTTTGGGGTACTGGCCCGTAATAGGGCCACACCGAACGCAGCAAGAGATGCTTTCTGACTTTTCCAATGGATCAAAGAATGTCGAGGGAGTTTGAAGGGGCATGCTGTCCCCCATCGTAGTGACAACTCTGGGGTGGGAGTTTGTTGGTGTGGAGGGTCAGCGTAGACCTTTATCTTAACCAGCTTCGCAAAGCCGCCCGAAACTGGCAGGAGCGCAAGTCGTGAATTCTCCCGCGTGATAGGCTGGGACGTGTTGAGTACTCGGTCCCGTCGCAACATCATCAGACTCCTCCTCTGCGTAGGCCGATTTTTTATAAGGCGAGCGAATTCGTATAGAGTTAGGTAGCCACTCACCGCTCTATCTGCGTGAGGTGTTTGTCGGTCTCGGGCTGCAAATACTTGCCCAATGGTCGAAATCTATATTGTCGCAAAGCGTATGTATCTCTCAACCTGCATCATTGCGGAACTGATCGTTATTGTAGCGCACAAAGCTCCACTATGATGTCCTGGATTTGTGATGGAAGAGCATGGTTCGGGCTCATGAGCTCCTTCACCCGTTGCAACATAAGCAGGCGAAATGGAGCAGACGTGGACACGGGGGACCTTCGGGAGGTAACAGGCCAGGCGGACCGTTATCCGAGTTGTGCGTTCAAGTAACGTTGCGCGCAAATGGCGCGCCTCGACATCTATGTTCAAGCGTGTTGGTCACAGCGGTTGAATCGGGTTGTGAGAATCTCGATCGTCGTGCCGGCGACCGTTTTCTCTGCGAACGGCGACGGTCCAAATGAGTTTCGTGCGAAATGCTCTGCCCCGGCCGTTCTTCGATAGCGTTCGCTCTTGTTCGCTAAATGCATGATAACACGTGGTTCTCGCCATTAGATTTGACACCCGCTCGCGACGCGCCGTGAGTCGTCTGATATGATCCTCACGGACTCTAGGCGGCGCGCCACGTGGCCTCGTGTTGCTTTCTCTTTTTATGAAATTTTGAGGGGCGGCGCTGTGTAAATCTTCATCCAATGGTCATCAAGGTGGGTGTTGTCTGTGTGCCTTAAGTCAACAGCATATCTACCGACTATAGGGCAGCTGCGTTTTTCGTTCACAACCTGACGTTTGTTTTCTCGCGCAAGATCTGGGCGGTATCGGCATACCCTTTGCACGGGAATCCAATCTCCAGACTACAACCTGGTATGGCTTTACACCTGAATCTCGACGGCCTGTTTCTTCGTGTTCTGAGGTGTGAATATCGAGTGCGTCAAGCGTCCTGTGTCAGCCCCTCTCCAGGATCTAAGGTGAGCGCTGCTCGGTTCTTTTCAGGGCTCGCTCATACTCGACATTCACGCTCGTCTCGCGACTCAGCGCCCTTATGCTGTCGCTATAGGCCGCGCGATGACAAAGAGGGAGTTCGCATGCGCACGTAGCGCCTTGCGTGTCCCGGTCACGATTTGAGGGCCCGTTTGGGTCAGCGTTCTGGACGCTGCCGGGTCCAAGCGTTTCGACATTGTTTGCGCACCGCATAAGCGCAATGCGCAGCACAATTATTGCCAGATGCGTGTCGCAGACAACAAGGACGTTTTTCAGCTCTCTCTCCACTCTAACACATACGTGGGCCTAACAGGTAGCCGCAGCACAATGTCCGACAGTCCCGGACACAGATCTTGCAGAGTAAGTGATCGACGCTTTTCGCCCGTCGCGCAGACGGCGCACTGCCTAAATTTCGAGCACGCGTATCGGCCTTACCTCCTGCCAGCCGGTGCCAGAGAACCTCATCTCTGCTCCTAATTCTGTTGGTCACGGCCTCTCTAAGCCCATTTGTGCCAGACTTCGTAAGTCTCCTGGGATCGGCAGAGCGTCCGACCTGCTTGCTCTACCAGATTATCGGGACAGGACACGGCGCTGCCGTGGATCAGACGCAGGCCAGGCAGCAAGGGTTTTCCAGCCACGTAAGCGAATGCCGCGCGTTCAATAATTTGGAGGGGCTCCAGCATAGGTCGCTCGTTGTCGGGGCGGAAGGGATGGTCTTGATCCTACGCCAACGACCTGTCTACATGGCCTTCTGGTCGTGCCTTTGCGCATTCTCATAGCGGACGTTAGTTTCCGCAGCTGTGTGGGATAGCGCAAGGATGCGCCATTCGACAATCGGTGGCATATACATAGCCATCATCGCCATTCGCATGGGCCAGCGCAGCGCAGTCTCACGAATGCGCTGAGCGTCTTGTGCGGCCCTCAGGCCGCTGCCGCACCACGACGCCTTTCCATTGCGGCAGGCAACAGCAAGCCAGGCACCGGTTTTCACATTAAACGGCGAAGATCGCTGTGCTTCGCTGGTCAGGGTTTCATCTCGAGGCAGGTATCGTGTTGTGCATGTTGTTCAATTTTCGCTAAGCTGAAGACTCTCGCTCGGCATTGTGCGCGATGTGGCTGTGTTCAGGGTTTACATGCCCCGAATCCAGCAGCATCTTATCAGGCCTCATGTGGTACGTCGCGGCACGTCGGTTTCCAGCGCGCGACGCGGTTTGGGCGCAAAATCGTCGACGGCATTGGCTTCGCGCAGATCGCGCTAACGCCGATACACTTAGGGTTGGCCTCTTATATTGATGACGTAATGCGCACCCTACTCAATCTACGCGTGGCGCCTCTGCGCCGAAGATATAATCGACAAGAATCGACTACCGTGAGCACAACGGCAATCCGCACCGCTCCTCGCCTCCTGGTGTAATGTTATCAGTATTTTCGCGTTAATTGCATGTCATTATCCATGCAGCTCGCTCGGCATCCACTAGTTCTTTACCACTCTCACAAGTAGAGAAAAAAAAAGTTCATTATTGAATTTTGCGTATCGTGGACTTTTCTTAAATTGTTTGATTTTCTATGTGTGTGTACTCCTAATCGCCCTATTGTTTTGCCTTGGTTTTACCATTGTAATCATACTGTCGAGCGCGTGTGACGTGGTCCCGATCGCTGTCGCAAACCGTCTCTTTGCCCGCCAATGTTTTGTTTGTGTGGTATTCCATTGGTGCGTTATGGCCGACGTTTATTCTTGTGGCTTCATGGTCATTCAAGTGTTTGAATAATCATGCATAAGATATTCTATAACGTCGGTCTCGGCCAACAGTCACTCGCCTGCCTATTTCTTTTCTCGGATGAATATTGTCCAAAGTAGTGGGTATCGGCGCGGGCCAATTCTTGGTCTCGTATTCTTGGGACGCTACCGTCCTTACCGCCGCTAGCGCTGCTCGTTCAGCGCTAGTTTCATACTGATCTCTCGAGCATCGTAGCACGCACCTGAAACTACAGGACGTAAAAAGACTGAGCGTAGGTTCTCTATAACACTCGTGCTCCGTCATATCAGTAAGCTCATGATCTCGATCGTCGCGAAGCAGAGTTTTGCGCGCCCTCCCGCGCGCGCGCTATGTATTGGACCGTTGGCCTACATTTAAAAAGCATGTCGGGTTCGGTGCGTCTCTGCTCGGTCTCTGCAACAAAGGAGAAACCATCTTCAGTGCGCAGCGAATTAAGTGTCGTTGGTGCATTCGGGCTGATGAATATTTGCTTTAAAATCATTAAACCCACTAGGTCTTTGCAACCCCGCGCCGCGCCTGCCGTTGCTTGCGTGTTAAAATACTCGCGCCG
>Ga0163217_1119605_pt1 | contig 11815 bp, 14 predicted proteins | sample SynspAceP_FD_185933 | JGI IMG/M metagenome (GOLD analysis project Ga0163217, IMG submission 185933) | Saline lake microbial communities from Ace Lake in Antarctica - Synechococcus sp. Ace-P (PacBio error correction) | ecosystem: Environmental > Aquatic > Non-marine Saline and Alkaline > Saline ... | reverse complement strand
TAAACTCGCCAATCAAGGAATTGGCCTGGCTTGCGACTTCCATCGTGAACCAATGGGACTGGAGGCCATGGTTAGCGGACTCCGTTTGCGGAAGGTGGTGCGGGCCGCGGGGATGAACATGACAATTGCGAGCCGCCGCCGTATGGTCAGGTGAAGCAGGAATCGGCCTCGAGTCAACCATTGCTCCGGGGCTGTGCCGCTGTTTCGCGGTGCGCCGTGCGAGGGCCCCAGAGGGAATCCAGCAGGGATGTTGAGGGCCGAGATTTACGGCGAGCGCGGTGGCCCATAGATCGTCGCGCAGATTCTTGAGTTCGCCCGCCAGTTGGGTCAGAAAGTCACCTGCCGCGGGGCCGATCAAAATCGCCTTGTGCTGATAATGCCTGCAAAACAATTATAACCATGATCAGATGGCCTTCCTTGAAAGCTTGGCCCAAAACAAGGGAAAGTAGAAGAACGACGGCTGGCAAATAAGATGAAAACAATGGCGCCGCCTATTCAGCAAGGCCAAAGAAGGGTGCCACTGCACCGGTCTGTTCTGGCGAAGGAAGCCAAGCGCGGTACGATTTTGGCCGGAGACAAGCGTGGAGAAGCGCTGCTGGCAGCAGCGGTCCTCGGTTGGGCCTTGATCGGCGAAGTAGACCGAAATGCCACCAACGCCATTGGTCTTGGCCGCGCGAAAAGTAACTGCCACCTTTTCACGGGCGAGGATAAAATGCCGACACGATAATGACCATGGCATAATGTAAGCATATGAAGAATCGCAGAAGCCTTCGATCAGGGGAAAAAATTCGGAAAAAGGCCACCATCAGCCATGTCCTTTGAAGTGGGACTTCCGCGCGGCCGCGGAAAGAAAAACCGCTTTTGGAGGCCGGTGGTGACAAACACCAGAAACTGAGCCACGGTGGTGAAGTAGCGTCGCGGCAAGCCGCGCACCCGCGAATTGAGGCGCGGTGTTGTCATCGGCCATGCGTTCCAAGCCACGATGGCGAAGGCAACGAAGCAAAGGATGAGCAAGGGCGGACGATGTAAGTCGGGCTGAGCGCGTTCGATGGGCCAGCCATTTGCACCAAGATGCAAGGTTTCACGGTCCAAGCAACATCACCCGAAAGCAATCATCGGGCAGCACGAATGCGGCCGATGGAACAGCGGTTGGACGTAGTGGAAGAGTTCGATTGGTCTCCAAAGGGAAATAGAGATCGCGCCCGCAAATGCCGGTGCGGCATCAACGTTGAGACGGACACCATCGCGAATATCCGGAAGCCCGGTTGATGGCAAGGCCGATGATGGCTTCATCGGCACAGGCATGCGGTATTGCGGCAAGACGCCCAAGCCGGATTACGGCGGTTGTGTCGAAAAAATCCCCAGGCAAGGTAGAGGTTGCCAGGATGGATTGGCAAATCACCACAGACGTAATTAACGACCACACCCGTACCTTTCGAATTCATCCGAGTCCGCGCCCGCGCCAGAAAATCTGCAGGAATACAAAACGCGATAGCTCTGCGCTGTGAAAATTGCGGGATGCCAAGGCGTGGATTACCGCCATGCGCTTGTGGACCAGCACTGGTTCTCGTCTGTTTGCACGTAAGGCGATGGTGGTGAGAGCCAATGGATCTCGAACAACCGGCGCCAGCCGCGCTATCGCAGCGGAGGCGGGCAATATTCTGCAAGCTGTGTCGATCAACGTCATGGTCAGGCTTCGATCCCGTTGGTGTTCCCGGGCACACTCTTCATGGCGACGTTAAGAAACGGTTTTGGGCAGGCATTTCAGCATTCCGGCGTTCTGGCGGGCTGTCTGCCAAAACCTCGTATGGCTGTGCGACGTTTAATCAAATCAGTGGTCCTGTCCGGACTGAAGCTAGCTCCGCTTACAGCACAAAAAATATCCGGGATCGAACAAAATTTTCCGGTCCCGGCTTCGTTTGATGCAACTTTGATCCGACTTATCAGTAGGCGGCCGTTCGGCAGGGATTCCTTGGTGGGATTAATATTCTGACCGAAGTGAATCCGCAAGGGCAGGTCCTTCGTTGCGGCCAAACCTTGCCCCAGGGTCGATTCTATTCGGCGAGGGATTGCGATCTTCCGGAAGCAACAACGCCGGCTGCCAGTTTCGGACATCGGATTGCTCGAACTCATCGTCGCCAGTTGAGGCGTTCGATGTGGTGGGCTTGGACATATGCTTCCGCAATTCCGGCTCCGGTTTGAACCTGGTGGTAGCGGGCTTCGCGACAATCTCGACTCCGCTATCTAGCTGTTGTCTGTCACCGAGCCTGCGTGCAGAGTAAGGCGTATCAAATGCCTGAAACAGCTCAACGGCTTCGGACTTGTATTCCTGTAGTGGATTCCGCTGCATAGCCGCGAAGCCGACGACCCGAGCAGAAGTTCTTTGTCATCGAGTTTGACCAGCATGTTCACGCCACAGATGTCCGTAGGATCTGCCAGAACCACAGATCTCTACGTAGGTCATGACTTCAGCCCACCAACCTCGTCCGGCTCTTTTTTCGTTGGGCCAGATTATCGGCGCGTCGAGGATCCGGGTATGCTGTTTGGATGTCATCTTCGGCGGTATAGCCTTCCTCCGCGGGCCCATTCCTCTATCGGCAGTCGAGGTTGAGGTTAGGCCTGGACGTTCCTTCTTGAAGGTCGCGACATTCCATTGCCTCGGCATAGGGCGCGTTCGCGAATGTAGAAGAGCTTGACCAAGCCGTACGACAACTTCATGGCGCATGTCTTCGGTGGGTTTTCGGAAATCGATTCCGCGTCCATCAGTTCCTTGCGCTGTTCGAAGATGCACCTTTGCGCTGGTCGTTATCATCATACGTCCATCGAGACTGAAGCAGGTTTTTGCGGATGTCGAGTGCGCCCTTCGACCTTTTTTTCTGCGCCCCGACTCAAGTTGCCTTGTTGATCCCAAGGGTGGATGATCGGTTCGCCTCCTCCTTGACGGCCAAGCGTCTTGAGCAGCCATCCATTTGCGCTTCCGACCCGAAAATTACGCATCAGGTCATCCTGCAGAGACAGGAAGAACTGGAGCGCCGGGGTTTCCACCCTGACGACCTGCGCGGCCGCGCAACTGGTATGGTCGATTTGCGTCCGGCTTTCATGGCGTTCGGTGGCCCGCGATATACAGGGCCGCCGCGAGGGCGCATTATGCTCATTCCTTTGAGCGCCTTAGAATCTCGGGCTGCGGATGAATCTTTTCCTTTTCATCGCCGCTCGGGACCTTTCAGGGCATGTCCCCGAGTTCCTGCTGTCTACGCGCATTTGTCGGCGTTAACCGCCAAGCTGAATGTCCGGTGCACGACCGGCCATGTTTTCCAAAGTGGCAAATGAGGACTGCGCCAGGTGCGACGGCCAGCCTGGGACACGATGTAAGCTTCCTGCTCGCTAGGTTAGCGGGCGTGGAGCACCTTGAAGTCATTCCACACCTTGCCTTTCCCGCAGCAGATCCGCCAGAATTTCGGATTTGTACGATTGAACCGTGGTGCCTACTCAGACCGCTGCTTTTCTCCCGCGCGACTGTTGATGTCAGTCGATGAGTGGTTCCTGATATTTTTCCTCGACGGGTGCGGTAAAACCTGTCATTCCTCATCAATACGGGAAATCGGCACATTCCGCGTCGGGGTACTTCCACCCACTTTCCAGCCCGTAGATGTGCCGAACTCTTCGGCCTCGGTAGATGCCGTGCCGGTCATGCCGCTCCGAGCTTGGAAATAAAACATACGCGCCGAAATTAATTCTGGAACTGTGATGATGCCAGCGTTTGGTTTTTTCCGGCTGGGATCTTGACGCCTTTTCCTTTTGGCTTCAAGCGGCCTGATGCTGACCTCGAGTTTAAGCGTCGTCCCGGGCATCATGCGACGGTTGAATTCGTCAATTGATGACGATCTCGTCATTGTTTGGACAATGTCCAGTCCTTGTCGTCGAAGTGAAACAGCCGGTGCGGCCTTCACGCGTTGTTGATTGTGGTGCTCACGAAGCGGAACGTTCTCAACATCGTAAAGCGATTCCGCCCTTGAGCATGTCTGGCCTTCTGTGAGCATGGCTTCAAGCTTCTCGGTGCCGGCTCCAGTAAAGGTAGCGGACCGCTGTTTTTCGTACGATTCTTCCGTAAGTGCGTCGGGTTCGAGCTTACTTGAAAATCAGCCACATCGACGCTGTTGTAAGAGGTCCGATCGGTCATTCGAGCGGCCCGGAGATGATCAGCGGTGTACCGGGCTTCGTCGACGAAGAATGGAGTCCACTTCATCGACGATGGCGTAGTTGTGTCCAAGCGCTGTCAACCACCTCTGGGCGCGATTAACATACCTTCATGTGTCGGCGGAAAAGTAATTTCGAAGCCGAGGCTCGTTGTTGGTGGCGTAGTGATTAGTCGCACGCATTAGGCGTCGCGGCGTTCATCGTCGTCCCATTGCCATGGGTGATGATGGCCGGTTGGTCAGGCCCCAAAAAATTCGCTAGACCTCTTGGCCATCCATTCGGCGGTCACGAACGTGCCCCAGGTAATCTGTGACGGTGGACGACATGGACGCCATCGCACGGACCAATTGCGTTGAGAATAAACAGGTAATGTGGCGACCAGCGTCTTGCCTCGCCGGTCTCATTTCCGGCAATAAGAGGCATTTTCGTTGAGGATCATGCCGCCATCAGCTGGAGCGTCGAATGCTCGAAGCCCGATGCCCGATCTGGGCTGCCAATCGCGCCACAGTTGCAATTTCGGGCTCCAGAAGGTCGTTCCCAGTTTGGTTCCTGCGGCGAAAGCTGCTCAACGGAACTGTATCGTCCGGTTCGCCAAATCATGCATCGCTAAGAACTGCGGTTCTGCTTCCAAAGAATTGATTGGCATTCAACTGTTGGCTGAATTATGGCCCGGAATCCGGCGATCAATTTGATGAGCCGGAATATTATCTTGCGGGCGATTGCGCCGAAACTTGACCATTTCATATGGTCCTTTTCTTGAGGCTGCACGGTCTGCAGTGATGGAACCGCGCTGGCCTGCGACCGGTAGAATCGATTGGAAAAAACGCTGTCCTCTATGGCCCTTCATCCAGTGAAAAGCCGTCGTGGACGGTTTACGCCGATTGGACTGACAGATAAAGAAAGGGGTTCGAACGATGGTCAACTTGCGGCGAAAGCCGTCTTAAGGTTGCCAAAATCCAAGAGCACTTCGGGACGGCCAACCAGAAAAGCTTTCACAATGAAAAGGTTCTGAGCCCATTTGCGCCTATCGCAGCTTGCAGCACACTCTTCCTGACTTCAATTGTTTCGCCTTCGCCGGTTTCATGCGGGGCCACGCTGATGACGAGGCAGACCCGGTGGGTGGCAACGGTCGCCGGTGTTAAATTCTCGCATCGGAGCTGACATTGGCGGATAGGCGACCTAGATCCGCAGTTTGCCCGTCTTTCCGGTTTTGGAGTGAACAGGCCTGCCGCGTGCGCTGCTCTTGTCTGCTGGTCCTCGACATCAAGACGCTTCGCCCAGACAACGCTTGAAGAGACGGAAAAGCTCGACAGACCGTAATGACTTATCCAACATAGAAACTGATGGCTTTCCCAGCGTGACGGGCTTTTGCACAACGCCATTTTCAATCGACGGTGGGTCGATCTCGCCGTCAGCTGTATGACGGACAATCAAGGCGCGCTACGAGAAGGAAATCGCTTGCGACGCATTCGGGCGGAAGAAGGATATATCATTGCGCCACGCCCATTATTCTTCTGAAGACAGAAAGGAAGAAGCCAAGGCCGGTGATCCCCGCCGAGGCTGGATGCGGGCAAGGATTTTGCAGAACTCGCCAAGGAAAAGTCCACCGGCCAAAGTGCTGCCCAAGGCGGAGACCTTGCGCGATTTCCTAACTATCAGCCAAGGGTAGTCGCATGGTGCCTGAGTTTCGAAGCCGTGGTCTGTTTATCGCTTCAAGGCTGGCGGAATACGCCAATAAGAGCAGTTTCTCGGCTTTGAAAGACCCAGTTTCGGTTGGGCACGTTCATCAAGGTCGAGAACGTCGCGAAACAGCGCCTCCGGGCTTTTGAGACATTTGCTGATCAGGTCGGCAGGTGGCTGATGCGGGTGGGAGGCGTTTCGGCGAAACTCATCCTGCTGCATGCCACTGCGCCTGAGATCCGAAAAGGATTGTATGTGCTGCGATCCGGATCTAACAAAACCGCTAATTGAACGACGCCATGTCTATTTGCCAGGAGCAACTTAGCAATAAGCTATTCAGCCCTTTTCAGGCCTGAAGCTTGCCGCCTCGAGGTGATCGTTCCATGTCCACCACATATCTTCCCCTGTGCTTCCCAAGGTGCGGTGGATGCCGAACTGCCGCCGAATCGCGGAGTCCGGCATCGAACGGCCAAGCGCGGGATCAAGTACAAGACACCGCACCGAACGTCATGCTGATGGTGTTCGACAAAAACGGCGGCTGTGCGGGTCTTCACCAACGTCGAAGTGGCCCCTCTCCGCACCGGTCGGATTTTTTGTTGTTGCAAACCTTGCTGGCGGCAGGCGCGGGGGCTTCTGGTGGTCAATTCCGGAAAACGCCAATGCGGGTCTTCACGGGCAAATAGGAAGTTGGGCGTAACGGACGCCACGGAGGACTCGACTGGGGACAGAAGTCAAGGACGGCAGCGGCCCTCGTATGTCGGACTCGCGGAGAAACAGGTGAGTTTCTGGTCTAATCGGACCGGCGTTCATCGGTGAACCACTTTGATTGCGAGCAAGTTTCGCCACCGTTTTCTGGATCAGATGGCGGTTTCGGCGAGTGGCAATCGCTGGCTTGCAATGCGGCGGGCGCGCGGCACCCATGTGAACACGGACACTAATATCTGAATGGTTTTCCCCAAAATACGACAGCACGGATTGGACCGGCCCTGATCGCATAGAACAGCGTGACGGTGGACGCTCCAATGGAATGGCCAAGGGGTGCGGGAATGATCGCGTCCCGATTGATGGGCGAACGATGCTGGTCTTTCATCGTGACTGATGCGGTACCATCGAAGCCATCCGCGCTTCAGCGTTGCTCAGGCCGTCATGTAGGCTCGACCTTCAATGCGGTGACTGTGACAGTGATTACCTCGACATCTGACACGGCTGGATGTTTTTGCAACGGCTCCGCGCTGATCGCGGTAAGCGCCTGAAAAACGAGTAACCCGTTATGTCCAAAGTTTGTAGGCTAACAAGCGAAACGTTCCAGCCGTGTGCCCGAGCGCGGATAGTTCTCCGAGAGCGCTGGCATATGAGTCTGATTAGAGAAGTTCTGGCAAATCCAGGGATCGTCCTCTGGATGGCGAAGGTGCTACACAACAAGGTTTCGAGATTACGTAAACCGGCGCGGCGAGTTCAAACCGAACGCCATTCTTCACCAAAGCCCAACTCTCCTGGCATATGAGAGGGCAGCTCGGACGGATTTGCCGCTCAATCGCCAACTCGCCGCTGGTCAAGACGCGATCGCGGTGAGGCGATGTCCCCACTATATGTGCCGGTCCCCGCGCGTAAAATCTTTTCATGCTGTCGGCCAAGCGTGTTCGAAAAAAAGCCGTAGGACCTGAACGTGACATCAAGCTGTGCGACTATGGGTTCGGCGAGCGTGCGCGTTGGGCCGTCGATCCCGCAAGTTTGCAGTAAAAGATTCCCGATTACAGCGAGGGCTGCGGCATAGGCTATGAGTGATGAGAGGCAGGACGAGCATTCACATCAGGAATTTGATTCTCGGATTTCTCTGGGGTGAAAGACCCGCGGTGGAGACATCTCAACCTGTTGATTCGGTCCGACCAAAAAAGCTTACCGTCCTCAATGTAACCCGTAAATAGGCGTGGACCAAGCGTCAAGAATTGAGCGGTCTGGCGGCAAGAGTTGGATCCACAGGCTGCCCATTGCCAAACCTCCTGCTATCGTCCAGAAGGCGTTGAAGCCGTCGGATTTAGGGCCTGGCCCGCAGCGTCGATCCAATATGACGGCAGCTGCAGGATCCGCCTGACTGCTTAACCTTGGTTTGCGAGGGCGCGAGTCACAATCCAAAAGCGGCTACCTGAAATTCCGTTACCCATCCAACTAAATCGGCGGAAATTCCCGAACTCTTCCGCATCACATCACGGGGCATTTGAAAATGATCGCGCGTTGATCGAGAACGATGGCCGCGACGTGCGGCTGGCAGATTACCTTATGACCGGCCCGCTGGCGTGTTGTCTTGCCTGCATGTTCTCGCCGCTGGTGCGAACCGCCGCCGCTTGAGGCACATGACTTGGGAGGCGCTTGGCTGAGACGGTTCGGGACGAGACAATCGTCCATGGACCGGGCTTGATCGACAATCTCGACATTGACAGTTGGCTATGGACCATCTGGCCCAGTAAATAAATGCACATGTGGTATTTGAGAATACGTCGATACGTCGATGGGCCGGTCCATTGCGGTGCATGGCAACGCGTAATCAGTCTCTTCAAGCCGGGCTACCGACGGTGTCTGAAGCGCGAATTACGACCGCCCAAAGCGGACTGTTCAATTCCTAATGTTGTTAGGAAGTATAGAAGAAAGCCGATGGGACCGGGTTTGTCCCACGCCATCTGTGTGTCCATGACAATGATCTTGCCGGTTTGATTTGAGTTGGCCAACCCGATAGACTAGATGTGCCGAACGTGCCCGAGGGCTTATGGCCGGGACGTGGTGGAGCCAATGGCCGATATTCCCAAGCTGCGCTTAGTGACAAATGGGGCGCGCCATTCGGCGGCGCTGAACAGGCGCTGGCTGCAGGTTGAAAGGTAGAAATCACTAGCTGCCGCTGCAATCGGGGCGCTCTACAAAGGGCTTGGGTTTTGGCGAAGGTCTATCGATACGCCTATCGCCAGAAGCCAGGATTATTGATCGATTGAGCGCCAAGGAAAAAATATGGCTGGTAAGCGTGCCTGCTGCGCTTCTGGCCTAACGATGTCGGTCATGGCAAAGGGTGCTTTTGCCCAGCGGCCGGACGTGGCAAGCAAGCAATGAGGCCGGATTGATGGGAGTTTCCCGGCGGGGCAAGGTGGAGGCCGGGTCCGAAACTTACAGGCCCGCCCTGCTGGCGGTTGATCCGGATTGAATTCCGAGGAAGTCGGCGTGACACCATAGGAAGCCAGTGGCCTAGACGCCGCTGACATTCGCCAGCTACAGTTACGATGAGTTTCATCTGCTGATGGGCCATGGCTCCTCCTGTCTGCCGCCGGTTTTGAACGCAACTGGACCACGTCCGGTCTTGAAGAACCCCAGGCTCTCAAGTAGAGAAGGGTTTTACGTACTGCGATGCTATTTATGCGAAGACCCTATCGATGCCGCCCGCCGCGAAAGAACCGCTCATTCGACACAAATATCTGAATCGTACCTACAATTGTGAAAGTTGACACGCCTCCCGCTCTGCAATACGTGCCTCGCGCCGCGTTTGTTGCAGTTAGCTTACAGAATTAATCCGAAAACATCTGCTACATTATACTCCTGCGACACGCACAAAAAAGGGAATAGCAAAGCAGTGACGATTCCCTCAGTAGCAGGGTTCTCAGTGGAGCGTTAATGACAACAGGTGATTTACTAGGCTTCAGTGACTTTTCCCGTAATCTATGGACCCCAGAGATGGACAAGAGAGAAAACCAAGCCACGGCGAATTTGGTCTGCGGTGTAGCGTCGCTTATAGAACTTGCTTGAGTTTGGCCAACACTGCATTAAAAATAGAGCTAGGAGATAGCCGTAGGCCGCCAATTCTGAACAAAACCCATTGTTGAACCGACCGTGCGCCGTTCGGCCCGCCTTGGAGTCGCGCAACGCTGAGGGCGCCGGGACATTGTTTAGAAACGATCAACTACATGCCGTGAATCGACGTCCCCGTCGACCGCTCGAAAACACTGTCCTATACTTTCGTAAATCCATCCTTACACCGAACAATACCGGTTCCTTTGCATCGTGTCTAAGCGATGGTCCAGGTGAAGACGGGCGACTTGTGTTAAATCGCGTCGATCATCGATTATGTGAGTTGAAACGGAATTTAAGTCATGTATGAAGAACTATAAGTTAATTATGCTAGAATTTATAGCGGACGAGCTGCGCGGTGGTTTTTGTACCGCAATTGGAGTATGTCTCCATTAGCGTGGCGATGATCGCCGATTGCGGTGATCAAGTCGGGGCGAGCGGGTTCTCGGCGGATGCCATCAATAAACGGATGGATGGTGGCCGCGGTCACCTGATATGTGAGACTATGCCATAATTATATATGCCTGTGAAATTAACGCAGCGCGCGGGTCAATTTTTTTGTGGTCTCACCGGATATTCCACGCGGCAAATCGAGCAAGACTGCCTTGTGGCCGAACCGTCAATGAGCGGCTCCCCTGTTTGGCTGGTTTCAAGTCCGAAGAAGGCAAGACCTAAAGCGCGCCATCCTGATAGAGGTGAATGACCGCGTTAAATACCTGCTGCGGATACGCCGGAAACATCCGAAGAGGTCTTGAAACCCGTTTACACCCGTCGTAGAGTCTGGGCGGGCTCTGAGGAAAGAGTTGTTCGTTAACAATATGCGCTTTCCTCCGGCTTCTGTCAGTAGAAATCTGAGTGTACATTTGCCCATTGCCCTGCACAATCTTTGTTGAGCAGGTCCGCTCAGCGTGGAATGCAGGTCTATTCTGACCCACGAAATGTCGTCCGATATCGGGCGGGACCGGCAACGCGAGGGAAGCCCGGCACGCTGAAAGCAGCGCACCGTAATCACGGATATCAGCAAACAGTGTGGCAATTGCGCGGCATTTGGCGCCGCCCAGTCATCACTTTCTGCTTGCGAGCAGGGATTCACGCAATTCGCCTAAAAGTGCCTGCCGCCCGGGGTTGGCGCGAGCAGCAAGCCCGTCCGGCTTCAATGCGCGGCGCAATTTGCACCAGCACGCCAGGGGGGGTGTCGTTGGTTACATTGCAGGGCCAACGGTGAAAAACGATCAGATCTGGCGCTTACACCGGTTTAATTTTACAAAGTAGTAAATATTTTATGCCCCCCCCACCGGCACAAGATAAAACAGGCTACGAGTAACGTCGAAAATTAATGTCGGCAAAATGGTCATGCCGGCAAAACCTTATCAACACCCGGGGGCACAGCTACAGACATCGAATTCATATTCTGAAATCCTGCTGTATTTCCCGGTGGCTTTCATCATTCGCGGCTGGCGTTACTGGCAGCCGCGTGATATCCGAAACCGGGTGTATCGAATTTGTCGTTCGACGACCGTTGAAGCCGCTCTCCATTCGTCGGCAAACCCGGCGAATTGAGAAAAGTCAGGCCCCCGCTCTAGACCCGCGGCCCAATTGCGCGCAAGGCGGCGTTGGTGCAGCAGAGTGTTGATCAAAGAGACCGGTCCATGAACCGGGCCTATCGGTAGTTTCAGGGGCAGGGTCAGCTTGTCGCCTTCACCGCGGCTCGCTTGTTGGATGGAAACGGCAGTAAAGTCAACCAAATGGACCCATGCGGATTTACCCCATTTGAGTGGGCACCGAATTGCTGGACGGCATGTCATGTCGATGGTCCGTGTGATGCAAATTGGTGTATCCGCCGGTCTGCTCGGGCTTGCGGGAAAAATGCGTGGGCCGGGCCCGCTGGCTTGTGCCCGGGAGTGCTGGCCGACAGTCGGTTCATCGAGCGCCAATATTGCGAGATAACCGGGTGCCCTTTGATTCACGACCGGTGGTGAAGATTGATATCGCCCGAGGCAATCGCCCGTCCGCCACCCTATGCCAAGGCCCGGGCGGCGTGTGTTTTTATGATGGCGTTGCTGCGAAAGGATAGTTCATGGACTGAAGTATTCGAACCGGGCCGATCTCGCGG
>Ga0163217_1089160_pt1 | contig 11816 bp, 17 predicted proteins | sample SynspAceP_FD_185933 | JGI IMG/M metagenome (GOLD analysis project Ga0163217, IMG submission 185933) | Saline lake microbial communities from Ace Lake in Antarctica - Synechococcus sp. Ace-P (PacBio error correction) | ecosystem: Environmental > Aquatic > Non-marine Saline and Alkaline > Saline ... | reverse complement strand
GAACCGGCGCCATTCGGAGCGTGGCAAAGCGCCCTCGCTCGCTGATCGCCTCGCCCTGGCACCAGTCGCATTAGAACTGCCCGCGAGAAAGGCAGACAGCGCCAAGACCGCTGGCGGCGGCACGGCTTGAGCGATGGCGGGCGTCACTGATAAGTGCAGGAACTGCTTGGGGAATCGCTCTCCATCCCACGATTCTCTTGAGATAACCGGCATTCGACGCGGTCGAGGATTGACAGCCACCGTCTGCTGCCACGATCTTGCCGTGCAGGCTCTCTTGCCTCCGCTTCCGCCTCGCCGGCGCGCGGGCGGCCCTTGCTTGGAGCAGGCCGCCATTCCACCAACCGCTACCCTCGCCGTCAGGTGGCGGTTGACGAAGACGGCGATTTGCGTCCGGGGGCATGCCTCAGCTGCAGCCAGATGGCTACTGGTGCACACGGGCGGCCAGGGCGAAAGCCGAAGCGCTGCCGGAGCCGGGAGTCGGAGTGGAGGAGCTGGTGCGGGTTGCGATTTCCTGCTGTCTTTGACAACGAGGTGTTGGCAAGCCCGCGTATGCCGCCGAGGCGAGCCGGCGCTGGCGGTAAGGATGTGCGGGGGGCCAGTGGGCGGAGCTCCACCACCGGCCACTGCTGCGCCGCGCGGCCGCCGTATTTGGCACCACTAGCTGACCACAGTGACCACCCAGGGTTCAATTCCGCGGCCCTCAGCGACGCCGAAATTGACAGCTATGTGGCTACGGCGAACCATTGCACTGGCGCCGGCTGGGTTTGCGCTTGAAGGCCGCGGGGCCTACTGGTGGAGCAGATTGAGGGCTGGCTTCAGCAACGTTGATCGGCCTGAGCCTGCCGCTGGTTGCGGCGCTGGTTGCAAGAAGGAGTCGGCCGTCAACGAAAAAAGTTGCTGAAGACGTCCTTGAGGAAGTTGCTGGTTGGGTTGAAATCGCTGCTGCTCCCTGCGGCCCTTTGGTTTCCCCAGCTTGGATTTTTCCGCTGTTGACAGTTTGCAGATCATCCCAGCGGAAGGCCACGGCCCCGTTTGCGGTTGCTGATCTGGCGGGGCCTGAGGGACATTGTGGCGTCCCCGCATCACCAGCCGTCCATCCCGGGTGAAAGAAAGCTGTATCCGCCGTTCCATCACTGAGCTCACGTGTGTAGGCGGTCCATTGGACGTTTCGGCGCGATTGAGCTGGCAGGAGCCGTCGAAAAGCACGGTTGCCCCGGCGAAGCCTCACAGGAGCGGCTGCCTTGGCGGCATTGGCTTGCGAGCCGTTGGTTTTCCCCAGGGCTTTCCGTTGCTGCCGAAACAGTTGCTGCTTGAGCGCTTTGCTGACGTTCTTGCCTCCCCGGGCCGGCATCCCAGCAGGTTTGCTTGGCGCAGATCGCAGACATCTCCATCGCTTCAACTTTGACTGATTCGAGCGCCTGTTGCCCGACTGAGTGGGAACTCAGTTCACCTCGGCGTAGTGCCGAAAAATTCGCGGGTGAGCGCCAAAGAAAACACCTTGGGCGGTGTACACCTCTGGCAGGCAGACGCAGGACCACGCCTTGGCGGGGAAAATCGATCGTGCTGGCTCTAGCAGCCACAGGCAAGGCCAAGGCCAAGGCAGGCCCGCATAGGCAAGGACGCGGCGGGTGATGGATGGGGAGAGGCACGGGTCACACGTTGTCCTTCAAACGAGGAAACAGATCGTATCGATCAAACCTGTCCAAACTGTTTCTCTCAAGCTGAGGTGATTGACAAGGGCTGGTCGGTTTCTGGCCTGACCTTCTTGAATCTGTTCTTGCCCATGTGAAAAAAAACCCCCGCAAATGCGGGGTAAGGGGGGTGAATGACCTGAACGAAGTGAACCGTGAACGTTGGGATGGTTCGCGAGATCAGTCGAGATCAGGCATGGGCCAGGGTGGCTCGGCCTTTGCGGTCCATCCCTTTCTTCGAATACCGGCCCGCTGCCGGCGCGGGGCGCGGGCCCGCATGCCAGAGGTGACCGACCAGAAAGAAGAAGCGCCAGGATGAACTGGGTGGCAGAGAGCCATTTGACGCACGTTCACGAAGTTCACCGAGTTTGGGCTCCGGTGATGATGGCCGCCCACGGAGTGAGGGGAGGCGTTCCGGAGGCCCCCGGTGGGTCATGTTTCAGCGCCCGGTCGCACTTGCCAGGGCTGAGATGTCGTTTCTGGAGCTTGTCGAGGCTGGCAGGCCATTTCGGGCCACCAGAGGGCTCGAGCAGGGCCCGCGGAAGTCCCAGAAAAACGCATGGTTTCACCACCGAAGTGATTTCACCGGTGGGGGAGCGCAATCAGCGTACTTACCCAGGCCGGTGGGCCCATGGCCGAAACGATGTTGGCACCCGAGGCGTTGGTCACGCACAGGAAGGTGAAGCTTCTGGGCCTGCGAAGACTCGCATTGTGGGGCCGTTAGAAACTCGGAGGGATAGCGTTGTTGTTGAACAGATGAAGGTGGAAAGCGATGAAAGCTCATTCGGCTCAAGGCGCCGAGGCTGTAGCTCAGTTAGGCCTCACCGTTTTCAGATGAAGCACGACGCACCCAGCCGAAGGGCTTGGTGATCACCATTGCCAGAATGCCACCGAAGTGCAGATTCAGGCCGACCCAGATTGTTGCCACCATTGATGTTTCTTTCCATTGAATTGACACCGATTTGATTCCAGCCCTCGGCACCAAACGGGAGCGGCGGTGAGATAGCGAAGATCACGGCAGGGCTCAGTTGGGGTTTGGTGATCATGCGCCACGTCACACCACCCGGTGCCCAGGTGCGTAGACACCGCCGAAGAACATGGGCTTGAAGACCAGCCAGCAAGGCGCCGACGCCAGCAGGATCAGGTGATAACCAATGATGTTGGTCATCTGGTTTCTTGTCACGCCCGTACCTGGGAGGAAGAAGGAGGAATAGTTCTCCAACACTTTCAGGGCCACGCAGGGCGTGATAAAGGCGGCCGAGGCCAAGCACGGCGGAGCTTGATCAGGTGCAGAAACACCGACCACAAAAAGAAGGATAGAGGGCTGGTGACTTCGCCGCCGGGGGCCGACGCCGTAGCAAGGGTGGCTACGTGCGGGAACAGGATCAGGCCCTGCTCGTTTACATTCGGCTTATCGAGGCTGTAGTGACTCACTCGAACAGCAATTTCATCGCGCTGCCCAGAACACCATCAGGCCGGCGTGGGCCACGTGGGCACCAGAGTCGGCCGGGAGAGGTTGATCAGGCGGGCATTGCCTGCCCACCAGGCGTAAGCCGTGGAGTCAGATCCTTTGCGCCACGGCAAACAAGGGAAGGATTAGAGAGCGTTTACCACGGGGGAAGGACCTCTTCAGGGAAGACGAGTTTCATGGGGCTGGTCTCCGGTTGCATCCAGGCCCGCAGGCCTGGCTCAGAAGAATGTTCTTCGTGTAGAAGGTCTCGAATTCGGGTCTTCAGCCGCCCGGATCTCCTGGCTCACAAGTCTATTACGCACGCAGGGTTCAGGCGCCAGGCCAATGATGCGATGCTGCTGGTCCCACAGGCCATTCACAGGCACGAACAACCTGAAGAAGTGCAGCCAGCGCTTGTTGGAGAACGCAATCCCCGAAGATTCTGGCTCCAAAACGGTTGGCCTCACCATCGAGTAGGTCTCCTCTTCCTGCGTCGGCTCAAACGCCTTGAAGGTGTCGGACTATCGCGAATCCTCAAAACAGCGTGTTCTCCACCGTGGCGCCGGGATTGAGCGCACAGCAGCGCCACCGCCCAGAATCCCCTGCCACGCCCATCATGTGGAACGGTTTCAGGGTCCAGTTGTGCGAAAGCCCTGCAGGAACAGCAGGGAAACGGAAGGATCGCCGCCACACCGAAGCTCCGCGAAAGAACCAGCTCTCTGACCCAGTGGGTAGATCAGGAAGACGCTTCACGACACCGCGATCGGGCCGGAGAGGGCAATCGCGTTGTTAGGGCGGATGTATGCCACCAGGCGAGCAATCATTCGAACTGACGCCAGCATGAAGCGATCAGCGCAGAAAGCGGCCGTGCAGCCGCCACGAATGGCCAGAGGGCCACCATTCTGCACCCAGCGCACAAAATCGCCCTGGGCTTCCGGGCCCCAGAGCAGCAACAGGCTGTGGCCCATCGCATCGGCCGGGGTCTCACCGCTTGCGGTTGAGAAAATTGCAGCCTTCCAGGTTAGCTGCTGGCGATCCCGTGGGTGTTACACGAGGTCGCGAAGGTGGTTGCCGGTCAAGCCAGCCGCCAGGGCAGGTAGGGGCCGTGGGGAACAGAGCAGGGCCGAACAGCCACAAAAAACGAAACGGTTCGCGGGCTTGAGCCAGTCACGAGGACGTCAAACCATCCCCGGGCTGCTGCGCGCGCCCTTAGGCAAATCGCATGGGTGCATTTAGGCAGGTCGGAAAAACCGCTTGTCGATGAAATACCCGGCGATGTACATCTGGGAGGTGGTTAGCGGGGGACCTTTGCAACGGCCTGACATCGCCCGCTGCAGCCCAGGGTTTTTTAGGTATTTTTCCCATTCAGGCGGGGCCCGACGCTGCGGCCCGCCGCAGGGCTGCGCCGGGAAGGCGAAGATGGCAGGTCTCCGCCCTGCTGCGTTCCCCATGGCTTTTCGGTCCTCCTCTCGGCCGCCTGCCGCCCCGGCCACGGCTGGCAATTCCTCCAGGTGCTCGATTTCAGGCGGTTGCTGGGCTCCCGGGCGGCCCTCGGAATCTGGTTGTCGCCCTGGCTGTGACAGCGGCGGAGCCGGTTTCTGCTCGCAGCCTCTCCAGCAAGCTGGGGATTCGACTGATGCCGATCGCCACCCGCTGCCCTCGTCTTTGGGTTCCCCAAGGGCTAGTGATGGGGGCCTACGGATCCGGGCGCTTGTTGCTCTCACCTACCCTGGGGGGTGATCGCTATCGATGTCGGCGCCAGCAGCAACCGTTATCGATCAAGACCCAGTCGCACCGCCCACCATCAGTCGGCAGGGGCTTTCGCCAGTGGATTCGCTCGAACCTTGCCCCTGCGCGACATCCAGGCGGTCAAGGAGATTGTGCGCGATGGGATCAATCCCCGCCGCCGCCTGGCTCTGCGCTTTGCAGGGCCGCCGCGATCTACCCCTGACCCGGATCGGCGAACCCCCTTCCCCTGGGCCGAACTCGAAGGCAGAGCGGTGCTGAGCTGGCTCGTTTCTCAAGGTGCCCCTGGGGGGCGTCTGAATTCCAATGGCGATCTCTTTCCCCGCGTTCTTGCTCGTCGGCTTGCTGCTTGTTCTCCGCCCTTTGGAGGGCTCACGCCTGCGGCAGCCGACCGGTTCAAGGCTCCATCGGCTTGCGAAGCCGCAACCAGCCCCTGCCTGAGCGCCAGGCCCTTGGTGGCTCTGCAGACCAGCCGCGGCGAGGTGCAGGTTTCACTCGACGGTGAGGCGGGCGCCGCTGACAGCAGGCAACTTTCGTTGATCTTGGGTGCCGACGGGGCACCAAACAACACGTGTTCACCGGGTTGTGTGCGCGCACTTCGCCCTTCGTGGTGCAGGGGGCGATTTCCCCAGGAGTTGCCGATTGCCAAGGTTGCCGGCCAAACACTGTACGGAAACCGGCAGTTTCTTTGATCCCACCAGCGGCCAGGCCCGCTTTCGTGCCGCTGGAGATCGCACTCAAAGGCGAGGCGGAACCCCGCATACGGCCAGAGCTGACCAATCCCGCTTTGAGCTGGCGCAGCTGCGCCTGCAACCATGAACGCGAGCGATCGCACATTGGCCCGCTCCGGCTGATTCCCAATTTCGGCCAGCGCCCCAGTTCTATATCGAGCGCTCAAACCCCTGGTGGAGCGATGGCCGCTATGCGGATGTATCGGACCGTGTGTGTCAAGGGCCTTGGAGTGGGGACAAGATCCGCCAGGGACGACCAAGCTTGGTCAAGGCCACCGTGCTGGAGGGCGGCGAGCGGTGGATGGCAAGGCCCTGAGAGAGCGGAAAGCCTCAGGGCCAGGGACCCGGCTTGCTTGGACGCGCTGGATCTTTCAGGAAGGCCGGTGTTCACGCCTGAGGCCCGCTCAGGGCCACCTTGCCGGTGCGCACGATCTCGAGAATTCCGTAAACTTTCGAGAATCTGCTCCAAGGCCACCAACTTGCCTGGATCCCCACCACCTCAAGGATCAGGGACGTGATTGGAGACGTCGATCACCATTTGGCGGGGAACACCCCTGCATCAGTTCGAGGATTTCGGGAGCGTCGCTCCGGCGGTGCCGAGACCTTCACCAACATCAGTTCCCGAGCTCCACCGAAGGGAACGCGGTGAGGTGATCACATTTTTGAGCACGTTTTGACCAACTGTTTGCGAGTTGCTGGTCATCTGCTGCAGGGTCGACTGATCCCCTTCCACCACCATGGTCCAGCCGGGCACAACTCTTGCCTTCGGCAGGCCCAAAAACCGCAGGCTCTCGATGTTGAAGCCGCGCCCTGGCAAAACAGACCGGAGATCCGGGATGGAGGGCGCCTGATTCGTCTTCAACCAGCACGGGAAAGGGTGTGCTTCATGCAAGCGCTCCGCTGGGGCCCGGAATTCCTGAGGCCAAATTTACGTTGCGGCCTTCAGGCGGGCTCAGCCAGGGATGCAGCTGCTGGCTGAAAACTCGGCTGGGGCTTCGTCGTGGGGGCAATGCCCCACCCCTTCAAGCAAGGTCAGGTTCGAGACGCTTTTGTAACGCACCAGTTGGCGCGAGACCTCAATCGGCCACCAGCCGGTCGGCCTCGCCCCAGAGCACACAGCAGGGGGCTTTGCTGCATGCGGGCCAGCGAGGGGCGGCGGTGGGCCTTGCCGTTGGCCGCAGACGCCATGCCGATGCTCATGCCCCGCAGCGCCCAGGAGGCGGTGGGCCGGCGGGCCGGGGCGGCAATAGCTGGACGCAGTTCCGCTGTCGCGATCACGGCAGTGGCGTAAGCGGATTGGTGCCGAGATCGAGCAGGGAGTGCGGCGATCAGCGGGACCAGCAACTCCAGCGGCAACAGGCCGGGCCAGAGCAGGATCACCACCAGCCGCTTGCAGCCGTCGCGCCAGGGGGGGGCCTCGGCCGCCGCGGCACCGGCGACCAGCAAGTGGGTTCAGGCAAGGTGGCCCCGCAACGGCCGCACCCAGCCGGGAAAGAACAACGGCGCAGCTGAGCGCCACAGGCGCCGAGCGAAATGGCCCACCAGCACAGCCTGTGCCTGCCACCACCTCTTCGAGAAAGGCCTGCCACTGGCGCGCCCAGAGGCGATTGTCGAGGCGGGCGGGCCGGCTGGGCGGGAATCGCCCGAAGCCGATCAGGTCGAGGCCATAGACGCACCAGCCCGCCGCCGCCAGCGGACCCCGCCGTGCGGCGCCAGTGGCCGCTGCCACAGCCAAAAACCGTGGAATCAACAGCAGGGGCGGTGGCCTGGATTCCCAAGCTGCCGCCAAGTGGCAGGCCATCCCCTGCACCGCCAAACCGCATGTTTCGCCCAATCGATGCCGCTCGTTGGCGACAGTGTGGCAGAGGGGTTTGTCACAACCGGAGCGATCCGACGCAGGAGGACTCTCCACTTATTGCGGTGAAGCTTCGCCCGAGTGCGTCTCGGCAGCGGCTTTTTTTCAGCCAGCTCACGGCCGTCGCGGGATCTTGGCGTGCTCCTGGCGCGCCAGCTGGCGGGGCTGCGGCCCGCTGCGGGTGCTCGACCTTGATTGGCCGGCTGCGGCATTCGCGCCCTGCGCTACGGCCAGGAAAGCCAGGCCGAAGCGGCTTTGTGGGCCAATTGACGCCGACCCGACCGTTGGCCTTGCTTTCAGGCCACTGGCCCCACTGCGGCTGCGGCGTGCCCAACTTCCGTTGCGGGTCAGGCACACTCACGGCCAGAAACTGCTGGCCGATTGCCTGTCCGGGAAGGAACGCTTTCGAAGCTGGTCGATCCGCGATGCTTCGGCACTGCCCGAGGCCCTTGCTGCCCCTTGGCCCTCGATGGCGTCAGCTTCGGCGGAGTTGCTCTATGTGGCCAGCCAGCGATGGCCGCTCCCCCACCGGCACGACCGGCCCGCCGGATCCGGCTGTGGGGGGGCTGCCGCCGGCCCATCCAGCCAGCTGGAGTTGAGCCTGCGCCTGCAGCTGGGGGTGATCGCCCGCACGGCCTTGGGCGAATGTGTCGGGGCTGGAGCCCCTGCCTGAGTTCAGTGAGTGGGCGCAACTTCCGGCACGGCGGTTGCGCCTTGCGGCGCCGGCCTGCCGGAGGCGGAGGAGAGGGCAGTGGGTATGACGGCCTATTGCCACGCTGCGGGGGACCAGCAGTGGTGCGCCGCTGATTCAGCCTGCGCGCTGCGGCGCCATGCTGCGGTTGCCCGATCGGCCGTTGGCGGTTGAGCGGAACCACTCTGGATCGGCCCCTTGCAACATGCCCCACCCTCACGGGCATGGCCCCAAGCTTGATCCCAGCCTGGGCCGCGAACCAACCGGTTGCTCGCCCGCTTGGCCGACGGGACGAGGCCCTGCCAGGCCCGCTGCTGGCCCACCGCCGGAGGATCGCAAGCGACTGGGCGGTTGGGCCACCGGCACTGGCCGCGCTGCTGAGCGCCCTGCGGGCGACGGCTGGTCGGGTGTTCCGCCAGCGCCATGATGCCAGCGCAGGTGCGCACCGACGCGCCCTGGCCCGTGTGCTGGCGTGGCGGAGGCGCTTAAATAACGGGTAGTCGTTCCCGGACCACTCCCATGGCCTTCGGAAATCTTCGGCATCGCAGCGATCTTCTGGGTTGCTGGATTCCGTCGGCTTTCGGCGGCGCCGTGGCTGCTCAAAGTTGGCAGAAAGACTTGAACCAGCTGGCACCCTGTCGGCCCGCGTCATGGTCTTGTCGGCCAGCTAGGCCTCAGGGCCCTCGCCGCCGTGGTTCATTGCAGGTTTCTGGTTCGTCGGTGGCACTGGGGAACGCTTGGGTCGCCAGATCGCCCGCGCGCACCTCGCATCAGGGGCACAGGTGCGGCTGCATGGTGCGCTCACCGCGCAAGGCTTTCGTTTCTGCAGGAATGGGTGCGAGCTCCACCCGCGGCGGCCTGCTCGAGCCTGCCAGCCTCGACTACGCCCTGGAGGCCGTCAAGACGCGGTCATCGGACGCCCCGCACTTGCCGCGCCACCGACAAACCACGAGCATCTACACGATCGATTGGGCGCAAGCTCCAATTTTGCATCAACGGCTGCGGGCGGCGGCGTGAAGCGCTTCATCTTTGTGTCGTTGCTGGATGCCGAAAAGCACTCGCCAGCGTGCCGCTGATGGAGATCAAATACTGCCACCGAGCAAGTTGGTGATCGAGTCAGATCTTGGACTACACGATCTGCGGTGTGTGGCCTTCATCAGGGGGGGTGATCGCTTCAGTCGCCATGCCGGTGCTCGAGAAGCAGACGGTCTGGCTGTGAGCGGCACGCCAACGCCGATTCGGCGTACATGAAACACCCAAGGGACGTGGCCCGGTTTCGCCGTTGCCTCCCTCGACCACCCCGCCACGGTTCCGTCAGGCCTTTTGCCGTGTCGGGCCGAGGGCCTGGAACACCGGGTGGAATCACCCAGCTCTGTGAGAAGTTACAGCGGCAAGGCGGCTTCGGGTTTTCGGGTTCAGGCCGTACTGTCCGGCCTGATGCAGGGCATTGCGCGCCTCTTCGGAACCGGGCGTGAATGTGCCGAGCGGACTGGCTTCGACGAGTGACCGGTGGGGGATCAGCCTGGAGGCGCCGATGGAGGAGAGCTACGCGGGCCTTCGGGCTCGAATCCAGCCGAGACGACCCAACCTCGATGCCTACCTCAAGAGTATTTCGGCACGATCCTGAGCGGCTGCGGGAGCTGGATGTGGACCTGGCCAATGGATGCCAAGAAAAAAACTCCCTTCTGAGCAGTTCAGGGCGTACTATTTTCCGTTGATTTTTGCCCGTCACCTCTGGGTATCGCCCTCACCCCTCCAAAGCTCTTGCACGCCATGTCCATTGCCCAAGATTCAAAAAAACCTGCAGCCGGCCGTCTCGCCAACCTTGAGCAGGAGGCGGTGAGGAACGAGTCGCTGCATGCGGCCATGAACCTCTGGCTGGACTGTTGGCTTCGATGCTTTTTGATTCCTTGAGGAATCCCGATCGCCGCTCGCGCGCCAACTATTACTACGGCCAGTTTGCAAACGGCGCGGGGAACTGCAACAGGTTGATCGGCCTGGAACGCTGATCTGCTCAAGCGTGATCAGCGAACGCAGGGGGCAGCCCTCGCGAAACCGCCTTACCCACCGGCGCCAAACCCTGGCCACCCTGTTCCGCCGCCGGCCCCTGCCGCCGCGTCCTGGAGGAGTGGAACGGCTGGGGCCGCAGCAACCCCCTCAATGACGCGCATTTTCGCCTTGAATCAGCCTGCCGCCACTGGCCAGGGGGCCAGGCCTTTCAAGTTTGAGCGGCGCTTGGGCCGTCCATCAGATCAATGGCGGTGCGAATCAAGGCGCGAGGTGGGCAGTCCGACGGGCCGGCCGTCATGCGCCCGGACCTAGGCGGTGCGGCCCTTCGCGCCAAACTCCAGCTCAGCAGCCGGTGGGCACGGAAAGGCGGTGCCGGATCGGGGGCTTGGCCGCTCAGCAACGGCGGGATCGGCGAGGCAGGGCGGCCTTCGCCGCAGGGTGCGCTTTCCCCTGCAACGATCATCCCACTGCGGCAGCTGCTGCAGATGGTTCTGGCGTGACCGTGCCCTCCACCGACCGCATAGCGCGCCAGTGGCCCCAAGCGGGGGATCGGTGAGCCGTTGCTGCAGGGGGCCGGAGCTGGTGAGCAGCAACAGGCCTCACTGTCCATCCGAGGCGGGCCGGCGCGGCATAGACGCCGGGGGACATCAATTGAAACGCAGGCCGAGGCTGGCCAGGAACTGCGGGTTCAGGCGTTGAACTGGCCTCAACCACCCCAATAGGGCTTGTTGAAACCAGCAGAAACGGGGCCAACGGCGCTTGCTCAGCTTGGGGTTGCTGTTCTGGCGCGCCTTTCCAGAGGTCACCACCCCGATCGAGATCAACAGCAGGGACCGAGATTCCAAGCGGATTAGGGGCGGAGTGAATCAAAAGAAGGGCCTCAGGGCGAGGGGTGGACCCTGCCACCGGCCTGGTGGCGAGGCGTTCCAAATTTAAGCTTGGAATCATTCTCCCGCTTTGAAGCACCAGTCCCGCATGATCGAAAACCTCGGGTGGTGATCGAGAGGAACAGGGCATGGGTTTCTACCTGGTCACCTCGATCAGCTTCGGTCACCAGTGCCTCTGGCCGGTTGGCCGCCGGGGAAAGGCTCACCAAGTTCCGCATCAAGCTGCTGGCGGCGGAGACAAAGTTTGGGGCTGGTCGTGACAGGCCCCCTATGGACCTCACCGCGGCGGAATCACCTACCGCGGAACGCAAACCCGGCACCAACCGGCCCCGCCCGGGCGGGCACCGACCGGGTGGCCCCAGGCGACCGCTGAGTCAAGCGGCCGCGCTTGCGTTCAAGCTGTGCGTCAACCGCGGGGCCGGCTGCCCGTTCTCTGAAAAGTGCCAAGCACCCGGGAGCCACTTTCCTCGGCTGCTTGGGGTCAACGGCGTTCTTGAAAGAGGCGTATCAGGAAAAACGGCTCGAGGCGTCGGGGGCATTGGTCGTCGAGCAGACGATCCAGTTTCACGGGATTTCTTCGGACCAAGGCAAAAAAAACTCTCTTCCGTAGCGCTGGCCAGCACGAGCTGGGGCATCAGAGACCCCCCCCCCCCCCCCCCCCCCGGCCCCAATGCCCGCACCCAAGGAGAACCAAGTTGGGCGTGGGGAGGGAGGGACCGGGGCCCATGGGGATCCTTTTTTTCCTTTCTTTTCTT
>Ga0163217_1090144_pt1 | contig 11817 bp, 9 predicted proteins | sample SynspAceP_FD_185933 | JGI IMG/M metagenome (GOLD analysis project Ga0163217, IMG submission 185933) | Saline lake microbial communities from Ace Lake in Antarctica - Synechococcus sp. Ace-P (PacBio error correction) | ecosystem: Environmental > Aquatic > Non-marine Saline and Alkaline > Saline ... | reverse complement strand
GGGAACCCTATTGGATATCAGCCGTGTCGCCACGAGTTTCGGCGCTCAATGGCGGAAACGGTCGAGGGTCAAGAGAAATGTCATCGGCCGAACGGACTTACCCGCCCGCGTCATTCTGTTCTTCAAAGGCATCCGCTATGCTGACGCTCACCGTATAAGGGAAAATATGTTGCCGTTGGCCTTCTATGCAAGACTCACAAGAAAAGCGAAATGCGTTCATAAAATCGCTGCGGCAGATTGCACAAATACCGTGCTAATTTTCGTCATACTTCCAGTTCTGCGCCCTATTGAGTTCGATGGAACTTGTTGGAGGTTAATCAGGACGGCTCTTGATTCGGGGGCTTTTGCCCTTTGATGCGATTGCCGGAAGCATATGTCTGCGCGACACCCGTGGTGGCCAGACGGGTTAAATCTGTAAAAGTAGAATGAAGGGATGCCCTCAAAAGTGCTGCGAGCGCAGTTTCGTCCGCATCATGAAGGCGATGCAAAAATGTGGAGACGCGTTGATATTGTACCGATCGATTTTCCGTTTGAAAACCGATCTGTGGATGCGGACGGTTAACCAGGTCGTCAATCTGATTGCCGAGGTCGGGATGTTTCCGATCGTCTGAATGCGGAACAAGCGCTGCGCCGGAAATCAAGCTGAGCTGGACGTCATCTTCCATGGCATTCCCATGGTGGGATCTTTACATAAGATGATCAAACAATATTCTGCGGTTGAACCAACTTGCGGCTGACACTCCATTGGGAACACTTTGAAGAGGTGGAGGCAAAAACATACCTATGACTCTACCCCTAATTTGCGAAAAATATCATGATGACGATCTCGCCGTTATTCCGCCCTCCGGGTAAACCTAAATTAGGGGATCGTGGAGAATTATTTAACAGATCGCGGGTAATCGGTTGGCTTGGGTTCGCACAGATAGGCGTCCCTCTATATTGACCGGTGACGGGAGAGCGCTTCGTTCTTAGTCGCTGCACGATATCCGGACTGAAAAGTCGCCGCACCCAAGCCATCTGCGCGCGCAGCGAAGTCCGATATCGAAATCTTCTATTAACTCGACGTCACAATGCTCCATTCGGGGATAGTGACGGCCATTAGGCGTGCGAGCGGGTCAGGGCGGACTATTGGTTGGTCCCGACTTGAGTATCGCGCGCGACGATGTGGTAATGGCCGGAGAATCGACAGATTCCTAACGCCTGAGTCTGCCGCCCGGCTATAAATAACGTCATGCCTTACCGGGTCTGAAACGGGATGGAAGATCAAAGATATAGAACGATCAATGCAGACGAAAATCTGGTCGGGTCATCGATGTTTTTACTATCCGCCGTGGCGAGCCGATGAAATGCCGGTTGGCGAACATCGTCAGCGTGGATGGCGTTCTAAGCCGATCTAACTGACCGTAAAATTGTTCGAACGACAATTCTGCAGGCCCAGGAAATGGAGGTTCAGTCTGGGCAGCTGACAGGCGTTTCTGGCCCATGACTTCAATAATCTTCTGGCGTCGTGTTGGGTAACTTGCCAACGAATCGAACGGTCGGATCGAGGCATGGAAGTCATTACGGCGAATTTGCGTGCCGGGCATCAGCCGCTGTCGGAAAAGGTGCGAATTGACACGCCGCTTGCTGCCTTTTCCGTAAACAAAAGCTTGAAGCCGAACTTCGATCGATCCTACGCCGCCTCGTCGGCGCGGTATGAGCGATAGCTTCCCGTGTGCTGGGCGGAAAGTCTCTGCTGCAAGTGCGTGCTAGGGGCGATATATTACCGCAACATCGAAACGGATGCGGCGCATGCTGGATATCCGCGCTTGCTCAACCTCGCCGTTAAACGGCTCGTGACGCCAGTGTGCCGACCGTGGAGAAGCTGACCTTGGAGACCAAATTCGTGTTTTAGCATGATGGGACTATGTGGCCGATCGTCGATGTGGATTTGTTCCGTTTCGGGTGCCATGTGTGATTCCGTGACGGACATACGGAGCGGAATGGATACCTCAGCAGACAAAACTCGATAACGTATTCGAGCCGTTCTTTACGACCAAGAGAAAGATACAAAGATAGATCGGACGGGGCTTGGATGGTATGGTTATGGATTTACGAAACAGACCGGCGGATACACTCGTATCTATAGCGAAGTCGGTCGCGTGTACGACTGTTCGTCTCTATCTCCTGTCGACGAACCACTATAGCTGAAAAAGAGCGGGTCCGCATGATCGTCAGGCAAGGACGGGCTTCCATCATTGATTGGTAACGGAGAGCTGATACTGGTCGTCGGAAAGATTCAGGACGGATGTGGTGACATGGCGGCGCTCTGTTAGGGAAATCTCGGCTACCGTGTTATCACGGCTGATTGCGGAAATGGCGGCGCTGAACGTTCTGGCTGAACGCAACCGACTGATTGATGTTCACCGATATAGGTGTGCCGGTTGGCATGGACGGGTCCAACTCGCCCAGTCATGCGACGCGCGTGTATCCCATATTGCCGACTGTGTTCAACACGGGCTTACGCCGATGCGGCCGTGTGCGAGGATGGCCAGTCACGTCATCCAAGAATCTGGTCACCAAAACCTTTATCAGCTTCTGACTTAGCTAGTAGATTTGGGGCCGCCTTACAGAGAGTAGTGCCCCCCCATCCTTTCAGACAGAGAGTGCAACCCTCATGAACGACACCCATTCAAAGGGCGACGGATACTTGTTAATCGTCGATGACATCGCGAGCCTTATCCGTGAACTTATCGCGACTGTTGCAGAAGATGCTGGCTATGCATATTAACTGTGCGAGCAAGCATGTTCCGCTGCGCTCGAGGCCTCAAACGCCACCCTCATTTTGCTTGATTGACTCTTGCGCAGAAGCAGACGCGCTAAGAGCTCCTCGAGATTTGGCCCAGTCGAGTTTCAGCGGCCCTGTGATTCTAGGCAGCGGGCAAGATCAGGAGATGATTGCTACGGCGCAGAGATTTTGGCAGCATGCGTGAGTTGGACTGCCAGCTGACTTTGACGGAAACCAATTTTCGGTCACACAATTTCGACGCTGCTGGATGATTTCCGTCAAACCTCGGTCGATAGTGTCTCAGGGAGGTCTGTCAGCCTAAGAGGGCGGTTCAGCAGATGCGTCGGAAGGCGCGACGACAACGGCAAGGTTTGCGGGTGCCCCTTTTTCCCTCGTTAACATCTATCTATTCCGCTCAAAGAGGGGGTCATTATCCGGCTCTTTAACGCGGTCTTCTATGGTTGTTTTCTGCTCTCATAGTCGCCGACCCGGTGCGACATGGAACCAAGGGGTTACCCCTCGGTTCGACGATTGGCAAGAATTCGTTGCGTCCAATAATGACGCCGGAAATATTTGGCGATCACTTCTTCTCTCGACCTCGCTAACGGACCGCCGCTGGCGAGCAATGACGGGATCCTTTTTTAACCACAATCAACGAAGGCTACTAAGGCGGCTCGCATCAAACCTGACAGGGCGCACGCAGCCAATGGACTGGAGGTGGGCTTGCACCGGATCAATGAGATTTCCGAGGCTTTCAGTTTCGGCAACATGGCCGTATTGGCGGAAACACTCAGAAACGCCTTTGACGCCAACGAGCGATAGCGGTTCTCATTAACCGTAGCTTCACCAGGCACTCTAAAGCAACATCCTGTGGCAAGCCAACGGAATTTGCAGCGCTTCCACGGCAAAAGATCCGTCTCGAAGATAGGTTTAGCATGACGGAGCCCAAAGGCTTCGCCATATTCCTTGACGACTAGGGTCCTCCAAGTCTGCCCCAGATTTGCGGTGGCAGGTTTTTCGCGAGTGTTATGGCGCCGGAATGAAGATTCAAATCCCGAACTGGGATTTGGAAACAATTTCCGTGCATGAACGTAATTGCGCAAGCTTGCCGCAGGGGACCCGCTACGACGCCCCTGGGAAGAACCCGATTTAGGTCGCGGCGATTCCGGTAGGAACGGGAATGCTTATGGAAGCCATACCCGTTCACGACATCGGGATGAGTATCAGCGTGCCCTTTGAATGCGCGATAGGTTTTCATTCCAGAGCCACACCGCCGGATGATCTCTACGACCAATTAATTGCATTCACCATGTATTTGGCGGCGCTGACAAACAAAGTTGGGTCCCGGGTTGTTTCCGTGAATGACCTGCAGCGCAGATCATATTCGTTGGTCAGCGAGTCGGCCTCAGCGGAAGGTGGACAGTCTGCTCGCGTCCGGTTCAATAGAATTGCGCACCCAAATGCAGGAACTGGATCACGCATTTGACTCGCCTTTTACCCGCGTTGTCGTTCTTTACCGGGCTTCGCGCCTCTTCTCGATGAAGTCGATAATCGTTGCCCCGCGACATCAAATGAGCGGATCGCGTTTTCGCTCCCCTCCAAACCTGGCGGCAAGTTGACTTCCATGACAACCGGACCCCGAGAGACACGGAGTAAAATCACGCCGCAAAAACATTCAAGCCCATCGCTTTGGCGGACCCAATCGCTGCGGCGCGTTCCGCCGGTGAAATTTATGATAGATTTTGGCCGAACCCCGCGATGAAGTATTGAGCGGAATTCCCCTTCTTTGCCTTTTCGAAGCATGTCGCCGATGAACCTTGCGCATCGCATCACCCAAACAACGACGATCTTCGCCGCCCGGCATTCGGCGATAAACTTCCTGAATTAGATATTGGTTGTTCACGCCGCCCAAAACGGCACTTCAATAATACTCTCCGCCGCCCTGTCGTTTCGCTCAGCACTCAACGCCAATGCCTTGCGTTGCCTGCGATCAGCTTAATCACGACCGCGCAGCGCCGACGCGCGAGATGACTCGCTTCGGTCATTGTTTTGTGCTGACAAGATTGTGCGGGGAAGTCCAATGCCGCGCTTACTCACAATTGCAGTGCTGCGATAATGTCGCGTGAGCGCGTAATCGGACAGATCATGACGGAGATAAGACCCCATGACTTCCAGCTGACGCAGCAACGGCCGCTCCTAAATGTGACTGACGCTCCAATTCTGGGGATCCACGCGCGCATAAAAGGGGAAGCTTCTTTGGAATTAGTAAACTAACTTGGATGTCCCGACAGATATATCGCATCAAGCACCGCAAGTGATCCAATGACCTCCATCGTTGATGGACCACGTTCTTCCGCAGCCTCGATTAAACCTCTATATGAATAGAGGTTGGGATTTACGGCAAAGCAAGTTAAGTTGTCATAATGGACTCCTGTAAAGAGCAGACGATAGCACGTCTCAGAATGTGCAGTATGGACTGATTTCAGTACATGACAAACATTTACTTAGCGGTTTCAAGTTTCCAATCGGATATGCACTGGGACTTATAAAAAAGGACGTTCGCAAGGTTTCGGAATTTTAGGGGATGGAGATGGATCACTATTCAGCTGAAATGAAGGAAAAATACAAGTTCATCAAGGATTTTTGGCCGAGCGTGATGGCCTTCCCAATTATGTCTTGGCGGCCATTTTCCCCCAGACAAAACCTTCCATATAATTCCCGCCGGGTATCCGACCCACGAGGTCCAACTCGGGTACCACGACGACCATCTGACCCGCCTTGCATGGCTTCATAGCTTTTCATAGTGTCTTGACCGACCGTGATTGGCATGAAAGGTGCCAACGCGGTACCCAATCAACACCCCAAATAGAAGCTGTTAAGCGACTTCGTCTATGCCTGTTGTTTTAAGGGTGATTTCTACTTTTGTTTGGATGGAGGTGGCGGCCCATTCACTATCATCAGCTGTTCACCAACCATCGCCCGTCACCCAGATAGAGCTGTCCCAATTTCAAAAAGCATCTCGAGTCGCAAGTGCCCACCGGCCGCCGAGATAGGGTCTTCCACTGGGCATTTTGACATTTCCAAATAGCCTTTTGAACTGGGGTTCAAAACATGCGTGTTTCCAGAGCGAAAAGCACAGGTTTCCACCCGAGGTGCCCAGCTAGAGCGGCTCCGACTAGTTTATACCGCCGGGCAATAAGCGTTACTCGCGTTCCAGGTTGGGCAACGACGTCTTAGTTTGGACGTGAATTCCCAAAAGATTTGTTGTGAGGGTCTTTGCCTGCCACATTGGTGTCTCCGCCACCGGCGAGCGCGTATCACCATCATAGCAATCTAGGACCGCTCTGATGCGTGAGTAAGTGACCGAGGGTACAGGCGTTTGGCCGTATCTCATTTCGGCATCATAGAGACGAATGATTGACGGGGCAATCTGCGGAAAGAGCAAGACCCTCTTCGATGAGGGCGGCCGACCAAGACTGACGGCAAAAAGTTTTCCCGGCCGAACGTATGTCGTGAGCTGTGTCTCTTCATGATTTGCGGAAAATTACTCTTCGACAACCGAGTTTGCCGCCTACGATGCCGAGAAGATATGGACAAGCACGGGTTGACCTTCAGTCTCCACTCGAACTCGAAAGTTTCTGTATCGGTTTGATAGACAGGGGCTTTTGTTAAATCCTGCTTCCTCAACCGCGCCCCACTGGCCAAAAGCCCATTCGAAGTTGGGTAGATCTTAAGTGAGTGTGGTTTTTGTTCACCGAAAAAAAGCTTTGGATTGCGTCGGCTATTTGAAACAAACAGATGAAGCTCACAAGTCGTTGATAGGGCGAAATCCATTGTTAGCAACTGATTAGGCCGATCAAACTCACGGTTGTGATTCTGAATTATCACGAGGGGTTCATGAGCGAGAAACTGTTCTTGCTGTTCATCGCCAAGAAATAATATGTTTGACCGGGGCCTTGTGATGGTTTGCGTTCGGGGTGAGGGATAACAGCTTTCTAGCGATTTATTCTTCGCTTCATAATATTTCATGAAATAGAAATTCACGGGCTAAATGCGTTGCTAGACCCGTCCAAGTTCACGTCCGCTGTTCGGCAAAAGTTCTCGATCTGAATGCGGCAAGTCTTCTGCCCGCCGACTGATTGCCGGTTGAATATAACGGCCTTGGAATGGGTGGTTTGAACCGACAAATTTCCTGAAAAAACAGGCACCAGAATCGAAGGTTAATTGTCAGCGCCATCATTGGTTATCACACCCGATCCACGCGCGTTTCCACGTTGTGCCTTGAACTGGAGGACGCAATTTATGAACGGCGCGCGCCATCATCAGTTTTAATGTTCCCTGCCAGAGCCCTCGAATGAGGGTTCCGCCGTTGTGCAGGCGACAAGACATAGGGCGGCCATAGGGGCGAAACGATATTTCGTCATGGGGTTTCCAATGCCTCGCCTTATTCGGGAAGTACAATTAGAATGGGCGGATTTGCCGCTTGTTAGGTTTTCACGAGCCGTTCTGCGGCCCCCAGCTAGATCGTGCCACCGCAGGGCCTTTGATGATCTTACTGTGTTGTTTCGCCAGACTGTTTTCAGGGCGTTCAGCGCGAAGTAATGCGAGTTCATAGAGCTGAGTGCGTCGGATCAGGGTCTCTATAAGATCTAAGAGAAACTTATTCGGACAATTGCCAATAGACGTCGCCTGAAAGATTTCATCGGCGGCAACCGACGGACCCTTGGTTTCAGCATTGATGAGTCATCATTCGGAGCTTCCTTGGCGTCGAATTTCATCGTCGGTGGCTACCCCAAGGATTAAGGGCTTGCGGGTCTAGAATAGGGCCGTAAGATTCTATAGGTCGCTAAATTCCTTTGGGGTCCAATTCCGGCCGCAAAAAAACCACGTCTTTGGAATTAGGTTGCACAAATTGTTCACGCGCAAGTTGGCCAAGGACCTTCTCCGGCGTGTGACGCTTATTCCGCTTTCTGCGAAAGCTTTTTTACCTCATTAACCGTTCCCGTCCTGAGATCTTGACCTTCAATTGATCATGGCGCGACAACCGGATGCCGCGTGAACCGAGACAGCTCATTGCTCATTGATTGTATCTTGCATACAGTTGCTATCGAGGAATTATTGATCAAGCAAGAACATTATGGCTTCGTCGATCATTAAAGATGGGCTTTAGGTCGAGCCTCAAAACTGTTCGTAATCTTAGGCTGTTGTACTAGTGGGTCTGTCCTTGCCGGGATCTGGGGGTAGTCTGGCGCGGTAGTATCGCTATATGTGGCCGTGGGGCAGTTGATGGTGCTTTCCCGGACATTGAGTATAGCGTGGTCGCCAAGTTTGAGCCGTTGATAGGACCCTGCAGCGCACCACCGACACTTAAGCTGCTCTATTCACAAACCGGCGACTCAGGTGTTTCGCTGTCGTAGGCTTATGAACTTCACGCCCGCGAAGAAGTTCGTTCTGGCCACCTGACGATGACCGGATGCCGAGACGCCTTCGATTCAACCTGCACCTTGCCTTCATGCAAGATCCGGCCTGAATGTTCTACTTTGAAGCCATTCATGGACAATATGTCAACGACGAACATTTCTGCTTGTTCGCTCCGAACCGGACTTGCCGGGCTTATGCAGAAGCCGTCGCGCCGTCGCGAACCCTTGCGGTTTGTGGCACGGCGTCGCAGGTAAACCAATCGCAATCAGGCATTCAAGCACGATCAGAGAAAACAGCGCGGTTTGCTGCCATCCATAAAGGGCCGCCGCGGGCAAATCCCACCCATTGATGCCCACCCGTTACGCGCCATCCGCAGAGCCAGGGTTCTTTTGGCTTCAAGATTGACAGTTTCTTCCCCGCGAAACTTCGACTGTCTTCCACGCTGGCGCCCGTTGCCCAACGCCGCATCCACAGGAATTTTCTTATCTCTTCTCGCTGAGTCCTCGATCCGGCTTGCGAGCCCCAAGGTGACCAGGATTGCGGCTCCGCGCAAGATCCTGGTTGTCGCGCAATCAGGGTCTGTCTGGGCCGGTAAATCACCATGCCGGGATTTCGATCCGGCAATTGGCCCTCGCGAAAGTCGTAGATTAAGCGCGGATAGCGATTGCTGTTCAATCCGCCAGCACGTGCCGGTTTTCAGGCGGGATTACGCTGGAGTGAATTTGGCCAACCAAACCTGGTTCTAATCTGGCGAAGTGAAGCGGGATCGTGCGGTGGCTTATTCGGCCTGAAATTTTCCGACCAGTGAGGCGTTTCCATGACCGCACTGATCGTATTCGCAGCAGGTTCGGCGCCCCACGCGGTTTGGGCACCGCTTCAGTGTCAGACGATGCCGAATATTGATGCCTCTGCGGATCATTGCGCAACAATATGCGTGGATTTGAGGTTAAATTACCAGTTCGAGGAGGTCAACCGTTGCATGTTTTTGTCCGCTGACAGCCTAGCGCATCCGAACATATGGTTGTACGTGGACTTTCAGGCGTGATGCGCGGCGGGGTGACGTATGAGACATCTTAGATCAAGATTTGGTTCGATTTAGGTTCAGGCTTGCAGAAGGAACTCTGCTGCGCGTCGACAAAGATTTCACAATAGTCTGGAATTTGGGTTGAGAGAGGATGAAGTTGGGCGCCAGAGCAGCGCAATATCGCGAATAGCTTCGGGGCTTCAATCGTCGGATTGACCGAGGCCTGTCCTCAGCGCGCTTCGGATCTGTATAAGAGCGCCAGCAGGACGGCAAACAGAGCCGCCATCGCCGCCATCTGGCGAACCGCCGTCTAGGCTCGTTTCCTTCATATTCAGAACTGATTTGCGCCCGGCAATTTTCGCAGACCGTGCCGACCAGAACCGCATAATTTGTGTCCATACCGAGCGTTACAGATCACGCCCCGCCAATTCAGCTAAAGCCCACTGGTCCGGTGTCGCGGGCCAAAGGAATCGTCTGGTGCGACCCCAATGAAGAGGTTTTCACGAAATAAATCATTGTGGCGGCATGGTCGGTGAGCTCGGCGTAGGTCACACATCTAATCGCCCATCCTCTAAATGCGCTTGTGATTCGACGGTCCGTTTCCTCTCGCCGACATACGAAGTTCGGGTAGAGCTTATGTATCGGCGCACGCGAGGCGGCAATAGATAGGGACCGATGCGGGCAATGGTTGCCGAGCCTGATCCGCCCAGCGAGCGTCGCCGGCGCCTCCCTGCCGAGCGTGCGAAACGCGTCCATGTCGCGCAGGATAATCCGGGCGCGGCCGGGCCAGTTTTTGCCCGATGGAGTTAGCGGCGCGCCCCGCGGACCGCGTTCGACTTAAAACCGTATCCAGCACTTTTCCATGTCGCGATATTGTGCTCGAAAGGAGGGCTGGCGGACCATTGGATTAGTTTCGCCGCGCCAGAGAACGTCCCCGCCCATCAAATGGCCAAAGATACTGCAACGTCGCAGAGTGCGTTTCATCGAAAGATATTCTATGTGGTGTATAGTTAAAAACTATAGAATTTATTTCAATTACTTATCTCTCCCTAAAACCGAGTTCATTGCGTATTTCAACCAAGCGGAACACGAAGTGAGATCTAAATCATTGTTCCGCCTGAAGCAAGTCTTGTCCCAAAGTGAATTCCTGCTGGATTTCGCTCGCCCGAACCGGCATGGTGCGATCCCAGTCCGTCGTGGAACGGCGAGCCCCTCAGCGATTATCGCGCCGCCCCGCCGTTCGCTGTGTCTACGTTCCGGACCCACGGCGTTCTGATCGCTAAGATCAGGAACCGCTAATAGCGAAAGCCAAAAAATTAAGAGACTATTTCATGACTCGATTGTTACCGCCGCCCTGTGAGGGCAAGCTGAACTGACCTGATCGGCCTCGTTCGTGTTGATTGGCGCGACAGCCTGATAAATCTCTTCGGTCTGCGTCATGCGGCCAAAACCTAAACCCTTGGGCCGCGTCCGGTCCCCGCCGGGTGCGTTTTCTTACTTGGAATTCATTCCTTATTAGCCGCACTTTGTTGAACCGGGACTAGACTACCTAAGTTCTTTTGTCGCAATCGCTTACAATCCGAGAGTTTTCTCATGACTGACCACACCTCAGCCTAGCCGCTATGCGGCCGCGCTCGATCGACAGCGCGTGATGGATTTCATTCCATCTGGAAGGCTCGGCGGGATCGTTCTTGATGTTCATGGCGCTCCTCGCGCTTGTCGCAAAAAACTCCCTGATGGCGTCCGGTTAACACCGGCTTTTTAGGACACAACGTTGAAGATTCAGTTTTGGTGACTTCATCATTCAGAAGCCGTTCCCTGCTCTGGATCAATGACGGGACTGATGCGATCTTCTTCTTCCTCGTCGGGATTGGAGGTCAACCGCGAAGTTTTGGACGGCAGAACTATCCCTCACTTAGATAAAGCGGCCTTGGTACCAATTCTTTTTGCGGCTTCGGCGGGCTTCGCCGTTGCCACGCCTGGTCGTTATTTCTCGGCTTCAACTATACGGGATCCTGGTGAATCCCAAGGTTGGGCCATTTCCGGCGGCGACTGCTTATTGCCTTCCGCGCTTTAGGTATTCTTGCTTTGTTGGGGCGCGGCTTCCGGGCGTTCGTGAAAGGATTTATTCCTTCTGGCTGTTGCGATAATTGACGATCTTAGCCGCGATCATCATTTATTTGCTCTGATTCTACACTAGGATCTGAGTCTGTTGCGCTCGGCTGGCAAGGGGGTTGGCCACGGCCGGGACTGATTTTGCTCAACCGATTCGGTTGTTATATGCCGGATTTCCTCCCCTAACGCTCTGATGGCGTGTTCGTTTGGGCCCGCCGGTTTTGGGGAAATCCGGTTGGTTTTCATGCCACATTGGCAGTGTGGGTGACGGCGCTAAGCCAATCCACTTTGGCCGCCGCCCTGACCTGGGAAAAACGCCGTTCCCCCTTAAGTCGCGGCAGAAGAAAAAACATGGCCTCCATATTCTTGGGTCGCCTATCTGAACCTTCCCGCTCTTCGCGATTCGCCAATGCAGGGTGTTTCCTTGAAGGCATGGTCGTTCTTCTGATCTGCTTCACCCGTCCCGCTCGGATCGCATCTCTCTCTTTTT
>Ga0163217_1065494_pt1 | contig 11817 bp, 5 predicted proteins | sample SynspAceP_FD_185933 | JGI IMG/M metagenome (GOLD analysis project Ga0163217, IMG submission 185933) | Saline lake microbial communities from Ace Lake in Antarctica - Synechococcus sp. Ace-P (PacBio error correction) | ecosystem: Environmental > Aquatic > Non-marine Saline and Alkaline > Saline ... | reverse complement strand
AGACAAGTTATCGGGCCGACATAATATTCTGTTTCTCTCCTTCTTTATGAAAAAACTTCTGTAGCGAAAAAGTTTAATAATATGGGACGCTTCAAGACCGGGCTATCGCGGCGTAGGATACGAAAGCCATATCACTTTAGCGGACGATGTGAAAACCGGATAATATCTTGCGTGTTCATAGTAGGCGTTTTACGCCGCGCAGGTCTTATAAAATTAGGCACATACAATTGCTGCGCCATGGCTCAATGGCTTAATAACGTTGCCCCCTCCGCCGCTTGGACATAATTTTAGGGGTTTTGATGATAAGCCGTGGCCGTTTTAAGGCCCAAACTTTAGCGCATAGTCGTTTCTGGGGACGATCAGCAAGCTCGGCTAAACAGCGTATACGTGTATCGCGAATATGTTTAATACAAAGGGCGATGGCATGGCCATAGTTTAGTCTCTTACTGTGGATTTTAGGTGGAGCTAGCGTGTATTGATATAGGCAACATTTACTCAATAAAGTAACGAAGCTTAGATTGTCATTCGCAATGAGTATTTACTTATTAACTCCGTGATAGTGACTCACATGAAAGCGCTTTGGACCAACCTACCAGGCGTAATGATTTTTTTTATTACTCATCGTCTTAAAACCGATGTTGTAGCCAACGGACGCGAATTGTCAATAGTAAGTCATCAGTCACTATTTTCTGCTGAATAAAATTTTTTATATGTCTTGCTTGTCTGCCATTTAAAGTTATATTTTTTTATCGATGAATGTTGTTGCATTCCAAAGTTCGGTCTATGCAGCAGATATAAATTTATGAGTTTAAGCTCAATTTGGTAGAGTTACTAAGAAGTGAAATATTCGAATAGTTAAGGGCAAAAAAAGCTCCGTTCTGCTAACTCAGTCGCCAGCTAGCTCGTAAAAGCTTTTTTGTTTAGCCACAGTAACTGACGTTATTCCCGCCACGGCTGTATTTGACGTGGCTGGTATTCTTTAATCAAGCAATCCTGTAACGGCACTTAATCTCTGTTTTATCGTTAAATTTGTGCAAGAAGTGATAATTCCGCCTGCAGGGTTCGCAGAGCGTCACGCCTAAGGGTATTTGAATTCGCAGGTAAGTTCGAAATCTAATGTGCACTTGCCCTTAGTTATTCTTACTGCAACGTCTTTAAATAAAGATCAACGCCGTGGTTTAGGTCGGTTTTCTACTGCTCAGTGTATGTAACAGCCACCAACACGCCTGGTGTGATACACTCCATTAAGGGAAGAACTTTGGTGGGTCTGATGAGTGTATATTTGAAGGCTTCTTTATTCTTTTAGTTTATAGCGTTGTGGCGACATATAATAAGCTTTCAAAATGTGATATGTTGGTCGTGTACGTTAATGAGCTCACCTAGAATCCTTCGCACTCCCATCCATGAGCATGAAGTGCAACCGTGCTCAGCATTAGGTGTGACATTTTTTTAGTCCCCCTATAGATCTGGACAGAGAGCTTATATCATAAGTGGTGGCTTTCAGCCACGTTTCAGTCTCGTCGGAAGAAAACAATTGATCGGTGATATTACTCGAGTATTTCTTCTCCCTACGACAAACAGTTGATTTTATGATGTTTCGTGGCGCTCGGTTTTTGATTATAGCATACCGTCCATTGATTTAGAGTCCACCAAGCCGCGTTCTCAGTGTAATGTGTATTGTGAAGCGAGTTATACGTCAAAGACTACGCTCACTCCAACCACAAGCTAGCTCTGCCATTGTGAGAGCGTTTTTTAATCGTTCCCCCATTATACGCTCGCAAATAGCGTCATTGTCTTGTCGGCACTGCTTGCTTTGCGACAGAGAATCGGGGGATGTACAGAGGCAAAGTGCGTAAATTACTCACAACGAGAGCAGATTAGTATGTCTCTATGTATCCCGGTGTAGGCATGTGGTGGCCGCGCTCAGTCTCTAGATGCTATATGTCGTCGATATATATCGACCCATCTTTGACTAAAGGGAAGCCCTTCATCTGCTACTCGCACGACTATGCTTACTCTCTAAGACACACGATAACTACACATACTGGCAAAGCAGTCTAATTAGTCGCACCATGCGATACAGAAAATAGCGGCTCACACACCATCGCCGAAACTGCTCAGTGCATATTTCCTCTTTGAGATAGAAAATTCGCTGAATTGCTGGATCATACTAGAATTAGATGTGGAATATATGTTTAGCTGCTAATACTCACCATGAGACGCCATATGGCCTCTGTGGGCCGGTATCAGGGATGTTCAGGTGATATACGCGGATTAAAAGACATTTTGGCCATCCGCATTGTTTACGACTTGGGATAAGCGCATTTGGAAGTCACAATGTATAAGTGTAAGGGAACCGGCACGAGTACACGCGCGCGCGCAGATAGCTCTCGCGAATCGGTCGACTCGACAAGCCGCATAAACCGTGCTGAGAGAGTCAAAAAATGTGCATCGGTAGGTACTTGCTGGCTGAAGCGATAAAGCTTAAGGCCGTATTAACGTGCTGAGGTGAAGCCAAGCCATTGTTGCTGTTAGCGAGTGCTCAAGCTTGTGAAGTCTTCTCACCGACCTCTGTCGCGGGTTGCTGCTCTAGCAGCCGCAGAACTGGAATAGTGAAGGGTGACGCACAAAGCATTCGACACTGGATCTTGCCACCAAGCCATTCGAAGCCAAACATACGCGCACTGGCTAAAGTATTATCTATCTGGTGGTGTTGTACGTAAGGAGCTAAGGTCTGATACCAGAGCGCTGCGCCAGATGTTTGATCAGCTAGCATCGATGAAGAATTGATCTCAAGAGCTTTAGTGTACCATAAGAGGTTACAGGTCTCTTGATCTAGGGCGCGCATTAAGTGCGCTAGACCACGCAAACTATGTGATTAGTATCTTGAGGTATTTGCGATGTTAGTGATCGCAATTCAGAGATGTGTTGGTACTGAGGGATCTTATCTCACTCTATTAGTGACTACGTGATATGTGCTAGGATTAGTCACAGCTATGTAGCGCTCGTGATGGGTCTCTGTTGTTTTAGCCTCTAATTCCTGACTCAGTATGATTTTTAATGATGCTCGCGAATAGTCTGACTATTTTTTCCATCTATACGCTTGCCATCACTCTCTGCATATTTTTTGATGCAGAACCGCCTTAATAATAAGTGTACAACACGATGTGTGCATAAGGAACTAAAGTCTTAGAAAGAGGTTCTGGTGAGGCCATTCGACTTGTCGTTTACCTAGCGCAGTTGTCTCCTAGTCTCATCACATATGCCTTAGAAGATATATCGTTAGTACATGCTGGTCCGAATGTATGGTATTGCTGTGCACTAAGAAATCTCGCCTATAGCGATGTATAGAAAGCTTAAAGTTAGAGGTCGCTGTGTGCGGTTACTCGTCGCGGCTGCTGTTCCTTAGTATATTTTCACAGACAATATAGTTCTGACAGTTATTAGCTCCTAACCTCGAACATACTAAGATCCTCTTTTGATCTGACTTTATCTCTGCTCGCTTGCTTACGCTCATTGATCACATTTGGTATGTGAGCCGAACCTTTTGTCTAAATGAACTTTCGATATTGTTATCCCTTTTACCTTTTTTCCGGTTTAGAGGTTATGAGCAAGACAAAACACGCCATCTCGTAGATGATGTCGACTAGATAATAGAGTTGCAGATCAAGTGTTGATATATTATTCATGGCTATTATAGAAGCAACCACGTGCCGCGCGTGGTTTCCAGTGTGGCTAAGATATTCTTTGGGACTCGAATGCAATACGAGATTAAATTATATTAGCGTCACGTCAAATTCTATTGGGGAATAGAAAGCTACACACCGCCATGATCTCCACGACGTCACTTGTACTGATTAGGCGTCCACTCGGCAGCTTAGAGCCACTACCACGCGGAAAAAAATGGGCAGCGTCAGCCAGCATAGCCGCTGTATAGGCAAGATGACATGGAGTAAGCGAAGCTTTTATTTGCCTTTTTTGGTTAGTTTCAATTGGCAAACTAGGACTGCTGGAAAAAACGCGATTAACTAATTCTATACCCAATTACCAAGATCATTGGCCAATACACCCAGTGATTTATGCGGCTTCGGCGCCTCAATTTGCGCACGTGGCAAACTTGCACCATGATAGACCTAAAAAAAGCATCCGATATAATATTAAGGGCATAACCCAGTGAAGTAGCCTTACTTGCCTTTAGAATAAAGGTCTTAAACTGTTTTCATATTTTTTTCCTACTCTGCGCTTGCTGATAGGTCGAGCAGATTTCATCTGTTGCTTCAACTTCGACGATAAGATTCAGGCGTAAGCTTGCGCTTCTTAGGCACGTAGAATCGGGATCGGTGTGTGCTTCATATTTACATCGGTTAAAACCAATGGATTCAAGTTTTTTTGTGCGCACTGGCCTGTTGCTGTGCTTTCCAAGGTTAATTGATAAAGTACCAGCGTTCGATCTCTTCGCTCTGATTGGGCCAAGGGATTGTCGGTTTTTTTCTCATCAGTATCGTCAGCTAAGGTGAATATTAAAGAAAACCGCACTGTGTCTTCGACTAATAAATTCTTGAGTTGGTTTTGTAAGGCATCTGGGTGAATCCTTTTAGCAATGGCGGAATTATCGACTTTGCTTAACTGCGGCACAGCAACCCCAGCGCACCGCCCGTTTATTACCATCGTCGTCTACGAGGTTAAAACGCGTTCGATACTATTGATAACGCTCAGTGGCAAAAGCTGTTTGTGGGTGCGTTAGCTTGCTTTCCAATCATGAACGCCTGGCTTTCAGATGAGCCTACAAAAAAAAGCGCTAATTTCTTGCAGGGATCAGGGCTTTTTGAGTTGTGACTGGTCAGGCGGAAAGCGCCTGCAATGCGGCAACAAAATGCCTTGGCGTTGCTACCGCCATGACGGGAGGCGTGTTCATAGCTACTCGCCACTCTGTTTTTGTCGCCCATAATATGAAAGCAAACTACGCACAGGTGCTTTTAAGTTCAGGCGCTGTTGGGTTATTACCAGCAGTAGAAAACCGACTAAAAACGGGCAGTTGATCCTTTATTAAAGAACGTTTGCAGTAGAATAGCTAGCAGATGCCACCATTAGTGTTCGAACTCTCTCCCTGCGACAAATACCCTAGCGTGCGCCTGCGAAACCTTTGCGTGCGGAATTTCACTTCTTGCAAAATTTTACCAAACTGGTTTGAGCTCGTTCAGATTGCTGATTAAAGAATCCAGCCACCGTCAATTCAGCGTGGCGGAAAACGTCATTTTACTGTGCTAACAAAGCTTTACGAGCTGCTGGCGACTGAGTTAGCAGCGCCTTTTTTGCCTTAAACTATCGAATATTTTCACTTCTTAGTACTCTCCCATTGCTATAAACTATAAATTTATATCTGCTGCATAGGACCGGGCTTGAATGCAAAAAACATTCATCGATAAAAAAAAATATAACTTAATTGCAGCAAAAGCAGACATATAAAAAAATTTTATTTCAGCAGGAAAATAGTGACTGATGACTCTATGACAATTTCGCTCGTTGGCTACAAAGCATCGGTTTTAAGAGATGAGTCAATAAAAAAGTCAATAGCTGTAGGTTGGTCAACATGCGCTTCATGTTTGAGTCACTATCACGGAGTTTTTAATAGCGCTTAAAACTCATTGCGAATGACACTAAGCTTCGCTTACTTACTGAGTATTGTTGCTATTCAATAAACCGGCTAGCATCCACCTAAACATCCCAGTAAGAGAAACTAAAAACTATGGCCATGCAATCGCCCTTGTTTAAACATATTCGCGATCCACGATACGCTGTTTAGCGGAGCTTGCTTATCGTCAGAAACGCTATGCGCTAAGTTTGGCTTAAAACGGCACGGCTATCATAAAAACCCTAAAAATTTGTCACCGCGGAGGGCAACGTCTTAACATTGAGCCAGAGCGCAGCATTGTAGTGCCTAAATTTTAAAGACCTGCGCGGCGTAAACGGCCTACTTGAACAAGCATATTTCCGGTTTTCCACATTCGTCGCTAAAAGTGATATTGGCTTCGTTATCCTACCGCCGCGATAGCCGGTCTTGAAGGCCCTTTATTAACGTTTTTCGCTCAGAGTTTTTGCATAAAGGAAGGACGAGAAACAGAAATATTTGTCGCCGATAAACTTGTCTTATGGCATCAAAAGTCGCTGGCCCAAGGGGGATTACCCAGTCAAGAATACGAAGAAAATGTGGGTACCCGACGATCATTTCACAGCAAGATCCGTCGCCCTATATTATTGATAAATACGGCGAAGACCTGCCAGATTGAGGTGGCGGGGACTTCGCTTGCACTCGAACCCGTAGGTTTATGGCTGGATGGGGCAGTTAAAACGTTAGCCGCTTTTGAAGCAATCTATATTAAACCAAGCTGAATGGGCGACAGCGCCGTTAATGTGGTCTTCGGTAGATGCATACAATATTGGGGGGCGCGACCTGAATTTACTTATTCGCCCCGCGTAGGTAGCTTCAATCGCAGTTTGGCTAATGCTGAGCTGGAGTGGAGTCATGGGCTATTTATGCCCTAAAGGAGTGCCATCACCAACACGTGACAATTGGCGACGCCATTCAAAACCATACGATTGATGCCATAGGTCAGCCTTGACAGGTCATCTATCAGGATTATACTTTTAACCGATTAACGGAAAAGTTAAAACCGAACGCATTTTGAGTACCGTCAGTCAGTTAGATATTACCACTAGAGGAAATTCTCGAATGGAATTTTTAAGCCCTTGGAGATTTTTGCAGACAACCAGCTTGCATCGTCGTAAGCACACGGATCATCACGAACCGTTAAATTTATTAGGTCGGCCTAAACGTTTGGTTTTATCACGAGTCACACCATATGCGTCGCTGAATGAAATTCATGATTAATTGCTCAGTAGATTTAGCCAACATTAATTGCATAAGTGTTGCTGACAATAGCACAAACAACTAAGCTGAGCAAAATGTGCGCGTTCAATAAGAGTATTTACATGAATTTTCAAGCCTTATATTGTTTTTCTCGCTGTATTTTTGTTTTATTCACCCACCAACACAAGCGCAGACTGGGCCTTTCCACAAGATACACCACAAATAAAACCCCCATCCGCAATTGGCATGGCCGGTGACCAACCATTAGATATTCGGCGATGTTTTATTTGGCACGTGGTCAGCAAAGCGCCACCATGAACTTCGCAAGGCTCGGTGGTTTGCTTATATCAGCAGCACTACTGGCTCGATGCCACAAGTCTGGTTATTGTCCCTTAGAAGGCGGTCAACCACTCAATTAACCTATGGCAATGGCGTAAACCTTTTATCGTTGGCATTCCGGATGGTCAAACAGATCTATTTATGGTGCAGATAATGAAGGGTAATGCAGCGAGAAGCGTATTACCTTATTTCACTTGATGGTTTGAGTGAGCAATTGCCTACTTGATCTTAGTAAGGCTTATCGGGTGTTTGGTGTATTGATCCAAGGTCAACAGTTTACTTATATGCCTCGACTGAGCGAAATGGTCGAGGATTTTTGTTATCTATCCTACTCGACTTTTAGCTTGAACAATAAAGAAGCGAAATCCACCTGTAGTTTTTCCAATCCGAATTTGGTTTTTACCCCCGCCAATGGCAGCCCAGGTGATCTATCAATAGTCACTTTTGAAGTAGTGGCGAATGATGGCTGCCAATTGTTTCTGCTTTATACCAAAACAGGTTAAAATGACTTAACTTATATTAAACCGGAGATATCATCAGACTATAGCCAGGTTTGTCTGGTCTAAGTCGGGTTAAGGCATTCTTTTTCACCTCTGACCAAGATGGCGAAATGAAGGGCTTTACGCAACATGACGTCGCCACAGGCACTAGCAAGGTATTATTTAGTCATCAGTTTGGACATCGAAAATATCCAAAGCTGTATTGCAAAAAAATATCTAAACCTGGACCTCCAACGAATACGGTTTTGAAGTTACATATTTACAATCAACAAGCAAACCAGTTAAAAAACAGTAGATCTACCCGATGGTGCGTACTCACTTTACTGTAGGTGTAAGGCCGGTAAAGATTTATTGTCCGTATTCAGTGGGCCTGCGGACACCCGGGCAGTTTGTTTTTAGTCGATTTAAACAATCCAGCAAACCCGTTTACTTATGGCCCCTGACATGGCCGGTTAATTGATCCTCAGCAGATGATAAAGCCTCAGCTTATCGAATTTTCCCGCCAGAGATGGTCTAAACTACTCAATGGTTGTTGTACCTACCTGTAAAAAACAAAGCGCAAGTCTACCGCCATAGTAATCGATGTGCATGGTTGGTCCGACAGGGCCAGTCTCGTGCAACGTTGGGGGCCTTTGATTCAATACTTGCTAGGTCAGGGGTATCGCGGTGCTCGACATCAATGTGAGGGTTCAAACGGTTTTGGCCAAACCTACGCGCGCCTAAGATAATCAAGAAAGCGTTTAGACAGTGCTACGTGGACTTAGTCGACGCTCTGGCTTGGTTAAAGACCGATGGCAGGGGGTCATGCTAGCCAAGCAGCTTGTCATGGGAGGCTCTTATGGCGGTTATATGGTCAATGCCGTAATGGAGCGTATCCGATGCCTTTAAAGCAGGTCTTTCATACGGTTGTAGCTGTATTGGTCAAAGCCTTGCAAACCGCATCACCGGGCCCTTAAAGGCCTCGGATCGCATTGAGTTGGCGATATTCGCGAACAACGTTGGCTCGATTTTTACGCACAGAAACTCGCCTATCAATACCGTGCAAACATAAAGCGCCTATGTTTTACGGTCATGGCGTTAAACGACCGCCGGATCCGGTTACAGAGTCAGATACATGGTTCAGGGCCCACTGCGTGATAAAAATATAGCAGTCACCATTTACGCTTCCAGAGGTGAAGGTCATCGTATTGCCAAAATTTGGCCAATAGAATTACCGGATTTACCAGCAGTAGCGGCTTTTTTTAAAACAACACTTAGCTTGCGGGAATAAGGCATGCCAAAAGGCAGTAATCGCTGTCCCTTAAACAAAGTCCCAAGTCAGCAATAGTCAGCTTGCCTGTGGTTAAGCTTGTTATTTTTACTGATATAGGCGATGAAAATTTCTTAGGCTTGATGAAAAACTGCGCGGCTAAAAAGCCGCGCAGGCAAATATATCTTTGCAAGATGGAGTCAGTTGATACAGGCGGTATTTGTTTAACTTTATTGCCGGCACTGCTTTACCTATCAACCAGAAATCGAAACCGGTTGTATAGCACACGGAGTTTCCGTTTGTGCGCCTATCGAAACAATGTTCATCAACATTATCGGCTAAGTTACGGCGATTAAGTTGATTCGTGCACGGGATACTGTAATAATGCCATTTTCACCCAAAAACCTGCAGCACCGCGAGAATATCACCCTGTTAACCACATTCCACCTTGACCCATCAATTCGGTAAACTAAACAAACCTGTGCTCCATTTTGGCCAGCATTTTCTTGATTTCAGATTCACCACTGTTTTGATTTATACCAAATTGTGAATACCACCGCATGACCAAAGTGTTTGCATGTCTAATTTACGTTGCCGAAAAAAAAATACTGGTTAAAACAAATAGGTATTGGTTGACCATTGGTGAACGATATCAAGATCTTTAGTCATCACGCTTCTGATCAAGGGTGGGAACTGGGCCAATCACGCATTACATGAGGTTTCTTCAACAATGTTTAACCATTAGGCAGGCACTTGTTGGCCCAATTTATCGAGAAAAAACGACGATTGACGGTATTTAAATTACCCCACTGATTGCGCTAAGAAATGACAAATAAACCGAGGCATTTCACGGCTGAAACAAAACAGGGACTTTCTGCCGGTTTTAATTTCCGGAGCACCAGTCGATCAGAGGTAAACTGGGCCAGCTTCACAGGGCCAACCGCTGTTGTGATACATAAGCGGTTCCGATCAACGGCTGTAGCCTATAATCACGCTGCATACTCCACCGTGTCTTGCTCACCAATGACCACACAACTTAAACTTGTAACGGACTTGGTTATATCGCAGCGTTTTAGACCATGGCTATTGCCATAGACTTTAGTGCTAAATTAGCGTTGTAAAGGATGCACCGTTCAGAATTCGGTGATGCGCTTATCAACACTCAAAGCAGGCCTCTTCGGCCGCATTAAACTTGCTCTAATGGGCATGCGTGCAGTATCGAGTCTTGAGGATTGAAACAGATTCAAGTCAGGGATAATCAAAGGGCCATTAACATTTTATCGGCCAAACACAGAAAAAGGATCTTCCCAACTGTGTGATTTGTTTGGCGATTTCAATGCTTTTTCGACGGTTAGTTTTCAATGCTTGAGGCGATAAGATCTGCGGTCGAAGCGCTGCCTTTTTTCTGGCCATGATAACCGTGATTTCCCCCAAACGCCGTCATTGGTGAACTCAACGGTTTCAACTTCTTTAAAACGGGAAGATACCGCGATTGCCTTGCACCTTAGACATACTCGCTTCCAGCTTGAGTACAACCCATTTTTTTGGCTAGTTAAGGAACATCTTCGACGACATTTTTGTATTCTGTTAAAGTTGTTTGCTGATTACGACTGCGTTTATCGAACTATTATTTAATAGTGCTTTCAAGGTTACCAATCTGCACATATGCTGTTAAACACTAAGATCATTCACGATGGCCGGCCCTAAAAAGAACAAAAGATGTTAGAAGCGATTCAAATTAGACAATTGAACTGAAATTCTAAGTAAAACACAGATTAAAAAAACCAATGCTTGGAGCACAGCAAAAAGTGGCGTGGAATTCACTGATTGAACTCAGCCCAATGAATTGGCTTTAAAATCCCCATGACGAGGCCTGCTGGGATGCAGTTTTGGTTGGCGCGTCGTATCACGCGTAAAAGAGGTTATCGCCGCCAATTTACAATTAATTAGGGTAAATGATGCCGCCACGCCGACAACGCTGATTGAGCAAGCCATATTTAGTCATCCAAAGCGGCTCCCACCAAACCTCTAGTTGCAGCCTTTCATAAAATCGAAGTATTGCGTTATTAACATCATCAAGTTGGTGGAAGAAAAAATTGAAAGGGCTATCGAAAAAATACCCTTCCTTAGACAGGCAAAAACTTTGCGTCAGCTATCTCGTTCAAGCCATAAAGAACCAAGTACCAACAAACACCAAAAGCAGCCAGAGAATTATTTTAAATATATCCAGCAAGCTATGAATGGATAAAACCCATATGACCAGTAACTTCGGGGGTAATGGTTCTGATTATTCTTATTTAGTCTTCACACTGGGCTTGTTAGTTCTTGCAAAAAAGGGCTGCAGGATGCAAATGGTACGGACCCTTTTGCCACTGATTCCACTGTATGTCAGCCACTGTAACAAGTTATAAACTTCGGGTTACTTTAATCAAGACAATATTTTTATATGAAGGCCAAATAGGCTTACTCTCTGATTGCTAGGTGCTAGCAAATCACGCTTCCGGTGGCTCAATTGGCCTACGTGGTTGCTTGTAGTTTGATGCCAATAATCAAAGGTAGTGTTGAATGGGACTAAGTTTGGTTTTTTACTAGTGGCTGTGTCACTCAGGGATTAGCCAGATACTAAACGAGCGGGTCCAAACACGGTCTAACGGACAAGCACCAACACCTTGAAGATCAAGGTTGTGGTGGTAACAGCGGGAACGCTGTGACTAAATTACAGCTACGCTAACGCTAACGGACCGTTAGAAAAGTAATGCCTTTGCCAGTATCGATATATTACCGGATCCATTGGTGGCAATCAGGGTTTTGCCACCTTGAGCGCCACCCAAATATTATTAAAAATGGCTCAGTAACCGCGT
>Ga0163217_1064589_pt1 | contig 11817 bp, 3 predicted proteins | sample SynspAceP_FD_185933 | JGI IMG/M metagenome (GOLD analysis project Ga0163217, IMG submission 185933) | Saline lake microbial communities from Ace Lake in Antarctica - Synechococcus sp. Ace-P (PacBio error correction) | ecosystem: Environmental > Aquatic > Non-marine Saline and Alkaline > Saline ... | reverse complement strand
GAGGCCCCTTGGGAAAGCCAAAATTGGCCCTGATGTTTACCATTTATTTTTTTCCCAAGGCGTAACTAAAACATTTTTACCAACATTAAAATCCCTTTGGTGGGACTTTTCATATTTAATTCACTAACAAAGGGGCGATTAAATAGCCAAGTTTTTTTTTCTGCTTTTAGTGTTGGTTTTATTCTTCTTAAAAGCTAATTTTTCCATATTCAAAGGGCTTCAATGGATGACTTTCTTACAGGCTTATTTTCCGCATCAAATTCAGCAATTCCCGATACATTATAAAAAAGGGAATGTTCAAAGAGGGGAATGGGCCTGGTTGAATTAAAGGACTACAACTTTTATCTCTTGCTTGTGATAGAACTTTCAAAAAAAAAAAAACGTTTTCGATATACCAGGGAATAACCGGGGACCATTCAAGAAACCTTCTAAAAGGGAAAAAAAGTAAAGCTATGCTTTTCAAAAACATTGGGACTGATGGCCTCTTAACCAAGTTTCTCCCTTTTTGCAATTTTTTAGGTTTTTGGTAAAAATGGGGGAGTTGTGCCTTCATTTTTTTCATTCATCAAAAAGGGTATTTTTAATGACAATTGAAATTCCCTTTTTGGATAAGCACGGGTTGAATTGGTTGGAGGGTACAAAAAACTTTTGCTTCCAAAATGCGATAAAGGCTCCATCGCTTTTCTTTCGTAGGAAATATGTGGGAATTGCCCATTGGCTTGTTTTCACCCAATTTTGGAATTTAGCGGGTGTACATACCGCTTACATTCGGTCCATCATCAAGGAAACTTCGGCGTTCATTTTGGGCACTTGGCAAAACAATGGGCTTGGCCGTATAAGTCATTCGAGACTTACGTCCTCGACCCAATAAGATAGATCTGGCTAGGGGCAAATGTTCTTCCTTTTTGCATTAAAGATTGGATAGCTCAGAACTAACTCGTTCAAGGAGCATGGGGGGCACGACTTATTTTAATCTTTGGGCAAATACTCTTCAATAAAAAAAAAAGTACTAGCACGTTACAGATCTGGTGACAAAAGACAATCCAAAAAATTTTTCAACCCATACCCCCCCCTCACTGCCTTAATTTCCAAACGGCAATTCGGTATGTTTTAAATCAGCTCTCGACTGTTCTACATCAGCACAGCTTAAATTTTTTCGTTACAATAAAAACTCAAAACTAATTTAATATAAGATTGGGGCAACAATTCGGGCCATAACTAAACAAATTTTATTCTGAGGGGGAGTTTTTTGGGTTTTATTTTCGCCAATTAAATAAAAGCGCCTTTCTAATTAAAGGTTTCTAAGGTATTTAATTCACCCTTATTTACCCTTACTCAGCACTTTACTTTTGATAGCAAAGCAATTTGGGGAATTAAAGCTCCCCTTAATAGTTGAATAAGTTGGGGCCATATTTCTCATTTCTTTTCAGAAAAAACAGGTTTTATAACTAAACAATCTTTGATCGAAGCTTAAATTTTGCTGTTTTTACATAATTAAAAATTCTGTTTGGATACCTGCCCCAAAGGCGGAAAAAACCACGATTAAGTTATTGTCGGCTTTAGATGTTTTTGGAAAAACAATATTCGGGCTTAAACTAGCGTATATTTTGGAGAGTTGCTTACAAGATATGGTTAAACCACCAAATTTTAGGAATTTTTCATTATAAAAAAAAAATATTAATTTGAAACTAGAGAATAAATGCACTATTGTAACATGCAAAAAAAAAAAAAATGGGGGGAGCGTTGGGATTTTTATACTATTAGCAAAAAGATTAACCCCCAAAAAAGGGGGGTTAACAAGTGATTTGCTCGGTGGGATTGTAAAATATCACTTAGTGCATAAAAAGGGGAGGAAAAAGGAAAAACTTGTAGGTATGTTCATTTTTGATCTTGGCTTCTATTAAAAGATAGCAATCCAAAATGTAGTATTTTTTGATATTCCCTTATGCAAAATTGATTTCTTCAAAAATTTTTTACGAAAATCATCCAATTTTTTATTTTCCAAAATTATTTTTATGGAATGAAGAATTTTTAAGCGCCCAACAAAAAAAATTTATGATTGCTTGATTAACACATTTACGATTAAAAAAAAAAACAGGCAAAAAATCAATAAGTGATGAAACTTTATGGAACGAGCAGCAAATCCAAAATTTTAATGGTTGGCATTTACGCTTAAAACAAAGGGGGCGCCTGTTAAAAAAATTCATATATGGCTGTTGGTATTTGGTAATAAAAACCAATGGGGGGATGGGAATAGTTTTGCCACGCCCAATTTTAAAAAAGAGATTCAAATTGGATACGCTATTTTGGAAAAGTTTCATTGTTGTTGAAATTACCAGCGATAAAAAAAGAATATTTCTGATGGGGGGACTTTCGAAAAAAAAAACTTAGTGTCGCTTTAAAAAGAAGCGGAAATAAATTTGGCATTAAATTATATTCAAATAAAAACAAGCACCAGATTTTCAAATAAAAAATAAGTGATCAAGTAATAGTTGTGATTTTGCAATTTTTTGGGCAAATTTTGGGATTAAAAATAGAGATCCTGAACCCTTGGGGTGGTGTTCATTGATAAGGCATTTAAAAAATAAACTTTCAAAAAAAGCTTATATTTTAATCAGTAGACATAACCTTCCGGGCTTTTTACGGATCAAGAATTAATAAAAACAAAGAAAGCCCGTAAAGTTGGCAAAGGCTAGTATTATGTGCTTAAGCTTTCAAAAAAACGCCTAAAAAATTTAGTATTTTTTTCTTTACCCTGAAAAACGGGGGAAAAGATTTTTTGGATTCAAATGGGCAGGTTTGTTTTAGATTAATTTGGGATTGATTACCGGAATATTTACAGGAAAACAGATGCAGCCTTTTGAATTATTATCTAACATGGAAAATTTTACCGGATGTATAATTCTTTAGGAGCGAAAAGTTTTCCCATAAAAGGTAAACTTACGGAATTCCCTTATTTATAGGGAGGGGGGGAAAGTTTACGGAAAAAATAGGAGCGGTGCAAATTAAAGTGCTAAGGGCTTGTTTAACTGCAAGGTAAGTGGCTTGGTTACGGGCTTTAGTACCCAAGTGTGGTTATATTCCATGCAAAAACCAGGCTTTGCCCGAAATAATGTTGTTGGACGGCTTAAGAATTGAAACCACTCCTTTTCTGATTTGAATTTTGGGTTTATACCCAAACCAAAACGGGTTATCGGAATCGGAAAATTCGGCGTTTAAAAAGTTACTTCAAAACAAACGGAGAAAAGTTGACAAGGCTTGCGGCTTTTCAAAAGCTTTTTAAATTAACAAATAAAATTCCTTTAGTTCAATTTTGGGGAGACGCGGTAATGGGGCTGAAATATTATTTCATTGAATAAAAACTTGCTTGAAATTAAAAATGCCTATTACTAAACGGTATTAAACGCCCACATCCAAAAAGAATTTAAGAAGCGTTTGAATTTGAGGCCAGTTGGAAAAGATGATTTTTTGATTTAAGCTTAAAAAAAAGCTTAAAAAAAAAATTCCTTCTAAAAAAATATATTGTATTTAGTGCTTAAAAAGGCGCAAATAAACAATTTAACGATATATCAAAACAAGGGGCCTTTGTTAAACCACCACGGGGCAAAAACCCGCGGGGATGGCTACGGCTGGGGCACAGTTTGGTGATGTTATTAAACCAGGTATTTATTTTAACAGGGAAACTTATAGCTCCAGGGCTATTGAACCCTCTAAAAGTGCGGGGCTTATTATTGGTGTTTAATTACCACGGGTAAGCTCGGTGGAGATTTAGCGGTAGAAAAAAAAACTTTGATATCAAAAAGCCCAACTGACGGGCTTCATTGTTAATTTGATACCTTAAGGAAAGTTGGCTTTTTCTTAGGGCATTTGGTTTCAAAAAGGGGACCAGGAAAATCCTACAAAAGAAGAAAAATTAAAGGGAAAAAGGTTGAAATTTTTAGATTTGAAAAAATAGGGTGCTTATTTTGCCTTGATTACGTTTTTTTAACCCAAAAAGGGCCAAAGGCATTGTCAATATCCAATAAAGGGAATTTCATTTGGTTTTTTGTTAGGAAAAAAGCTTTTCCAATCTTTAAAGTCTATTTTGCATTATTCTTATTTCCTTAATAAGGAAAAAACTACGGCGAAAAAAGCTTTTTAAGATTTTCAAATCTTTCTCTTAACTATAGGTTAAAAACGGGTTTAGGGGTCTGCATGGGGGCATTATGAATTTTTTCTTTTAAAGGGGACTTATATATTCCCAAAAAAAATTCTTAATCTCTAAAGTGGAATTTTCAGCGATCCCTATAATTTGATATTGGCCCTTTCTTAAAAAGTTAAGTGTAAGCCCTTTCTTCAAAAAACAGCAAAAACCATATAGTCAATTTTCAAAAAATACCTGGGGAAAAAACTATTCCAAAGTTTCAAGGATGGTAATTCCCGAACTTACAATTTTTGTTTTTCGATTTGTTCAAAATTCTCATTTTCCCTTACAAAATATATAATGGTGTCTCAAATACGGAAAAGTTAACTCTTAAAAGCTTGGTTTGGCCTTAAAAAAAAAAAAATACTAGATAAAAGGCTTAAATTAATCGTTCAAGTTTGGCCTTCCTAGCGAAAAGGATTAAAAATATATTGAAAAGTAAAAATTGATTACTATTTCATCTTAAAAAACGGATATCTTATTTTTTTTTGGGGGGGGGGGGGGGGGGGGGGGGCCCCCTTTTGTTTAAAAAAGTGTTTAAGCTGCTGTAAAAAAACTTGTTTTTTACTGGTTTTTTTTGCTTTGCTTTTGCTTACAAAAAAAAAAAGACCGCCCATTATGGCGGTCTTTTAATTATTTGTTTAAAAATAAAAACAAAACTAAAGCTTTAGATTTTCTTTCCGCTTTTTTTCAATTTTTTTTTATAACTTAAATTTCATTGGTTTTTCTTCGTTCTAAAAAATCCAGAAAAAATGGTTATTCCCTCTTCTAAAATTTTAGGAAGCTTACAATTTCCTCCGCTAAGTTTGCATCTTCCAATATTTACTTTTTGGAAAATTTGCCCTTTTTTAGAAAGGGTCTAGCACCCATATTGGTTTATCGAAATCCTTTTAAATCTGCAATGTAATCTTTTCGTTTATCAGATAGTTCTAAAAACATTAGCCGATAAATCTTTAATGCGGAAGTAATAATTACGTAGCCTCGATATCAAATTAAATTTTTATTAATTATCCTCTTTTTTCTTTAAAGGATTTAAAAGGGGGGGACTTTACGGAAACATCCGTCAATTCTATTTTAAAAAAATTCTTGTTTGCAAAAAAGGGGGCCTTTTTTTAAAAAGGCATTCTCAATAAACAACTTTTTTTGAGATTGCGAAATCTGTCTTGAGGGATTCATAGGGCCGACGTTACCAAAAAACTACAAAAACCTTTGACCAAAATCTTATTTTAAAAAACTTGGGGCGTTCTTGCGCCAATATTTAGAGGGTCAGTTAATTGATAATGGTGTTTTTCTAAAAGTTCGATCTTACGAACCTAGAAAACTATTCGGTAAAAAAAAACCCGTTCATACTAAGGCCACTTGAAAGCATTCCATTGTTAAAACACATCAGGGATGTGCCTTTTTCTACTTCCGTCAAGGCCAAAACAAAACAGGGGCAATTCGGTTTGCGGGAACGCACTTTTTCTGTTTAATTTGTCCACATTCTTCCATTAAAAAACCCCAACGTATCCTGGGAGGTGCCTACTAAACACGAGGAGATAGCAAATTTTTCCCAGTATTACTCACTCATATCCTATACGAATAAGGGGGCATTTTTTCTTCAGAGTCGAATAATTCTTTCGCTAAAAACCTTCTGCTTAATTGGGTTTACCCAAACTTCCAAGTTTGTTCCTAAAAAAAATATAAAAAAAAGAAAACCAATGGGTTTGGTATTGGGATTTACTTTCTTAGGGTCCAGGCTTATATTTACCGTCTGAATAAGGGCTTTTCGCAAAACTTTTCCCAAAAAACAGCCTCATTCTTGACAATTAACCACTGCCCTAATTAAGGGTTTAGGGCAATTCAAGGATATAGTTTTGGTAATTTCAGGTCTGTTTTGCTAATTTCTGTTGACAGGAAATTACCACTCATCATAACGAAAACTACATCAAAAAGCTACATTGTCTCTCAGTTACATAATTTTCTTCTATGAAAGTTTTACTTGATTCTTCTTTTTTCCCAATTTTCTGGAAGCGATTAAAGGAAAGATTCTTTTTCTATTTTTTTTTCTTCCATCATCACGGGAAAGTTTTGCAGCTTCTCATTACCGTTTGGTTTTTTAACCACCGTATTATTTTAAACTCACGAAACTTCATCCAACAATTGTTTTCTTAATTTCTAAAAAAATTTTGTTTTTGGGGGAAACAATCATGTTGAACAAATTATGGAAACCCTAGGGGAAAAACCGGGCTTCATCTTAAAAGCATCAATCCGGCCCTTATCAAGGAAAGAAAAAAAACGGTCTGTCATATTAACCATCTCGTTAAATTTTTAAAACGCAAAGCAATGATCGATTTTCAATTCCGTTATTACCGTAAAAACCAATTATTTGGTGATCCTTCATAATTTTACCTTTTAATATTTTGTTTAAAAATTTCGATTTCGTTTTTCATTTCAACGGTCGTAGGTTTCTACCAATTACTTTTTTTGGAAAACGACGCTCTAAAGCAACGTCTTTATTTCCAATATACTGTTCCCGGTATTCGTTTCTGAGAGTAGTGGCTTCCATATACAAATTGAAAATTTCACCTCTTGCTACAAAGCAGGTTAAAAACATGTTTGGATGCATTAAAACTTCGCTGTTAAGCTGGCCCACCCGCACCAAAACGGATGGTGTGAAAATATTGCATCTTACTAAAAAAGGGATTAATATTCAATTCATTTTTTTCAAGCTTTCCGTTCATCACCGCTTTCATACCGCTTTTCAAAAACTGACCTCTGTAATTTGGTTCCGGGCAAACTAAGAGGGGCTAAAAATCTAGGTAACTACTCTTTTTTACCGTAAAGTATACGGAGATACTTTTTTTATTGATTTTGATACGTAAAAGGCTAAAAACCTTCGGGCAATGGGCAAATAACCAAACACCTTGGTTTCTTTCCTATAAAGTTAAGGGGATTGTTTCATTTTCTCTTCTGCTTAAAATTTTGGGAGGAAACCCTTTCAATTTTCTTTTTTTTCTCCTACCAAATTTAACCAGGGGGTCTAAACTTATTTTTTCTTCAAAAAAGCATTCTGAAAAGTTAAAGTCAACCGGAAACCAAAATTATACTAAAAACAGGGTGTTTTAAAGATTTTTTAAACTTTCCCTTTTGGACTCCCAGCACCCGCCAAAAAAAGAAGGCATCTTTTCCTTCTTTGGGCAAGTTATCGATTTCCGGGCATTTCATTTCGAAAAATGACTCTGAAAGTAAGGGGTGGTCAATATAAAAATCATCAATCCACTGGTGTATCATTTTTGATTTGAAACTTGCTCTTTTACACCATTCGGTTAAAAAAAAATCTTACTTTAAGTTTTAATGGTAAATAAAAACCTTTCGTTAGTAAGGGAATTTTCATTTCGTTTTTTCTAAAGAAATAAACCCACAGTTAAAACAAAAGTGAAGCCGTATTAATTGGGAAAGGAAAGGCTTTGAAAAAAAAGTTTAAAAAAAATAAAAAAAAAAAGTTTCTTAGAAAAGTTGTTTTAAGTGCACGCTCAAAGCTTGTATTGTTAGGTGCAAAAGTTTTTTTTTAATCTTTTTGCATAAGGTGTTGCAATTGGGATTTAGCAGGGGCTGCAATATTCTCAAAACCTTTCTTTCGAAGAGTGGTTTTAAAAGTCTACAATCCAAGGGGCAATCTAAAATGCTTATTTTTGCTTTTGCGTTTTCCATCACGTTTAAAAAGGGACCAAGCATTTAAAATGTTCGGGTTACCTATAAAATCATGCCCAAAGTCCTTTTTTAAATGTTTCTTCTTACTATAAAGCCAATTAAAATTCTTTTATCTTGGTGAAAAAATTTCACAATTTCCATTATATCTTACTTATCGGACATTTAAAAAAATAGTAAAAATTCTATCTTCAAAACATATTAACAAAATACTGTAAAAACCATATTCGTTTAAAAAAGATGCCTTAAAATAACGGAAAAAGAAAAAAAAAACTTAGAAAGCATTTTAGCGGCCAAAGAAATAGTAAAAAAAATTTTTTCAATTACTAACAAGTTTATCTTTTTAATTGTGATTAAATTATTAAAACTAAAAAACTACGTTGATAATTGTACATTGGTAGCCACCGATTTTCTGATATATTGGGCATTGTGTTTTTAACCTAGATAAATAATATAAGATTTTTAAAATTTGGCAGGGGAAGGAGAAAAAAATTAATTCCCTATTTCAAACATGCGATGATTTTGAAAAAATGAAATCGTTTACATTGAATTATTCAATGTTCGGTTCAATTGTGTCACGTTTGCATTTTACCAGATTGAGTTTTAGGGGATGGTTTTAAAAAAACCAGTACCAATTTAAGAAGGAGTTTTTTATTTGGAATTGTTTACGGAGTTGGGGCGTTAAAAAGGGATCAAAACAAAGTGCTTCATTAAAAAGTCTTTTTGCTCGTATTGTGGGTGGAAAGTTTGGGGTAAAAAGTATCACCCTCACGGGATTTTTTTACTTCAGTAATATTGATTCATATTTGGTTGCGATATTGGACAAGAAATTGGGGGAAGTTTCTACGCTACATGGCTCGTTTTGATGGGCAGGGTAAACTTTGGAATCTATTGACGGGCGATAAGGCCTTGCTAAAGCAAATGCCGTTATTAAGCGGAAAGCTTCGTATGCGGTAAAATTGCTTGTGAATATATGTTGGGGCAAGATTATAGGGACAAAGGGATTACGGTTATTAGGGACCAATCAGTTAAAAATTTTGTTGATTACCTTAAAAGGAAAAGCCCAAAAGTAATTAACCTACAAAGAATTCCTAAAAACTTATTGGTCAATGGGTGCTTTGGGGTATTTTGCACGTAGAGTATGCAAACAAATATTTGCCGCCCCATCAAACTTGAACCGAAAAGTCGTAGGATGTGGTACTAAATTCGGCCTTATTATTGAAAAATAATAGGAGATTTACTATTTGACGAAAAACTTCATCAACTCATAGTAAAAAGGCTCCAGACTTTCCGACCCAGGGGGTAATTATTTTTACGGAATATTGAGTTGGAGGTGAAAGAAAAAGCTTTTTCCACCACAGGGTCCGGTGGTGGAGAAATAGGTGGGGGGTTGGATGCGCGCAAAAAAAAGTAGTTTTTTGAGGGAGGTTCAAAGGTTAAGAGAATTGCATTAATTCGTTTTTTTGAACTGAAAAAATTCCATATCAGAATCAATTAAAAGGGGCTGGATATGATTAAAAAAAAAACATAAGCCTATTCTTGTTTTAACGATAAAAAAAAAATTAGAAGGAAAAATTTCTAACCGATTCAGGAGATGGGAATTCGGATTAGGAAACGGGGCATGCGCCCATCGTGTATATTCTAAAAAAGAGATTGCTATTACCCTAATATTGTACTTAAATAACATTATATTAAGTACCACTTCCCTTTGCAGTATTTCTTTTAGTGTTGGGAAAAACCAAATATAAAGCACTTGTGAATGGTAGGCCCTCAAAAAATTGCTGAATGTTTTTGAAAAAGGACACATGATTCAACTATTTCGTTTGGGAAAGGGGGCATAGGCATGGGGGAAAAAGTTTAAGTTGGGCGATAGTAGGGGAAACCAAAAACGTTTTGAAGCTTAAAAAGGCGGGAAGAATAGAGGGCAACATTATTTTTTAAGGAAGGGATTTAATTATTGCCTCTGAACAATATTAAGGGACGGAAGGTTTACTAAAAAAAAATATTAGCAGCTTCTTTCTAAAACCGGTGATGAAGCCAGAGGACAATTTAATGGGGAACGCTTTAAAAAACTGTCTGAAATTCCAGGGCCAAAAAAGCAATTGGTTGAAAATGCGTTCTTCGTCAGGTTAAAACTGGTTAGAAAGGCGCAAGGACAAACATTAACGTCTTCTGAATTTATTTGGAAGAAAATTTTAAAAGACCATAGGGAAAGATTTTAAAAAAAGATAATTTCTTGGCCCATTAAAAAGAGCGAAAAAGAAATGCAAATCATTAAAAAAGAGGAGTTGCAAAAGGAAAGTAAGGGAGGAAGTAAAGGGTGTGATTGAAACGTTAGGTTTCAGAAATAATTTTTTTTGCTTGGGGGCGGTGGATTTAGCAGATTTTGGGAAAGGATATTTGATTCCTGATGGAGCCAAGTGGTTATCCCACTATTTCGCATGCACAGGGGAATATTTATTAAAACGTACACCTCTTAAAATCAGGAATAACAAAAAAAAACCCAAAAAAATAGAGGTGGTTGTGGGTCAAAAGGCATCTTCTACTAGGAAATGCGTAAGACTTCTTAGGGAAAATTTTTATTTTGGTAGGGTACCAAAAAACCCAAATATATGTTTATTTTTTTAACACAGAAGGAAAGTGTTTCTGGATGCCGTTGGTTTTTATGGAAAAATTTCCAAAGAAGGTAGTTTAAATTCATTTTTCAAAAAGGAAGAGCAATTCAAAAAAAACCTGATTAGTATTGCAAAAAAAATTGGTGATAGCGTAAAAGGGCTTTTATCTGTACGCAAAGATCTTAAAGGGGACGAAGAGTACGTTAAAAACAGCCATTTATGTAAACTTATTGGCAAACTAAAAAAGGTATTGTTAAGAAAAAAAAAACCTTATTAGAGGCAAATATTTCAAGGACACGCCAAAAAGGCATAAAAATATGCCATTAGCAATTAGGAGGGAAAGAATGGATGAGTTTTTATTTAGAAAGCTAAAATTAACCAAGGGGAACAGTGGAAATATTTCTTAGGGGTAAAATCTGGTTAAAAAAAGCCATTCCGTTTTGAAAGAAAAAGTAAAAAAACGCGAACCTATGGGTAGAAATGTCTTCTGGAGTTCGTGGGATAAACGTTGCAAAAAGCGGAAAAAAAAAATGAGGGGTTTGAAAGTTATCGGTATGGTTTCTGTTTCATAATTTTTTTGGGAAAGAAAGAAATTTCTAGTGGTTCTGAAAATATGGATTATGGGAAAAGATCTAGGCATAGATTGATTATAATTCCCGCGTAAAAAACTAAAAGAGGTTGGAAAAGGAGTTAAAACCATCTCCATTTTTTACCAGATTAAAAAAACGGGGGGATTAGTAAGCTATCAAGAATGTTTCTGGGATTTTTGCGGAATTGGATTTAATCGATTATCAAATTTAAATTCAGGGAATTGCTATTTCGGAATGAGTTGTTTAGAAGACTTTAAAGGGGTGATGGGAAAGAAGAAGGCAAAAAAACCACAAGGTGTTCGTTTAAATCAAACATCAAAAGGAAATGATTTCTATTGCAGCAGTAAACTAAAAAGTCATTGGGAAAGGATGGAAGGATGGTCGGTTGATGATTACCGATTAATTTTAAAATGGAATAGACCGTGAATCCAGAAGAAATGGGCACGGCTCTTGATTAAAAATTTAACTTGGAAACCGAAAAAAAAAACAGAAGAATTTAAAAACAATTAAAATTTAAATAAAAAAAACGGTAAAAAAAGATGAAAACTAAAAATTTTAATAATTGGCAAAAGCCCAAAATTTGTCATAACCCATGGTTGGTTTTTCAACAAAAAAAAAAAAGAGTTTGAGATAAAAAAGCAAGTTTGAGGAAAAGCCTTTTAACAGTCCAGGGGGGGGGGAAAAAAAAAATCTGGCTTTGAAGGGGGCCAAAAAAACTTCTTTGGGGGAGATTAAAAGT
>Ga0163217_1009877_pt1 | contig 11817 bp, 13 predicted proteins | sample SynspAceP_FD_185933 | JGI IMG/M metagenome (GOLD analysis project Ga0163217, IMG submission 185933) | Saline lake microbial communities from Ace Lake in Antarctica - Synechococcus sp. Ace-P (PacBio error correction) | ecosystem: Environmental > Aquatic > Non-marine Saline and Alkaline > Saline ... | reverse complement strand
CCGCAGGTCGGTTTGCGTTGTGGTTTCGGCGTGCTGGGGTTTTCGGGTCGTGGCCCGGCTGGGGCGGACGGTTCCCCGGGTGGTGCTTGCGCGGGCGCGCGTTGCCACGTATCGACGGCGTCGCTTGAGTTTGTTGCCGTTGCTTTTCCGTATCCTCAACAGGCGTTCGAGTTGTTCGTAGGCCATCTGGCGAACCGAGTCCGAATTCGGCTGGGTTGGATTCGGGTTTTATTAAATCCGGATCGCCTTTCCGTAGGCGGCGTTTCAAATCACGTTCGATCGTAGCCCTCGGTGAGGATCCGAAAAACGGACCTGGGTCGCCGGGAAACAGCGACAAGTCGTTCATGGAAAACCGCCCCCGCGGGCATTCCACTGGCGCGATGGGCATACCCACCAGGGAAATTGGCCAGGGAAATTGGCAGGGGAAACCGGCGGCGAAAATTGGGGTGGAACGTTGGGCGGGCGAGTACAGGACGCGATCCACTTCCGGTGGCCTCTCACCTGGGCCGGGGAAAGCCGGGTTGTCCATCGGCGGTCGCGTCGTTCGATGACGGTCCATGATCTCCCGCTGCCGTCGGTGCATCTCCATCAAACGGATCATTCGGCAACACATTAACGCGTTTCGAACTCACTTGCGCGATTCCCGCCGATTCGATTTCTGTCCGCTCGGTTTGTTCGCCAAATATCTCTTGGCATGCGTTGTTGGATGAGGCTATTTCTCTTCGGCAGGATCGCTTCCGGCTGGGCGACTCCAGGTGCCCCAGCTTGCATTTCGGAGGTACGCCTGGAAACGGGGCAACGCGAAACTTTTGGTTGTACGTGGGCACCGGTCGATCCGGTTTCCCATCGGACAGCGCAATGATCCCACAACGAGTGCGAACAACACCACCAACCCGATGGCACCCCAACTGATGACGCCCGAACCGATATGCGCGCGAGCCCGATTCGATAACGAGTACTGGCTCTTGCCAAACTTTCCGATTTTTCGGGATTCGAAGCAGGACGTCAAAACCAATTCCGTTGGAGTTCCCGAAACGTCGGGAATGGGCGATCGCGAAACGATGCACCATTTTGGATCGCCGGCGTCACCCCGCCGCTCAGGCCAATGATCGCTTTCGATGTACTGTTCTCGAACGGCCCCCGATTTTGCCGGAGGGCTTCACGACGCTATGCTGCAACGAGGTACGTGAACTTCGGATCGCCGGTTCTCGGCGAGAGCGTTGATCAGCGCACATCCCGGCAATCGGCCCCCGCCCCTTAAACCGAGTCGCCGTCGCCCGCGTTATTCCGGCAAAACGATCGCTTTTTCCAACCGCGGAGCATATGGTTCAGTTTTCTCTTTCGGCAGTTATAGAACTGCGGATTGCAAAACATCGAGACACTGCCTCGCCCGGGTCTCGCAATCGAGCATCCGCCTCAGGGCGTCGATGGCCCGGCATTTTGCGTCACCGCCGCGCCAGCACCTGAGTCGATGCCCCACCGCACGACGCCCCACAACTCGCGTTCGGACTGGACGCATGATGGTGCCGCGCGAAACATCGGGGTTGAGGTCCATTCATCTCACGGACGTAGGCTTTGGCAGGCTCACCTGTCGTCTCCCGTCGGGGTGAATCCCCAGCGGACGACAAACACACAGAGATAATCACGAGCCGGCGGCAAAACTCCGAGCGATCGGCCCGGTTCATCGCCCGCCTCTAGGGCATTCGAGGGCATGTCGGTTGATCCCCGCTGGGTCGGGTGCAGCTCACCAGCATCCGCTCGGCGTAGCGGGCGAGTTGTTTGGTTGGGCAAAATCCTCGCGCGGATAGAATTTCATTTCACGATTCGTCGCCGGCGCCGCCTCGACCGATTTCGGCGATAAACCTTGACATGGATTCGTCAACACGGTGCGAAATTTCTTCCCGCCCTTGGTGCGAAGCCTCGACTTCTAAAACGCCGCTGACGTCGTAGGTGAACCGGATAAAAACGGGGCTGCCCGCCGGCCCGAGGGCGGTAACGCGACTGACTTCGATTTGACCGAGGCAAACACGTTATCACTGACCTTTTCGCGCGTCGCCTTGATAGATCTTCACCGTAACGGAAGGGGTTGGTTAGCGGTGACCGGTGCTGAGACCTCCTCTTTGGAAAATTCCGGAGATCGTGCTGTTGCGATGCAGCACCGGCGAAAAATAGCCTTTCGCGAAAATTTGACCGCGAGTTCCTTGGCAACCTCGACACCGAGATGTGAAGGGGACAACACGTCCGTCATGGACCATGTCATCGACCGCCGAGGTCCTCGCCGATCAGCGCCGCCCTGAATCGCCGCCCCGAGAAGCGACGACTTTCATTTCCGGGTTATGCCGCACAACGGCGGGTTAGCGTAAGGAAGTCCATCGACGAACCGGCGGAGCGGAATCCATGCGTGTGGCCCCGCCGACCAAAATAATTTCGTCAATCTCACCGGGGCTGCCCATCTCGCATCAACGCAGGGCACGGGCGATCGTCCGGCGATCCGCTGCATCAAAGGGTCGCCACCAAACGCGCGAACGTTTTTTGCGACGATCCGGAACCGTTTCGGTTTTTCACCAAACCGACCGTTCCGATTCGGGGGACACGGATGGACGCTCCTCTCTTCGGCGGCGAGTTTACGTTTGGCCGTTTCACCATTCACTTCGCAAAAACCGGGCGACCCCGCAGCGGGTCATCCAACTCGGCGAGTTTCCAAACGAGCGTTTTTCCGACGCCAGTACTTCGGACACGATCCGAGTCGGTGAAATCCTCCACCGCGAAGCAAACTCTCCCCACGGCCTCGACGAATTTCCAACGTGCCTTCGAACACCTCCCATCACCGTCACGGTCGAACGTCCCGCCACCAAGGGTCGATGGACCACAATGTTTCTTTTCATCGTCACGATCATGGAAACGAAACGAGTGCCGCCAGCGGTTCGGCTCGTTTTGATTCATCCGCGCGGACATTTGAGCCCCGCCATCTCACCGGCCAATCGCGTGGCTTGTCTGGGCGTGATCATTTTAAAATACGCCGGCACGGTAATCACCGCATCGGTCACCTCCACCACCGAGCGCCTCCGAAGCGTCGTGTTTTTTGAGCGAGCGGAGCACGAGGCTGCTCAGTTCATGGGGCGCTGAATTCCTTGTTGCCCAACCGAATTTCGTCGGTCTTGCCCATGTAGCGTTTGAAACACCCAGCAACAGGATTCCGGATCGGGTGACGCGAAGTTCTTTCGCCGTCTGGCCAACGACCACCTCGCCGCTGTCGAAGCACACCGCATCACGAAGGGGTTCATCACACCGCCATGAGCGCTCGGCAACAGTTCCGGAACGCCGTTTCGAAAAAGCTTACTAAGGAGTTCGTCGTCCCGAGATCGATCCCGATGCACAAAGCGGCATCGTCGTGCAGGTTGTTTTTCGTTCATGCAGCGATTATACCCCTTGAGGGTTCCCTGTTGCCACGAACGCGACCACCGCAAACAGTATGCGATTGTGACTCGATAAAAAAGGTTTCATCCCGCGTTTTTTGGCAACAGATTGCGTCGTATCCACGGCGGAGTGGCCCCGTTTTGCTTGTATCTGCCCTCCCCCGAAAAAACTTGCTGAACGCTCGTTTTCCGGTTGGATCGAAAACTCTTGGGCGAGTTCCGCTACGTCTTTGATTGATTCGCTTCCGCTACGGATGATCGGAAGGCAGTGGAGTTTGTCTCCGACTCGCAGGATCAATCCGACCGGCTTGCAATGCCCGGTGTTCGCACCGACTTTTGCCTCCCAAGTTCGAATCGGCTGACGGGTGCTTGCGACGGTCACTCGCGCTCGTCACAGTGGGCGGTCCATCGAGGCGAGATCATCAGCAATTGATGCCAATACACGGATCGGTTGAGGCCGCTGAAGTTGCCACCGATTTGCGTTGGCTTCCATTTTTATTCATTTCCCGCCTCAGCGTTGTTTTCGTAACAACTCGCTGATTCCCGAGTCCGAGATTGTGAACATCAAGTCCCCCTTCAACTGCCGGAGTCGGCACGTAGGGAGCGCCGTGGTGACCCGGAAAACTTCCTCCGGTGCATCGCCGGTTCTGTTTTGGGGATGCGGAACAGCCGACGAAAACACGTTACCGCCCACGCCGCTGCCGCTTGAACCTACCGCGATGTCGCCTGATGACGAGCGGCGAGGAACCAGCAACGTTTTATCAAAAAAACGTCGAGCGACCAAAGTAACTCACCGCTGGCGAGATCGAGTCCGAACAACCCGTTGCCTTGTTTCCGGCGATGAGTTGAGGGCCCCAACTTTTTTTGCTGAGTCCGCGTCGCTCGGATCTGCGTCTGGCGGTTGCGGGTTCGAACACCGCACGGGAACTCCGTTAGCACGTCGAGTTGTTTTCAAAGGCGTGCTCCACAACGTTTCGTCCGGTTCGCCCGGGATCGAACGATATTCATTGCAACTTTCGCCTGCGGTTTCTGCCCCACGATTCCAATTCGTCGACTTGTTGGGAATTGAAAAGAATGAGCTGCGAGTCGATCACCCACCGGACTTGGGCCGAACCCCATGCACACCCGCCCCACGGGCCGAGCGCCCGGTGCCACAATCGTTTCCCCTCGATCGATAAGCGTAGAGAGAGACGCCCCGGTGAACATCCACCGCAGGGCGAAAAAAAGACTTCGTCCGCGGTCACGGTGGGAGTCGTCGAGGCGGGCGAAATTCCGATTTGTGCCGTTTTCGTACTGAACCGTCGTGATTTGAGGTCGCCGCCAAAGCTCTTTGCCGGTCGCGAGGTCCAATGCGACGAGATCAATCGAACGGTCGGGCGCGTTCTCGTCGGTTGGTTGGGCGGTCGACGTTTCCGCCGCAGGGACGGTTTGCGTCGAATCGAGTAAGAAAAATCACTCGAGCGTTGGGACGGCGAACCGACATCCGTTCCCACCCGAGCGACGCCGTCCACGCGTAATCATTCGGTGTCCACGTCGTGTGCAACGTGCCGCCGGCGACTGCCCGAGTCCCGAAGTACGTTGAAAACGTGTTCCAGTCGGCGTTGAAGATTGAGGGCCGGTTCGGCGGCTTGATCGCGAGTTTCGCTCGGGGATCATTTCGTGTCCGCCGACACGGGAGCAATCACGCTCGCCAAAACCCACCCGCCCAAACACCACGCCGGTGTCCACGCTGGGACCGAAAATCCATGCGGATAGGGTTGCGTTTTTTTTGAATCGATTTGCATTCATCAAGGCCGGCTCTCCGGTTCTGCTGTGAAGCAGATGTAGTTGGTGTTTTGTCGGAAATCGGAAAGCATTAACCCGATGCGTTAGCGAGGGATTCCCGCCGAGAAAGCATCGCTTTCACGGCGATCTCTCTCATGACAATGTCCCTTGGCTAGCACGTCGGGTTTATGAAAACCGTGGATCGTTCGAAAAACTGACTTGTCGTGCAGCGTTGTAACGATCCACGTAACCGTCGGGTAGTCAGGATTGGTAACAAAACGCAGCTTCACCCCTCGCGGTGTCGTGGACGTGTTCTAGCATTTTTTATGGAAATACCATCGTTGCTTATCGACCAACCGCCGGAATAGTCTGCTCTCACCGCGGAACAATGGGACGCCTGGCTGGGGGTGTCCCGTTTCCGTCAACCGTTTGGATGAAACCTTTGGCTGGAATCAGTTCGGCACCCCAGAAAGAAACGTTGATCGTGACGTGCTTCTCGATGAGGGACGACACGCTGGTGCGGGATCTTGCCATGCAACGAGACGAAACGCCCACAGGTTGGCGAAACGGTCGCCGGAGCATGGTTTGCACCGATCACGTTTCCATGTTGGGCACGGCCTGAGGACCGTCAGGTCGTCGCACAGAAGAGCGATCAGACGAATTTCTGATCGACAACGCGCCGGTCGATCCGCAACTCGGATGGGATTCATTTGCATTTCGAAGGCACGCTCGCTGCGATCCTGCGATGCGTGTCTCGTTGCCGGAACTCGAACAACGCGGCGCGTCATTCGAAATTGACCAACCGCATGAAACACCTGGTTTATTCCTTGCCGAAGACGATTGGGACGGTTACCTCGCGTCCTGTTCCAGGGCGAACGCGGAAGACGCGATACCGGGACTTGGTCAAACGCTTGCGGAGACCAAACCATTGTTCAGTGTACGCTACACCCGAGGACTTGAAAGCGATGGTGATCGAGGCCGGTCGAAAAAACTGGTGGAACTGCACCAGCGTCATTGGGTATCCTCAGGCGAACCGCGAAGCTATGCCAGATCAGAAATGAAAAACCTTCACGGTGCGACGCAGGTGGCAAGCGTTTCCGGACGCGATCGATTGTTTTCTACCCATGCTACGTTGTGGAGTGATCCGAGTCCGGAATGGAAAAGACGATGCGACTCAATTGCACTTCATCGGATGAAGATCAGCGTTTGGTACTGCTTCAGCACGGCCGTCGATTACGATTCCCACTCGGCTCTTTCGCCGGGCGTGTTGCTCAATGCGTGATTGAAATTCCGCCTCACGCATTCAGGATTTGTTCGGGAATCGATTTCATTGCGTGGTTTGATGAAACTTTACAAAGAGCACCTTGGCGCCCCCAAACATATCCCCTGCTCGAAATCGGTAATCTTCCGCACCGACGCTTCCGAGGACGCCGTCGACCAGCATCGCTCGCGAAGGCATTTTTCGTTTTTGCAAAACAGGGCCGCTCCCCAACGGACTTCGGCCGGCCGCTCGTGAAGACCCGCTCCAAACCAACCGGCCGAAGGCGTTCGACCCCAAGTATCTTTTGAGGCTATTGCCTTGCCCGATCGAGACCACACCCCGTTCCGAAAACGGAGGAAGACTTGTTCACGACTCGGAGGATCGACCGATGATCCTGCCGATTCTCGTTGGGATGGGCTAACGCTGGTTTGGACGCTCGGGTCGACGTTAAGCTCATCCGTTTGTTCCTTCTCTCAGCAGGCAAGCACAGCTGTTTTGGTTTCGCAATCGCATAATCTCGAATCAACACCCATCGCAATCTGGATTTCACGTATTCAGCACGCCCGACGACGGGACGATTGCGGCAAAAGCATCCGTGGTGTTCCCGTTCGTGGATGATCCACCAACTGGTTTGGAGGACGTTCTGCCGGGCGAGAGCGGACGGTGGAAGTGTCAAAGCTAATGAGTTGATTTCACTCGGCATAAACTCGTCTCGCAACCTCGACTGATGGTATTTTTCACAATCGTCCGTGTTATTTCGTTGATGGCCTTCGTGTCTACACGACATGACTTCCCTGCGACGAAACGGCCAAGCATGGCAACCGGAGAGAGCCGTTTTACTCCCCTCTTTTCATTCACGCTGCGAATCGCACGGCAGAGATAGCCTTACACAAGACAATATAACAAGATAAAGAACGTGGCGTCTGGTGCAAGTATCGACTCAATCGCCGGATCGGTCAGGGCGGATTCCGCCGATATCATCTCGTATATACGTGCAGCGACCAAGAACCACTTGCGTACGTCGGATAATCTAAGTGGCGGCTCAAATCCCCAAACGGCCCACCCCTTGGGTTTCCGACGAAACTCTGTCTCAGCTGCACAATCAGATTAAGCCGTGGATCGCCGCCAGCTCGGAAGCAAGCGAGAAATCGAATATGACCGCACAATGAGTTTTTCCGGCAAGCGACCTCGAACGATATCGTGCTCTCGCCCAAAGATCCGGGGATTGTACGTCCAAATACTTACCTCCGCCGTGAGATCCGGTACGCGTCGGTTCCGTAAGACTCGCGAAGTCACGCGCGACTTAAGCGGCGCGGCACGCAAACCGCCGTACCGACCAACGATCGTTTAGAATCTGCCCTAAAGGGATCGGATGAGTTTCGAGACCGCGTCATTCTGCATGCCCGTGTAGCGAACTGCGTCACGCCAATTGCTCGCCGCCGTTTCCCTACGCCCACCGCCACGACATCCGGTGAGTGTCGACCTTCGAGCTGCAGTGACATCAAGCCTTGGAATAATCTCCGAAACCGGCGATGATGCATGGTTGACAACGATTTTTATTCCTACGGTTTGACTGACGAGGTACGATGCGCGGTATGATGTGTCGGAAAGGTCGGCCAAAGTGGCTCAGTAATACGATCAGCGGATCGGCGCACGGAACGCTTGTTCGTCTAGCCTCCACCTCGTTAGATTCTGCTCCGCTGAGAACTGACACCGCAGCGCGCTCGTGGGTAAACGTCCAAACGGAGTTGATACGTCGTTTTCTTATTCCGTTCGGTTTGAATCGCCACCCGAACCGCTTCCTGTCGTTGCGAGTCTGTGTGTGTCTCGGGCGGAATCAGGTGTGGAGCCGATCATGGCACAAGAAGATGGGAGGGGATCTTAACATGCCTCGTGTTGAGTGGGCCCTTTCCAATTTCGGCATCCCATTTCGTGTCGGCGACCCGGAGATAAGATTTCGCGCTCCGAACCGCATCCTGCGGCACCTTCCGGATAGCCGGAAGAGTGCTCTCTCTTCAGATTCTCGCTAATATCGTCTCCGAAAGCCCCGTGATACCGGTTTGCCTCTCGATGGCTCGGATAAAATGGAAGAGGCCTGGGCCCGAAATCTCGGTTAAAAAGCCCCCGAATTTTGCCAAAATGCGCAGAAATGGTCGGCTCAAAACGGAAGCGACGTTTAAAATTCAATGTCTCTTTCCACCCTTTCCCAACAACCTCTTCGCTTCGCCTGCTCAGAACTCGGCAAGTCCGTGAGTCCCATGGCCGTCCACCGGGTTCTCGATCGATGGAGGCCGCCACGCTCGAATTAGCATATGCCCTCGCCGTACTAACACGGCCGTGGAGCCCGAGAGCTCGCAGCTAAGCTCGCAATACTGTGTTAGCGTTCTCCCGCTTCCCAACCCCCCAAACTCTCAGTGCAATCAAAATGTTACTGCGCTCGACAACCCGAGGTCAAGTGAATCGTCCCTGGGAGGTGAGCAGGCCATTCCCTGGTGGCGCCCTGCCCGAATCGACTTAAAACTGGTATCGAGCAGGTGTGAAGCGTCGTCGCTATTTTCACCGCACGTTGTCCGGGGAAAGAAGGTCGATGTAAGCCGCACCAACGACGATACGTGCGCGTGGTTGTTGCTTGCGCCAACATGGCCCAGTGACGCGCTCGGTTTGTGGCTTTTAGCCGTCCTGTGACAGCCGCGACAGGTGGTGCCTCCCAAAATCGGTTGCGGGAAGCGGGGTTGGGGCGCCCACCAGTCCGGGCACTAACCCGGCGAGCGTCCAGCCTCGTCCGCCGCGGGATTCGCCGGGCCTGTTTCCCAAAGATGCCGTCGGCCGAAAGCTCTCGACCGTAACCGCGATACCCGCATGGGTGCTGCTCTCTCTTACGTCGCGCTCCGATTGAGAGCCAGTTACCAACTGTTCTCGAACGACGTGGAAGAGGTGACACCGGCGTCGATTGATTGCTCAGGCTTCGGCATCTTGTCCAAAAGACCTGAACCTTCCAATCGATCGAGATCCGAATTCGCGTGCCAACCTCAAGGATATACCGTCGTGCGCGCGATTGGCATCTCGCTCGGATCTCCTTCTGGCATTTTCGGTGTGTAGTTGAAATACTTAACCGAGAAACCGCGCAATGCGTGGGGATAGTGGCGCAGATCGCTTCGAACCGTCAAATTGTAGGCAACCGGCAGCGGCTCTCACACGATTTGTGTCGTCGAAGCATCCCAAAAACCGGCATCGCAACGCGGTTATCAGCGGTCGGCGGACTCGATGGCGTTATTTGTCGGCGGCCGCGGGGGCCGTGAAATGGAAATTCCCTCTCGCACTCGCCCGTCGGTTACGCCGTCGGAACGGGAATGCTGGCCGAGGAAGACGCGATTGCACCACGGCACGAAAGCTTCATATTTGATCGATTTTTTTCCAACCTCTGTGCGTTCACGAACCATGCACATTGAGATCGGCCCGGGCGATCCATTTTGTCGCCGGGCGAGACACCGTGCTTGATCGCCAGGACGGATTGTTTGACAATTTGCACCTTGAAGTGAAATTCGGGCACGCTCGCCCGATGGGCCGCCCTCGCATCAAGTTATGACGCCTTGATCGGTTCTGGCGACGCGGCGAATGAACGGCGACTGACAAGACGCGTTGGGGCCAAACCCGACGACCTCGACCGTGATCCTGCTCGCGCCCGTGAGACGCTTGCTGTTGCGCCAAACGCAGTGACTCCATCGCCGCCGCCAACACTGCGGTGCAAAGGCACGCAGTCCCGGTTGTCCCACAACCCGTGGTGTATGAAACAAGAAACTTGGGAGTATCGGTGGTGCCTGTGTGCCGCATTGAGTTTCGTGAATACCTGATACCGAAGTTCAATGGACTGAATGAATTTGAGTACCGCTTTGTCAATTGTTCCTCGCGAGGATGTCATTGGCCGTCTTATCATATTCACGCACCGAATTGTATGGACCCGGAACGTCTCCGTACTCTCCCATCGTGGATCTTCACCACTGGTGAACGGGGGCCTCCGAAGCCTGACCCGTAGTGCCCGGATAGGTCGTGACCAGCGGTTTTGGGGCACCTCTGGGGCGGCGTTCTCGGGGTGACTGGATGGGCTTTAGGCAAACTACGTATCCTTACCCGAGTCATCATAACTTCGATCATGCCCCAGAAACTTTACTGCCTTCCAGGCTGTGTCCCAATCTTTTTCTCGCTTTGGGAATCGATGCCATTCTTTCATAGTGTATATCAGATACTTCGTTCCGTATATTCCTTGTTATCCAGCGCCCCTTTCCTCCGCTGCAAGCGTCGACAAACTTGGAACCTCCCGGCACTGCTTGCTGGGTGGGCGCCATTCTATGTCTCTGAATTCGACTTCCCATTGCTGCTTCCAAAACAGACGTTGAAATCAATCAACCGCATGTGCATCCGTCATGAACCGGTGTTCAAGATCACCTGATAGGTCGCCGCTCCTTTGCAACCACGATATCATCAGTCAGAACGCAGCTACCCAAATCAATTTGAGCCCGCGGTAATCGATGCGCTCCCTGTTTTGTTCCCTGTTGCACCTTATCGATGGGAGACTTTGTGTTTTTCCGCTCAAGCGGGGCGGTTTTTTAATTTTCTTTTGTTATTAAAATTTTTTAAGTTCCTTTTTTTTTCCTTCATTTATGCCACAAAGTCGTGCGACTTCCCCTCCCTGTTTCAGCTTGCTCCAAACCAAATGAAAAAATTCCGCGGTTGATTGCGGGAATTTCCCGGCCTGGGCCTTTGTGTTAAGGCAGGTCTCGTCTCGTCCAAAGCGTCAGGCCACCGAAGACATGTAAGCTCGCTGTGAAAACTTTTGCCCGTATTGGTATTTTCGATACCGCCCCTAGTTCCTTGGATAACGATTTGATCCCGTTCATTTACCACATACCCGCAACACAGCCTGGTGCGCCATCGGGAAACCGTTGCGACAACAATACCAGATACTTCGCCTTTGGCGTATCAACAAACTTGGTAGGCACTCTTCCGCCGCTGCTTGATAGGATTGTCATCAAGCTTAAGAACAGTGTTCAGTAGGTCTCGTCAGTGATTGCCATGTCATGGTGTCCCTCATTTGACTTGCGATTGCGTGGCGAGTATATATTTTCGTTTTGCGCGCGGATCAACGCGTTGGGGATTTGAACCTGCCTGATTGACCGAACCGTGCACCATGTGAACCGAATCCAGTCCCCGGGTTCTGGGTCAAAAAGCTTAAAGCTGATCATTTGGACGGGCCGCAAAGAAAAAGCTGACTTTTTTAAACCCTACGAATATCGCCATTGTTGACCCCCGAGTATCACGCACATTAGGACAAGTGCTTGGACAAAGAGTCGAGGGAGGGGGGGAACGCCAAATTGACCA
>Ga0163217_1073704_pt1 | contig 11818 bp, 18 predicted proteins | sample SynspAceP_FD_185933 | JGI IMG/M metagenome (GOLD analysis project Ga0163217, IMG submission 185933) | Saline lake microbial communities from Ace Lake in Antarctica - Synechococcus sp. Ace-P (PacBio error correction) | ecosystem: Environmental > Aquatic > Non-marine Saline and Alkaline > Saline ... | reverse complement strand
GACCCAAACGGCTGGTCGGCGTGCTGCAACTGGCGCGGGCGAGTTGCTGATTACGGCAGTGCGAACGCGTCTGGATTAGGCGGGATGGCTACAGCTTGCTTGAGCTGGTAATTTTGGAATAGCACCCGGAAATGGCGCGATTGGTCGAACCAGCAGTTTGGGGGCCGTGGCACTCGAGCCTGTGTGTCGAGCTTGAATATGAGCAGAAAGGTGGGCGCCGGGCGCTGCCGACCAAACGGCCGGGTGGGAGCCCAATGTGAGGCTGGGCAATACCGAGAATGACGCCGTCGGTGACACTTTGCGGGTGCGGCAAACCTTGGAGCGGCTATCCATATTACGCTTGGAAGGCACTATCGAGGTGTTGGATGCGCTCGGATAGCGTTTACCTTGCTGGAAGTGTGGTAGGCCATGACTATCCTGGCCGTAGCCCTGGCGCCCTTGATTCAAGGTGGCTCCGATCATTCGCGCAATACCTGTACCTTGCAGGAGCGACGCTGGCCCATTGGGCTGGCCAGATGTGCTGGGGGCGAGTATGAGGTCCCGGCATGCGCCCGGTGGCGGAGGTAACCGCAGTATGGCGACGGCACTATGGGCCGTTCCGTTGGATGGCTATCGGGTGGATGTCAAGTGTTTATGTGCCTTGGAGGCGCCGATCGGTATTGCCCGGCCGTTTTCATTAAAACGTATCGATGTGACCTTGTGCTCTTTGAGCGCTGATGGTTGCTGAGCAGGAGCAGGGCGTTGCATGTTGGTCACCGGGTTCATGCTGCCGTGAGGATTACAGCGCCGTGGAAAATTTCACGACGGGTATCTACCTTGCTGGAGAACATAGCTCGTGGCCATGGCAGGATATTTGCGATCATGCAGCGTGGGCTTGCCGTTACGGCGTGCTTGCGCGCCGGTGTTGAGCGCGTGATCAGGTGACCAGACATGCTCCGGCGGTCTCGCAGACTGCAGGTTCACCTGAGTGTGTTGGAGCGGGATCTGGCGCACGTCGTGGATATATTCCGTGCGCGATGAGTTTGGTGATCGCATGCCGCCGCTGCGTTTGCGCGCGGGGGCGACATTGCAATGCTGGGAGATAGTCCGCGCTGGCGCGGGGCGCGTGATCAACGCTGCGCAGCGGAACCAGCCTGGTTTGATTACCGACCGGGGCTGGAGGCGCCATTTGTGGATGGGGGCGGGTTGTAGATATCGCTGATGCCGAAAGTGCGCGCGTGCAGCCCTTCCGGCTTCTGGTGGTGAGGATGAGTTGCTTGGCATGGAAACCGGATTTGAGCTCGGTGGTGCGCACACGGCACTCGGGTGCGCACCGGAGTGGGATGCGAATGGCCGCCAGCCGGTAGCGACCCGTCCGCCAGACACAGTTGCCGTGGCGGTGGAATTGTTGCTGGACTATAACCTGGCTATGGCGAAATACGCCGCTTGACTGGCCCGTTGGGCTCATGAGCCGCTCGGCCAAGCGGCAGCAAGGGGTGGGCACTGGTGACCGCCTGCTGTGGTGGCGCTTGGCGGTCGCGGCATGCCGGTGGCATGGCAATCGCGCAGTCAGACGGATTATCGCCGCACCAGCGCAGTATTCGAGCGCGATCTGTCGAGGCAGATTGCTCGGGCGGCGAGAAAATGATTCTTAGAGATTACATAGAGAGAGATGTATGGATGGGTCTAGAACGGAGTTTGGCCTGCTTGATTACCTGGCCCGCTCGCCCACGCTGCATCTTACGGTGGATGGGGTGCGGCTACAGGCCCACGGTAGAAGCATGCAGTGCGCTATAAACCTCAATGCTTGGGCGGAGCGGATCGAGACCGAGCAGGCTTATATTTGCCACAGTTGGTCTGACCGGGTAGTACCGAGAGCGGGTAACGATTGCCCTCTGACGCCCAGTGCGCCGTGGCGGTGGAGACTGGATGAACCCCGGAACCGATGACCCCAAGCTCCGGCTGGACGATTCCTCCGACGGGTATTCGGGGGCAACCGGGGCGATGCTGGTTCGCGTCCGAGCTTAATTCGTAACCGGGCATGACCAAGCGAAGCTGGGGCTGCCACTGGCACCTTATGTGGGACGGCTTATCGGGTTCAGGCTTAGCCGATAAACTGCAGCGCAGTTCTGAGCTGCATTGCGGATGTCTTCAGTTGGGCGGCGGTCTCGGAGCAGTCACCCTGGTTTATGCGGCTGGGAACTGGTTAGCGAGTTTTTGGGTGAGCGGCGTTCTGCCAGTGTTCCGCTGTTGGATGCGCCTACGGTGTGGTGGTCCTGCGAGAACAAACGGCCTGCGAGCCCTGCACAATAACGGATCCAAATTATTTGATAGTGCTTTTTGCCGGAGAATCCTCATGCCAGATCAGAGCGCGAATGCGTTGCTCTGGTGGCGGCTGGATCGAGAAGGCCAACTGCTGATGGAAAGGCCAGGAATAGGCCTCGGTGATCTGCGTCTGCCGGTTTGCCGGGAACGTTTGCTGTGTCTGGCACCCGCGAGGCGGTGGGCTTTATCGCCTGGATATGCCGGTCAAACGTAGCCGCATTCGATCCCGTAGCCGCTTTGGCCCTATTTGCCCTGGAAGACCAGGCTCAGTCAGGATCTTGGAGCTTGTCTTGCACTGCGTTCCCAGGCCCACGCCGTGAGATGGGCGCATCGCGGCGGCGTGGCTTGAGCAGGAGCACATGCATGTCTGGCAAGCGGTTGTTCCGTGAGTCGCGCTGGCGTGTGAAGGCGTTCCTGCCACTGGCTGTATTGCATGCTGGCCGACAGCCCCCACAGAACCGGTTTGCGTATCATTCTTCGCCACTGGCCAAGCGCGACACCACAGGGCGTTGATCACGGCTCGGATCAGGAACCCGCGTTGATCAGAGGAGGCATGTTGGCCTGGCTGCGACGCCGGAGGCTGATTTGCCAGAGACGTTACGGCAGGTAGAGAAGTCGCGTTTATCGCCAGAGACGCTGGGGCTGGCCCGCTGTTGATGTCGTCAGTATTTCGGCTAGTGAGCGCTGTCGATCTTGCCGGGACGTGCTGCGCAGCAGTCATGGTGCCGCGACCAGCGCTTGCATCTGTTAAGTGGCCCTTTATGCGGTCAGCATGGCAAACGCGCCCTGGCGCAAGGCGCGGGCCAGCGATGATCGCCGCTGGCGTTTAGGGTGGTGCTGGTTGCGCTTGTTGCAGATGACCCTGGAATGGGCCGCGATTATCCGTGAGCGGAAGACAGGCTGGAGGAGAGGATCATACGTTATTCGAGCGCAGCGCGCCGAACAGCCGCCGGCGTGGATGCCCCGAAACAGTTTCCGGCAGGGTAGATGCAGGGGCAGCGCTGGCCCAGGCGGGGGGCAGAGCAGCGGGGCGGTACTCTATGAGGTGTTGGCCGTCATCAGGGAAGTGACGGCGCGCGCATTCAGACAGTTCCGATCAACCCACGAGCTGGAAGTGGAACTTGCGCAGCTCCATTTCATTTGCCATCTGGAGGTTGCCACCGAGTGCGAGCAAGCGGGACTCAGCGGGCTCTGGCAAAGGCGCTTGACGGCGGCACCGAGGGTGTGATGCGCGTTTGAAATTTCCAGAGAGAGTCAGAGTAGCTGGTGGAGCGGGCCTGGCTCGCTAGTGAACGCATCATTCTGATGGGGGGACAGTTAGGTATTGGCGGTACCTTGCTGATCATGGTTGGCGGATACTCGAGTCCGCTCGCGGCAAAGCGGGGCCACCTGCAGGCGGAAGTGGCTTGCACTGGGCGCGACCATGACTAGGATGCAGCAGGGGCCTCCGGAAGTCGCCGCAGGCGGGATTCCAGTCGCAGCAGTCGTGCGGGGCGACGGGAATGGGTCGGTCCTGGACTCTGGTTGAGGTGTCGGCCAATGCCTCGGCATGCGCGCTTCCATGGGAGCGCATCCAGCCGGAAGGTCAGGGCGCACGTCTGTGTTCGATTTGCGGTTGTCTTTGGACGCATGATGGCCTTGGCTTGGCCGAGTTGGAAAAGCGCCAGGGCTGCAGATCGTCAATTGGTTCGGACGAGACAGCAGGGTTGTTTGGTATCGGGCTCGAGTGCTGGGTATGGAGTCCGTGATGAATAGGCAATGCGCGCATGGAAGGGTATTGTATTGCTGGGTGTACTGTATTGTACCTGACGTAGTCTGATTCGGTTTCTGCCAGCCTCTTTGTCTGGAAACAGATACAGGCCAGTTACGCGCAAGTAACGCTTGAGCACTTGACCGGCACCTTGTAGGGTCGGGACATGTCAGTCGCATGCAGGTCCAGGGCGTGATTCAGGGAGGCCCTCAGGTGTGGATTGGCAACTCAGGCTGCTAGAGGCGGATCAGCCTGGATATGTTTCTGGCAACCGCGCAATCGGTCAGGTGCCGCGGCGCTGGATGTCGCCTGAAGCCTTGCAACTGAAAACGTGGATGACGTCTGGATGCTGCCAGCATGCAGCCTCACAGGCGCCCTTTGTCCTGGCTGGCACTGGTTGCTTGATGTTGCCTGCTGGAGCTTGAACGACTGGCAATATTTCGGCCAGGCCGCGGCCAACTGATTTTGGGAAAAATGCGGCGGCGGCTTGGCCAACGGCATTGCCCTTGGGCACTTTGATGGCCGAGCTTAGCGGTGAGGGAAGGTTGGTTGGTGTTTCGTCTGAGTGATCGCGGGAAGGGCCCTTTTGGCGCTGCGCCGGAGACTGCCGGTGCTCCAGGCAGCACTGGCCCTGAATTACGCAAATTGCAGCGCGGGCGGACGTGATGCCGGCCTGGTTGGTGGGCTGACTGCTGCCGGCCAAGATGCCAAGGCCTGGATACAACTGGCGCGTCCAATCTGCACATGGAAACCATATTACCTGACATTGGAATTCTGGAAGTGCACATGCGAATAATGTCTGGCCGTTGGGCCTGATAACAGTTCTTGGGCTGGTGCGGCGAACGACCAGCACCTCGCCTTTCGCACGCAGACGGTAGATACGCTGCACTGGTCGATGCCCGGGCCAAGTTGGGCTCGACGCTGTAGCCTGGAGCTGGCCAATGAGATCCTCGCGGGTAGGATATTGGGGTCGGTGTTGGAGCAGCGAAAGCGGCTTATACTGCTGCAGCAGGGGCAGCGTCGATGCGGTGGAGCGCCTGTTTGCTGGCTTCAGCACTCGCACCCCAATGCAACCAATCAGGATACTCCGCGCTATCTGCGGGGCCTTGGCAGATTTATCCGCTTTTGAATTGGCCGAGGGCGATGATTCAGAACAGACTGGCCCTGGGCAGGCACGCGCCACGATGGTCTGGTGGCCTTTGTCCGGCAGTATCCAGACTCCGAACTACCGTCAGGAGTAGCGCCCAGGCTGGACAGATTTGCACGGAGGGCATGGCGAGCGCGCAGTACGTTGGCATGACCGATATCGAACGGGTCGTCGCGACGTGGGTGCCCTCTCGATTGCGCTATGTGTTAGAGCAATATCGGCGCAGTGACGCTGCGTCTGCCGGCTGGCCGCTGGCCTGGACAGGTGCCGTTCCCTGACAGGAGGTCTGGTCCGGTACTCGTCGACGGCACTTCGGCTGCTGCCTTTCAGTGCATCCATGCATATGGATAGCACTTCGGGTTGAACATTGTGCACAGTTTGCGAGCTCCGTTGTACAGGACTGTCAGGAAACCGGCTGTAACCGGTTATATTGCTTGATTCGATTTATAAGCTATGCATTTTAATAGAAAAATAATTCGTTTCAAAAATGATCATTCTAAAGCATCAACCCACCGCGGCTATGGTTCAGAGGGTGTTATTGAGCAGGCTATCACAAAAGTTGTCCACAGATTTTGTGGATTAGGCTTTTATCTAGGAATGAGGCTCAGAATGCCTTGCGGATATCTCCTCGCCACAGATGCCCGCAGTCAACGGACGATGAGTTCTGACAGCGCCTTGGACATTGATTGAATTTGAAGCTGGCATCCAGTTGATGCCGCCATATCAGTCCGCCCCTTCGATCGTCGCTTCGTCACGCAACAGGTTTCAAATTTAAGACGCTTGGACGGTTGAGTTGTTCATCCAGGCTTGAACGCGAGCTTTTCCTGCCACTGCAGGCTCAACTGGCTGACCTGGCTGCCGGACCGTGAATGCGCTGAATTTCATCACTGGCAGGTCCTGGCGTTTGCAGCGGATAACACAGCCATCCTCGGACTAATATCGCGTAGCTCGCATTCATCACCATTCACCAGACCTTCAGGCGCCTGCCCGGTTCTTGACCCAATCGGTCCTGCGATTGCGGCTGGCGCCATCTTCACATTTCAGGAGGGCGGGACCGGCAGGCTGCCAGTGCCCATTCGCGCAGGAGGCTCAGCAGTCCTCTGCACGCTTGCTGCTGGAGCTGTCGATAGCTATCCAGGCCCTCAGCCGGTGCAATGGCACCCAGCGTGGTCTTGAGTGCGGGTAAGGCCCTTGGCAGAGCGACATGACAGTTCGTCCTTAAGGCGTCTCGCGTTTCTTCTTGTAAACCTGCGCCCGTCGCGGGGCTTCGATTTCGTCAAACCTTTTCGCCAGCCCCTCACGATCACGCTGCCGGTAAAAATGCGTCTTCCTTGCGCAGGGCAATTAAGCCCAATAGCCTTCGCGACCTGGACCCGCGTTCTCCGAGTGCCGGCCAAAGGGCGTGGTCCAACCAGGGGTATGGTTTCTGGACTGCCGCACAGGGGGAGGGGCGACTTCATTCCAGGGCGGCGATTCAAACTTCGCCTCCGCTGCAAGGGGATGGTCTCGGCTGGAAACGGTTAAAGCAGAGATTACGAACCACATTGAGCATGTCCTGAACGTCTGCGACACAACAAGCCAGCAATTATTTGCCTGAGCCTGGGCGCAACGGCCACCAATACAGGTAGTTTGATTAACATATTGAAAATGGCAGATATTTTTTTTACGAAAGGTATTGCAGATCGAAAAGCTGACCTAGAATGCGCCCACTTCCGAGAGCCAATGGCGTGATAGCTCAGCTGGGAGAGCATCTGCCTTTACAAGCAGAGGGTTCGGCGGTTCGATCCGTCAATCACCCACCCACGTCGAGGTTTTGTGGCATGGGTTAGTTCAGTTGGTTTAGAATTACCAGCCTGTCACAGCCGGGGGTCGCGGGTCCGAGTCCCGTCCACTGGCCGCCAAAATTTGCGTGCGATTCGCTTCGCGGTTGCAAAAAAAAGCGACCTTAAAGTGGGGTTCGCTTTTTTTGTTGCTTTTGATTTGAGCATATATTTCAAGGGGGGCTCATCAAATCCACCATCAATCAGGGGCCCGGTTGCGGTATTAACCCGACCGCCAGCACCACCTCGCCGCCCGCGCCGCCAGGCACCCGCGCCACAGCACCGGCGGTTCCCAGGTGCCAGCCACAGCCCGGCACCGTCAATATCCCATTCCGCCAGGTTACCGCTATCCATGCCTCGAACCATGCCTGTGCCTGGCGAGCGGTGCCATTGCCCATCTCGCTTAGGGGCGCCTGGTGCTGTAGTGCCTGACGCTCGACGCTTGCATTTCGGTCTGAGCGATCCATTATGGTCGGTTTGGCTGCTGACTCCATACGTTCCTGCTCGGAGTCATAGCCGTTCGTGCGGCCATCGCATGGGGGGCTGCCAAGTGCAACCGCAATTGAAACGCTGCTGTTGAACAGAGTGTAGTGGTATTTCGAAGTTTCCGGTATTGGCCTCGCTTTGTTTAGTGCTAATCGTTAAAATTTAAATGCCTTCTTATCATGAAGTAAATAACCATCGTAACGATAAATAACAACGACCCTTACTGTCCTCGCCGGATATCAGTTTGTCTGATTAGCTCCAGAGGCATGTCTTCAAAGCCAAAGTTGCTAACAATATTGGCCACTTGAAAACATGTTCGCCAAGAGCGGCAATGGCCGCTTATTCTGTTTGCCGGCTCTAGTTGCCGGATTGGTGCTGTTTTCAGGTGCGCCCGGTACCATGGGGCGGGTCGCATCGTTACCGGGCGGCGGTCCGTGGCGGCTGAAGTACGACCATCTCACATTCCTCTCAGAGCCGGGTTGCGTGCATCGCTGGGCGCCTTCACGGCCCATCTTGCTGATCATGCTGCTTGCGCAGGGGACGTTTTGCTGTTTCTGTCATGTTCATCAGCGCGAGTCGCCAGCACGCGTCGACATGAGGCTGTCAGGGCCCAAGGCAAGGACTTGAAAGCGGAGATATAAATAAAGCGAGGTATTGTTGTAATACTCATAAGTTTCACTGGTTGTTTTTAATGATATTGCCTATGATAGAAGTGTCCTGAAAGTGACAGTTCAGTAAATAATCAGAAAATAATTTCATCGCTTTATCGCTAGGGTCGTTTTTATTCCAGATTGAAGAATAATTAAATACCGCTTTGCGCCCCCAGGCTATTTGGCCCGTAAATCGGGCTGGCAAAACGGATGCGAGATCTAGCTGAAACTTGAAATGACTACTGGCGGTCAATCTGTAAATCAGCAGGATATTGGGCAGCGGAGAGCTGCGCGAGGAATTTGGCAAGAGCAACTGGAAAGGGCGCAATCAGCTTCGGTCTTTGGTTATATACCCGTGGGCATTGATCTCAGCCACGTCCTCTAAGCGTACTGGACTTACATGGTCTGTGGACAAGCGCTCGAGGATTCGGTCGGCTTACCAAACGCATCAATAAAGCTACCTCTGCCAAGGAGATCGCGACCAAGATTGTGCGTCAAGGGGTTGGAGTATTGAAAAAGACCGCTAATGTGGTGATCGTGAGGAGGAGTGCACGCAGCTTCATCACAAAGGCGACCAGACCTCGACATTTTTGCCATTTGTCGATAGTGCAGAGATACCTCTGATCGAATATCCGCAAACCCTATTTTTTTGAGTCCTGATTCGCAAAGGCGAAAAGGTCTATGCGTTGTGCGCGAGAACCTGGTGAAACGGGCAGGTTTGCCCTGGCCAATGTCGTTGGTCCGTACCCAGGCAAAGGTCTTGCGGCGTGATGCCCTGGATTCCGCAGTGGTTGTGGTGATGTGCGCTGGCCGGAAGAGGTCCGCAGTCCTGACCGTCTCAACCTGGGGCGAGGAGAGGTCAGTGATTCCCAAGCTGCTCCAAACAGGATTGGATTATGGCGCGCAAGGATGGTGGAAGAACATGGACTTCCGAGTGGGACTGCAGATGCTATCGGGACAGCTTCGAGGAAAAGATTCATGGAGGCTGCGATGGAAGGAAAAGGCCCAAGCCGGCAGATTGAAAGTGTTGAAAGCAGGATGACGAAGGTAGGGGATCAGCGCCGCACAGCCTTATGTGGTGGAATCTTGACCGAGTTGCTCAAGCGCAGGCCTGGCCGGTAAGGGCAGGGCAAGACCAGGCCTGCGGCTCGAAACCTGACCAGCTAAAAAGCGCAGCGCTGCCAAAACCGGATCCAGAGAATGCGCAGAGAAAAAAACCTGCGCGACGTTCCAGCAACTAGTACCATCATCCTCATTCAGGCGTTCGATATGCAAGCGGTGAGCGAATACAATCGTAAACGTGGATTTTTGCTATTACTTCCGAGCGGCGGAGAGCGTCAGCGCAACGCGCCAGCAAACAAGGTGATGATACGCTTAGAGCATTGTTATTCAGAAGCACGATGCCGGCAGCTTCTGCATTATGATTTTCGCCTTTGAACTGGACCGGCACCTTGAAAAGCTGGGCTGTGCCAAAGGCCCCAAGCTTGGACCCGCTGACAGCGCCTTGCGGTCACGTGGAAGATCACCGTTAAAGCTACAGTATATTTGAAGGCAGTATTCCCAAGGGGCAGTATGGCGGTAGGCGATGTCTCGCTGGGACGCGGAGATGTGGGAGCTGAGGGTGATTCCGCTGAAGCATACGAAAGGCGGCGCAAAACTCGAAGTTTGTCCATGCGCGGAGAGAAAAACCCAGGGGTCGCTGGAATTCTGGTACGACACAAGCTCAAGGGGGCAGGCGGTTGGTAAACAACAGTGGCTAACTGATCAAGGGAGCAGGATCAGATGGCCGGACCGCGCCGGTGACATAATGATCTGGTTTGCTAGCGTCCGGAAAGCGTTTTGAGCGGAGAGCGCTGGGCGCGCGACAGGACGCTGGATGCTATCCTGAGCGAACGCAGCAACTTTGAATTCAGGATTTACCTAGCTGGCAAAAAAGCAAAAAGCACCGGGGCAGCCGCTTATAACAAGGCCAGCTGTCGCTGGACCTGCCAGGCCCGCCAGCCTGCCGGACACAGTTGAAACCGCAGGTTGGCACGCTTGGTCAGATGCACCGCCCCCGGCGAGTGGTTGTACGAGATCAGGCTGGATTGTTATCCGGCAGCTGGCGGCGTATACGCGCATACGCAGGCATGCGAGTTGTTCACCCGCAAGTGCGGCATGGAACTGGACCTGGCGCGGTTGCAGGCTCAGGCCAAGGCTATCGGCGATTTGAATCTCGGTGATTCGTGGCTCGATGACTGAAATAGGTGGTACTGGATAAACAGGGGTTGCCTGATTTCCCAGGGCGTTTGCAAAAATGCCTTTTGATTTGCCAGGAAGCACCGGAAGCGATTATTTATTTACGTGTTTGAATGCCCCTTTTTGACACGGCACAGGATCTTCGAGAAGTCCTCTGGAAGCAGCGTCGGCCGAGGCTCGAGCAAGGCGCTATGATGACGAACCGGCGTTGATCCGGTTTCTCGCAAAGCACTGGACGCCGAACTTTACCGGCAATATCTATCAGAGCGCCTGTGGCACATGGACGCTGGAAGGCGTTATCGGCAAACGAAGCAGGCAGCGAATTACGTCAGTGCTTCAGAGAGTGCGGATTGGGATCAAAACTCAAATTGCCGCCTTGCGCCAGGAATTTGTGATGCGTCGGGGTATACCTCGCCCAAGGGCAGCCGTAGCGGCATTCGGCGCGTTGCTGCGGGGGCGGTTCATGCTTGGCGCGGGAGGACCAATGCGTTGCGCTACGCAGGCCGCGTAGGTTTACGGGATTCAAACCAAGGTTGGCTCACGCAAACTGGAGGTCCACATTGCCAAAACTGGCTCGCAAGACCCTGCGCCTTTGGGAAAAGCCCTCCGGCCTATACCCTCTCAGGATGAACGTGCATTGGGCCACGCCCCAAGCTTGGTCTGCGAGGCTTGATTCGCCCAATGGACAAGGAGCAGATCGTTTGCGTCAGGCGGGACGATTTCATTGCGTTGCGCGAAAAGACAAGCGCCGACTCGGATAAATTGTGCAGGGAACGGACAGTAACCCCGCAGGAGGTTGCCGCTCGGGCAGCAGCGCCAGGCCGGAGAGCCGCCGCTCGCAACGGCGGCCAGGCACAAACCAGGTACAAGGGATTACCCATCAAGTCAACCCGAGACGCGGTCCATCGACACCGCGCAAGCGGGGCGGGCCACCAAAGCTTGAGACTGCGCAGCCTTTGTATTTCAGCGTATTGGCGATTGGGTGAGACCGAGCATATAGCGGGCGGAGCTGTATCGTTATTACGCGCGCCGGAAGGCGTGGAAGGCGAGAGCAGTTCTTTCAAGAAGCAGCGGACGCATTTTGTATCCATCCCCGAGCTCGCTCTCGCTCGGAATAAATCGCTGGGATCCAAGGCCGACCCGCGTCCGTTAATGCCAAGATACGATTTTCAGTCAAAAAAAGCGCTACGGTGGGCGCAGTTTGCAGATGGGGGTGTATTTATTGAATCTGCCACCCTGGGGCTCCCTTGGAGCAGTTCAGATTCGGCAAGGCCGGGACCCATTACATCCCGTTTTCTGGGGGGACCTTCTGATGATTCCGGGGACCGAAAAAGGCTGCCATTGGAAGCAGTTTTTGCTGGAGGCCACTTTCAGCCTTTGGGGTTTTTGGAATTTTCCTCTTCTTTTTTTTTTTTCCCTTTGT
>Ga0163217_1006109_pt1 | contig 11818 bp, 5 predicted proteins | sample SynspAceP_FD_185933 | JGI IMG/M metagenome (GOLD analysis project Ga0163217, IMG submission 185933) | Saline lake microbial communities from Ace Lake in Antarctica - Synechococcus sp. Ace-P (PacBio error correction) | ecosystem: Environmental > Aquatic > Non-marine Saline and Alkaline > Saline ... | reverse complement strand
CGTTGGTGCGATACCATTTGTTCTAGTTCTTGTTTTTTGCCTCCGTAGATAGTTTATGACTGCTCATTACAGAGTGCATAAACTCTGATCTGCTTCCACGGCCAACGCGGCCCTTCGCAATTTGATGTAATTGTGACAAACCAAGCGTTCAGCACTCTCAATTAATCATACTGATGCATCGGAACATTGACCCGCCACTTCAATGAGGTAGTAGCCACATTATTTGTGTTTCCCCCTTACAAAAACGCGCATTTCAACATTCTTTATCTACAGGCTTCATTTGTCCGGTACGATAAAGTTGACTAATCTGGCAAAGGAAAAAATCTCTGCAATACTCCATACCATCCATTAAATCTTTGTAATCTAGACTTCCGATTCTTGGAATAAAGATATACCACGTATATTTGGCTCCTTTTTTAATTGTCTTCTCGAATAATTGAAATACTTTTAAGCGGTTAGAATCGTACCGATGCACTGTTTTTATGGGCTTTCTGCCTGGTGGCAGTTTCCATCTTCGGATTGACAGGAAAAAAAAAAAAAAATTTTTATCTAAATCAACCATATAAGCTCATGGCTAATGTCTTCGGAATACTGGTGTCGCCGTCATCACCAAAACATCGAGGAGAATATCATTTTTATGCCATAATTCTAGAAACGCTGTGCCACACCCAAATCTATCGTTGTTCATCTTACGATTTAGCCAAGGCCTAAATTTTTATACGGCACTTTATCTTCTAAAAGTGCATGAGTACCTATGTAAAATATTGAAAGTTCTCCATTTTCTAGGTGCTCAGTGAATTTAAGCTTTCTCGCTGATTTTTTTTACCGAAACCGTTAATAATGCGATATTAATTCCTAAGGGAGCCTAACCAAGCTTTAATTACCCACAAAATGTTGCTGGGGCTTAAAATTTCAGTTGGGGCCATTAAACAGGCCTGAAAACCGTTATCAATAGCTAACAACATTCGACATTAAGCAACAATGGTTTTTCCTGAACCCACATCACCTTGTATAGCCGATTCATTTGGGCATTACTGCCAAGTCTGCCCTAATTTCTTTTAAGTACCCTTCTTTTGAGCGTTGCGAAGTTTTCAAAAGGCAAATCTGGGGTTTTAAGAATTCGTGAAAAAGGTACCCACTTTGTCAAAATGAAGCCCTTAATACGGCTGTTTATGTTAACATGTTTTTAGCAATTTAGCTGTAATTGCACATAAAAATAGTTCTTCAAACCTTAACCTAAATTGCGGCTTTCGCTTAGTACACCTTGATTTTTCGGAAAATGAATGCAAAACATGGACCTCACTTTTTCGAAATTAATTTTAATGTTCAATCGATAAGTGAAGGTGATAAAGCTTCCGAGAATGCTGTCCTTTTAATCGCTAAAAAGTGCTGTATATGCTGATTACCCGATTGCTAATCCCTTTATTGCTTCAGTTTTTCGGGATGGGTAAACCGGTTGCATCATGACTTTTAGGCCCTGGTTCATGTTCCGAAAAGTAGTTCCATTTCTGGATGAGCATGGAAAAAACTATTTGTTATTAAAATTTGTTTTCCAAAAACAACATAAGGGTGTTTCCAGTTTTGCTAAATTTCACGAACTTCCACTTTTGACCCCGAAACCAAACCAATTCTATTTTGACCAGTGTTCATCCAAAAAGAGCACCAAAACGTTCCCTTTTGTTGCTTCAAACGGTTTTAATTGGAATTGTTTTCCCAATGATCTGAACATCAGCAGATTCGTTGTAGTTGGTTATTTTATAGTTACTGTTTTTATTCCTAATATACCTGTTGGAAAAGAGCTGAATAAGGCTTGATAGTATAGAATTCCGAGTTCTTCTTTCAATGAATCTGCCCGTTTGGGCCAACACCCTTTGAGTATAGCAAATAGGAGTTTTGAAGGTAATTCGCATTCATCCGACTAAATTACACGTTCAATTTAAAAAAACTACAACGTATAATTGGTTTGTTTATATGCGGTACGATTTAACTATTTGGCCAATTGTAATTTAACCTAATCAATATTTTCATCAAAGACCTCGAGATTTAGAAGAATGATGGTACAAAGGACCTGAATTACCGAAAATTTACAGCTTTGGTGCAGCAATTTTGCGGTATTTAAAAAACGACAAAAAACGTGGCTGCTTTATAATTTTCGGCTTTTGTATCATAAGGTATTTTTAGCCATTATCAGTAAGACCAATGGTAGATAGCCTTTAAAGAATATAAAAATCAGTAAAAATTTAGTAAGCGAAAGCAGCATTAGAATATCCATCGAAACGCTATCGAATCTAGTCCGAGTGCCCGAATGGCTCAAAATACTTAAAAACGTTTTAGCTAGTTGGGATATTGTAGGCTTATGCTGTTTGAATAATTATATTGCGCTATGACACGAAAACTTGGTCCCTTCTTTTTACTTTTTAGTGGTTTTACCCAAAGCCACCCTAAAAAGCACAGACTTCCAAACAGGTTGATTTTGAAAAGTTGCTAAGAATTCTTTTAGAAAATAGCTTCCTGTAGAAAAAAAATCTCTGGTACTGTGAGTATAATTTTTAAAATTTTGGTGCTGTAGATTCTATTTTTTTAGATGCCAAACCAAATGAAGTTTTTAAGTGTCATTGCAATGGCAAAAATGTGAAAAATACAAGAATAATGGTGAGCAAATATATATATAAAAGCTAAAAAAGGAATCCAATCATTCTTAATGATACAGTACACGGCCATTCAGAACAAACAGTTATTATTGTTATATGATGGATTGCTGTTCAGGGAAATGCAGCAGGATTGACGCGAATAAGGACAAGGAAAATATAGCAGTCATTTGTCCTAGTTTTGGATTAGATGAATGAAAAGTGGAGTCGATATCACGATTCACTTTGATTTTCTCAGTATTCAAAATAATTTCAAACGGAAAATTTAATAACATCAATTACCGAATAACAACCAAACGACACGTTGTCTTTCCGATAATTGCAAAAAACCGATGAGTAGTTATTTTGTTGGCTTTTGCTATTGGCTAATATGCGAAGAAACCATCCAAAGTAAAAGCGCGGAATTGTCCCCCATCGAACTTCTATTATTATCCACAAGATAGTCTAAAGGTAGAACCAACCTATCGCTTTAGAACAAAAACAATGTTTCGACTTTTAAGAAGCGCGAAATTGGGGTATCGATACCCATGGCCAAAACTATAAGCAAATTTCCGGTAAAAAAGATTTTTTATATGCAGTAGGAAAATTACCACGGCTACTATTTTCTCTGATACTTTCATGATTAGATTCTGTTTCACTTTTACGGATAAAAACTACGTGAATGTTAATTTGCGACCACGAATTAGTCACACAGTGGTTCGTGAGATATGATACTGGCTGTTGATGGAAACCCATCATTGGTTAACAAGAGGGGTTTCGACTACCTATATGGCCTTGTTGGGCTGAAAAAGAGGTTTTGGAGATGATTATTTTTTATTGGAATGGTTATATGGAAAACTGCCCAGCAACTTTATTGCGCTATCAGGGGGATGGAAAAAGGGCGAAAGCCTTAGATGAACGCTAAAGCCAGTTAGTTTTAAACTTTTTATTCAAAAGGTGCTTGGGGCTTTGCGTGCTCCTAGAAATCAAATTGGTGAAAAAAGCTTTAAAACGGTAATTAAAAAATTACTAGAAAAGTATAGATTAAAATGTAACCACTCAAAATTTCTTTTGCAAATGGAAGCAGGCGAGTGGATTACAGACTTAGCTACGGTTTTAAATCGGAATGGTTAATAAGTACTGAATTTCCCAATACGCGAAGTTTTTTCATTGTTTAACTGTTAAATTTTAAAAAGTTTAGCGCATAAGTATTTGAAAGCTCAAGAAGAAACAGTGAAAACATAAAACGAACTTGAAAAATTTAAAATCCAAGAAGATCGTTTATAAATGAAACAAAGTCTGTTGCCTTGAAAAAACAGTTGATTTTAGACTACTTTTCCATTATTTTACTGAGGATCTTTATCCAAAAAATAATGCATCTAACGAACTTCAAATTCGTCAAGCCTTACTATTGGCAACGGAGCAAATCTGAAAATTCTTTAAAGAGGCGCGTAGAAACTTTGTTAGCAGAATAAAAGCTAACATCACCGTAAATCTGCCTTATACAAATTGGCTAGCTTTCCGGAAAACAATCAGAAAAAAAGTATTTGGATAAGACACAGCTGTTATTGGTTTTCCTTGATAAAAATGTTAGATACTATGGTCTTACTTTGGCCATTTGCTGACTCCCTAATTATAATGTCTTAAAACAAAAGAGTATTTTATGTGGAGACTCAGTGCTACAAACAATTCGAATTTCGGATAGAAAAACCACGCCAAACGCTTTTAGCTATTTGCAATCAAACTTTGGGGATTAAACAGACCCCGAACTTAAAAGACTTAGCTTAAACGCCGCATGCATCATAGTTGGCCAGTTTAGAAAATTTTGCACGAAATTAATTGAGGAAATACTGAAAAATTACCGATTATAAAAAATAGATTTACAGCGCTGTAAGCACGCTAAATTCTAGAAGAAACAACGTTAGATAAAAAGTAAACTGTAAAGAAAATGAAGCTTTAGTTATTTCAGGTGTGGTAGTAAAGGTGCTTTTCCGTTGGCGTTGCCAGCAATGTATTTGATGGAAAGGAAGCACATCATAATTACGATTTATTATTGGTACATCGACAGGTAGTCTTATTAATTTACGCAGGTTGAGCGTTACATAAAATTGAAAAAATAAAAGAAATTTAACCCGGGTTACACCAAATGATATTTTTAGCCAATTGCCCGTTTATTATTCACAAAAAAAGCACGGAATGGAACGATTGTGTGCTCATTTCAACGGTTTAAAAAACTTCTATAAGGTAAGTAAAAACTTTGGCGAAAGTTTTTAATTTGTTACAAATTAATAAAAAAAAAATACGATCAGTTTAGAAGAATTGAAACTTTAAAAAATGGCCTAAAAGAAATAGTGTTACCGTTTCAATCTTCCCTAAATCAGGGTTAGAAATAAGTCAATAAACGACTTTAGTTATGATGCAGTTTTGTAATGGATTTGGATTTCCTTGTAATTATACCCCTTTTTATGAGTCTTGTAAAAAAGGAACGGGTACGTGTGAATATGCTGACGTGTGGTTCTTAGGTACGATGGGTGCCTATTGAAGAGCTATTCGAACAGGAGGCCACCACCCATCCGATGCCATTATATTACAAACAGAAGTAAACACATTTAAAACCAGAATGCCATCTAAAAAAACGCTATTCTCCTTTATTAACCAATATGTTTTGCGTTTATGCCGGACCGTATTTGAACATCAAAATATAAGAATAGGCAAGTTCGTTGGCCAACCATAATGGGGTCATTATAAAACTTATTACCACGCCAACTGTTTTAACGACTTAATTCCTCATTTTTTACCAAAGATAAGATGAGCACTTGGTGCAAAGTGGTTTTTAATTATGCCCAAATTTAAAGAGCACAGGAAAGTAGTGAATTAGCACCTCAAAACCCAAAACTTAATTATACAATTTGAAAGCAATTAGTTATTTAGTGGTGGCTGGGCAGTAAAAGGTGCTTATGCGGGTGGTTGGTTATGTGGCAACAATTATTTAAGGGAAGTAGAAAAAAAAGGCAAACGATTTCTTTTTTGCGGCACTTCTAACAGGTGAGTCTTTTTAATTCCACAATTAGCCTTAAATAACATTGGCAAAATTATATGATATTTATACCAATGTTAAATCAAAACTCTTATTTAGCCTAAATCTTTATCCCGGTTAAGAAAAAGGCATAATTAGAGAGTATGTGACTATTAATTACTTCACCACTCTATTAAACAATTTATAAAACGGAAGAACTTTCGGTGTTGAAAGTGCGGCATTTTTTTTATCCCCCGCCCCGCCACGATTTAAAAAGAAATTTTCCTCTCAAGAATTTCTAAAAACTCAAAAAAATCGAATAAAAACCTTAGTAGTAACTGGGTATCAAACCTGTTTTCAAAAAAAAGAGTAGAGTATAAGCAGTGACAGATTTTTATTAATGAAGAATTTTGATTGGATTTGGATTTTCCTGTATTACATTCCTTTATGTCTTTGGTGGTACTAAAAATGGTTTTGAATATGCGACGGGGGTTTGGGTTGCGTTGTTCCCATTCCGTTGAAAGCCATTAAACGATGGCGCAACAGAAGTGATGCTATTATTTAGAAATCAGAAAATTTTAAATTCAACATAAAGTTTTAGAGGAAAAATTCCCGGTTTTCGATGATGCTCAGTATTTATGGTTGTATGTAACCCAAATCGAATATTCATGATTTTCAGAAGGGGTTTGTTATCTGCCAAAACTTAATAATTGTAAAAACTCAATGATATATTATACCCCGACAAAGGCCTTACCCGAAAACTCTTCTAGTTTTTAATTAAAAAATTAATGCACGAGATTGGTGCTACAGGATTTGGTATGCAGAGGCAAAAATTCAATGATGGTAAGAAAAATGTTATTCGTTATTCCTGTTGGAAAAAATATAAAACTATTTTATTTTAAAACCTCCTCCGAATTAAGTAGGCTTTAAAAAATTATTGGGTAATTTTCTTAAGTCAATTTTTAAGACCTATTCAAATTTTTTAATGACTTAACATATTCACATTTTTAATCATCAAATCTTCAAGATTGGCAGCTTGAAAAAAAATAGGTTAAGTTCAGACTTATTTACCACAAACTACTAAAATTTCTTTTTTGACAAAAGACAAAGCTTGTCCGGACGTGAGGCTTTATCCATAGTATCACTCAACACATTCTCTCGTAATTTATCGCAGTCTCGGAGGTCGCTTCATGGCCTGCTTTTCTGATCGAGTGAATTGTTTGCACTTTTGCCCGCCTTAAAATATTCAACAATCATCGTAATATATATTGTTGAGAAAGATTATGCTCGAATTCCGTTTCAATTACTTCGAATTTAAAAAGTGATTCATATCGTCTTATGGTAGATTTTGGAACAAACCACGTACAAACAATGATTGGGAATTGAAATTCGTTTTCTAAAAACAATGCCATACGCTCATTAAGCCTGCTAGCGAATGGGTAAGGTACTTTTTTGAGTATCCTTTCTGCAACATAGGTATCGTCTCTACGACCTTCTTCATTTTTTAGTATGTAGTTAAAAAAATAAAAGGCAACAACGCACCAGTACTACAAAGCATAAGTAAAAAAGCAAAAAAGCTGATAGAATTTGATTCTCCTCATAATACGTATGGTTTTATATAGTTTACCTTTTTTAAACGACACTTTTTTTTAAAAAGTATTTTCTTTCTTTTTTTTATACCTATAGAGGTTACTGTTGCTCATGCTTTTAGCTGGTCACAAAATAATTTGACAAGAATGCCTTTTTAAAATTTTTATTTTTATAGAAAAAAGGATATAGCAATTTAAAAGTAGGAACGTTATTTGTCGCCGCTTTTAAATTGTTCACGAAGTTCAAAAGTAAAAAGCCATCAAACTTTGGAAATTACTTTGATACTCATTCCTTCTGAAAAAGGCGCCATCTTTCGCTTTAAGGATGTATACGAGTTTACATTAATGCTATGCTTCTTTAAAAATAAATTTACCAACATCGTTGCCCTGATTCAGTGCTACATCAAATTCTCCAGTATTGGTAAGCGTTTCAAACCACGATATCGTATCCTCGGTAATTTTTTAAAACCGTGCTATTTTGCTTTATCATTTTTCTTGAAGATTGCTTTTTCCAGCGGCATCTTTACTCATAAACCTTCGCGAAATAGCTTGGTTTAAAAAACGATGATCAGCCCCATTGATTACCACTGATGTTGCCAAGATTTCTTCCTGAAGACTTTTTTAAAATCTCGTGAGTACAATAAAGCGAGCGAGTCGTTCATGAACTACTAAAACGATCTGGATTTTTAATTGAATTCTTTTCCCGGCAAACTTCTAATGTTTTCCCGAATATTTTCAGATTTTCGATAGAAAGCAGACCGTTAAATTATTGATATTTGCATTTAAAGATTTATTGGTCATCTAACAATTCATCGGCTGTACTTTATACGCAGTCAGCTTCTGCTTTTGCTTAATAATTTCCTTTTTTCTTGAAATAGCCAATTGGTTTTGAATCGAATCTTTAATCCATTTTTACGTTTCGACCGAGAAGTTAAGTCGCTCTTTTTTTGAGCTTGGATGGGGTTACGCCTAGTAAAAATGATAAAGAAGGAAAAAAAAGAATAATTTAAGCATCATCAAAAAGTATTAATTTTGTTAAGGTGATTTATAATAATTTTATTTAAGTTTTATTTGCGGGTGTTTCTGTAAAGTGAACTAGTTTGTTGGATAGTAGGAAGATAGTTAGTCGTAAAAATAAGTGCTTAATTTATGTTGAACGCTACATTGTACAATTTAATCATTTTCAATTCAAAAAAATCGTTCAAATCAACCATTGTTACATTGGATACAAAATTGAAACACTACTTCTAACTTTTAGTCAAATAATCTAAACTCATTTCCTGTCATAAGTTTTAACCCCCAATAAATAAGCCACTATTCATCGATTTAAAATCAGGGATATGGTGTGGGAAAAGTTGGGTGTTCCTGTGTTCATTCCTCCTTAAGAAGAAATAAAAACGGAAGGACTTTTTGAAAATAAGAAAAAATCTTCAGCGCCATTACGCTTTTTGGGTTAGTACCTTGTTTTTCCCAGTCTACACGCTCTAAAGTAGTAGCCAGCATTTGTACCACAAATCAGGATGCATTATAGGTTATTCTGTACTGTTGCGTAATTTCAATAGTTGCGTCGCCACCATAGGCTTGGCAGCGCGGGGGACCATTTCTTTGCATTCTACGATTAATGAGCTTCTGCATGTCGTAGTCCAGAGTCCGTATGGTTCCAATCATTCGCACTTTCTGGAAATAATATTAAAGCGCACGCCACTGGTATAATTTTACGCCACGGTAATTACCGGCTGCCCTCGTTCGTAATTCCTGCTTCACGGCTTAATTAATGGTCTGTAAACCATCAATAATTTAGCACTTAATTAAAATAGGATCAACGCCAGACCAAGTTGAAACCATGACTTTGTTTTCCTTTGACTTGGAATAACAAATCGCTGTGCAGGCCGCCATTAAAAAGGTACCACCAATTTGTATGCGAATAGTACCCTTACAGGCGTGCTTGAATTTAATATGCAATCCAAATAGCATCGACCCTTCCCTTTAGATTTTCTAAACACCTTCTTTAATCATTAAAGCAGCTCCGCCTTCTTCTCCTGGAGGTGCAACCTTTTGCGCAGGTTGAAAAAATAAAACTTAACCGTACCCTTAATTTTATCTTTATTTTTAGAAAAAGAACTTCGGCAACGCCATTAAATAAGCCAATGTGGTTATCGTGACCGCAGGCGATGCATGACAACCTACTTTTTCTCCGGCGAATTCGCCAATTTCAGGGACGATTTATAAGGTAAATTTCGTTACGTTATCAGTAACGGGTAGGGATCTAAATATCGGCGCGCCAACCAATAACTTACCTGGTTGTCACCTTTTCAAAATGCCTACCACTCCTGTTTTGCGACAACCTGTTTGCCACTTTCATGTCCTAGTGATTTTTAAATGTTTGGCTATTTTTCTCAGCGGTTTTTTAAATCTCGATTTGATAATTCTGGAAATTGATGAAAAATCTCTGCGCCAATCGATACTTTAGAGCTTACTTTTCAAAATCTTTTTCTAATCCTGCGTTTTTGTGCTAAAAGGATCCCCCAAAAAAAAAGGCAAAATAAGTGTCAGTTACCGTCATAATTTAAAGATTTTATTCAGGTTATAGTCGTTTTTTGTTGTTAAATATGGATAAGCGCTGTCATGGCTATAATGCGACTTGTTACATGGCAGCAATTCTTCTTGCAAAGCCTCTAGAATGTAATAGACTGTCCACAAACAATCACTTGCCCTCCAGCAGCTTGTAGCGCAAAATAAGTTCAGCATTCGATTGTTCATCCAGTATCCTTTTTTGATATGCCTCGTTGCTAATAAGATCTTTTGTTTCGCCCAAATTATGCAGTATTAAAAGCTACTTTAGTTTTCAGGTGGAACGCCTGCCTGAGCATGCATATTTAAAAAAACGAGCAGCCAGTTTCTATAACCTATTGAGTTCTCCTTGGTTATCGGAGTTTCATAATCAAAAACAGCTTTAAACGCTAAAAGAGGTATCGGTTTAAAATCTGGATTTCAATTTTAGATTACTTTCCAAATTCCTTTATGACAGGACAGCAGCTCTGTCTTGTGCAAAATCCAGAAAAAGAAAACCACACAAAGGCGATACGCAATAAAAATATTGGTTTCATTATCAAACAGGTATAAAAAATTAAGATATATTAAATGACTTCTTAGTCTTTCAAATATTATTGAATCATAGAAGAGCTACTGTTAATGTTCATATTATTGAAAAGCCTTTTAGATTACTAGCAATAATCGTTAAATCACGGCCTCCTCTAAAAATAATAATCAAATACACGTGGAAAACTATATTAATCAGTTAAATGAAAGCTCAGAAAGGCACCCTACTCCATAAAGAACGGCCGTTCAATTGTTTATTTGCGAGGCGCTGGGTTCAGGAAAAACTCCGTGTTTTAACGTTTCGTTATTGCCTATTTGAGCAGTAAAGTATTGATGCCTTTAATATTGCGCCTTCCACTTACGAAAACAAAAGCAGCACGTGAAACTGAAAGACCGTATTGCTGTATCGTTGGAAATTCTGAAAGCTAAAAAACTTGATTGATGGGTTACTTTTCATTCTGTTTTTTGCAAAATTATTGCGTTATGATGGCGACAAATTTAGGTTTTCCTAGCAATGTTCACCCATATATGTGATAACCCAAGATTCCAGCGCTTAGATTGCTGCATTCATTTAAAGAAAGGCTATAGATAAGATATTTATAACAACTATAAGCAGGTACAGAACTAGCCAATATCAATTCTTAAAAAATAGCCTAATTACCAGATTGGGGCCTATTCTTAATGAATACGGAGCTTACAAGAGGCCGATGCTGGCGAAAAAACCTAGAATGGGCGATATTTATCAGAATTTATGTGATCGATGCTTTCAAGGCAGGAGCGATGGATTTTATGATTTACTGCTGCGAACAAATGAATTATTAAAGTCGTTTTCCTGAGGTACTTCCAAATACCAAGATCGTTTTTCGCTATATTTTGGTGATGATCGAGCCGAAGATACGAATCACTTCACAGTATTTAATTATAAAAGGCTTTAATCTGATAAAATTTCAGAGTATTTGCGTAGTGGGTGATGATGCAACAAAGTATTATTCTTTCCGAGGTGTAATTAGCAAATCTTAAATTTTCAAAAAGATTACGATAACTGCTTGCGATGCCTCACGCTTTGGGCAAAATTACTTCTACCCGCAAACCATTGTAATGCGGCGAATCTATTATTGCCAAAACATAAAATCAACTAGAAAAAAATTTTGATATGACCGATAAATGATGATGCGCTCCGGCAAGCTATTCAGTCATCGCAGTCCCTACAGATGCTGAAGAGGGTAGGTTTTGTCGTAGGCCTCGTTCCTATTTTTGAAAAATAAATCGAATGCCCAAAACATCAAATGCCAAATGTGAGTAATTTTTGCATAGTTGTAGCGAAACAAATCCCGCAGTCCGCGTGAAGCTTAAGAAGATGGAAAGCCTAAGAAAGCGAGACTATCTCCGTTATCGTATTATGGTGGGATTGTCCATTTACCAACGAAAAGAACATTTAAAAACGGATATATTTATCCTATTTTGAGGTTGTCATTTTAAATTCCTAA